>Ga0209726_10003042_pt1 | contig 23576 bp, 34 predicted proteins | sample Subgrocontami54m_FD_187453 | JGI IMG/M metagenome (GOLD analysis project Ga0209726, IMG submission 187453) | Subsurface groundwater microbial communities from S. Glens Falls, New York, USA - GMW46 contaminated, 5.4 m (SPAdes) (version 3) | ecosystem: Environmental > Aquatic > Deep subsurface >... | reverse complement strand
TCAGCCGTGCGCATTGTGCACATTCCGACCAACATAACCGTCACCTGCCAGAACGAGCGCTAGCAAACGCAGAACAAGGAAACCGCGCTTAAGTACCTGCGTGCCAAGCTGTGGCAGCTTGCGTGGGGCAAGCAGCAGGCGGAAAAGCAGAAACTACGGGGTGAGTTTAAGAGCGCGGAGTGGGGCAACCAGGCGCGCTCCTACGTGCTGCACCCGTACAAGCTGGTGAAGGACCACCGCACAGAGTTTGAATCCACTAACCCCGACGCCGCTTTGAACGGCGAGCTGCTGCCGTTCATTGAGGCTCGGCTCAAGCAGCTGGCGGCTGAGGCCGCCTAGAGTTATGGGCGATTTGTTCGCTCTGCCGCACCTCCGGCGGCCGCTCCACCCGGCGCAAACGTTTCGCTGGGTAGTTTTGGGATTAGTGGTTGGTTTTGGTTTGAGCGTATTTATTTGGTTGCCTTGGTACGTAAGTCTTGGCGCGGGTGGGGCAGTAGCGGTGCTGGCTTACATTCGCCCGACACTCCGGGTTGTAGGCTTAGTTGTTATTGGCAGCTTGCTGGCGCTGGCGCGCGCTAGTGTTTTGCCGTTACCGCCGCCCGCTAACGTGTTCGTGGGGCCGCAGCAGTTTGCCGCGACCATTGTGGAGGAGCCCCACGCCACAGCCGCCGCCATGCGCTACGTGGTGCAGCCGGAAGTGCCTGGGCTAGGGCGGGTGGTGCTCATTACCCGGGCCTGGCCAGCCTACGCCTACGGCACGCGCCTGCGCGTGAGCTGTAAAAAGGTTGAGCTGGTTGATTTTGCTGGACTCGTGAGCAAAGGGTTGTGGCGGCAGTGTGCTTTTCCCGGGCTGACGGTGCTAGCGCCAGCCGCCTTTAGCCTGAAGGGCGCGCTGCTGACGTTGCGGGAGGGCGCGGGCGGTTACCTCAAGAACCTACTAGCCGAGCCGTACGCTTCTCTTACCGCCGGTATGCTGTGGGGCGACTACAGCGGCTTGCCAACCTCTCTAGCTGACGCTTTTCGCCGCACCGGCACCTCGCACCTGTTGGCCGTTTCCGGCTACAACGTGATGGTGCTGTCGGAAATTCTTTTTACTATTCTGATCGCCCTGGGGCTGTGGCGGCGACAGGCCAGCCTGATAGTCGTGGGCGTGCTGGCACTGTTTACCGTCTTTACCGGCGCCGAAGCTTCCGTGGTGCGGGCCGCTGCTATGGCCTCAGTCCTGGTGCTGGGTAGGCTCCTGACGCGCCGACCCGATAGGCTGAACCTGCTCCTCGGCACGGCGGCCGCTATGCTGCTGGTTTCCCCAGCGCTCATTACCGACCTCGGGTTTCAATTATCGTTTGGGGCTATGGCCGGGCTGATGTTTCTGAGTGCACCCTTAGAGAACCAGTTCACCTGGTTGCCTGAGCTCGGGGGGATGCGCCAGTCTGTGGCGCAGACCATGGCCGCAACTGGCGCCACCCTGCCGATTATTCTGTTCCGCTTGGACCAGCTCAGCTTGGTGAGCCCGTTCGCTAATTTGTTGGTGGGTCCGGTGGTGGTGCTGGTGTTTGCCTTTGGACTGCCGCTCTTGCTCCTCGGCGCTATCGGTTGGTTGGCGCTGCCTTTGGTTTGGCTACTTTCGGCCGTACTGGCGTACGTAATAGCCGTGGTAGAGTCTTTGGGCAGCCTGTCCTGGGCGTGGGCGCAGGGGAGCGTGCTAGCATGGATCGGCGCCGCGGCGCTCTATGGCGCGGGTGGGTGGTGGTTGTGGCAGAGCGCTAAAGCTAAAGGACTATGAAGCGGCCGTGGCTCCTCAGCGGATTAGTAGTGGCGCTCATGGTGGCGGCCTGGGCTTGGGCCGCGCGACCTACTCCGCTCACCGTAACCTTTTTTGACATTGGCCAGGGCGACGCCGCGCTCATCAGAACTCCGGCCCACCAGAACATTCTTATCGACGGCGGACCAGATGACCGTGTCGCAGCTAAGCTCGGGCGCGCCTTGCCCTGGACGGACCGCACCATTGACCTCGTTATTCTCTCCCACCCGCACGCCGACCACGTGACGGGGCTAGTACCTGTGCTGCAGCACTACCACGTCGGCCGCGTGCTCATGACGGGTGTTCTGCACACCGCGCCGCAGTACCTGGAGTTTCTCCAGCTCATCAAAGACAAGCACATCCCTGTAACCATTGCCCAGGCCGGGCAGCACCTTGCCTTGGCTGGTGGCGTAACGTTGGATGTGCTGTGGCCAACCGTACCGTACGAAGGCCAAACCGTGCCGGAAATCCACGTTACCACCATTGTGAATCAATTGCGCTACGGCTCCACCAGCGTATTTTTTACTGGCGATTTACCGGCCGAGGAAGAGGGTATGCTGGTAGCCTCCGGCACCGACCTTAGGGCGCACATCCTCAAGGTTGGCCACCACGGCAGCCGCACCTCCTCGAGTGAGGCGTTTATTAAAGCTGTGGCGCCGCCGGTGGCGGTTATCTCGGTGGGGCGTCGTAACCAGTATGGCCTGCCAGACGAGGACGTAGTGGCCCGCCTGAAGCGTTTGGTGCCACAGGTGTTCCGCACCGACCAGGACGGCGATGTTACCTTTGCCTATGTCGCTGATCATTGGGTGCGACGCTAGGGGAAGCTTGCCAAACGGCCTGGTTGTGCTACAATAGGCTGGCTAATTCTATTTTCTCTAGTATTGTATGAGCAAGCACCCACGAGAAGAACAAACCTTTGTAATGTTGAAGCCTGACGGTGTTAAGCGTGGCCTCACCGGCGAGGCTATCCGCCGTATTGAGCAGCGCGGGCTCAAGGTGATAGCACTCCAGATGTCTAAACCAACCACCAAGCAGATAGACGACCACTACCCGAAAGACGAAACGTGGATTGCGCGCTTGGGGGAAAAAACTTTGAGCACCTACACCAAGTACGGCTACAATGCTATCGAGGAGCTTGGTACGGAGGACAAGCTGGAGATAGGCAAGCAGGTGCGCGCTTGGTTGATAGCCTACATGACCTCCGCCCCCCTAGTTAAGATGGTGGTGGAGGGTGTGCACGCGGTGGATATGGTGCGTAAGATTGCGGGTAACACCATGCCCTACATTGCCGAGATGGGCACTATCCGCGGCGACTACTCGGTAGACTCCGCCGCCGCCGCCAACAAGGACAAGCGGGCCGTGCACAATATAATTCACGCTTCAGAGACGCCCCTAGAGGCTAAGCACGAGATTGCCCACTGGTTCAAGCCAGAGGAAATTCACAGCTACAAGCGGGCCGAAGAGGACATGATGTTCTAAGGTAATCATTGGATTCAAAGCGTCCCTTGAACGGTACGCTTTTTTGTTGCCCTTGACAGTAGTTCCAGCCCGCGGTACCCTAGTGAATACGTTCTTTGAGAGCATGGTTTTAAAGACTATGAAAGAGGAAAGTAGTGCCTCGGCAGCCCTGTTCAGGGAGGAGACGCCTTGACCCCGTAGAGGTCCGTTCGACGGACAAGACAACGGGGCGAGATTGTGAGCGTTTCCCAGGAGCCAGGTGTGAAGTTCCCTCTGGAGTCGAGTCGCTCAATTCCTGGTGGATAGTAGGCGACTACGGGCGTTCCCGTTATAGAGCTAGTGCATGTTTTGCTCTTTAGTAGTGCAGAAGTGCATGAAGGTGTCCGCCCCTGGGCGGAAACTAAGGTGGTACCGCGGAGAGGGTTCTTTTTTGAAGAGCGCTTTTCGTCCTTAAGATTTTCTGTTAGAGCAGCTTGCTGCTCTCTCGGATGCTTGAGGACGAAAAGCGCTTTTTGTTTTGCACTTTACAACACAGAAAAAGTAAATTAACAATCCCCAAAACACTACAACCGAAGGAGTAAAATCATGAAACAAATCAATCACACACGTGGAGGTTTTTATGTTGACATAACTTGCCGTCGGCATAGCTCTACACTTTTACAGTACGACCCTAAGAACCACGCTTTATCATGTCCCTGTGGTTTTCATATTCCCCTTCCCACCAGCTGGCAGTGGGATGGCCAGTCAAACATTCAGCGCAGTGATATCGCGCTTTGGTACACGTACGTAGATGCTCTGTGTAGGTCGAGAACAGCCGTGGGCACCCTGCTCACCCGTGTGCACAGTGGAGCGCGCAAACGCTTGGAGAAGGTACTGCAGCGTAAGGCAAAACAGTTGTGTGTTTATGTGGTGCAAGTGCGCAGTATAGAAGTCGAAGGTGTTGATTGGTGCGGCGGTGGCTGTAAGCCCACCGAACGGGAAGCGTTCCTCGTACGAGTTCAGTAGCCTTCTCACTACAAACAAATACCACACATAATTTAATAGAAGGAGTAGTACTATGCGTAAAGAACTAAGTCCCATTGAAATGCACATGATATTCGGCGGCCCCACTATTGCAGGGCCACAGTATGAAAATATTGGGCAGCGTACTGCCTGCCGAGGTAAACAAAAAAAGAAAAAAATTAAGCGAATACGCCCAGGTCAAAAGGTGCACAAGAGTCGCCACGGAACCGTGGTTCTTAAGCGAAGGGGCACGTAGTGTGCCAACGTGCAAATCCGAACGGTTTGCAAAAAACCGCAAACTAGCATTTGGGTTGTATCTCGCATGGGCGGCGGATGATTATAAGCTCCGTCGCCTTTTATTTTTCTCGTGACCCACCTTGACCGCGACGACGCCTTTGGTTTAAGGTGGGTGGTATTAAAACAGTAATACATTATACAAACATAAAAGGAGTAACACAATGGTAAAAAAAATGGCTTGGCGGCTACGGGCGATTATTAGTAAACCCGACATCGTACAGAGCTGGTTTACCTGGATGGATACAGAACACGTACCAGACGTTCTGGCAGCGGGCGCTGAATCAGGCCGCCTGGTGAGGATTGATGGCGATGGTCCTACGGTGTTCTACGACATTGAGTACGTATTTCCCTCACGGGAAAAACTTGAAATGTACCTCCAGAATAACCACCCAGACCTACGCGTAAAAGGCCTCCGTAGATTTCCCCCGGAATCAGGCGTGGACTACGTGCGTGAGGCTGGTGTAATTCTGGCAACGTACCCAAGGTAAAAGGTAACACGGACCCTAAACTATTCATAAACGCTCTCAGCTATGACCATGGTTGAGAGCGTTTTACTGTGGAAAACCGTAATGGTTGACACCGTTTTTTGCCGTGCTAAGATAGTTTATAATCTCACTACGTTATGGCTAACTCCAGCCACAAGCCGCTCGGTCAGAAGATTCAGGCCATTACCCTTGACCTGGTGCTTGAGATTATTCGCACGAGAGCGGCGAGGAACATGAGGTAAAGTACAGAACGCAACCTTACGTAAATCCCCGAGCCGCTCTCACTCACGAGAACGGCTCGGTTGCTGTAAAAAATAAAAATTGAATTTTAATTTTAACAATCAACCATATCCATTAATCAACCAAACACAACAAAGGAGCAGCGTTATGAATACCATTGCACAACCGCGTGACGGGCTCGTGCCGGTGTGTGTGCCGTGCGGTAATCAATTAACAACCGTAGGCAGAAATCTCCGTTGCACTATCTGCCATGAGTACCGTACTGCCACTGATCCATCTGAGGTGCGCTATGAGCGCGCCAGCGCACCAGCTTTACCGAACCGACCTATTTTTGAACAGGAGGACTAGCGCCATGCCACACACCCATGAAGATGAACTTGTACCAACCGGTCTGTACTTAAAAGGTAGGCACTCACACTCGCAGTTACCGGTGTGCTACAGCAAGCCAAAAAACGTTGGACGCCATATAGCAGTGGTCGAGGGTACAACCAGTAAGCGCATTTGTTTCTACACGAACTGTGGAGTATTTTCGAACGATGGTAACCTGACTCCCTTTTTAGAGCAGGAGTGCCAACGCCGGCCCGATGACAATCAAACGCGCAGTGATTGGGGTAATGTAAAACAGTAAATTAATCAACAGAATGAAAGGAGAAACTCAATGGCAGGTACTGCTATGTTTAGTAACCAAACATCCCGCAAGAAGTGCTGGAACTGCCCCACCATTCTTAAAGAAGGTGATGTAACGTGCCACAGCTGTGGAGAGAGCCAGGATAACTGGTTCAAACGGAAGGAAGAAAAACTTGCCAGCTGTAGCAACGGTATCAACCCTCAGCAATTCACGCCCTGCCCGCCACCAACCCCGATTAGCAATCTAGTAAAATAAGTAAACACCAACCTCACCACCCGCTTATTGAAAGGGTTTCCACCAACGGGAACCCTTTCTTTTTTTACTGTACTTGACGGTTTTTATGAGTTTGCTAGACTGAGGGTACCTATGAATGCACGCTTTACGAACTGCAGCGCGTGGTACTGGACTCCAGCCGGAAGGCATGGAGTTCTGGTGGCATAGGTAGACCCTAGCAAACCAAACATTCCAACACCTTCCGGATTTTCCGGGAGGTGTTTTTTGTACATTAATAATTCACTCATCAACCAAAATTACAGAGGAGTTTTTATGGCAAAACACAAATTAACACCAACCCAAGAGCAAGCGGTGGCGGTAAGTATTCACAAAAGCTATATGTGGTTGCTCCGGGAGTTAAACCAACACCTAGCTAAAAAATACCCCGAACCACCTTGTGCTGTAACCATTGAGGTGCGTCGGCGTTTGCGCCACCTATGTGCCCTAAGTCAGCAACGTGCCCAGGAGCTGGGAGACCTCGGGGCTGCGCTCCAATCAGTTCGTCCCAACAAACGAGTTGCTTCCGCAACCAGCTGTAATGATAGTAAATAGTAAAACCAAAACAATAGCGAACAATCATAAAGGAGTAAGTACTAATGAATGAACCATTAACACCTCAAGAGCAGCAGGAACTTTCCGAGTTGGTGCGGGCCTACAATGACGCGGTCCTGGCTAAAGAAGGTCACAATACCTTCGGTACCGAGCAGGCCATGGAAGAGTTTTGTCAACGCCTGGCCGATGCCTCGCCTGCGGCGCTGGCAGCATTCCGTAGCTCACATCCTGACCGACTGTTTAAAGTTTCTCCAGGGAGATACTGCTGGTAATTCCAAGATTCTCAACATAAAATGTGCTAAAAAAGGGGTAAAGAATTACCCCTTTTTATTTTTGGCTAAGGTTCAGCTTGTGGATAAAAAAGTGGCTAACATTAGGTTAAAAATAAATTTTCTGCAATTGACGGGTACGCTCTCGCGCGTTATCCTAGGAGTAGCTCTTCCACATGGCTTGATACCAATTGAGCTCTATACCTCAACATGATGGAGTTCATATAGCTGACACCTGCGGGTGACAGCTGAGAACACCATGCGGCAGTGGGGTAGAGGCGTAGGGACGCTTGGTGGGAGTGGGGAACACGCTCTCATCCGCACCCGTGGCCTCTAGCTCGGCCCACCTGGAGTCTAGGAACTCCAATTCGTATCAAGCCCCTGGTTGGGCTTTTTATTGACCTCAAAATTTAATTATTTAGCTACTAGCCTGAAGTAAGGGTTGATTTTTGTTTGGTGATTAAGTATAGTGTTGGAGCATTGTAGTCAGTGGTCGGGGTGTGGTGTAAGGTAATGCACCCGAGGGGGCCAATCCGAACGCGTGTAGGATTGGCGGGCGATTCCTAAATTTTGAGGACATTGGTCGGGGTGTGGTGTACCGGTAACATGCACCCTTGGGGTGGGTGTGACAGAGGGTTCGACTCCCTCCACCCCGACCAATGTTCTTGAGAAATAATATAAAAGTCGCCCCGGAGGGTGTGACAGAGGGGCGTAAAGCCCTCGTGGGGCCACGCCCTCTACGAGGTTCGACTCCCTCCACCCCGACCAGTGACTATACCTTTGAGAGGGTTCGACTCCCTGCCTGCGGCAGGCAGGCCCCTACCCCGACCAGCGCTTGGAAGGTGATTTTGGAATAATAAAAGCCCCGCACAGTAAAGGCTGCACGGGGTTATGGATTTGAAATTCGTTATTCATTCGGTTTGAATGCAAGTGGCATAGATATGTGTGCCGTTGTCCGTCAGCAGCACGTAGCCATCTTTCTTGAGGGCCTTTCGATCAATATTTATGGAGCGGCCAAGCGCGTTGACTGCCACCTTGCGATCGTCAGAGGTATCGAAGCGAAACTCCAAGTGCCCTCCTGGCACCAGACCCAGACACTGTTTATGTATTTGTTTCGAGCTAAAGCTGGTTTGGTCTTTTGTCATGACGCCCCTTATTTGATTGTGAAGTTGTTTGTTTTTCAGTCTGTGCGCAAGAAGCATGAATATGTGTGCCCCGGTCAGTAAGTACCACGACACCTTTTTTCTTGCGAGCCCTTCGCTCAAGGTTTATTGCACGACTAAGTGCGTAGAGTGGAACCTTGTGCGGGCCGTGAGTATTGAAAGCAAACTTTAGCCAATCGCCAACTTTCATGGTTGTACAACGCTTACGCATTGTTTTCATACTATGCATCGTTTTTAATATGAAAACAGATTTGGTTTTTGCCATGGAATCACCTTTTGTTTGTGAAGTTATTTGATTTTATACCAAGACCTTAGAATAAAAAGCCCTACAAGTCAATAGCTCGACTCCCTGCCTTCGGCAGGCAGGCCTCCACCTCGACCAGCGCTCGAATACTATCCAATAACCAAAACAACCCCGCCTCAGGCGGGGTTGTTTATTGGAAGCTCATTTGTTAGGCCACTGCTTTTGCTAGCGTTTTGATGCAGCGGGTGCAAATATATAGTCGCTTACCACCTACCACCTTAAACTGGAGGTTAACGTGCTGGCGCTTGATAGTAGAGATATTGGAGTGGCTGCGGGAGTTGGCCTTGTGGTAGCCGCGGCCGCAACGTTCGCAAATTCGAGCCATAGCGTAAGTAAGAGTAAGAGTGTAGAGTAAGTAGAGTAAGTATTAGGAAAGCCAACTCAGGATAGCATATTCTGTACTATAGTCAAGTATACCCAGTACTACAACTTCGCTAGCCCTCCGACAGAGCCGCATGGTAAATACGTTTTCATTTTGATGTATCTATGGACTTCACCCTACCCATCCTGTTCTTTCTGTTTGTTATCATTCCCTCCTCCATTCTGCACGAGTACGCGCATGGCTGGGTGGCGGATAAGTTAGGCGATCCCACGCCGCGCCTCTCAGGGCGACTGACCCTGAACCCCGTGCCGCACATCGACCTGATGGGGACTTTGCTCTTACCTTTGGGGCTCCTTATTCTGACGCGGGGGAGCTTTATGTTCGCCTACGCCAAACCCGTGCCGTTTAACCCCCTGGCGCTCCGGTGGCGACGCTGGGGGAGCGCGGCGGTAGCCATCGCCGGCCCGGCTACTAACGTGCTGGTGGCTTTTATGTGCGGCGCTCTACTCCAGGCAGTACCCATAAGTAACTGGAGCGTGCTCCTCAGTATAATTGTTTACGCTAACATTATGCTGGCGGTGTTTAACCTGGTGCCTATTCCGCCGCTCGACGGCTCCAAGATTCTCTATACCTTTATTCCTGATAGGTATTACGCCGCCAAGGTCTGGCTGGAGCGGTATGGGTACTACATCCTTATCTTTTTTGTGTTCTTCTTGTTTCAGCAGCTGCTGTCACCTATTATACATTGGCTGTTTGGTTTGGCGGCCGGGCGGGTGGGGGAGCTTATCCTCTACCAAAGCGTGGGGGCTTGACGCGGGGGCAGGGCTCTGGTATTCTCCTAGCAGGAATTGAGCTTGTTTGCCGTCTTTATTTTTTTATAGCCAAACAGGTTTAGCCGCCGTTTTCTATAGTATGCCTACCATAAACCAGCTCGTTCGCCGTCAGCGTACGAGCCTGAAGCGAAAGTCTAAAACCCCCGCGCTGGAGCCTGTGTTCAACACAGAGAAGCGCCTCCGTACCATGCTGCCGAAAGGGAGCCCATTTAAGCGTGGCGTGTGCGTAAAGGTGACTACCACCACGCCTAAGAAGCCGAACTCGGCCCTCCGAAAAATTGCCCGCGTCCGCCTCAGTAACGGTATGGAAGTCACGGCCTACATCCCCGGCATTGGCCACAACCTGCAAGAGCACTCCATTGTCCTTATCCGCGGTGGCCGCGTGAAAGATTTGCCAGGTGTCAGGTACCACATTGTGCGCGGGGTCTACGACACCTCGGGCGTGGATAACCGCAAGCAAGGCCGCTCCATCTACGGCGTTAAGAAACCTTCGGCTTAACGTATGCCCAGTAACAAAACTTCACTACGCTCGCACCAGCACGTGTCTGCTTCTTCACCCCTGAATGATATGATGTCATTTTTATTTTTTACTAGGATTTCACTCAGCTCGCGTAACGTGCTGGGTGAAGTTGTTGTTACTGGGTATGCGCGGTAAGAAACAAGCACCCAAGCGCGACATTTTACCTGACCCAAGGTACCAGAGCGCCGTGGTCGCTAAGTTTGTAAACAACATTATGGAGCGCGGCAAAAAAACCGTAGCCCGCAAGATTGTCTACCAAGCGTTTGACCTGCTGGCTACCAAAACTAAGCAAGATCCGCGGGACGTGTTTGACCTGGCAATGAAGAACGTGGCACCGCAGGTGGAGGTCAAGAGCCGCCGCGTAGGCGGCGGTAACTACCAGGTGCCGATGGAAGTGCGCGGCGATAGGCGCCAAATGCTGGCGATGCGCTGGATTATAGACGCCGCGCGGGCCAAAAAAGGCCGGCCGATGCACATTAAGCTGGCCGACGAGCTAGAGGCTGCTTCCAAGAATGAGGGTGACGCTATAAAGAAGAAGCTGGACGTGCACCGTATGGCCGAGGCCAACCGCGCCTTTGCCCACTTTGCCTAAATTGTTTATGCCAGACGCGCCAGCCGAGACTAAGGTGTGCCCGAAGTGTAATGTTGTTATGCAGAGCGGTTTACTGAAGGATTATAGTTATTTCTCTGTTTATCAACAGCGGTGGGCGAGGTCATTGTTTAGCAGTCCAATAAAGACCAAAACATTTTCTTGCACGCAGTGCGGATATTTGGAGTCGTACTTAGAAATGCAAAATGTAAAATGAAAAAATTAAAATGACAATCCAAAATGTAAAATTATTTTGCCATTTTTAATTTTGACTTTGTCATTTTTCATTTTGATTTTTAAATTTTAATTTTTCTACCGTGCCACGTGAATATAGCCTTGAGAATACACGCAATATAGGCGTAATAGCGCATATAGACGCTGGAAAAACAACTGTTTCCGAGCGCATTCTTTTTTATACCGGCAAAAAACACAAGATCGGCGAGGTGCACGAGGGCAACACGACCATGGACTGGATGGAGCAGGAGAAAGAGCGCGGCATCACCATCACGGCGGCTGCCACGACGTGCTTTTGGAAAGACACCCGCATCAACCTAATAGACACTCCGGGCCACATCGACTTTACGGTGGAGGTGAAGCGCAGTTTGCGCGTGCTTGATGGCGGCGTAGTAGTGTTCGACGGCGTGGCCGGCGTGGAGCCACAGTCGGAGACTAACTGGCGCTACGCCGACGACTACAAAGTTCCGCGCATTTGCTTTATCAACAAAATGGACCGCATGGGTGCGGACTTTTACGCCGACCTCGCGAGTATTGCCGAGCGCCTGACCAAGCGCGCCTACCCCGTGCAGCTCCCCGTAGGCGCCGCCGAAACATTTCAGGGCATCATCGACCTACTGACCAAGCGCGCCGTTATCTACAAAGACGAGCTGGGCAAAGAGTGGGAGGAAACTGACGTACCAGCTGATATGAAGGACAAGGTAGAGGAGTACCGCCACCGCCTGGTGGAGGCCATTGCCGAGCACGATGATAAACTGTTGCACCTGTACCTGGAAGGTAAAGAGATTCCGCTGGAGGATTTAAAGCGTACTCTGCGTAAAGCTTGCATAGCGAACAGCATAGTGCCGGTGTACTGTGGCAGCGCCCTCAAAAACAAGGGCGTACAGTTTTTACTCGACGGCGTAGTGGACTACCTGCCCTCGCCCCTGGACGTGCCGCCCATAAAAGCCACCAGCCCCAAGTCAGGCGAAGTTCTGGAGCGGCCACCCTCAGACAGTGAACCGTTTACCGCCCTGGCCTTTAAGATTGCTACCGACCCGTTCGTGGGTAAGCTGGCCTTCTTCCGCGTGTACTCGGGCACGCTGAAGGCTGGTTCCTACGTGCTCAACTCTTCGACCGGCGAGAAAGAGCGCATCAGCCGCATTGTGCGGCTGCACGCTAACTCGCGTGAGGATGTGCCGGAGGTGTTTGCCGGGGAAATTGCGGCGGCGGTGGGGCTTAAAGCCACCACCACCGGCAACACCCTCTGCGATGTTGACCACCCGGTGCTGCTTGAATCGATCGTCTTCCCTGAACCCGTTATTTCACTGGCTATTGAGCCTAAGACCAAGGTAGACCAGGAGAAGATGGGTGTGGCGCTACAGAAACTGGCGGAGGAGGACCCCACCTTCCGCGTGCGCTCTAACGAGGAGACGGGTCAGCTCATTATTTGGGGTATGGGCGAGCTGCACCTGGACATCATCGTGGACCGCATGAAGCGCGAGTTCAAAGTCGAGGCCAACGTGGGCCAGCCGCAGGTGGCGTATAAAGAAACCATTACCCGCGAGGCGAGAGCCGAGGGCAAGTACATCCGCCAGACCGGCGGCCACGGCCAGTACGGCCACTGCTGGGTCAGGGTAGAGCCGCAGACCGAGAAGGGTAAAGGCTTTGAGTTCATAGACGAGGTGAAGGGCGGCGTGATTCCGCGCGAGTTTATCAGGCCTATTCAGAAAGGCGTGGAGGAGGCCCTGGACAATGGCGTGCTGGCCGGCTACCCGATCGTGGATGTAAAGGTGGCGGTGTACGATGGCAGCTACCATGATGTGGACTCTTCCGAAGCTGCCTTTAAAATCGCCGGCTCTATGGCGTTCCAAGCCGCGTTCAAGCTGGCCGGGCCGGTGATACTGGAGCCGATTATGAAAGTGGAGGTCATTATGCCGGAAGCTAACATGGGCGACGTCATTGGCGACCTGAACTCTAAGCGCGGGCAGATTCGCGAGATGCGCGACCGGTTAGGGCTTAAGGTGGTGGACGCGGAAGTGCCGCTGTCGGAGATGTTTGGCTACGCTACCAACTTGCGCTCCATGACCCAAGGCCGCGGGAGCTACACCATGGAGTTTGACCACTACGCAGAGGTGCCGCGGCACGTAGCCGAGGCTATTATTGGGCAGGGGAAGAAGTAGTTGTTAGTTCTTAGTCTATAGTTCATAGAGTTTGGGACCTAGTTAATGTAGAGGTGCTCGGTAACTATTACACTAAGAACTATCGACTATGAACTCTGAACTCACCAACTATGCAACTAGATCTTGAAAAAATTCAGCGTATTTTTACCCGCCGCGGCGAACGCGTGGTGCTCGTGCTACCCTCAGGCGAGGCCGTGGTGTTGGTTCCACTCACCGAGTACGAGCAGCTGGTACCTGGCCCCAAACCTACTGCCCAGCCTCAACCAGCGGTCACCCCAGCGCCTCGTCGTGGCCCTGGTCGCCCACCAGCGGTCCACCCGCTTGAGGCTATCGACCCGCCCCAAGGACAGCTGCCGGATGACGACCAGTACTTCCCCGAGCCGCTGGAGTAGCGGCAGCCAAGGCCTAGGACTTGCCAAAGGTTTTACCCCGTGCTAGAGTAAACGAGCACTCTTGACCAAAAACTTCTTAAATCGCTTAATTTGCTCGGTTTTCCGGTTCTGAAGTTAGGCCGCCCAAGGCGGCCTCAATTCAAAACTTGAAGCCCGTAAGTAGTAGGAGACTAAACACTATGGCAACAGCCGAAAAGTTCGACCGTTCTAAACCGCACGTCAACGTTGGTACCATTGGTCACGTCGACCACGGCAAGACCACCCTCACCGCAGCCCTACTGCAGGTGCTTAAGGTGACTGGTCACAAAGCGCAAGATAAGAGCGTTGATAGCATCGACAACGCGCCCGAGGAAAAGGCGCGTGGTATTACCATCAACACCGCCCACGTCGAGTACGAGAGCGACAAGCGCCACTACGCGCACGTCGACTGTCCGGGCCACGCTGACTACGTGAAGAACATGATTACCGGCGCCGCGCAGATGGACGGTGCTATTTTGGTCGTGTCCGCCGCCGACGGCCCCATGCCCCAAACCCGCGAGCACATTTTGCTGGCCAGGCAGGTAGGCGTGCCGTACATCGTGGTCTTCCTCAATAAGGTGGATATGGTTGATGATAAAGATCTGGTTGACCTGGTGGAGGAAGAGGTGCGGGACTTACTCAAGAAGTATGAGTTTCCTGGCGACAAGACGCCGATTATCCGGGGGAGCGCCCTGAAGGCGCTCGAAGCCGCGCAAGCGGGCAAGAAAGACGACCCAGCCCTGCAGCCCGTGCTTGAGCTGGTAAAGGCTTTGGACGAGTACATTCCCGAGCCAGTACGCGATGTCGCCAAGCCCTTCCTGATGCCGATTGAGGACATTTTCTCTATTGAGGGCCGCGGCACGGTGGTTACCGGCCGCATTGAGCGTGGGCTTTTGAAACTCAACGACGAAGTGGAAATCGTGGGTATCAAGCCGACTCAAAAAACCGTCATTACCGGCATTGAAATGTTCAACAAGCAGCTGGACGAGGGTCGCGCGGGAGACAACGCCGGACTCTTGCTCCGCGGCCTGAAGAAGGACGACGTGGAGCGCGGCCAGGTGGTAGCCAAGCCAGGGTCAGTTACGCCGCACACCGAGTTCGAGGCCGAGATTTACGTGCTGACCAAGGAGGAGGGCGGCCGCCACACCCCGTTCCTGAAAGGCTACAAGCCCCAGTTCTACATTCGTACCACTGACGTAACGGGTGAGGTAGGTTTGCCGGCTGGCGCCGAGATGGTGATGCCGGGCGACAACGTGAAGATTACCGTTAAGCTCATTGTGCCGGTAGCTCTGGAAGAGAAGCAGCGCTTTGCTATCCGCGAGGGCGGCCGTACCGTTGGGGCTGGCGTGGTAACCAAGATCAGCAAGTAAGCCTTAGCCAGAGGTTCCCAGTCGTTCTTTCCTAAACTCAACATGACGCGAGCTGAAACAGACAAGGTCAAGACTACGCCGCCCTTGCCAGCCGAGGAGGAGTCACACTCGCGTCTCCGCATCCGCATCCGCGCCTACGACCACAAGATTATCGACCAGTCGGTGCGTACTATCTTGGATACGGTGCTCCGCACCGGCGCCAAGGTGATGGGCCCCATACCGCTCCCAACTGAAAAGACGAAGTTCACCGTTAATAGTTCCTCCTTCATCGACAAGAACGCTCGCGAGCAGTACGAAATGCGCGTGCACAAGCGCTTGCTCGACATCCTCGACCCTACCCCCAAGACCATCGACGCCCTGACCAATCTTTCCTTACCGGCGGGGGTTGACCTGGAGATTAAGATGTAGTAGGGTATAAACGTTCACACTTTAGAAGCATCCCAGTAGTTACCTTAGGTTCAGCCGAGCCCTGTGACGATGGCCTAACCGGTCACACCTGCAGGCGCCCAGCCACAGAACCAATGGAGCAGAGCCTCATCCCTCACCCCTAAACCTCAACCTTTGTATATGTCAGCCGTTTACCAGAGTTTTAGCGTGTGGTTTTGGTAAACGGCTTTTGTTTAAGTGCCCCGTCCGTATGCCTAAGTTCATCCTAGCCACTAAAGTGAGCATGTCCCGTACCTTCAAAGCCGATGGTACGGTGGTGCCCGTGACCAAGCTCAAGGCTGGCCCGTGCGTGGTTACCCAGGTGAAGACCCTGGCGAGCGATGGCTACCAAGCAGTACAGGTAGGCTCGGGTGAGCGCCGTAAGCTTACCAAGAGTATAGCCGGGCACCTCAAGCCGACTGGTAAGCTGTTTCGATATTTACGCGAGTTCCCGGTTTCTGAAGGCTCCTACCAGGTGGGGCAAACTTTTGACGTTACCCAGTTTACCCCGGGGGATATGGTGCAGGTGACAGGTACTTCTAAGGGACATGGGTTTCAGGGCGTGGTTAAGCGGCATCGGTTCCATGGGCACCCCTCTACCCACGGCCACAAAGATCAAGAGCGCATGCCAGGGAGTATTGGCGCCGGTGGTATCCAGCACGTGCGCAAGGGGATGCGTATGGCCGGCCGCATGGGCGGGGACCGGATTACCGTGCACAACCTTGAGGTGGTGGCAGTTGAACCTGAGACGCAAGAGCTGGTCCTCAAGGGTGCTGTGCCGGGCGCGCCGCGCGGTTTAGTTATGGTTACCAGCCTCAAGTAATGCTATGGCCACCACTCGTCTGTCCATTGTAGATAGCCAAGGCCAACCGGTGCGCGAAGTGGAACTGCCGCCGGCTGTGCTCGAGCGCAAGGTGAAACCGAGCGTGGTGCACCAGGTGGTGGTTGGTTATGGGGCTAACCGTCGGGCCGGTACAGCGCACACCAAAGACCGCAGCGAAGTATCCGGTGGCGGCAAGAAACCGTGGAAGCAAAAGGGTACTGGGCGAGCCAGGCAGGGCTCCATTCGCTCACCGCAGTGGAAGGGTGGTGGTGTGGTGTTTGGCCCGCGCAATACCCGAAACTACCAGCACCGCCTGACCGATCAGCTGAAGGGAACCGTGCTCGCTATGGTGGTGGCCGATGCTCTGCGCTCTGGACGGGTGACGGTGGTGGACCAGTTTCCTACCGAGGTAAAGACCAAGGTATTTGCCAGTCTGCTTAAGGCTATGCAGCCTAAGGGTAGTAAACGCTACCTGGTGCTCCTGACTGAGGGTGAGCGTGCTTTGCGGCGCGGGCTTACCAACCTGCCCCAGGTTGAGGTAATGGGCGTCAGGCAGCTCAACCCCTACGACGGCTTGCAGGTGTCGCGTTGGATGGTTTCCAGCGCCGGCCTCAAAGATTTGTTAAAATTTGTCAGCTAACCCTATGGCGCTCCTCGGTCGCAAAAAGCCTAGCCTACCCGTGTCAGCGGTTCACGCGCAACCTAAAGCTACCTTGGGCGTGGCGCTCGTACCGTTGGTTTCGGAAAAGAGCGCTCGCTTGCAAACCGCCGGCCAGTACACCTTTGTGGTCGGCCCCCAAGTTACCAAGGTGGGGCTTAAGAAAGCGGTTGAGCGCACCTACAACGTTCGGGTTATAGGCGTTAACAGCGTACGTTTACCCCGCAAGTTCGTGCGCCGCGGCCGCAGCCAAGGGTTTACCAAGGTTCGCCGACACATGATTGTGCGCCTGAGCGCCGGTCAGAGCCTACCCACTAAAGCCTAAACGTATGCCTGTTAAACTTTACCGACCAACTACTCCCGGGCGAAGGCACGCCAGCGTGCTCGTAGCCAAGCTCACCCGCAAAGAGCCGGAGAAGCGTTTGGTATACGGCGCCCGTTCTAAAGCTGGGCGTAATTTTCAAGGTAAAATTACCACTCGTCACCGCGGCGGCGGCGTGAAGCGTTTGCTGCGTACGGTTGACTTCAAACGCGACAAGTACGGTATTACCGCCCGCGTGATAGCGCTGGAGTATGACCCCGGCCGCACCGCTAACCTGGCGCTGCTCTCGTACCGCGACGGCGAGAAGCGCTACATCCTAGCGCCGGAAGGGTTGGCGGTTGGGCAGGAGGTAGTGTCGGCGCGCAGCGCCGTGGAGGCAAAACTGGGAAACCGTTTACCGTTCAAGTTCATTCCGGCCGGTCTCCAGGTACACGATATCGAGCTCACCCCGGGCCAGGGCGGCGCCATGGTACGCTCAGCGGGTTCCTGGGCTACCTTTATGTCTATCGAAGGCGACCAGGCCAGGCTGAAGCTGCCCTCGGGTGAGGTCAGGAGCGTATCGGCTGATTGCTTAGCTACTATTGGCCAGGTAGGCAACATCGACCACTCCAATGTGCGCTTGGGCAAAGCCGGGCGTCGTCGGCACATGGGTTTCCGCCCCAGTGTCCGCGGCAAGGCTATGAACCCGGTTGACCACCCCCACGGTGGCGGCGAAGGACACAACCCCATTGGTATGAAGCACCCCAAGACGCCCTGGGGCAAACCAGCGCTCGGCGTACGCACGCGTAGCCGCACTAAATCTTCTAACCGTTTTATTATCTCGCGCCGTCCGAAGCGCGCCTAACTTTTTAGTTCATAGTTCTTAGTCATTAGTTCTATAGTATGTTTCATTTTCTAATTTGCCTCTCACGAGCCTTGGTCTTGAGTCAAGAACTATTGGCTATGAACTAAGAACTCAACTCTATGTCACGCAGTCTCAAAAAAGGTCCGTTCGTCGATCCCAAGCTTCTAAAGAAGCTCGCTCGCGTGAAAGTGGGCGATAAAACCGTGATCAAAACCTGGTCCCGGGATTCCACCATTACCCCTGAGATGGTAGGTTTTACCTTCGGCGTGCACAACGGCCGGTCACACCTGCCCGTGCTCATCGTTGAGAACATGGTGGGGTACAAGCTCGGTGAGTTTTCTCCCACCCGTAAGTTTACCGGCCACGGCGGGCGTATGGCTCGTGAGCAAGCTGCTGCTACCGCCGCCGCTGCTCAGGCCGAAGCTTCCGCTGCTAAGCCAGCGCCGGAGGTTAAGAAACCGGAAGCTAAGAAAGAAGTTAAGAAGTAGCCTACCCCTATGGACGTTACCGCCAAATTGAGCTTCTTGCGCTCCTCGCCTCGTAAGGTGAAGCTGGTCATTGACACCGTGCGCAGGTTACCGCTGTCGCGCGCGCTGGAACAGCTCAACGTCTTACCCCAGGCGGCGGCCAAACCAGTCGCCAAGCTCATCCGCTCGGCGGCCGCTAACGCCACGAACAACTTTAAGCTCGACGTCAAAACGCTCTGGGTAAAGGAGATTATGGTTGGCCAGGGTCCGCGCTTGAAGCGCTGGCGACCGCGCGCCATGGGCCGAGCTACGCCTATCAAGCGTCCTACCGCGCACATTACTGTGGTTTTAAGTGATGAGAAGAAAGCTAAGCCTACCCGCGTTCGCTAGTACTTTATTTTATGGGTCACAAAGTTCATCCTAAAATTTTCCGCATCGGCGTTGTTTACTCGTGGAAGTCCAAGTGGGTTGGGCGCCGTGACTACCGTGAGCTCTTAGAGGCCGATGTTCGGCTCAGGCGCTGGCTCAAGGGCAAGCTGCGGGGCTCGTCCGTGGCTCAAATCGAGGTGGAGCGCGGCGCGTCGAACCTAACCGTCAACATCTACACCGCCAAACCGGGACTCGTCATTGGGCGCGGCGGCGCGCAGGTGGAGGAGCTGAAGAAGGAGCTCAAGGCCAAGTTCCTAAAACCCGGCCAGAACTTCCAACTCAACATCAACGAGGTGGCCAACCCCATGCTGTCGGCCGAAATTGTGGCCGAGAACATGGCACTGGAGCTTGAGAAACGCTTGCCCTTCCGCCGCGTGATGAAGCAGGCCATGGAACAGGTTATGAAAGCGGGGGCGCTGGGGGTAAAGGTGCAGCTTGGTGGTCGCTTGAACGGCTCAGAGATCGCCCGCAGCGAAAAGCTAAGCGTGGGCAAGGTGCCGCTCCACACTATCCGCGCCGAGATTGACTACTCCCGCACCACGGCGCACATGACCTACGGCGTGTTGGGGGTCAAGGTTTGGATCAACCGCGGCGAAGTATTTACCCCGGCTCGGGGCGTAACCGTAGCGCAGGTTCGCGCCGCTTCGCACCAACGCTAAGACAGGACTACCCCTATGTTGATACCCAGGAAAGTTAAATACCGCAAAACCCACCGGGGCGACCAGATTAAGGGTAATGCTACCCAGAAGGCCTCCCTGAGCTTTGGTAGTTTCGGCCTTAAGACCATGCAGGCCGGTTGGATAACCTCGCGGCAGATCGAAGCCGCCCGGCGCGCTATCACCGGCCACCTGCAGCGGCGGGGCAAGGTCTGGATCCGCATTTTTCCCGACAAATCAGTGACGGTGAAGGGTAACGAAATCCGTATGGGCGGTGGCAAGGGCGCGGTGGATCACTACGTGGCGCCCGTGAAGCCCGGTACCGTGCTGTTTGAGATGGATGGTGTTACGCCCGAGCTGGCGCTGGAGGCCCTGAACCTGGCGGCTCACAAAATGCCGGTAAAAACTAGGTTTATAACGCGCACGGTTTTTTAAGCCCCTAACTCCTATGGCAACCACTAAAAAAGAAATCAGAGCATTTGAGGAGCCGCAAGCAGTCAAGGAGCTTTTATCCGCGCGCCAAGAGCTCCAGGCTTTGCGAGCCAAAGCCGCTGGCAGCGACCTCAAGAACGTCCGCGCTATCCGGGCCATGCGCCAAAGCGTAGCACGCTTGGCAACCCGCGTACGTGAGCTCAAAGCTTCTCCTCACCCCTAGTACCCGTATGACCACCACACCCACTAAACGACAGCTCGAAGGCGAAGTAGTGGCGGCCCGCGCCAACAAGACCCGCGTGGTGCTGGTTTCCCGCGTGCAGGTGCACCCCAAGTACGGCAAGCGTTTTCGCACCTCTGAGCGCTACGCCGTTCATGATGAGCTGAATGCGTACAAGGTGGGGGACCGCGTGGTCATCGAGGAAACGCGGCCGCTGTCGCGCACCAAACGCTTCCGCATTGTAGCCAAGCTCAAAGGGTAACCCCCAGCCTACGCTTTCACCCCTATGGTCCAACTCCGTTCCATGCTCAAAGTTGCCGACAACACTGGCGCCCGTAAGGTGCAGTGTATTCGCGTGCTCGGTGGCTACCAGAAACGCTACGCCCGCCTCAGCGATATTATTACCGTAGTAGTGAAAGATGCCCAGCCGCACGGTATGGTCAAGAAGAGCGAGGTTTTACACGCGGTGCTGGTCAGGACCCACAAGGAGTGCCGGCGCGCGGACGGCTCCTATATCCGCTTTGACGATAACGCCGTGGTCATCATTGACAAAAAGACCAAAGAGCCTAAGGGTACTCGTATCTTCGGGCCGGTGGCGCGCGAGCTCAGGCTTAAGGGCTTCCAGAAGATTATCTCTCTGGCGCCTGAGGTGCTGTAATTTTTTCACGTTTATGAACCTCAAGGTCAAAAAAAACGATACCGTGGTAGTGCTCTCCGGCCGAGACCGCGGGAAGCAGGGTAAGGTTACCCAGGTTTTTCCGCGCGACGCTATGGTAGTGGCCGAGGGTATTAACCTGCGCGTCAAGCACCTGAAGGCTCGCGCCGGCGGTAAGGCCGGCAGCAAGGTGCAGTACGCTGCGCCACTCCAAACTTCCAAGGTGATGGTTGTCTGTCCCCAGTGCGGTAAACCCACTCGGGTGCGCATGAGCCGCGCGGCCGACGGACGAAAGTTGCGGCTGTGCCACCGTTGCCAGCAACCCTTGAGCAACACCGCCTAAAGCTCCTCCTATGACTACTAAACCACTTGATCTCAAGCAGCTGTACCAGGACAAGGCTGTGCCCACCCTCAAGCAGGAGTTTGGCTATACCAATGCTATGGCCGTGCCTCGGCTCCTCAAGGTTACCCTGAACGTCGGCTTTGGCCAGGCGGCTAAAGACTCGAAACTGCAAGAGGTAGCTGTTCGGACCTTGACCCGCATTACCGGCCAGAAACCGGTGGTAACTAAGGCGCGCAAGTCAATTTCTAATTTTAAAATCCGCCAGGGCATGCCCGTAGGGGCCATGGTAACCATTCGGGGCCAGCGTATGTACGACTTTTTAACCAAGCTCACGCGGGTAGCGCTGCCGCGGGTGCGCGATTTCCGCGGCCTGCCCAAAGGTTCGGTTGACGCCCGAGGTAACCTCTCCATCGGTTTCCGCGAGCACATGGTGTTTCCCGAAATCAGGCCCGACGAGCTAGAAGCGGTGCACGGCCTGGAAGTTTCCATCGTCAGCACGGCCGGCGCCCGCGCCCAGGGTAAGCGCTTGTTCGAACTCCTCGGTTTTCCTTTTAGCGAAGCCTAAAGTACCGTATGTCTACTACCGCTCAAGAAAATAAGTCCCGCAGGTCGCTCACCGCGCCTAAGTACTCCACTCGTATTGTGCGGCGGTGCTGGCGCTGCGGCCGCAAGCACGGCTACATGCGTAAGTTTAACCTCTGCCGTATCTGCTTTAGGGAGCTCGCCAACAACGGTGAAATCCCCGGCATAACCAAATCAAGCTGGTAATTTATTAGCCATCAGTTCTTAGTCTATAGTTCATAGTCATTATGAGAATAGCTAAAAACTAACGACTATGAACTAAGAACTCACCTATGACCGATCCCATTAGCGACATGCTCACCCGAATCAGGAACGCTCTCCTCGTCAAAAAGCCCGAGGTAGTGGTGCCGTACTCCAGGCTCAAGGCCGCCCTGGCCGACATTTTAGTGCGTGAGCACTACGTTGAGTCGGTGGCTGAGGTGCAAGCGCCGTACCGCTCCCTAAAGCTTAAGCTCTCCTACCAGGGCACGCAGCCAGCGATTCGTAACCTGAAGCGCATCAGCACGCCCGGCCGGAGGACGTACGCCAAAGCCCCGGAGCTGCCACGCGTGCTGTCGGGCCTTGGTATCGCCATTATTTCCACCTCCCAGGGGTTGATGACCAACCATGAAGCCAGGGCTAAGCGCTTAGGCGGCGAGGTTATTTGCGAAATCTACTAACTAGTATATGAACTCCAATCAAAAAGGTTTTGTAAATATAATTTTGATAGCAGTAGCCGTTGTTCTGGTTGGTATAGCAGGATATTTTATGATCGTAAATAAATCGGGGCGGGTTGCGAGACAATCAATTCCTACGCCCGTGCCGGGGTCTAGTACTCCCACATCGACGCCTATGCCAGCAAGTAAAAGTGGCACCATAAAAGTCAAACTAGTTGATGCTCTTTCTGGACAAACTATTTCTGATACTAATGTAAAAATATATAGCGATAATGGTGTTAGGTGTATTCAAGCCCCCTGCCCCACCGAAGGACAGGAATGGACTGGAAAATCAGACAGTGACGGCATCGTGGTGGTTCCTTCGGGGGTAATTAATGCAGTAACTAATATAACGGCAACTGGATACAGGGCGGGTAGAGATCTAAATGCTGATTCTGAAAAGATTACCAGTAATGACTGGTCTATAGAATTAGATCCGGATAGTAAAGATTACATTCTTGAACGACGACTTAAGCTGATTGATGCACAAACCCAAAAACCAGTTGCTAATATTCCTATGTGGATAGTTAGAAATGAAAATTGCAGGCCTCCACAATGTTCCGACTACGGCTTTACCGGCACCACCAATGCCTTAGGAAATGTCTATTACCCAATCCGGTCTATAGGGGTACAGTATCAAAATACGAGCTGGGTAGTGGCGAATGGTTATAAGCCCGCCAAGTACCGTCTCGGTTGGGGTAATTACAGAGTGGTGCTGGAAAAAGAGATTTAATTTTTCATTTTGATTTTTGCATTTTAATTTTCTATGTCACGTCTTGGTAAACTTCCCATCCACCTGCCAGCCGGCGTGCAGGTAACCCTCAAGGAGGGTGAGGCTAGCTTCAAGGGCCCGAAGGGTGAATTTGTGCAACCGTTGCCGCCCCACGTCAAGGTGGTCTTAGAAGGCACTACGCTCACGGTGACCGCCACTAGTCCTGATTCAAGCTCCGGCCGGAGCTTGTGGGGCCTGACCCGCCAGCTCCTCAACAATGCCGCGGTCGGCGTGGCCTCAGGTTTTGTGAAAAAGCTGGAGCTGTCCGGCATCGGCTTTAAGGCGCAGGTGGAGGGTAAAGATTTGGTTTTGAACTTAGGGTTTTCCCACCCCGTGCGTT
>Ga0209726_10003040_pt1 | contig 23589 bp, 28 predicted proteins | sample Subgrocontami54m_FD_187453 | JGI IMG/M metagenome (GOLD analysis project Ga0209726, IMG submission 187453) | Subsurface groundwater microbial communities from S. Glens Falls, New York, USA - GMW46 contaminated, 5.4 m (SPAdes) (version 3) | ecosystem: Environmental > Aquatic > Deep subsurface >... | reverse complement strand
TATCATGGCAGCCGCTGCGGGAATTTTATCAGACACGAGAATTCTGGTTGATCATTCTCAATTGTTGGCCCAGCAGAATAGAGTTTCTCTTGGTTCTCCCATTGAACCGGTTTCAATAATAAGAATGATTGCAGATAGGAAACAGATGTTTACTCAATACGGCGGAGCAAGACCTTATGCAGTTGCGATGATTTTGGGAGGAGTTAGTAAGGGAAAACCCCATTTGTATTCTTCAGATGTATATGGAAATTATTTTGCATATAAAGCAAACGCAATAGGCGAGAATGATGAGAGAATAAAAGAAATTTTAAGAAGAGATTATAAAGAAGAAATGAACATTGACGATGGAATAAAGTTCTGTCTAAAGATATTCAAGGAAATTCTTGAAAAAAATTTTGAGCTTGGGAGATTTGAAGTTGGATTTATAAAAAATTCTGAAGAGAAATTGAAAAGGATTGCCGGCGATGAGCTGAAGAAGTATGTTAAGTGATAGAAAAGATTATATTCTCAAAAATATTTCTTTAGTTTTCCCATGTAATTTTATCACCAGGGAAACTTTTCTTGCTTAAACCAGAATTGCCCTGTTTCTTTAAGTGAAATAATTCTTTGATAGACTTCTTCGGCTGCTTCTTCTGGCTCTAAGGCGGCATCTATTCCACCCATATCTGTCTTGACCCATCCTGGATGGATTGAGGCGACAATAATCTTTTTATCTTCTAATCTCATGGCAAGAGTCTTAGTATACATATTGAGGGCAGCTTTAGAAATTTTATAGTCTGGATAATAATTATTTTCCTTATAGGCCAACGAGCCTGAACTTGATGAAATATTAATTATCTTTCCAGAATTGTTCACATAAGGAATTAATTTTTCAGTTAAATCTATTGTTCCTATGACATTAACTTCAAGGACTTTTCTTAACGAATCCAAATACATATTTGAATCTTCATCGTGTCCTGACCAAATTCCAGCATTATTAACCAAAATGTCTATTTTTTTATTTAATTTTATAAATTCATTTACACATTTTTCAATTTCTTTTGGAGAAGATAAATCTAATTTGAGAAAAATAATATTTTTATTGGCAAATGCGGCCTTTCCGGTTGTTGAAGTTCCGATTACGAAGTAATTTTCTTTAATAAATTTGTCTGTTAAAGCTTTTCCTATTCCACGACTTGCTCCTGTTATGAAAACTGTTTTTTGTGAGGGCATGTTCATAATTCTTCCTCAGCAATTAAAGGATAAATATCAAGGGCAACCTCTTCATAAGGATGGACTTTTTTTATCGCTGAAATTATGGATTTAGCTTTATCTTTTGGACAAACAAACTCTATTTTCTCTTCTTCAACTTCTTCCAACTTGTTGGCTTTGCCAATATAGGGTTTTGCTTTATCGTTTGGCTTAAATCTGCCAACTCCCTTGCTTGAAAAACTGCAATATTCATAATTTCCAATGATGCCTCCTCCTGCTTTGCCAATCACTTCTCTAACAACTTCTGTGTGAGTTAATGGTACAAATACTGCAATTTTTACTTTTTTCATTTAATTACCTCATAATGAAGTTGAATTTCATTATCACTTATCTTTTTTTGTCCCAATAATTTAAATTGCTTTTCAAAATTCTTGCCCTTAAAAATAGGAATTCCTTCACCAATGACTATCGGTTCAATATCCAGATACAATTCATCAACTAGATTCTCTTCTAAGAAAGAAGCATTCATAATCCCTCCCCCAGCAACAATTACCTGCTTTGCTCCTTTTAGGAGCTTAAGGGCTTCTTTTGGCGAATGTGCTACTAGATGATTAGAACTTAGAGTTTTAAAATATTTTTTTGATACTGCAATAATCCTAACTTCTTTAAATTCTGAAAACTCAGGTTGTTTAGTAAGAATATTGTATGTCCTTCGTCCAACTATAAGGTTTCCTGCCTTTCTGATTTCTAAACTATAACTATCCCACTCTTCTTTACTTATCCAACTAGTATCATCATTATTTTTTGCAATCATGCCGTTTGCGCTTATTGCCATATATAAGATAACTTTCATATTTATAACTCCATTTCCTTGTTTTCTTCCAAGATTATAAACTTAATGCCTAATGGATTTAGAATATCTTGAGGTATTCGATGAACTGAGCCTGGAGTTTTTAATAATCCATCATGCACGGGAAATACTATTTTAGAATGAATCTCTATTGCATAGTCAATTGCTTCAGATAATTTCATCCAGGGGCCAGCTACAGGAAGAGCTAAAATATCAACTGGCTTTTTAGGATTATAGAAAGAATCTCCAGGATAAAATAGTTTATTTGAGATAAAATAACCCGTATTTATTGCAGGCACAAGAGTTTTATACATCTGGGCGTGCTTTTCTCCAAAGCCTTCTATCAAAACATCTTTTATATTCGCTTTCTGATTGTGCTCAACAATTTCATATTTTATTTTTTCAGGTTCGAGTAATTTTGCTACTCCTTTATTTGTTATGACTCTTGCTTTGGGATTGTTTTTTATGCAGTTTTTTAATGAAGGAATATGAACGTGGTCCGCATGCTCGTGAGTTATGAGAATAATATCTATATTTTTTACATCATTTTGTGCAGTTGAATAACTCCCCGGATCTGTGAGTATTCTTAACCCCTTTTCTTCAATGAGCAGACAGCAATGTCCGAATTTCGTTATTTTCATGAGCTATTATCAAAATAAAAGATTATAGAGTTTTCGGTTTGACATCTCCCACCGATATTCTAACTCGGGTTTCTGCCGTTCTCAGTGCTGAAAGAAAATCAAAACATTTAAATAATACAAAATATGTATTATGTATTATGAAAGAAAAACTTATGACTCTTAGGCTTCCGCAGAAAATAGATATAGAAATAGAGAGCATGGCTTCTATGGAAGATACTGATAAATCTAAACTTGTAAGAGAGTTGATATTTCTTGGAATGCAGGAGAAAAGATTGGGAATGGCAATTAAGTTATATGTTGAGGGTAAAATAACTCTATGGAAAGCTGCAAGGCTTTGTGATATTTCTATTTGGAGAATGATGGAGATTATGAAAGAGAGGAAAATCTCAGCCCAGTATGGTGAAAAGGAATTAAGAGAAGACCTTCTCGCTTTAAGAGAATGATAATCTCAAACACTAGCCCCCTGATTTATTTAGGCAAAATAAAAAAATTACAATTATTAAAGAAATTATTTAATGAAATTAGTATTCCCAAACAGGTATATGATGAAATTATAAAAGGAAAAGAAGAGAAATTTTTAGATGCTTTAATAATTGAAAAAGCAGCGGGGGATGGATGGATAAAAGTAAAAGATGTAGAAATTGATGAAGAGGTAGAGAAATTTTCAAGTGAATTAGACTTTGGCGAGGTTGCTGTAATAAGCCTCGCTAAGAAATTAAAGCCTTCTTTAGTTTTAATAGATGACGCATCTGCAAGAACAATTGCTGAGAGTTTTGGATTTAACGTCAAAGGAACATTGTATGTTTTGTTAAGAGCTTATCGGGGCAAATTAGTTAATAAAAATGAGGTTAAAGATTTAGTTAATAGAATTGTTTTTGCAGGTTTTAGGATTTCTCAAGAAATTTACATTCAATTCTTAGATGAGTTGGATAAAGATTAAAATGCTCCATCTAGACATTAACATCTAGGGCAGCTTAAAGACTTTACGGAAAATAAGGCTGCTGACGAGGGCAGAACCTATGTAATACCAAATCCAGGAGCCGCCAAGAGCTGTTTCTGTATAGATGCCCTTAATAAAACCTATCAAAAGAATAATTGGGATAAATGTAATTATCATTGGCTTGAAAGAATGTTTCATCATATCCATTGTAAGAGTCATCATTTCTTTATTTAACTCCATCATCTTAGTATGATTTCCTGCTTTTTGATGCTCTTTTATTTGTTTCTGCAAGGTTTTTTGTTTTGCTTTCGTGTCTCTAACTTTTTCTTTATCAAGAACATAATAATTTATTAAACTAATAAGGAATGAGACTACAAATCCAATTATAATTATGCTTGTCTTAGGATTTTGCTGCATTAAAGAAACTATATCTACCATTTTTATAGAAGATAAAATGCATATTTAAATGTGTCTAGCCCATCATTTTTCTCAAAGCTGGATGCATATCTAATGCGTGCTGTTGGGCAATGCTTTGGTATAATTGATACATAATCATGACAGATAATAATATTGAGGTTCCTCCTGTTAAAGCTCCTAGAAGGTCTGCTATAGAAGCCAATAAACCGACTGCAATGCCCCCCATTATTGTTAAGGGCAAAACATATCTTTTAAGAATTGATTCTAAAACTCGAGGATCTTTCCTAAATCCTGGAATTTGCAAGCCAGAGGCGAGAATGTTCTTTGCCTGAGACGCTTCATCCATTCCAGAAGTCTTTACCCAGAATACTGCAAAGATTGCTGAAAAAGCTGCATAAAAAATAATGTGAATTATTGCCTGGAAGATAAAACTAGTTTGAAGACTTCCTTTAATTATTGCTTCAACAATGTTTGTGCTACCAATCCAGAAAGATAATCCTGAGACTGCTCTACCTTGAGAGAAATTCCCCATAAAAGTTGCATGACCTAACCAATTTTGGAGAAGATTTCCAAACAATTGAACGTTTGCGACTAAAGCCGCAGTTAATATTACTGGAATGTTGGAGGAATAGAAAAATGCAAGAGGCCATTTTACGCCATAACCTCTCAATCTTTCATATGTTAGAGGAATCTCGACTTTCAGACTTTGCGCCCAGACTACAACTAGGAATATTAATATTGTTGCGGCGATTACTGCTCCTGCTGCGAGGGCTTCTGTTGGCGCACCTTTGATAAATGATTGAAGTATGACTAAAATCTTTCCTGAACAGGGAGTGTTTGAAAAGTCGAGAAGACAATTTTCTCCTGTCGAACCCATAAACTGGAATAAACCTGCAAATAATGAACCTGCTACGTTGGCAACTATAAACAAAGAAACTCCTGAACCAAAACCATATTTTTGGACTACTTCATCCATAAATACTATTGCTAATCCTCCTAAAATAAGTTGGAATATTAAAATAGCTGTGAAACCTGGAACGGGCTGTAATCCCCCCATTAAAACATATACCATTGATTCAAATAAGATAAAGAATAAAACTCCTAACTTCTGCAAACCCTGAAAATATTTTTTTCCTTCGTCTGACTTTAAGTCTATGGAAAGCATTCCAGAACCTGCAAGCAGTTGAAGAATAATGGATGACATTACTATTGGCCCGATACCTAATGATACGATACTTCCGAACTGGGAAGCGAGAACTAACTGCAAGAACTCTAGATTCTGCAATGCGTTTCTAGATAAGCCATAAAGAGATATATTTCCAAGAATGAAGAAGATTGCTAAGACAATTAAAGTCCATTTTAATTTTGTATTAAAACTAAGTTTCTTTTCAATAGGTTTTTTTACCTCTGGGATGTTGCTAAATATGTTCTGTATATTAAAAGGCATCAATTTCTTAGAAAAACAGGGTTTTTAAAAGTTAGGGATTATGAGGATTTAAGCAAATTTCGGATTGTCTATAAAATGCATTAAAAAGGTTTTTAAACTAGGAATTTTCTGATATAATATGACAAACTATCTGACAGCAGGTTATACGCCAAATGAAGATATCTCTTTTAGCGCGAGAAGGGTTGGAGGAATTGGAGATAGGATAGATAATTCTTCTGTAATGATGCCCCGGGATTATAGGGCGGATGATGAAGTAGATGATAGGGATAGAACAATATATTGCTCTCGGAGCGGGCTGCCTAGTCTAGTTGGAAAAGGAAGTTATGAACATTTAAGAGGAAATAAAAAGAATTCAAGTTTAGACTCTATTTCTGTTGCGGAGCGAAGCGGAATATATAGATAATCCCCATGATTAGGTTACTTTTAGTTGGGGATTCTCTAATAGGTCTTCCCTTTTTTAGGTAACTTAATCAACGGGAAGACCTATAAAACCGATAATTGTGCTACTTTTTTATCGATTTTCTCTAACGGATAAACTCTTCCGTCACGTGCTTTAATCATCGAGTTTATCCATATCACGCTAAATAAATAATTTCAGCTTTACCATCTGTAAAGAACGTGTTTCCTGCGGAGTTTGTTCCTGCTGAAGGTTCTACAATTTGAAACTCTTCAATCTTTTTTACTTTGTTAGTTTTTAATAAGTCCTCTTTAATCTTTTCTCTTTCTTTATCGATTGCAGGATCTATTTTATGGATTGCAAAGATTACTTTGGATTTTGAAGCTAGACTGTTATCGAAGTGAGCTGTTGAAAACCAGACTTGAGTGTTATTTATTAAAAAAGGAGTTTTCCAAAAGTGAATATGGTGTCTTTGAAGAATTGAATGCATTTCTGTCGGCTGTTCAAAAGCAAAATCATTTGGAAATGTATTCCAGAAAGAAGGTATTCCAGGAGACTGGTCATATGGTTGATTGAATAAAACAGCTTTAAATGAACGGAGCATGCTTCCAAAGCGGATAGGGTCAGTCTTTAGCCAATTTGCCTTTCCAAAAGCATTTTCTAATTGCTCTTTACTGCCTATGAAAATCAGGTTTATTGGTTCTATAGGAACTCCCGTTAAATCTTCGCTGTATCTTGAAAAGTTTGTGAAAAATGCTTGGGGAACTTGACTTTCAGAGAGCTGTATTGAATCTACTTTTATTATTGAGGTTTGCAACAAAGGATGGGTGCTAAAGAAGTATGTAAGATAAAAAATCCAGATTATAAAAGATATTAGACCAAGTAACTTTACTTTGCTTTTTTTAATGATTTTATCTTTTGGTTTATGATTAAATTTTCTTCTTATCTCTAACGAGGTAATTAACATAGCTAACCATGCAGCCCCTGCCGCATAGCTTGCTAAAACATCTGAAGGCCAGTGTACTCCAAGATAAATTCTTGAAAATCCTATTCCTATGATTAAGAGTATTCCGAATAAGATTGACAAAATTTTCTGCAATTTATTTTTCGATTCCCTAAAAATAAAATATGAAAGAAGTCCATAGAAAGACAATGCTAAAAAAGCATGCCCGCTTGGAAAACTAAAACTGCTTTCAGAAATGAGGGCATTTAATGGTGAAGGTCTCGACCTTTGAATAATATTCTTTAAAACCCAGACAAAAATCTGCCCAAACAAAACTGAAATGATTAAAGCTATTGAATAATTTTTCTTTTTGAGAATAAAGAGCAATAGGGCGATGAAAAATGCGCCTAAAATAACTATTGAACCTTCGCCTAGATAGGTTATAAATGCCATTAATTTGTTTATTGCTGGAGTTCTTAGAACCTGAAGAAGATTTATTATCCTTGAGTCTGCTTGATATAACGACTCTTCTTGAATTAAAGACTCAAGAACTGAAATGAACAGATAGACAAAAATAAGAGAAATTATCATGCCGATTGTTAAATATAATCCAAATTTTTGGTCAGGGGTTAAGCGCTGTTTTATGAATCTTGAGATTTTGGGGTGTTTTGCAGTTATCTTTTTTATTTCAGGATCGTGGTATATTGCTTTTCCAGTTGAGTTTATTATTGATTTGGGCAGTTTAAACATTTTTATTAATGTAAAAATGGATTAATAAACCTCTTTGTTTTAGAGTTTGAGGTTTTGAAGTTTATTCTTTCCTGAGGATTTTGTCAAGACAATTGTAAAACCAATTATTCTGTAATCGCATCTTATTTCTAATTTTGATTGAATTTCCTTTGCTATATTTTCTATGCTCTCTCGGTCTCTTCCTGAAGATTGAAGTGCAGAAATTCTAACCTGTCTATGGTTTTTTAAAACTAAAGAAAGAGAATCTATCACTCCTTGGATAATTCCGTTTTTGCCTATCTGAAATTTAGTTGTTGAATTCATTTTTCTCTAGAGATTGCGATGCCTCCAGCTGGAAGAGCCGACAGGACTTCTTCCTGGCTAAAATGTTCATGCATCTCAACTTGGAGTTTAGGAAGCATTTCTCTTTTATCAATCTTTCCAGGTTTTAGTTTTAAGAGATATTTTTTGACGGTTATTTCTGGAACAGCCCTAAGAATTCCTTCCTGTTTTACTAAAACAAGTTCTAGGGAAACTATTTTCCTTTCTATTTTGCCTTTGACACCCCATGTGCCTGGTTTCATTCCGGAAGATTTGTAGAGCTGAGAAAGACAAAAAACATCTATGCCTGCTGTTTTTTTCATTAATTTCCAAGCTCTGCTGAAACACCCTGTAAAAATTGCAGTCTCCTCTTTATCCTGAAAGGTTAATTTTTCAATATCATCAAGAATTATGCAGAATGAGCTTCCTGGAGAAGATGTGTGCATGACCAGAAAGTCTTCTCCAAAAGATTTGACTTTTTTTAACAATTCATCGTTTTGCAAGGAGGATTTTCCACCTGCGACTAACTTTCCCGATGAGGTAAAAAACCATTTATATCTCCTATAATCGATATCTTGAATATTCATAAAATTGATAGATTTAAAGCGTTTTTAAAGCTATGGAGAATTGTTGATTGGCTAGGGTTTAGCCAAGAAATCCTTTTTTCTGCACTTCAATTATGAAGAAATTGCCTGCGTAAAAGTTTGATTGACCTTTTTCTTTAACGTCAATGAAGACTTTTTGAGTGCATAATGGTACGCCATCAGGAATGTTTAATTCTATGGCTGCAAATGCTTGAGAGCCTTGAAATCTATCAAAATTATTATCGACACCAACTGGAGTTTTAAACAATTTTTCGGTATTGGCATTATTATAGCTCGAACTATGGGCGCAATTTCCAACCCCCTCATCTAAAGAAAGCCTGTATTTTATAGTATCTCTTGCAGTTATTGCAGTCTTGTCAGGTTTTCTTGCCCCTATAGCCATAGCAAAAGGTCCAGAACCTTGCTTTATTTTTGCGGTTTGGTCTGCTCCCAATTTAACAACCACGTCAGAGCCTTCGTCTGAGAATAAAGTGGTTATTTCGCTAATTACCTTGTCATTTGAAAGATCAACAGCACTTGTAGCTCCTTTAAAAATATTTCTAATTAACGCAATTCCTAAAACTAACATCGTCATCGCTAGGACTATTATTACTACTGTTCCAATTGAAAGCTCGATTGCCGCGTTTTTATTTTTTATTTTTGTTAACATTTTATTGTCCTAATCCCTGAGCAGGAAGTATGCCCAAGTTTTTGTAAAGAACGATTGTAATGATTATCACAATTATGCTCAAGATTATTCCGATTATTGCAAGAATTTTGCCGTTCTTTCCCCATTTATTCGCATGCTTAGACATCTGTTTTCTCGCGAATACTAAAGCCATAATTCCTAAAATTAAACCATTGATTGATGCAAATAGTATGCTTAAAATTCCCAGAACTACTGATGCTATTCCGAAGCTATTGTCTCCTGAAACATGCTTGCTCTCCTCTTTTGCCATTTATCATTAAAGAATAATGTTTTTATAAAGGTTTCTTTATTTAAACTTATGAAAAATTATAAAATTAAGATGGCAATTCCAGTACATAATTTTGATACTTATTTAATTGTTTAGATTGTTGAAAAATTTTGTTGATTATGGGAGTACCAGGAATCGAACCTGGGACACAACGAGCTTCAGTCGTTTGCTCTCCCCCTGAGCTATACTCCCTTGTGAATGTTAAATAGAAATGGCTTTTAAATGTTTTTGAAAGCCGCATTTACTCCCCTTTGCAAAGTCACCATTAACTAATGTTATTAACTACAATCTCATTATCCATGATGCGTAATGTGCAAATATGAAAAGAGAGTATTATTAATGTTCGTTTCATTGATTAAATTCTTCAAAACATTGGGATGATTAGACTAATTTTTAGATGTAAATAAGAAGAGTTTTTCATTAAGTCTAATGGTAAAAAAAATACCTTCCCCAAATGAATGAAAACTCAAAGTTTAAATAAATAGTTTATGTTAAAGATGGATGGTTAGCAAAATTAATTTGAACCCTGTTATTCCTCCATTGAAAAAACCATTGGATAAAAAAAATGTAGATGTGCGATATGTTCTTATATCTCCCTATGTTTCGGCACATATTTACTGGAACAAAAAAATTAGCGAATTAGTTTATGAAATAGAAGAACCTTTGCTTGATGACTTTGATAAAGAAATATTGGAGAAATTAGAGAATGCTATGCTTGAGCTTATAAATGTAAATCTTGCGGTTGACAAAACTATCGAAGCAACAACTTCTTATATTGATAGGACTGCAAAGCTCCTTATAGACGAGTTAAACTTAAAAGTCTCTTCTGAAAGCTATGATAAAATCTTTTATTATTTATTTAGGGATTTTATTGGGCTGAATGAAGCAGAGCCATTACTTAGAGATTATTTTATAGAAGATATAGAGTGCAACGGGATAGATACTCCTGTTTTTATAATACATAGAGTATATCGAAATCTTAGAACTAATATTGTTTATAGGGATATGGATAAACTTGCAAGTTTTGTGGAAAAGCTAGCACAGAGAACTGGAAGATATGTTTCTTATGCTCAACCTTTGTTGGATGGGACTTTACCTGATGGCAGCATTGATTATGATGAACCTACAATATACAAGGAAAATGGAACAGTCAAAGTGTCTAAAATAGGAGAGATTGTTGACAAATTTTATAATGAAGAAGATGTAAATAAACCTATTAAAGTCGATAATATAGAAGTTCCATCTTTTAATAGCGATTTGAAGTTTTCATGGAAAAAAGCAGACTATGTTTATAGACATAAAATAAATGAAGAAATTTACGAGTTAAAAACAGAATTCAGAAAAAAAATAAAACTAACGGGAAACCATAGTATCTTCAAATTAACAAATAGGGGGCTAATTAGTGAAAATGCGGACAAATTAAGTCCTGGAGATTATGTTGCCTTTCCGTTAGTTCTTCCTGAAAACGACATTATAAAAGAGATAAATTTAGCTGAAGGGTTATCTAATACCGAACATTCAAGCAAATTAATCATTGACAATGTTCCTCCTGAAACGCATTCTAAAAGAAAAGAGGAGATATTAACATTTCTTTCAAATAATTACAAAAATCCTATTCCAACATACCATGAACATAAAAGAAAGAGAATTTTACCATTAAAACTTTACTATTTGCTATCAAAAGAAGAACTTGAAAATTCAACTATAAGACCAACTTCAAGCGTCGGAATAAAACCAATCTTAAAGGTTGATAAAAACTTAATGAACTTTCTTGGACTTTATATAGCTGAAGGATGGCTTAGTCATATAGGGAACCAAAGGATTATTGAATTTTGTTTTAATAAAAAAGAAACTTATTTAATTGAACAAATAAGAATAGCTGCTAAAGAATGTTTTAATGTAGATATTTATGTTGAAAAAGAAGTGAATAATGCTGTTAAAGTTAGAATAAATAGCTATGCTTTGTGGGCTGCCTTAATAGATGTATTAAAATTATCAAGGGGAGCAAAAAATAAAAGAGTTCCTGAAATAGTATTTAATGTATGTAAAGAACTGCAACAAGATTTTCTTAAGAGTTGGGTTGATGGAGATTACGGCAGCACTGCGAGCAGAGATTTGATGATAGATGTAAGCTATTTATCTCTATTTAATAGAAATACTGTTGCATTTCAGGAAAGAGAAAGAACATTAAAAATAAATAGTAGAACTTTTAATAGTCGCGAGCATTATACTAATTTTTTCACTAGAGAAGTTAATAACCCTTATCATGAAATGATTCCTATGGAAATTTTTAATCCTTTAAGAAACACTCATATGAGATTGATGAATAAAAGAATCGGCAAAAACAGACTGAAGAAAATTTTGAACGAAGAGCGATATAAAAGAATGATAAATTTAGAAACGTCTCTGCCTGCCCAATTCTTAATAGAATGGGAAAAAAGAGGATTTATTAAAGACAAAAAATTAACTGAAAAAGGCAAAGAAGTAATTAAAGAAATAGAAACAATTAACACTATAATAAATTCTGATTTGGGTTTTGCAAAAATATTATCGATAAAAAAAGTTAAGCCGACAAAGGCATATGTTTATGATTTTTCTGTAAAAGATTGTGAAAACTTTATTGGAGGAGTTGGAGGTTTATGTTGTCATAATTCTAGAGTCAATGGTACTTTCACAAAAGACGTAAGTTCCAGAGGACCAACTTATACAATTAGGAAATTTACTAAGGTGCCTTGGACACCTACTCAATTGATTGCAATGAGAACTCTTTCTCCGGAAATGCTCGCTTATTTCTGGATTTTACTTGAAAATAAATCCAGTATTCTTGTCACGGGCGGGACTGCATCTGGAAAAACTACTTTGTTAAATGCTCTTGCTTTTTTTATCCCTCCTGAAGCAAGAGTCGTTTCTATCGAAGATACCAGAGAAATTAATTTGCCTAGAGAAAACTGGCTGCCCAGTGTGGCTAGGACCTCTATCGGAGTTGGAAAGATAGGAGAAATAGATTTATTTGAAATTTTAAAGAGCTCATTCAGGCAAAATCCAGATTATCTTATAGTCGGAGAAGTCAGAGGAAAAGAAGCTTTTGTATTATTCCAGGGCATGGCATCAGGACATTCTTCCTTAAGCACTATGCACGCAGATTCGGTAGATACTTTGGTAAGGAGACTTCAAACTCCTCCAATAAGTCTTTCACCTACTTTGATTAATACTTTGGATTGTGTTATAATTATGACTCATGCTGTTGTGAAAGGGCAGGGAACAAGAAGACTAAGAGAAGTCGCTGAAATAATTAACATAAGCAATGAAGGAGATGCTTTGATAAACACGCCTTTTAGATGGTCTCCTGCGCAAGATGTATTTTATTCAAAGAATCAATTTAAAGTTTTTGAGAAAATCTCTACAAAGACGGGAGTTTCTGTTGAAAAACTAAATAAAGAACTCCATATCAGATCGATTTTATTGTTTGAACTTTATAAGAGGAAAATTTTCGGATTTTATGAAATTGGGATGATTATCAATGAATTTTACAAAAATCCGCTAGATGTTTTAAAAAAGTTTGGTGTGAAAGCTGGTTGAGGAAAATATCGTGTTTGTTAAGTTATATAACTATAAAATAAAAATAAAGGATTTGCCTAAATGGAAAAATATACAAAGATCTGTAAAGGCAATCTATAGAAAATATGGAGACCCTATAAAGTGGACTTATTTAATAGATAGAAAAGAAGAATATGTTACAATAACGGAAATTAGTTCATATTTTTCAAGAAAAGATTTTTTAAGAATTAAAAAAGAAGTAGATAACGATAAAGAAATTAGCAAGCTATTTAATAAATTTTTAGAGATTGTCCACCGAAAGAAGATTGTTGATAAGAGCATAAAACTAACCTGAATTTTGCAGGCTAATAAACTATATATTTACAAAAAACAGAGATTTAAACACTTAACAAATCTAAATATATGGTGGCTGGAACAACTATTACGATAAATATGGATAGTGAAGTGTTAAATAAGCTAAGAAAATTAGCTACTGCTGAAAAACAAAGAAAAGGTTTCTTGGGAAGGACAATAAGTGAAGCGACTAAAGAATACTTGAAAGAAAAAGAACGGGAAGAAATAGCTGAAAGGCAACTAAAAAAGATGGAAATTGGGTATAAAATGGGTAATATATTGATTAAACATAGAGATGAACTTTATGATAGAAAATAAAGAAATTCAATTATTAGATAGTAATGTCCTTATTTACTCTTACAATTCTAATGAGAAAAAATAATATTTATACTATTATAACAGAAAACGAAAAAGATTTTAAAAAAATTCCATGGCTTAAAGTTATAAATCCATTTAAAATTATTAAGAAAAAAGAAGATTGAAAGTTATTTAAATGTATTCTGTTTAAGAGTTGGATGAGAAAAGAGGAAATAGTTGTTTTGGCTCATATTTTAACGGTCATGAAAGAAGGTGCCGAAAAATTAGAGAGACTTGAGAAAGAAAGAGATTTAGAACAAATCAATAACATCAAGAGTGAGATTCTGGGGCTGCAAAGAAAATTAAAAGAGATGTTGAAAAATGATAGATGAATTAAAAAAAAGCATTGATATTGAAATAGAAATCCTAAGAGAGATTTCAAATTACACTAGAGCAATGGAATTTTCTCAAGGAGAAGAAGTTTTGCTTTTGAAGGGGGCAATAAAATCTCTGAAGGAAGCGTTGTTTATATTGAACGAATCTATACCAATGATAATACAAGAAAAAGGCTCGGATAGAGTAAAAATTCCTAAATTGCCTCAACTGCCCAATAAACTAAGAAAAGAAATTCCTGAAAAAAAACCGATTTTGGAAGAGGTAGAGTTTGTAAGAAATAATTCAAGTTTCAATGTTTTACTGCATAGAAAGGATAAAGAAAAATTTTTAAAAGAACTAGTTATAAGCGAGGATTTTATCAAGAAAATAAAGAAGAGAAAATTAAACAAAAAAGAAGATTTTGTGGAGTTTAAAAGTTCTAGAGGCTATCTGAAATTAGCAAATAGGATTTTTCTTGGCCAATCTGCCAAGTGGCTGAAAAAAGGATATTTCAAGTCTTTGCCAATGGAGCTGAGAAAAGCAAATATGGATATTTTGCTTGAAGTTTATGTTGCAATGATTTTTCTAAGCGTCGCTCTGTCAATCGCATTCTCTTTAGTTTTATTTATAGTTCTTATTTTTATTGACGTAACTTCAAGTTTCCCTTTTCTTAGTGCTTATCATGGAGAGCTTTTAACTAGAGTTGTAAGAATAATATGGATTCCAATTTTTATTCCAATTTTTACTTTTTTAGGATTGTATTACTACCCTATGACTGAGAAAAAGACAATTGGCAGAAAAATAGACCAAGAACTTCCTTTTGCAGTAATACATATGAGTGCTATCTCTGGATCGGGTATTGCACCTGTAGAGATATTTAAAATAATAGGGCTTGGAAAGGAGTACCCTATTTTAAGAAAAGAGTTTAGAAAAGTTCTCAATCAAATTAATTTGTTTGGATATGATTTGATAACTGCGTTAAATAATTCTGCAAAAACTGCTCCGAGCGAGAAATTATCTGAATTATTTTCTGGACTTTCTACAAGCATTACTTCAGGAGCTGACTTGAAAGAATTCTTTGAAAAAAGGTCTGAAACGCTTTTATTGAATTATCGGATTGAAAGAGAGAAATATACTCGGACTGTTGAAACCTTTTTGGATATTTATATAAGTATAGTGGTTGCTGCCCCAATGATATTTATGTTATTGCTTGTAATGATTCTAATTTCTGGGGTGGATATTCAATTAACTTCATTTCAGATTAGTTTAATTTTCGTATTTGGCGTAGCGTTGCTAAATGTAGTGTTTCTAATCTTTTTACAAACTAAACAGCCGGCATATTAAAATGAAAACAAAAAAAGGGCAAATATTGGTAGAAACTGTAATATATGTTTTGATAGGCCTGACTCTGATTGGCATTGTTTTATTTGCAGTAAAGCCGAAAATAGATTCTGGCAGGGATAAAGTAATTATAGAGCAGTCAATCAACTCTTTAAAAAATTTTGATGATAAAATTAAAGAATCGATTGACGATGGCAAAGGAAATGTAAGAAATGTAAATGATTTTTCATTGAAAAAGGGAGAATTGAGCATAAATGGAGAAAGTGATGAAATTACATTTTCTTTGAAAGATCTGTCGAAACCTTTTTCAGAGCTTGGAACAAATATAAAGTATGGGTATGTTGGATTGGTTAGCAAAGCTGAAAATAAAAAATACAGCGTTTATCTTAACCTGAATTATTCGAATATGGTGAATTTAACTATAAATGGCAGAGATATTGAAAAGACATTCAACCCTAGTTCCGAGCCTTATAGATTTTCAATTTCCAATGAAGGAGGAGACAGAACGAAGTTATTGGTTATAGATATAGAACAAACTTAAAAAGTTAAGAGAGTTTAGATAGGGGAGGAGATTAAGATGAAATTAAAAAAGATGCATTGGGTGGGGCTGATTTCAGCTATGATAATAATAATCCTGGATATTATTTTCTTTCTGAACAACTCGAGAATGTTATATTTTTTAATTGGAATTGGGCTTGGAACTGTTGCATTACCTTTTGTCATTAGTTTTACTCTTGAAAACAAAAAAGAGCAGAAAATTAACGAGATGTTTCTGGAATTCTCAAGAAATTTGGCGGAAAGTGTTGCTACAGGCACTCCGATAAATAAGAGCATTGCAAATATGAAGAAAAAGAACTATGGAGAGTTAAATCCTTATATAGAAAAATTATCCAATCAAATTGAGTTAGGAGTTCCAATTAATAAGGCTCTAGAAAACTTTGCAGAGGATATAAACAGCCCTGTTGTGAAAAGAGCTACTGCATTAATAAGAGAAGCTGAAAAGGCAGGCGGGGAAATTGAACAGATTCTGGATTCTACGGCAAAATCTGTTTCTGAAATAGAGAAGTTAAAGAAAGAAAGAAAGTCTGCGATTTACAGTCTTGTTGTTCAGGGGTATATAATCTTCTTTATATTTATCGCAATAGTTATTGTTGTTGAGTTTCAAATTCTTCCGCTAACTGTTGGAACAGGAGGGTTTGCAAATTTTAATGGAGACATAAATAACATAAATTCTGCTAACGCAAACAGCAAACCAAGTACAATAAACCCTGAAGAGCTTACTAGCCCGTTTATATTTTTGCTATTGACGCAAGGATTTTTTGTGGGATTAGTCATAGGAAAATTGACTGAAGGCAGCATAAAGGCGGGATTAAAACATTCATTTATATTGATGATGGCTGCATTCATAGTTTCAAATGGGGCAAAACTGATTTTAAGCCCCGTAAAGGTTTGAGGGCAGTTCAATTATAGAGAATTCGGTAATTGGGTTATTAAAAAATAGAAATTCTCTAACAGGGCAATTTGCAAAAAGAAGTAACCTATAGTGAGAGACGCAAATAATTCCCCAAAAAATGTGCGTCTCTCCCTTGATAGTCAAGGCGTAAAACGGGGAAATCTGAACGTCCTTGACTATAATCAAGCAAATTGCCCATAATCAAATTCTTTTGATTAAATAAAATATCTCGTTGGGAATTGAAAAGGTTTCAAATTCAAGTTTATTTCTAATGAGAATATTTTCAAACCATTTCCTTTTGGGATGATTCATTGATTTTCCTGAAAGTTTCTTAGTTGGGAAACTTATGAGAATGTATTTAGAAGGCAGCGATAAAATAATTTTTTCCGATAGTTTGTGTTTTTTATCAATGACGTCTAGAACTTTAAATAAAATACAAAGGTCTGTTTTTGGTAAATTAATAAGAGGTTTTCTTAAATCGAGAACAAAAGTCTTTCCATTTATTTTGTTTTCCTTGAAAAATTGTTCAATTAAAAAAAGCTCGTCTTCTTTTATGTCTGAAGCAAAATAAATCAAATCGTGAGAAGCTAAAGCAATTGGATTTAGGCCGCATCCCAAATCTAAAACAGATTTTATTTTTAACTCTTGAATTTTGCTTTTTATTAAAGGATAGAATCCTAACCTTTCCGAAGTTGAAGAGTGTGTATTGAGCAATTCTTTTAGATTATTCTTTTTTAAAAGTTTGGGCCTATCTTTAAAGCTTTTCTGATACTGGCCGGAAAGAAACCTTAGTTCTGCTCTTACTTCCTTTATAATTAGTCTTGAATCTTGTTTGGCCAGCTTATTAGGGGATATTCTGTGCTTTTCAAGATAATCCATCAGGCACTCTTTCACCAACTGGCCAGATAAACTAGATAGTTCTTTTTTCTCCTTTATTCCTTTAATAAGATACAGAGAATTATTATAAGGATTTCTATTTTTTTTCTCAATTCTCTGTCTGGACAATTGCAAACAAATTAAGCATAAATAATACAATTGCCCATAAAACAATTCTGCCATCAATAAACGATTATGGTAACTTATATAAATCTAGTTATTCATTTTTTAGTATGAAAAAGAGAGGATTGAGCCATATAGAGGTAATTTTATCTTTTATTATATTTATCGGAGCGGTTGGATTTGCACTTTATTTTTTCAGTCCGACAAATAGTTCGAGATTGGTAGATACTTCGCTGGATTATGTTAATAGGGAAATTTCAAAGAATATAACTGTAAATCTGAAGACTTATTCTATCAGCATAAATAATAGCGGAAATCAAGTAAATGATGCTCATGTTTTAGCGGTTAATATATCTGGAATTTGCGAGAATGCTAACGGAATAGTTAAGGCTGTAAATCTTTCTGGATATAATTTCTCGTCTGGAGTGGGAAATGGAAATAATAAATGTAACTCTCAACATGAAGACATCGTGCTTATAAAAAATGAAAATTGGGCGGCAGAAGACTTTGTTTATCTAAAATTAAGCGAGGATTTTGATGAAAGTTCTGGAAATGTTGGGGGCGACCCCCGCCCCAACCCTGATTTTTATAAATTATCTACGGTAAACTCTGAAGATTTATTTTCCGAAAAAAGAATATTAAATTTGAATAAAACTTATTACGAAGATTATTATGGATTGAAAAAACAATTTAATCTGCCAGGGAGAGTAAATTTTGGTTTTAGTTTTTCTTTCACTAATGATGATGAGATTAAGGTTGAAAATCCTGTACCCTCAGGATTAGAGGTATTTTCTAAAGTTGATAGGGTCGAAGTCTTAAGAAAGAATGGAAAAGTAGAGTATGCTGATTTTACAATGAAAGTATGGTAGGGAAAAAAGGTTTTTTAAGAATAGTTGAAGCTACAATGGCAGTTTTGATAATTCTGGGAGCGTTATTTGTAATTTCTTCAAAGAGAGAAATAGATAACCGGGGTGATTTGACGAGTATTTTAAGAAAATTACTCGACGAGGTTGCAAAAAATCAGGAGATGAGGCAGAAAGTTGTGAATTACAACACAAGTGAAAATATAACAGATGCAGAGAATAAGCAAATATTGGAGGATATTGGAGGATTTTTAGATGCGAGAATAAATAACCCGATTTTAGATTATTCGATAAGCATTTGCAAATCTAATGTGACTTGCCCAATTTATGATCAATATCCTGTTGATTCTCCTTCAGATATTTATGCTGCAGAAAGGATAATAACTGCTGAAGATATAAAAAAGATAAAGATATTTATGTGGAGAGTCGTTTGAGGGCTATAAAAATGGTAATAAAAATTTTCTAATAAAGTTGATTAAGTTTTTTCCATGATGAAAGAAGAAACAAATATTGTAAAAAATTTAAGAAGATTTAAAGAAGATTTAAAGAAGATTTAAAGAAGAACATTGTAGTAGAAAAAATAATATTTTTTGGTTCTCGAGCAAGCGGAAAACCAAAAATAGACAGCGATATAAATTTAATAGTTGTTTCAAAGAATTTTGAAGGCAAGGCATTTATAGTGAAAGACATAAAAAATCTACCAAGCTTTTATGTCTTCCCCTTGATAGTCAAGGCACATTTGGTAAATTGCTTGTGTCCTTGACTATAGATACAGGCCAATAGGATTTTACGAAAACTGGAGTTTAGACTACCCTGTTGATTTTTTATGTTATACTCCTGAAGAATTTAAAAAATTAAAAAAACAAATTACGATAGTTAGAGAAGCTGTAAGAAAGGGTATTGAAATTTAGTTTCGCATCTTTTATAGGAAAAGAAATTAAGTTTCCTACATGTGGAAATAATTTAGCATAATTTTGCTTCTTGAAATGTGCTGTGTTTTATTTAGTCAATCATACAACACAGCAATTAAGAGATAACCTTTAATAATGTTAAATTGGTAATATGTATTGAAAAATGCTGATGAAAAAAGAGGTTTGTGGGGGGGAAGAAGGATGAAGTTAGAAATAAATTGTTAATTCTATTTGCTATGGTGTTTTTATGTGTTCTGTTACGTCGGAACATCTTTAATATAATTGTTCTGTTATATCGAAACATTTAAATATCCAATATTTCTTAAATAATTATGATAAACGCTCTTTCTGAATGGAACGAATGGTGGAATGGAAAAGAAGTAGAAAGTGAACTGATAGGCAGAAGAAGAACTAAAATTATCAAAGAATTGATAGAGCTAATGGATATTAGGGAAATAAAACTTGTTACTGGAATAAGAAGAAGTGGAAAATCTACTTTGTTTTATCAATTAATAGATTTTTTATTGAAGAGCGGTGTTGATTCAAAAGAAATATTGTTAATAAATTTTGAAGATGATATATTGGCTGGAAAAAAATTAAGAGAGTTATTTGATGTATATCAATCTAATATAAACTCTGATAAAAAACCATATTTATTTTTAGATGAAATACATCGGTGCCAAGATTGGGTGCTTTTTCTGAGAAAGTTATATGACTTGAAAAAACTAAAACAAATTTTTATAACGGATTCTTCATCTAAGTTTATCAAACCAGAATATTCAGGAGTTGTTACTGGAAGAAATGTTGCTTTTAATGTTTTTCCACTATCTTTTAAAGAGTATTTGGAATGGAAAAACATTGAATTTAATCTGAAAATTATAGGGGGGGAGGAAATAAATAAAATAAAGAAGATTTTATTGGAATATTTAAGGTGGGGGGGATTTCCTGAAATCTTTTCAAAACAAGGCATTACTAAAAAGAGATTATTGTTGGAATATTTTAGTGATATAATTCACAAAGACATTGTAGAAAGATATAATGTAAGTTATTCAAAAATTAAAATGTTGGCTAACTTTCTTGTTTCAAATTGTGCTACTGTTTTTAGTCCTAGGAATTATGCTAAGACTTATGGGCTATCTCTCGATAGTATAAATAGTTACAATCAATATTTTGGGGAAGTATTTTTATTCTTTTTTTTAGCAAAATTCTCTTATTCTATAAATGAGCAACAAATAAGCCAGAAAAAGATTTATGTATGTGATAACGGTTTTTTTAACAATGCAGGGTTTAAATTCAACCAAGATATTGGAAGGTTGTATGAGAATGAAGTCTTTCTGGAATTGAACAGGAGGAATAAAGAAATTTACTATTGGAAAGATAAATATGAATGCGATTTTCTGATTAAAGAAGGGCTAAAAATTACTGAAGCCATACAAGTGTGCTACGAAATTAATGAGAAGAATAAAAAAAGAGAAGTAGAGGGATTACTTGGAGCTTTAGAAAAATTTAAATTAAAAAAGGGCGTGATAATTACAGACAATAAAGAAGGTTCGGAAAATATCAAAGGTAAAAAGATAATTTATAAGCCGTTGTGGAAATTCCTGCTGGAAGATGAATTTAAAAGTATAAAAAGGTAGATTTATTAATAAAAAAAACCATATAACAGAAGGAGATAAATAAAGATGGTGATGAAAAAAGAGGTTTGTGGAAGAAGAAGAAACAGAAGGAATGTTAATTTGGTTAGGAATAGATTGTTAATTTTATTTTTTATTGGAGTTTTTGTTTTGATAGTAACAGGGGGGAGTGTTGAAGGTGCTTGTACTGAAACCGACGGAGGTAATGTTCTGTCTGTTGGTGGAAGTACGACATGTAGCAACTACATTGCTTGTAGTCCTAATCCTAACACTCAATATGATGGTTGTACTGATAGTACCCATATTAGAGAATATCGCTGTGATACTCTTGGATTTAGACAGAATACTGTGTATCAGTGTCTGGAAGATAAACCTTTTTGTTTAGCTGTTATGGGTGCTGGAGATAAATGTGTTCAATGCACATCTGATTCGCAATGTTCAAGCACCCCCAATAATTTAGGTTCATTATACGGATGTAGTTCAACTTATGTGTGCACGCAAAAATGGTCTAGGCTAAAGGTCAATGTTACGGTTCAAGGAACTAATACTAAAATAGTTGGTGCATTAGTTAGATTTGAACAGGGGAGCTCTTTCCAAGAGGAATCAACAGGAAACAATGGTTTAACTGCTGAGATGACTGTCAGAGTTGGACAAAATACTATTACAATTGGCAAACCAGGATATAATACTTATAGTGTTACGACTAATGTTCCTGCTTATACGAGTACACAAATATGGACTAGACAACTAACACCTTCTTGCACAAACGAATGTTCTCCTCTCAATGCAAAAGACTGTGCTCGTAATGGAAGTGCTGTTTTTTATGGGTTATGTGGAAATCATGATACTGATTCTTGTTTAGAATGGGATAGCCTTCTTGACCATAGTTGCCCTGCTACTGAGCTTGTTTGTTTTCAAGGGGCTTGTGTAGATGGAAGAAAGGTCGTGGTTAATGTTAAAAATCAAAGTGGTAGCCCGATAAATGAAGCAAAAGTAATTTACGCCGCTGCTGAAGTTGGTGTTATCGACTTTGAGCTTAACACTCTTATAACTGGACTAACTCCCCAAAGCGAAATTAAAATAGGGACATGGGCATTTACAGCTTCAAAAGCTGGATATACGACTAAAACAGAGACTCTGTCTATTCCTGAAGCCAGCGGTACGCGCAATATAGAAATCGTTTTACAAAAAACTACTTCCCAGACTTGCACGGATGGTATACAAAATCAAGGAGAGATAGGAGTAGATTGTGGAGGACCTTGTTCTGCATGTCCAACTTGCACAGATAATGATCGAGATGGATGGAATTCTACATCAAGCGTAATTGCCAATCAAGCTCTTTGCGGGCAGGCTGCCGATTGTGATGAGAGCAATGCTAATATAAACCCTGGAAAATCTCCGACATGGGGAAATTGTTTTAGTGGTTGTGATGCTGATGGAAAAAGATGGTGCAAAGATTCGACAAGTTGTCAAGTAGACCAACTTGTTCCACGACTTGAAGATTGCACTACTAATCCTCCTGGACCTACCTGCGGAGATGCAGTTTGCTCTACCGGAGAGACCTGCCCATCGGATAATGGCTCTTGTAATGATAATAATGCTTGCACTACTGATTCTTGTAGTGGGAGTTGTCAACATACTAATGTTGCTGAAGGCACAACCTGCCCAGGTGGGACTTGCAATGCAAATGGCGTGTGTGTTCCTACTGGGAGTGGTGGAAATATATGCGGAGATGGACAGATAACGGGAAGCGAGATGTGTGATGGAACTAACTTAAGCGGTAAAAGTTGCAGCGACTTCCTAGGATTTTCTGGAAGTGGATTGAGTTGTAATGCGGATTGTTTAGGTTTTAATACTACTACTTGCACACCTACTTCTAGTGAATGTTCTTATGATCAGTGTCGAGATATTGTTTTAAGTAAACATGAATGCGAAACTAAATGTGGCCCTTCTGTTTCTATAAATCAGAATCAGATAGATGGATTGGGTAAAGTTAATCCTATTAAATGTGAATGGACAAATAATGAGTGTGTTTTCAGGGGAACCGATCCCAGAACAGGAGAGTTATGCACGGTAGAAACACTCTCATACTCATGCCCTGCGGGGCAAATAACTACTACAATAAATTATAAGGATAGTTGTAACCCTCGATGCGACGGAAAGGGAACTGATGATATTGAAGGCGGTTGCACAAAAGAAAATGTTCCTTGCCCGCAATTTGTTGAATTACCTTTCTTTGGAGAATTTGGATTTATCTTAAGCGTAATTGTGATTGCTGGAATTTATGCTTTTTTAATTTTTAGGAAAAGAGAATAAAGATGTATGAAATATATCCTGCCAATAAAAAGATTGAAAAGACTCTAGAAAAATTAATAGAAAAAAGAAGAG
>Ga0209726_10003036_pt1 | contig 23597 bp, 21 predicted proteins | sample Subgrocontami54m_FD_187453 | JGI IMG/M metagenome (GOLD analysis project Ga0209726, IMG submission 187453) | Subsurface groundwater microbial communities from S. Glens Falls, New York, USA - GMW46 contaminated, 5.4 m (SPAdes) (version 3) | ecosystem: Environmental > Aquatic > Deep subsurface >... | reverse complement strand
TTCTCAGTGTGACCCTATTCGAGAAGGATGAGCTTTTTCGAGTGCTTACAACTGTGGATGTGCAAACTGAGACCCATAGTTCCTGTAACCAATTGAATCTATTCGATCTTTAACCGGACAGTAGTGGTGCTGAACACAAGATGGCCGGTCAGCGAAGCCTGGAAGGCGATCTCCGCTGTCTCGTGGTCTCTGATCTCCCCCACCATGATGACGTCGGGATCCTGGCGGAGGATAGAGCGGAGAGAAGAGGCAAAGCTGAGCCCAGCTCGCTCGTTCACCTGAACTTGGTTGACCCCTTTAATCTGGAACTCGATCGGGTCCTCGATGCTCACAATGTTGATCACAGGCGATCTGAGGTGGGAGAGCGCGGCATACAGCGTCGAGGTCTTGCCGCTGCCGGTTGGGCCGGTCACCAGGATCGTTCCCTGGGGCTGCTCCAGGACTGCTTCAAGGATCTGACGCTGGCTGGGATCCAGGCCCACGTGCTCCAGGCTCAGCAGATCACGAACCGGGTCCAGGAGCCGAAGGACCACCTTCTCGCCGCAGTGGGTCGGGAGAGTGGAGACGCGGAGGTCCAGCGTGCGCTCGCCGTACCTGACCTTGATCCGCCCGTCCTGGGGGAGCCGGCGCTCGGCGATGTCGAGGCCCCCAAGGATCTTCAGCCGGGAGACCACGCCGGCGTGAATCCACTTTGGCATGGTAAACGCATCCCGCAGCATGCCGTCCACCCGGTTCCGGACGGTCACCTCGCCAACACCGGGCTCGATATGGATGTCGCTGGCCCGCGCCTTGATCGCCTCACTGATCAGGAGATTCACCATCTTGACGACGGGGGTGGTCTCGCTCCTTTTCAGGACGTCCAAGATCCCCTCGTCATCCAGGCGCTCGGTCAAGGGCAACACCTTGATCTCCGCCTTCTCCTCGAGGTTGCGGACCAAGGGGCCCAAGGACTCCTCAAGGCGTAGCAGCGGGCGATGGCGTCTTTAACCTCCGTCGGTGTCGAGATGGCCGTCCGGACCCGAAGAGAAGCGCGGAACTCCACATCCTTGATGGCCTCCAGGTTCAGCGGATCGGCCATCACCAGGAGCAGCCCCCGCTCCTCCATGGAGAGGGGGCAGATCGTGTGCTTCTGGGCCAGGGTGTGGGGAACCAGATCGAGGGCCTTCGGCTCGACGACGGCCGACGCCAGACGGATATAGGGGATCCCAAGCTGGGTCGCCAGCGCCGCCGCGATCTGCTCTTCCGTGGCTAACCCTTGGCTGACCAGCAGTTGCCCCAGCGGCTGCGGAATTGGGCCCTGAAGTTTCAGGGCTTGTTCGAGTTGCTCCGGCTGAATGACCTTGGCTCCGATCAGGATCTGGCCAAGCTGTCTACTCATAAGTGTTCTAGGTCCCAAGTTCCGGGTTTCGGGTTCCGCCGAATCCAAAAGCGATCTGAAATCTCAGAGGTTGGATCGGCGAAAAGCAAAAGGCGGTCTTGACTCCTGGAACTAGGATCTCTAACATCGCTCTTCTCGTCCCCAGTGGCTTGATCGAGATCGATCTCCCGAAGACCGGGAAGGACCTCGCGAGGCGTGTACCGCGCCACCATACGCATCTGCCGGACGACCTTGGTGATGGTCCCAACAGCCGCCTCGATATTCGCCACGGCCTTGGCCTTGGCCTCTGCTGTGACCCCTTCTCCGGTGAGCCGCTCCAGGCAGAGGATAATGATGTTCAGAGGATTCAGGATCTTGTCGCTCGCGGTGACAGCCATTTCTCGAATCGCGGTAACCTGGTCCGCCTCCCTGGCCTTGGCGCGCAGCCTCCGAACCTCCAGCGCCCGAGCAACTGCCACCTCCAGCAGATTCAAGTCCTCGAGCGGCTTCTGCAGGTAGTCGAAGAGGACCCCCTTTCGCATCGCCGCGATGGCGTTGTCGAACGATCCGTACCCGGTGAGCACGATGACGGGGAGATCGGGGTCCACGCTCCGAAGCTCCTCAAGCAGCCCCAGGCCGTCCAGGCAAGGCATGGTCATATCGGTGATCACGACGTCCGGAACGGCCTTGCGCGCCAGCGTCACCGCCTCCTCTCCATTCCCGGCTTCCTGGACCATGTATCCCGCCCGCCCCAAGCGGCGAGAGAGCAATCTGCGGATCTCCGGATCGTCATCGACTATCAGCAGGCGCGCCTCCACAGTTACCCTCCCTCGTCTGTTCGTCGTCCATCCCCGTCCGCCTCATCCCTGGTCTCCGAGTGGAGCAGCCGCTCGATCGCTACGTCCAGGTCCTGAAGACTCTCCAGCGGTTTGCGCAAGCAGGGATACCCCGCTCTCTCGATCTCATCGATCACCCGGGACCCGGTGAGCATCAGGATCTTCAGTCCGGGGCAACGCAGGCCGCACTGAGCCGCAAGCTCGAGGCCGTTCATCCCTGGCATCATGAAGTTCACGATAGCGAGGTCAAATAGCCCCTGCTGAAGCAGCGCCAGCGCCTGGCCGCTGTCGGTCGCTGGGGTCACCTCGTACCCCTTCCGTCTGAGTCGCCGCGTGAGCAGCCGGATGATCTCCGGCTCATCATCGACCAACAGGATGCGTACGCCCTTCATGCCCGACCACCCTTGCTATCATCCCGGAGGGAGCGTGGCAAGACAATCATGAATCGGGCGCCCCTTCCATCGGCCACCGGACTCTCCACCGTGAGCTCTCCCCCATGCTTCTCTACGATCCCATGGCAGATGCTCAGGCCGAGACCCGTTCCCTTACCGACCTCTTTCGTCGTGAAAAAGGGATCAAAGATCCGGGTCTGGAAATCTGGGGGGATGCCGGGGCCGGTGTCGGTGACGCTGAGCCCCACCCCGCTGCCGGCAGTCAGCTCGGTGCGGATGGTGATGGTCCCCGTCCCGACCTCCTCCATGGCGTCACGGGCGTTCGTGACCAGGTTCAAGAGCACCTGCTCGATCTGCATCGGATCGGCCCAGACCGGTGGGAGCGCAGGGAGCAGCTCCTGGACCACGGCGATGTTTTTGGGCTTGAGCTGCTTGGCGAGAAAGGTGAGCGCACCCGTCACCACCTGGTTCAGGTCTGTAACCTCTCGATTCCCCTTGGATTGGCGCGAGAAGTCGCGGAGGTGGTTGATGATGGCCACCATTCGGGTCGTCTGCGCCTCGATCCGCCGCAGGTCCTCACAGATCTCCTCGGAGGCTACCCGCCCGTCGGCCAGCAGCTCCTGGGCATAGCCCCGAATGACCATCAGGGGCTGGTTCAGCTCGTGGGCCACCCCGGCCGCCAGGGTCCCCACGGCGGCCAACTTCCCCGACTGGATGAGCTGGGCCTGCGTCTGCTTGAGATCCCTCGTCCGTTCCTCCACCTTCTGCTCCAGATCATCATGGAGCCGGGTGTTCTCGATGGCGACGGCCAACTGCTCACCGAGGGGGACGAGAAGCTCAAGATCGCCCTCCGTATAACGACCGGGCTCGACATCGTCCAGAAAGAAGGCGCCAATGACCTCCCCCTTCACGATCAACGGGAGGCGGATGGTGGAGCGGATTCCTTCTTTTAAGAGGGCCTCATCCTCGACGAACAACCGCGCCTCGGCGAGATCCTGTTCAATGTGGGGTTGCCTGTGGAATATCACCCACTCGATGCCGGTCCCTTTCCCGTTCGACCAGACCCTTCCAACTTTAGCCTCGCCGGGTTGATCGGCCGCGATCTGCAAGATCTGGAGCTGATTCCCCGAGCTGCCAGGGATAACAACCCCCATCCGGGTGAATGGAAGGAGCTGCTTCAACTCCTTGGCAAAGGCATCGTAGACTGCGCCAAGATCGATCGAGGAGCTGATGACCTTGATCAGTCGACTAAGCGCCGCGATCCGGTCGGCCCTCTGGCGAACAGCCTCGTAGAGCCTGGCATTCTCGATGGCTGAGACCTCCAGCCGCTCGGCCATCTCGTTGAAGGCAACAGCCGCCTCCCCCAATTCACCGCCGGTTCTCACATCGACTCGATGGGAGAGGTCTCCATCGGCCAGACAACGACTCCCTCTCGTGAGGGCCAGGATATGGCGGAGTAACCAGACAGAGCAAACACTACTCAAGACGGCAGCCCCGGCCGCGCCCAGGAGAACGGCGATAAGGGTCATTATCTCAATCTGGCGGCTCAGCCGGGACGTGCGTTGCGTCAGTGCGTCGATTTTACGCAGATGGATTTCCTGGAGCCGCGTTAGTATAGGCTCTATAGAATCACCCCGCTGGATCAGCGCTTCTAGCATTGCAAGCGTAGCGCGATTTATCGGAGCCTTTGGAGCTGCCAGCACTTCCTGACTGCGCGCCTCAATATCAGAGACTATGCCCCTCAGCACCTCGACCAACTGTCGCTCCTCTGCGACCTGAAACGGCGTAGCGGTCAGCAATCTGAAGGCTGTCGAAAAATGGGGCGCGTGCCGCTCGATCTGCATCCGCTCTGTGGGACCTCCGATGACCGTGTAGTCTTTCATCGCCAGCACAAGCTGATTCCATAAAAACCTCAGGTTCGTCGTTCTTTCTATCTCGAGCATCTCCTCCTGGATAGTCAACTGATCCTGGCGGACGGTAGGGGACACGACCATGACAATACCCGTAACAGCGACAAAGGGGATCAGAATCACGACGAAGGCCAAGAAAAGGCGCCTGCGAGTGCTCCAGTTCCGGATGGCTATCATGCCCCTGCTCCCTCGGCAGGCTCCGGGGCCTCCGGCAGTTCGACCAGCTCGATGAATGGCCCCACCACGCCAGGATCACGCCAGCCGCGCGCCACCTCATCCCGTAAGGCATCACAAGCAGTTGTTAGCGACAGGGCAGGTTTGTATGGTCGCACGGTCCTCAGCGCATCGAAGATATCCACGACCTGCAGGATTCTCGCAGTGAGCGGGATCGCCTCGCCCGCGAGGCCGTCAGGGTAACCGCTCCCGTCCCATCGCTCGTGGTGATGGCGGATGATCGGCAGAACCCGCTTGAGCAACCTGAGCGGCAGACAGATCCGCTCGCCAATCACAGGATGCTCGCACATGCGCGCCCGCTCCGCCTCGCTCAGGCCGCCGGGTTTCAGCAGGATCGCATCCGGGATTCCGATCTTGCCCAGGTCGTGCAGGACCCCGCCTCTGTCCAGGGCCGTCAGCTCTTCCGGCGGCAGGCCGAGCTTTTGTCCCAGGGCAACCGAGTAGGCCGCCAGCCGCTCGCAGTGGCCCTGAGTATAAGGATCCCTTGCCTCGACGGTTCGGCCCAGCGTGAGCAGCATGGCCTCGGCGTGTTCCAACTCGTCGGTAAACGCCTTGAGCCTGAGCAGCGAGCGGACGCGGGCCTTCAGCTCCGCCCGACTGAACGGCTTCGTGATGAAGTCGTCAGCTCCAGCCTCGATCCCTCGGATCCGGGCTTCTTCCGCCCCCAGGGCCGTGAGCAAGACGATCGGCACCAAGCGGGTCGGCGCCTCCTGTTTCAGGCGGCGGCAGACCGCGTAGCCATCCAGCTTCGGCATCATGATGTCCAAGAGGATCAGGTCCGGAGGGGAGGCGGCCACCTGAGCCAGGGCCTCCAGGCCGTCGGCGGCCGCCACGACCTTATACCCCTCGGCCCGCATCAGGGCCGTCAGCAGCTCAACGTTCTGCGCGTTGTCGTCCACGACGAGGACCGTCTTGTTCGCCATGGCTCCCTCGGGTTGCTCTGCTCATCTGCACTATTCACGACCTCACTGGACCCTAGACCCTGAACGCTCACCGCGTCACAGCGTCATCATCGTGATCTTGTACCACAAGCTTCGTTCCAGGTACGGCAAGTCCAAGGGCTTCACGATGTAATCGAATGCGCCCAACGCCATTGCCTGCCGGCCGATCTCCTCTTCGGTCACGCCCGTGACCATGATCACGCCGACCTCCTTGTCGATCTCTCTGATCCGGCGGAGGGCCTCGAGGCCATCCATCTTCGGCATTCGCACATCCAACAGGATCAGATGGGGCCGCTCGTCCATCACCTTTCGCAGGGCCTCCGCCCCGTCGCCTGCCGTGATCACGTCATACCCCTTAGCACCGAGGAACTCCTGAAGAAGCTCCACCGCCTCGGGCTCATCGTCCACGATCAACACTCTCGCCATATCCCCCCTCCCGATCCGTAATTTCCCTGATGTTTAGATACGCATAACACGTGCCGCAAGCTCCATCAAGCCAAACCCATCCGTGGGCCGAGAGGGAGACGGACCGTGAAGGTGCTTCCCCGCCCTTCCCCCTCCGAGGCGGCGAAAATCTGCCCCCCATGTAGCTCGACCAAGTGCTTTGTCAGGGCGAGGCCAAGGCCGGTCCCTTTGGCATGGGCGCCCAGGGCCGTGTCGAGGCGGACGAACGGCTGGAAGAGCCTGGGCAGGTCGTCAGGCTTGATCCCGATTCCGGTATCGGCCACCGCGATCTCGACGAACTCGCTCGCGGTCGCCGTTTCGGATTTCAGGTTTCGGGTTGTGAACTCGGAACGCGAAACTATTTTCGCAGTGACGGTAATCCGCCCGCCGTCTGGGGTGAACTTCACGGCGTTCGACAGCAGGTTGAAGAGGATCTGCCTCAGCCGCATGGGATCGGCCAAAATCCGTGGAAGCCCCTCCCCGACCTGAAGCTCAAGCGCGAGACCTTTCTTGATGACCTGGCCACGGAGCAGCTCAACCGCAGACTCCAGGGCATCAGGGAGCAGCAGCGGCTCGAGGCGAAGCTCGATCTTACCCGCTTCCACCTTGGAGAGATCGAGGATATCGTCGACCAAGGCCAGCAGATGCGTCCCGCTCACATGGATGTTTTCGACGTACCGCCTCTGCTTGTCATTGAGGGTGCCAAAGGTCTCATCTTGCAGCAGCGCCGAGAAGCCGAGGACCGAGTTGAGCGGGGTCCGAAGCTCGTGGGACATGTTGGCGATGAAGAGGGCCTTGAGCCGAGCGGCCTCCTCCAGTTGCCAGCGCTCCACCGCGTCCTCCCGCAGGCGGGCCTGCTCCCAGGCCACGGCGAGCTGGTCCGCGAAGCCCTCCATGACCCGAATCTCCGCCTCGGGGAAACTCCTCGGTGCCGCGTAACCAATGCCCACCGCCCCCAGGATCTGACCATCTGTGCGCAACGGTACCGCAAGAATAGCGTGGATGCCAAGAGCTAAGAGGGGATCCCGGTGCCGCTCCATCTGAGGATCGGTGGCGATGTCTGGGCTCAGGACGGCCGTCCGCAGCGCGATCGCCCTCCCAAGGCCGCCCTCCTCTCCCACGCGCGGCTTCAGGGTAGCAAAGTACCGCCGGACCCCTTCCGGGTCCGGCGCACAGATCGCGACCGGCTTCAGCTCTCCACTCTCTGAGTCTGCGGTAACCAGGACACAGCTAAAAGCCTCCACGAGCAGGGCGAAGGCGTCAACAGCCTTAGACAAGAGGTCCGGAAGGGGCACTCCAGCCAGCAGCTTCTGGTCGATCTCCCGAAGGAGGCTGAGTTCTCGTTCGCGGCGCGTAAGCTCCTTGACCTGGGCGGCGAGTTGGCTGTAGGCGGCCTGGAGGCGATCCACCATGTCATTAAAGCTGGTGGCCAGGGCGCCAAGCTCGTCGCGTCCGGTCACCTCCACCCGGCTATCCAGGTCTCCAGCCTTCAGTTGCTCGGTGCCGTGGACCAAAACTCTCACCCTGCGCAGGATGAGTAGGTCCCCGAAGATCCACACCCCCGCAAGCGCCAGCGCGCCCACAAGCCCTAGTCCTATGAGGCTACGGGCCAGTATCCGGTTGGCCTCAGCATACGCCGCTGACCCTGGGATGCCGATCCACATGTACATGTCTGATCCGTGTAGTGTGCACGGGGTGAACCCGTAGAGGCGGGAGATGCCGTCCACGTCAGGAGCCTCAACCACGCCCTCACCCCGAGCCAGAACGGTTTTGGCGATGGACATTCCCGATGCGGACCGCCCAACCCATTTCTCCGGGTCTGGGTGGTGGGCCAGGATTATGCCATTGCGGTCGATCACCACCAACTCCGAGCCCTGCGGCAACCGGGCTTCAGCGGCGAGCCGGTTAAGCCAGTTGAGCTCCACTGCGGCGAAGACCACAGCCTGGACCTGCCCTGCATCACCGAGCACGGGATAGCCGAAGTTGATCGTGGCTTCGCCGGTGATGCGGCCAATCTGATACTCGCCGATGGCAAAGTCGCGCGTCTCCATGGCACGTCGAAAATAGGACCGATCGGCAAGGTTGGTGGGGCGGGAGAGCGGGAGGCCACTACAGAAAACATCGCCATCAGGCTTAATCGCGCCCAAGTTTGCATAGATGCGGTATTGTTTCAGCAAGGCAGCGAAAAGCGCGCTGCAGGCAGCAGCGTCTTGCTTGCGCACGGCAGGGAGGTGCGTCAGGGCAACGAGGAGTTGACGTGACGCGCCCCCTATTAATCGTTCGTGGTCGCTGGAGGCGAGTCGGGCCAGTCGCAGCGCTTCTTGCTGCACCTGGACGCCGGCCATCCGACGCTGTTCCAGGCCTGTGTAGAGCGCGAGCCCCAAAGCCGGGACCACAGCCAGGAGCACGAGCAGCAGCAATCTGAATCGAATGCTTGCCAACGGAGATCGAATCATCTTCCGAGCCTACGCTTTCGGACAACATCGCCGAACGCGGGATAGCGGCATGAGGAAAGCGAGGCGGACCGCATGAAGCGACCGCTGGCTGAGAACGTGCACGGGTACACCCGAAACAACTGGCATGTGAATGGGGGGGTGCATAGTCCCTCGACTCACCATAAGCCTCTCTGTGCAAGCACGATGGATCGCCTCTCAGTTCAAGAGGCTTAAACCATACCAAAGGCTGCTTAAGCATGTCAAACTATTTTCTGTTCTATTATATTACGTAAAGACATGCGTAGTGGGAGGCTTCGCATGGCTTGACAAAACGGGAGAGCCGTACAATGGGGGACAATAGCATGTGGTAGGAGGACACCTCAGGGGCGGTCTTCAGAACCCATGATCAGGACCCGATAGCCCAGGGAGGCCAGTCGCTCCGCCGCCCTCTGGGCCTCGGCGCGTGAGGCGAACTGCCCAACCCGAATTCGGTAGTAGACCTCTCCACCTATCAAGGCCTTCACGAGGTGAACACCTGAAGCCTTCTGTTCCAGCTCTGCTTTCAGCGCAAGGGCGTTCGACTCTGCAGTAAATGAGCCCACCTGCACCGAATACCGCCCCGGGTCCGTGCTCGCCGGCGGGCCTTCGGCAAGTCGTACCCTGACCGGCGCCACACCAGGCCCCGTCACCCCCAGTAATGAGGCTGCAGCGTATGAGAGATCGATGATTCGCCCATCCACAAAGGGTCCCCGATCGTTGATCCTGACGGTGAGGGACCGGCCATTACTGAGATTGACCACCTCCACCCAACTGCCGAGCGGGATCTCGCGGTGGGCCGCCGATACCTGATACATATCGTAGACCTCGCCATTGCTGGTGCGCCGACCATGGTACGGATGACCATACCAGGACGCCAGGCCCTCCTCGCCCGACACCCCTTCCCATGCCCGTGGTCCCAGCCTTGGGGTGGCGCAGGAGGTCAACAGCAAGGCCAGAAGCGACAGCGTGAGCATCGCGGGTCTCAGCGTGATCATCACGTCTCACCCCCAGCGATGGCCTCCGGAAGAAGCTGTCGAAGGGATCGCGCCAAAAGTCGCTGGAGGAGAGGATGGCGCCAGAGAGCCTGGCCCCTGGTAGTGGAGAGGTGGGGGATCTCTCCAAGGAGCGGGACGGGTAAGAGCTGGCGGAGGGCCGAGAGATTTGTCGTTCGAGCTGGCGAATACTCGGCGCGGGGGCAGTTCAGGATTGCTCCTGCCACCGGGACGCGGGCATGAAGCGCGGCCCCAACAGTCAGCCTGGCGTGGTTCAGCGCGCCGAGCCTGGACCCGATCACGACGAGCAATGGGAGCCGAAGCCTGACAGCGAGGTCGAGACACGACGTCTCTTCGGTGATGGGGACCAGCAGGCCGCCGGCACCCTCGACCAGGACCACCGAATGCCGATCGGCCAAACGAGCAAACCGCTCTTCCAGTCGCTCGACATCGATGCATCGCCCGGACCGCTCGGCCGCGACCATCGGGGCAAGGGGCTCATGGAAACGATACGGATTGATCAGGTCGATGGCGTCCCGCGATTCCGCAGCCTCACGAAGCGTCAAGGCATCCAGCGGTCGCAGCCGCCCAGCCCTGGTGGGGCAGCCGGTCTCGACCGGCTTCATCACCCCGGTATCGATCCCCAGGACCCGCAGGGCATAGGCAAGCCCGGCCGTGATCAGCGTCTTCCCGACGCCGGTATCGGTCCCGGTGACAAACAGACCTACTGCTCTCACGTCCTTCATCTCTCCGTTGCCGTGACGATGGAATCACGGACGATTCGAACCATCCTGACAATGTCCCTATGAGAGATCGAGAGGGGCGGCATCAGGACGATGACGTCGCCCAGCGGCCGGATGATCAACCCCCGTCGTCGCGCCTCCAGGATAGTCCGAATCCCGGTCCTGGCCTCGTATGGGTATGGCTCCCCCCGGACCGGGTCACGCATCATCTCAATCCCAACCATAAATCCCACCTGTCGGATGTCGCCCACGTGCGGCAGCGGCCGGAGCGGCTCGAGTTCTCGACGGAGCAAGGCGATCTTGGGCTGCAGGCGCCTCAAGGTCTGCTCCCGCTGAAAGCACTGGAGGTTCGCGAGGGCGGCGGCGCAGGCCAGCGGGTTGGCGGTGTAGCTATGCCCATGAAAGAAGGCTCTCTTCTCCTCATATGGGGCGCAGAAGCCGTCAAAGATCTGCTGTGTCGTGAGCGTCGCGGCCAGCGGCAAGTAGCCGCCGGTAAGCCCCTTCGCCAGGCAGAGCAGGTCGGGCGCCACCCCCTCTTGTTCACAGGCAAACATCGTCCCGGTCCGGCCGAAGCCGGTGGCGACCTCATCCAGGATCAGGAGGACGTTGTACTGCGAGCAGAGCGATCGCACGGCCTTGAGGAAGCCTGGTGGTGAGGGCAGCATCCCGGCCGCGGCCTGCATCAGCGGCTCCACGATCAGACCAGCCACCTGATCGTGGTATCGCTTCAGAAGGGACTCCAATCGTTTCAGCGGATCAGGTCGTCGGAAGCGGTCCCACGGCGGCCGGTATGGCGACGGGACCCTCCAGATCGGAAAGAGGAGCGGCCGGTAGAGCTGATGGAACAGATCGATCCCGCCGACGCTGACCGCGCCCAGGGTATCGCCGTGATACGCCTCTTCCAAGGCGATGAACCTTCTCTTGCGGGCAAAAGCCCCGCCCCGCTGCTGCCAGTACTGAAACGCCATCTTGAGCGCGATCTCGACGGCGGTCGAGCCGTTGTCGGAGTAAAAGACCTTGGTGAGCCCTTCTGGGGCGATCTGGACGAGCGCCTTGGCCAATTCAATGGCGAGCGGATGGGACAGGCCCAGGAAGGTGGTGTGCGCAACCTTACCGAGTTGGGCGCGGATGGCCTGATCGATCGCTGTCTTGCGGTGGCCGTGGACGGTCACCCAGAGGGAGGACACCCCGTCCAGGTAACGGCGCCCGTCCACATCAATGAGGGTGCTCCCCTCCCCGCGCTCGATGATCAGGTGGCGCTCGTGTAACCAGTCCTGCATCTGGGTGAACGGGTGCCAAACGTATTGTTTGTCGTCCTGCCGGAGCCGATGGCTGCGAGAGGCCATGGCGAGGATCAGAGGGCAGCGCCTGTGGTGAGGCTTGTCGAAGCAGTGGCGCCCTGGCGCTCAGGGACAAAGAGGGATCCACCGAAGTCGAGCCCAAGATCCCGGACCATCTTGAGGTCGTCGCTCACGCTTCGGTTCCTGGTCGTGAGGAAGTCGCCGACCATCATTCCGCTCGCGCCGGCGAAAAAGATCATCGATTGCAGTTCGCCCAGATGCGCTCTGCCGGCGCAGATAAAGATGTTCTTGGTCGGGAGGATCCAGCGAAAGAGCGCGATCACCTTCAGGATCTCGAGGGGCGGCAGAGGGGTAGTTTTTTCCAGGCTCGTTCCGTCCACAGAAATCAGAAAATTCAGGGGAACCTCGTCTACGTCCAGCTCTTTGAGGGCAAAGGCGAGCTCGGCGCGATGCGTCGGCTCCTCCCCCATTCCGATGATCCCCCCACTGCAAGCCCTGATCCCGGCAGCCTTGGCTGCCTTGATGGTACTTACCCGCTCGTCATAGGTATGGGTCGTGCAGACCTTCGGAAAGAAGGAGCGACCGGTCTCCAGGTTGTGGTTAAACGCCGTGAGGCCTGCCGCCTTGAGCTGTCGAAACTCCTCACCGCCCATAATTCCGAGGGAGGCGTGACCCTCTACCCAGCCGTCCTGCGCAATAGCCCGGATCCCCTCGACAAGCTGATGAAAATCCGCTGACGCGGCGGCGTAGCCGCGATCCGCGGTGACGACCCCAAGCGCGGAGGCACCGTACTCTCGGGCCTTCCTGGCGGCTCGGACCATCTCGTCTGGGGATACCACACCATACCTCGGGATCTGGGTGGCGTGGCGGGAGGACTGGCTACAAAAGCCACAGTCCTCTGGACAGAAGCCGCTCTTGGCGTTGATGATGCCGCAGAGATGGATCCGGTTCCCGAACTGATTCAGCCGGAGACGATTGGCCACGTGGAACAGTTCATGGACGTCGTAATCGGAGCGCTCGAAGAGCTCGGCGGCCTCCTCGAACGTCACCGCATCTCCGGCAAGCACCCGTTCGCCGATCCGCCGCACCCGCTCCGTCACACCGCCCGATTGTCTGGCTTCCATACTTCTCCCGATGGCGCTTGCCCCTTGCATACAATGAGATGGACTGGAGCCTACTGAACGAGTCCACTGATGTCAAGCTGAAATGGTCAGGGAAAAGAAAAACCCCCTGCCCGGCGGCAGGGGGATCATGGTGGGCGGTACTGGGATCGAACCAGTGACCTCCGCCGTGTGAAGACGGCGCTCTAACCGACTGAGCTAACCGCCCAACCTTGTGTAAACCGCATTTTACAGCCCGCCCAAAATAAGTCAAGTGATTCTGATGGCGCAGCATGACACCGCCCGTACCGGCGAGGGTGGATTCGTCTTGAAGTTTCAGCGGGGCGAGCATAAGATACGGTTATTCTTGGTGATTTGCGAAGCATTCAGCTTTCAGCGGTCAGCGCGACAAGGAAAGCCAATGACTGAGGGTTGATGACTTTTGATGCGTGAGGCATTGAGCGAGTGGAATCACGACGGGTTGCGGTAATTACCGGGAGCACCAAAGGGATCGGCAAGGCGATCGCCTACCGCCTTGCCCAGGATGGGTGCGATGTCGTCCTGAACTACCATGCTGACGACGGAACGGCCCAATCGGCCCTCCGGGACTTCGAAGGCCTCCCTGTAAAGGCGGTGGCTGTTAAAGCGGATGTCTCCGCATCGGCCGGCGCGTCCCATCTCATCGAGACAGCGGTCAGCCAACTCGGCTCCCTTGATGCCCTGGTCAACAACGTTGGTCCGTTTCTCACGCGGGCGTTGTATGACACCACCGACGACGAGTGGCGACGAACCCTGGACAGTAATCTGAGCAGCGTCTTTTATTGCAGCAGGGCCGCCCTGCGGGTCATGCGAGAGAAGCGAGCCGGCAGCATCATCAACGTTGGAGCGCTCAATGTCGAGCATTCGCCGATCGGGGTCTTTGAGGCCCCGGCCTACTACATCGCCAAGTCCGGCGTGATCATGCTGACTAGATCGCTCGCCAGATCCGAAGCGCCCTGGGGCATCAGGGTGAACGCCGTGAACCCCGGTTTCATCGAGACTGAGGCCTACGGACAATATCGCGCCGAAGACAAAGCGGCCTGGGCTCGGATGGTCCCACTCGGTCGATTGGGCACGCCCGACGATGTCGCCGAGGCAGTGAGTTACCTGGCATCTGAGAGGGCGCAATACGTGACGGGGGCGGTCCTCCACGTCCACGGCGGCCTCTGGGTGTGAGGACTGAATGCGGGGAGCGCATGAAGATTCTCTTCATTACAGGCAAGCTGGCAGAGCGCGCCCTGAAAGAGACGCTTGCAGGTATGCAGGCCGAGTTCGAACACGAGGTGGCCGTCCTCAAGATCAGCGTGGCCGCCTTAATGACCACGCCATTCATCATCCATTCGCTTCGCTCGCCATGCTGTGATCTGCTGATGATCCCCGGACTCTGCCGCGTGGAACCTCAAGAGTTAGAACAGTCGCTGGGCGTAAAGGTCGAAAAGGGGCCGAAGGACCTGCGTGACATCCCCTACTACTTTGGCGTGGAGAAGAAACGGGAGGGGTATGGCGATCATGACCTGACCATCCTGGCCGAGATCAACGATGCCCCTACCCTGCCGATCGACGAGGTCCTCAGCAAAGCCCGCTACTACGCGGCCTGTGGCGCGGACGTGATCGACGTTGGCTGCACCCCGGCGCGACCGGCCGGCAATGTCGGCGAGATCGTCTCGGCGCTTCGGTCCGAGGGGTTCCGCGTCAGCATCGACACCTTCGATGCGCGGGAGATCCTCGCCGCCGACAAGGCCGGCGCGGAGTTTCTCCTAAGCCTGAACTCGCAGAACCTGCATCTGGCCCCGGATCTGACGTGTACCCCGGTGATCATCCCAGATTTCGGCAAGGGGCTGGATTCCCTTGCGGCGAATATCGAGGCCGTGGAGCGCCTGGGCTGCGCACGATACCTCATCGACCCGATCCTCGCGCCGATCACCTTTGGTTTGGCCGAGTCGCTCGCTCGCTACGCTGAGACGAGGAGCCGCTTCCCGCAGGCCGAGATCCTTATGGGGGTGGGGAACGTCACCGAGCTCACCGATGCCGACAGTACGGGGATCAATGCGCTCCTCACAGGGGTGATGTCGGAGCTACAGATCCGATATGTGCTCACCACCGAGGTGGCCTCGTGGGCCAGAGGGTCGGTCCGCGAGCTGGACCTGGCCCGCCGGCTGATGTATTACGCCCGGCGGCGGGGGGTGCTGCCAAAAGACATCGACGACGGTCTGCTCACGATCAAGGACCGGAGGGTCGATTGTCCATCCGAGGCGGAGCTGCGTCAGATGCAACGGATGGTGACAGACCCGAACTTCCGAATCTTTGCCGATCGAGCGGCCATCTATGCATTCAATTGCGATCTCTTCATCAAGGACACCGACATCCACCGGATCTTTGACCAGATCAAGGCACACCTTGGCCCGGAACCGATCGGCCACGCCTTTTACCTGGGTCGTGAGTTGATGAAGGCAAGGCTCGCGATGCTGCTTGGGAAAAAATATATCCAGGAGGAAGACCTCAAATGGGGGTATCTTGAACATGGCCTCCCTGGGAATTGATTCTGGATTGGACGAGCAGCCCATGATTATCGAGAGCATCGTCACAACGTTGAATGAGGAGGGCGAGGCGAATTTTGCGCCGATGGGAGTCACCATCGGGGAAGGAGAGGTCCTCATCCGCCCCTATAAAGATTCAGCCACCTATCGGAATCTTGTCACAACCGGGACCGCTGTCGTCAATCTGACCGACTCGATCCGCCTGTTTGCCGAAAGCGCCATCTCCAAACCTCTTTTTCCTACCTTTCCGGCCGAGCTAGTCACCGGCCTTGTCCTGACAGACGCCTGCTCGTATTATGAGTGTTCGGTCATACACGCCGACACGGTTTCAGCGCGTGCGACCTTTCGCTTCAAGATCCTCAAGAAGGGGATCCTGCGCGAATTTATCGGGTTCAACCGCGCGAAGAACGCAATCATTGAGGCAGCGATTCTCGCTACTAGAGTCCGGCTCCTCGGAGTGGAGGCTATCCTCCAAGAGTATCGCCGCCTTGCTGAGATTGTGCAGAAGACCGGCGGGGAACAGGAAACGCAAGCGATGCAGTATCTCCAGCACTACGTCGAGCGGCAGCAGTGATGAGGGTTACGGTCAAGGCCCCTGCCAGGCTTCACTTCGGTTTCATCGACCTGGACGGCTCATTAGGCCGAATGTTTGGAAGTATCGGGCTGGCGATCGGCGAACCCACGGTCGTTCTCGAGGCGTCGCCAGCGGATCGCCTCTCGGCAGCAGGGCGAGAGCGGGGCCGAGTCCTCACACTGGCACGCCGGTTCCTCCGCCACTACAATCTCCGTCAAGGGGTTCACATCTCCGTCAAGGCAATGATCCCTGCCCATGCCGGTCTTGGATCCGGGACACAGCTTGCGCTCAGCGTCGCTTCAGCGCTGGCTCGCCTCTTCTCCATCGACGCCAGTGTTCGGGAGTTGGCAGCCGTGATGGGCAGAGGGGCTCGGTCAGGGATTGGGATCGCCGCCTTCGAGCAGGGCGGTTTCGTCGTGGACGCCGGACGGCGGATGAACGCCACCGATCCCCGATTAGTACATTCAGGGACAGACTCCACCCGCAATGTGGACCTTGTCCCTCCCACGATCGTCCGCTACCCCTTTCCAGAGGAGTGGACCTTTGTCGTGGCAATTCCCCATGTCGGCCGCGGACTTGCCGGAGTTGCAGAGGCCGATGCGTTTGGCCGGCTTGCTCTACGTCCTGCCACCGCCGCGGGACGGCTCAGCCGCATCCTGCTCATGCAGATGCTCCCGGCGATGCTCGAGCGCGACCCCATCGCGTTCGGTGAGTCGCTTACCAGGATTCAGCGCATTGTCGGAAACTGGTTCAGACCCGTCCAGGGTGGAACCTTTGCCACCACGCAGGGGGCGGAGTTGGCCCGGGCAATGTCACGGGCAGGGGCGTTAGGGGTAGGGCAAAGTTCCTGGGGACCGGCGGTCTATGGGCTGACTACGGATCAGGACCAGGCCGATCACCTGAAGCATCGTCTCATGCAGGCTATGAAAGAGAAAAAAGTTAAGGCGACCGTCTTTTTGGCAAAAGCCTCCAATCGGGGGGCCGAGATTCGCTAAGTTGTCATGAGCCGGAGCTCGTCCAGGCGCCATGAACCCATTCCTTCAGGTGGCGCGACGACCGCTCGATGTAAACCTCAAGGCATAGGGAGCCGGATGGATCGACAACGGAAGGTGACACAACCGACCGATCAGGGGTCCCGTTGGACTCTTGGCCTAATCATGGTTGCCATCGGGCTGACGGACTGGTTGACCCCAGGCAATGTCCTCCCTGCGTACGGCTATGTCTTACCTATCCTCCTGGCAGCCGCTTTCCATCCAAAACGGATCGCCATTGTCACCATCGGAATGAGCATCGTTTTAAACTACGTCGGGATGTTGGGTCCCATCGAGCAATTCACCTGGGAAGCGTTGATTAACCGGTCCGTCATCTCGATCGTCTTGGCCGCTGCCGGCTATTTTAGCCTGACACGTGAGGCTCTGCAATCCAAGCTGCAGCAGGTGACAGAGGACCTGTCGCGGCAGAACGATGATCTCATAGAGGCTTACCGTCGGCTATTCGCAGCCGAGCAACGGCTGAAGCAGGCTGAGCAAATGGCGGCGATGGGTAAGTTAGTGGCCTCGGTAGCACACGAAGTTGGCGCGCCGCTCCATTCAGTCTCTATGCATCTCCAGATCCTGGAAGATGAACCCGGAACAACAGCAGAGATGAAGGGTCGTATCGGCATCATCCAATCGCAAGTCGACCGTGTGGTGCTGCTCATTCGGGATCTCCTGACGTCCATGCGTAATCCCCAGCCGACCCTGGCCCCGGTACTGCTAGAGGGGGTAGTCCAAGAGGTGGTGAAACTCACTGACCCGATGCTCGCCGCAAAGGGGATACTGATCGAGACCGAGTTCCTGGCGGGCTTACCTTCGGTGTTGTGCGATAAGACCCAACTCGATCAGGTACTGCTGAACCTCGTCGTCAACGCCATCGAAGCCATGTCGCCAGGGGGAAGGTTGATACTCCGGACCGCCAGGCGCGACTTCAAGACCGAGGTCGACAAGGCCTTCCTGCTACCGGATGGGAGAAGTCCCGATGGTCTCGCGGTGATCACGGTCCAAGATAACGGCCAAGGTATCACCGAGGAGAACCAACGGTTCATCTTCGAACCGTTCTTTACGACTAAGGAAATCAGCCAGGGAAATGGTCTGGGACTGGCGATCTCCAGAGACATCATCATGGCCCACGGTGGGACCCTCACCGTGGAGAGCCAACCCGGATTAGGGACGACCGTGAAGATTGCCTTGCCGATCTACGCGCACGAGGAGCACTATGCCTAAGTCGTCTCGAATCCTCGTGGTGGATGATGATGCGACAGCCTGTGCGGTGCTGGCCGAGGTCTTGACCAAAGCCGGTTACACGGTGGAGATGGCTGGCGGGGGTGCTGAGGCGGTAGAAAAGGGCCAACGACTCCCTGTGGATCTGGTGTTGACCGACATTCAGATGGCGAACATGGACGGGATGGCCGTGCTCAAGAGATTTCGGGAGTTCAGCCCGGACACTCCTATCATCCTCCTCACCGCCTTTGGCACCATAGAGTCAGCGATCAAGGCGATTAAAAACGGGGCCTATGATTATGTCAGCAAGCCGTTCAAGAAAGACGAGGTCCTGCTCACCATTCACCGAGCCCTCGATCAGCGCCGGTTACTGAACGAGAACATGCGTTATCGCCAGGAGTTTCTCGACCGGTATCAATTTTCCAATATCATTGGAAGCAGCCAGGCGATGGTCAAAGTCTACAAGCTGGTAGCCAGGGTGGCAAGCGGGCGCAGCACCGTCCTGCTGCAGGGCGAGAGCGGTACAGGCAAGGAACTGATTGCGCGGGCGATCCATTATAACGGCCCCCGGGTGAATGCGCCCTTCGTGGCGGTGAACTGCGCAGCCCTCACCGAGAGTCTGCTGGAAAGCGAGTTGTTTGGCCACGAAAAGGGAGCCTTTACCGGCGCAGTGACCGTGAAGCGAGGGTTTTTTGAGGAGGCCAACGGCGGGACGATTCTCCTGGACGAGGTGGGGGACATGAGCCCGGCCTTACAAGCAAAGCTGTTACGGGTCCTACAGGAGCAAGAAATCCGGCGAGTCGGTGGCAATCAGTCAATCCCTGTGGATGTTCGCGTGCTCACCTCCACCAATCGTGACCTGTGGTCCATGGTCAAGAAGGAGCAGTTCCGCGAGGATCTCTACTACCGTCTCAACGTTGTCACCATTACCTTACCGCCGCTTCGGGAACGCCGGGAAGACATCCCGATGCTGGCCTATCACTTCATGCATACGTGCGCGGCCGCCAACCAGAAACGTGTGATAGGGATTTCGCCGGAGGCGATGCTGGTGCTCCAGCAGGCGAATTGGCCCGGAAACGTCCGGGAGCTCGCACATACCATCGAATCGGCAGTGATTGTGACCAGCCACGAGATCATCCTGCCGGACGACCTCCCAGTCACCCTGCGCAAATCAGTCCCTGCCGGGCCTGCGTCGGAATTCTCAGACCTCGTCACCCTGCAAGAGTTGGAAAAGCGGTATCTCATCAGGGTCCTTGATGAGACGCATGGCAACAAAACTGAAGCGGCTAAGCTTCTCGGGATCGATCGGCGAACGCTCTATCGGATGGCCGAGCGCTTTGGGCTTGACCTCACTGAGGAGTAACTTCGCCAGGTCGATCTGCCAAACTGCCCCACTCGCAATAACGCCACAATGCATCGAAACTACTTGTTTTTACAGGAATAACCCTTCTCGACTACCCGATCAACGGGGCGTACGTGCCGCTGGGCATTCCTAATCGATCTACGTCGGGTTTGATGCTAACACCTTGACAACACGCTGTTTTTTAAAGGAAGGCGGCAGATTGGGGCGTAGAATCTCTACTGGCATATTTCTTGCTCACTATGCTATAGCTATGGATCAGACCTTTCTTTCAACAGTCAGCCATCCCAATCTGGAGAGGCCGGCAGCGAGTTCTCGATCTCTGCGCATACCGAGTGAGCTGCCAGCTTTTCAAGTCCTCTGCGATTTCGACGGGACCATCACCAAGACGGATGCCACGGACGCCATCCTCGAAGCCTTTGCCCTGCCGGCATTCCGCGAATGGGAGTGCCGATGGGAGCGGGGTGAGATCACCAGCCGAGAGTGTCTGTCCCGACAGGTGGAGTTGATTCAGGCAGATCTGCCGACACTCATACGATTTGCGGCTGATCTCCCCATCGATGAGGGCATCGTGACACTCCAGCAACGGTGCGCACAACACGGTATCCCGCTGATCATCGTCAGCGACGGCCTCGATCGGTGTATCGAGGCGGTGCTGCGTCGGCACGGTCTCCTCGACATCCCCGTCATCTCCAATCGCCTGGTCTGCGATGGAAACGGGTCCCTCTCGCTCGGTTCCCCGTATGCATCACCCGACTGTCTGATAGGGGCCGGGACGTGCAAATGCGCCGTCGCCAGCTTTTTCGGCCTCTCGCTCAAGGAGACCATGTATATCGGAGATGGACGATCTGACCGTTGCATCTCGACCATGGCACACAAGGTCTACGCGAAGGCGGGACTGCGAGAGTGGTGTGATCTTCAGGGAGTCGCCTGTGAACCGTTTGAGACACTGACCGAAGTCACTGAACGTCTCTTTCAAAAGGTGAGCTGTTTCGCATGAATCGCATAGAGAAGATCCCACTCAGCGAAGAGGTGCTCCGCGAAAAGGAAGCGCAGTACTGCTCGCATGGTGATACGGCGCACTACTCGCCCACGCCGAAGTTCTTTCACGGCTGTGAAGGCAGCTTTCTCTATGACCGCGCGGACAAGCCATACCTCGATCTCCAGATGTGGTACTCGACGGTCAACTTCGGCTATCGTAACCAGCGCATCGTGGGGGCGGTGATCGCGCAGCTCGAGCAATTACCTCAATTGGCGTGCCAGTATCTCCATGAAGAAAAGGTCCTGGCAGCCGAGCGATTGGCGACCGAATGCCACCGAGCCTTCGGCATCAAGGGGCGCGTGCATTTCAATGTGGGGGGCGCCCAGGCCATTGAAGACTCGATAAAACTCGTGCGCAATGCTACCGGCAAATGCCTCTTCATGGCCTTTATGGGGGGGTACCACGGCAGGACGCTCGGAGCCTCCGAAATTACCTCCAGCTACCGATACCGCCGACGCTTCGGCCATTTCTCGAACCGAGCGCATTTCGTTCCCTTCCCGTACTGCTACCGGTGCCCATACGACATGAAACTAGAGAGCTGCGACTATTACTGCGTCAAACAGTTCGAGCGGCTGTTCGAGACGGAGTACAACTCATTCTGGGATCCGAAGGCCGAAGAGCCTGAATTTGTCGCGTTTTACGTAGAGCCGGTGCAGGGTACGGGAGGATATGTCGTGCCGCCCCCCGAGTATTTCCGGCGGCTCAAGAAGATCCTGGATGAGCGGAAGATTCTCCTGGTGGACGACGAGGTCCAGATGGGGTTTTTCAGAACCGGGAAGTTTTGGGGGATCGAACACTTCGGCGTCAAGCCGAACATCGTCGTCTTTGGGAAGGCATTGACCAATGGCCTGAATCCCCTCTCCGGGGTATGGGCCGAGGAGGCCCTCATCTCTCCCCAGGCCTTTCCGCCGGGGTCGACACATTCCACCTACTCGTCCAATCCACTGGGCACGGCCGCAGCCTTGGCAACACTGCAGTGGATCGAGCAGCAGGATTATGAGCGGAAGGTGGCCGAATCGGGAGCCTATTTTCTGCAGCAGCTCGAAGGCCTCAAGAAACGACATGCCGTTATCGGGGACGTCGCCGGCTTGGGCTTGGCTTTGCGTATCGAGGTCACGCAGGCCGACAGGTTCACCCCCAACAGGTCCCTCGCAGACCGGATCTTTGAGTTGGGTCTGGCCGGGGGGATTCCAACATCCCGTGGCCCAATGGGGTTAGTGTTAAACGTCACGGGATATTACAAGAACGTCTTCGGCCTTGCACCTTGCCTGGATATCACCAAAGGCGAGATCGATCTGGCCATCGAACTGTTGGACTGGCTCTTCACCCACTGTACGGAGGAGCCATGATCCAACAACTGACCACGCGGCCTGATCCTCTTGCTGAGATGCCCGGCCGTCAACCGACCGACCTTGCCCTCCAGACCGGTTCACATACCTTGGTGTATCTGATTCACGGCGTCACAGGGACACCGACCGAGATGGGCTACCTTGGACGGCGGTTGGCGCGCCATGGATGGGACGTCTATGCCACGACCCTCCCGGGCCACTGTACGCGGATCAGGGATCTGATGAGAACGTCCGAGGAGGACTGGCTCACGCACGTGAAGGCGCAACTGGCCTTCGCACGCGAACGGTACGACCGCCTCTATGTGGCCGGCCTGAGTGCGGGAGCCCTCCTGGCCTTGGACTCCTCACTGACCGTGAATGTTGATGGGCTCGGGATCATGTCGCCTACCTTTATTTACGATGGATGGAATATACCTCGGATCAGGGCGATCTTACCCTTTGTCTTGAAGGTGGCTCCCTTGCGCTATCTCCTCTTCCACGCGGATGGTCCACCCTTTGGAATTAAGGAGAGACGGCTTCAGGCCCACAAGCGGGCAGCGTATGGTTCCGTTGCGCTCCTGCGTCGATGGATCATGGGTTTGTGGGCTCGCATGACCCATGCTGCTGACCAAGCGATCTGTATCCCTTTGGCAGCCACGATGGGGTATCCGATCTTCCCGTTGAAGACCTTGACCAATATAGACCGGCTCTCCACGCGCGTCCGTCATCGCTTGGGTGAGGTAACGGCGCCCACCGTGATCCTCCAGGCCCGCGAGGACGACATAACCGGTCCTCGTAATGGCGAGCTGGTGCACAACGGCATTGCTTCGATACAGAAGCTCCTGATCTTACTCGATGACTGCTACCATGTGATCACGGTGGATAAGCAGAAAAAAGCTGTTGCCGACCACCTGATTGAATTTTTTGCGCTCCAAGCCGTTAGCCAGGGACGCCTCCGAGTCGCTTAGCAGATTCCTCCCATGATCTTTACCTTGGCCGCATCGCTCTTCTCCAGGTGAGGCTCCTGGCGGCATTACCATGAGGAGCTTCTGCAGATCACTTTCCCAGCACGAACTCGATCCCTCTCTCTAACATCACAACAAAGAGGGCCAAGGCGGTGAGATCCGCGGTCGTCCCCGGATTCAGCCGGTTGCCCTTCTGCCGGAGAGTGTGGTCCCACCGGGCCAGCTTTCGCTTGCCTTGCTCCGAAAACGCCCCACCGATGGCCAGGATCTTTCCCGCTTCCCGTGAGATTCTGCCCGCCTCGCGCGCGCCACATTTGCGCGCAATAAGAGAATCCGGAACGCGAGAGAGAAGCGTCAGGTAGGTCTGAATGACCGAGCCTCCCGAATCGTTCGACTCCTGGAGAGACCGCTCGAGGGTCGGAGCACCGATCGTGAAGGTGATCTCGAAGTCGGTGGCATACTCACGCGCAATCGAGTCCCGATCCATCGCCAAGCGCATCACACCGAGGAGCGGTACCCTGCCACGGGTCGCTCGGACATCGAACTGATTCGCGTCCCCAAGCCCTCCGGGCTGGGCAAGCCGAATCGCCTCATAGACCCTTTGCCCATCGTAGGGCGTCAGGGAGATCAGTACGCTACGAAGGCGTGACCGAAGCGGGCGGCGTCCTTTACGCAGGGCCGCCTTTGCCAGCGGAGCGAAGAGGAGCGCGATCCCAAGGTTGGTGTTCCGGCCGACCAGCCGCTTGGTTTCTCGAACCGCGTCGAGGACC
>Ga0209726_10003032_pt1 | contig 23607 bp, 27 predicted proteins | sample Subgrocontami54m_FD_187453 | JGI IMG/M metagenome (GOLD analysis project Ga0209726, IMG submission 187453) | Subsurface groundwater microbial communities from S. Glens Falls, New York, USA - GMW46 contaminated, 5.4 m (SPAdes) (version 3) | ecosystem: Environmental > Aquatic > Deep subsurface >... | reverse complement strand
AAACCTGCAGTAGAAAATGCGGCTCCAGCCAAGTCAGACTTAACCCCGGCAGCTGCTCCAAATCCGGAAGTGACGCAACCGGAAAATAAAATGATGCTTTGGTTAATTGGAGGGTTGGTGGCAATTATTCTGGTGGTGGGAGGCATTTATTTCTATTTAAGCAGTCAACAAAAAACACAAACACAGCCTACTTCAACTCCGGCTGCGAAAGTGGAAGAAAATCTGGAAAACGATCTGAATGCAGTGGATGTAGGAGATTTAGATCAGGAGTTTTCAGAAGTTGATAAAGATCTTCAAGGCCTTTGAAAAAACTTGCAATCGCCTTACTTTTTATTCTCTTATCTCTTATAGCGAATGGATTTGTTAGGGGAAAGGATGTTGGACCATTTAAAACACCCACTTTGCAAAGCGTGGTCGAACAATCCTTAAACATGGTTTCCGAAAGATATGGAATTTATATAAAAAATCTAAATTCAGGGGAAAGTCTAAACATACGTGAAAAAGAAAGTTTTGAAGCGGGATCTTTATACAAGCTGTGGGTGATGGGGGCTGTTTTTGAAAAAATCAAAAATGGGGATTTAAAGGAAGATGATAAATTGGAGGTGGACATTGAGGATATAAACAAACGCTTTGAAATTTCCCAGGAAGATGCTGAGATGAAAGAAGGACATCTGCAGTTTACCATCTCCTCTGCCATCAGGCAGATGATTACCATTTCCCATAATTATGCCGCTTTAATGCTTTTAACAAAAATCTCCTCTACTGAGGTGGGGAACTTTTTAAAAAAGTATAGTCTAAACTCATCCAGCATGGAACTGCCTATTAGGACTACTGCATCTGATTTAGGTAGTTATTTGGAAAAACTGTATCTGGGAGAAATTATTAATAAAGAGTACTCAGAGAAAATGATCAATCTTATGATAGAGCAAAATATAAATAACAGGCTGCCTAAATATTTACCTAAAGATACACCAGTTGCCCATAAGACAGGGGATATAGGCTATTTTGAGCATGATGCAGGAATAATTTATACCCCCAAAGGGGACTATATAATTGTGGTTCTGACTGAATCCGATTTTCCCAGTGATGCAGATGAGAAAATTGCCGAGCTTTCAAAAGCAGTTTATGAGTATTTTAATAAAGAATAACCCCATAGTTTGAATTTAAATTAATATAATTAATGGACCACCTTATAGGTATTGACATATATACCTATACCTATTATTATATGTTTATGCAAATGCAAAAAACAATGGTTTATTTGCCTAAACAATTAAAAGAAAGAGTTCTGTTAATAGCCAATTCTCAAGGCACTAGTCAAGCTGATGTCATTAGAAAAGCATTACAGGAGGGACTAGGGACTGCCAAGTTTCAAAGTACTGCTTCTGCTTTAGGATTGATTAAAATTGGCCAGTTAGCAGAAAAACTACAAATGAAAGGCCCAAAAGATTTATCCGAAAATTTAGATAAGTATACATGGGATGAATAACCCTCTTGTTGTTATTGTTGATAGTGACGGGATAGTTGCTCAAAGCAATCTTACAGATGTAAATCATAATCTCGCGGTTAAAATATCTGAAAAACTGGTGGATCTTGAAGCTAAAGTTATCTACCCGTCTACTGCTATTTTTGAAGCAACAACCACCATGGCCAGGAAGTTTAACAATCCTCAAATGGCGGCCGGGACTTTGTCTATCTTTACTGATCCATCAATGATAATTGAGCCTGTTGATCAGGCTATTGTGATTGAGGCAACCAGGTATTACGATCCTAATGCTACTAAGAAAAACACTACTTTTGATGCCGCTGTGGCTGCTGTAGCTGATAAATATAAAGCCGATTATATTTTTGGGTTTGATGGTTTTTACAAGAAAAAGGGGTTTAAATTAGCCAAGGATTTACTAAAACAATGACAAAAGCAGTGCCTACGTATTAACATTTTGACAAGACTATGAGCGGGTGAGGGAATTGGAGGCGTACTCCAAAAGATGTTTAATGATAACTCAGAGGAGGCAAAACTTCTAGCTTTCCAGCTACAACTACTAAACAATCAGCTAGGTAGTTTAGAAGGATACTCCACCACAATTTATTGTTATAACTACTCTTGGAGAGGGGATCTATGGTAATCTAGTAACAATTATAAATGAGCACAATTATTTCAGCGGACGAAATTAAAAAAGGGCTACCTAATTATTCACCAGATAAGGCTGAACAGTTTCATCGAGAATCAACAAGACAAGCAGATAGTGTATTCGAAAAAGAACTTAAACAAAGTACTTTAAAAGAAGTAATTTTATTGTGTGGTGGAGCTGCTTCTGGCAAGACAGAGTTTTTAGAAACACACCTAAGTAGCTGGGAATGTATAATTTTTGATGCTACCTTATCGACTGAAGAAACGGCTAAAAATAAAATTAGCAAGACTAGAAAAAGTAAGAAAAAACTTATAATTTATGCAGTTATACCAGATGATTTAAAAAGAGCTTTTTTAGCATTTTTAAACAGAGATAGAAAATTTCCTGATACATATTTTTATAAAACTCATTCTGGTTCAAGAAGTACCTTACTTTTTATTGCTAAAAACCATCCCGAAATAGAGCTAAATATTATTGAAAGCTCATACACAGAAGATCAAAAGCTTCAATTCGCTAGATATTCATTTAAAGACAAACAGCAGTTGATTGATTTTATAACTAGCTTTCAACTTACAGAAGCTGGTATAATTTCACAGTTAGAGCATAAATTATAAAGGGTTAATATGAATAAGATATTGTACAAAACTAATCAAAATCATCCAAGAATAAAGGAATATCGAGAGGCTGTTGAGAAAGGTAAACAAAATCAGCATGTTCTCCCTAGGGGAAATTCTTGGATTGTTAAACGTGCAGGAGCTGAAAAAGCAAGTCAAGTATTTGATACTCAAAGTGAGGCTTCTAAATTTGGTCATTCAATTGCTAAGAACCAAGGTACAGCAGTATTTATCCATGGTACTGATGGAAGGATAAGAGAAAGAAGAGATTACTAACTTGAAGCTATAATGGTAAGTTAGACCCCACGATTAGCCCTTTGTATAAGGCTATTCGGGACTGGGAGCGGGATAGGGGAATCGGACCCCTTACGTCCACTTTGGAAAAGTGGCATTCTACCAGTGAATTAATCCCGCATTTCGTCGCTAATCTCCTCAATGTAAACTTTCTAACAACAATCAGGTTTCATAGTTAAGATATTTTATCTGAAAGAAGAATTTTTAACAAGTTAAACCTAGAGGATTTCGTAGCTTAAGGTTACTGTAACTGTAATCTCAGAGGAACCTGGTTCTACCTGTGTTGGGATCCCAACTATGGCTTGATCTGCAGCCATTGCTCTATAAGGCATAGGTATTATACCTCCAAAACTTTCCGAATAATTGATAATCCTGCCTAATTTAAATCCGGCAATTTTGGCAGCATCTCCAGCTTTAGACTTGGCATCAGCAACTGCCTTTTGTCTTGCTTCATTTTCTAGTTTACTTTTGTCATCAATATCAAAGTTTATCCCTCCAACCTGGTTTGCTCCATTGGCAGTGGCAGCATCAATTACAGAGTTGGCATTTTCAATTTTTCTGATCTTTATTTGTAAATTAGTATTAGCTTCATAACCTGTGTTTTTTGTAGGATTAATGTTATAGTTTGTGGTTTGAATATCCTTTTTCTCCACTCCTAATTTTTTAATAGCATCAGAAACTTTATTAATTGTGGAGTTAATCTGATCCTGAGTTACTTTAACGGTTTGGCCATTGGCCTGAATACCAACTGAAACAACGGCTATATCGGGTATAGCTGTGACTTTACCCTCACCACTAACATCAAAAGTAGTGAATTTGGTTGTGGTTACAGAATTTACAGAAAAGGGAATAGGACCAAAAATTTTGGTAAAAGTAAAAAGCAAAATAAAAAAGGTGGTAGCTCCAATAACAGGCAAGAGAAAAATTCTGGAATTCATTATAATTATAATAACATAAAAATGAGACATCGAGTTTTTAATATTTCTTTATTTGTAATTTATATTGTGGGGATGACTGGTTTAATGATCTGGCAGGGGATTGGGATTGATCCATCAAGATATGTTTTTATACTTTTGTTGGCCAGCCTTTTGGTAAAGAAAACCAGAAGTTTTATTTTGGACTGGACCCCTTTTTTATTTATTCTTCTTTCCTATGATTTTTTAAGAGGTTTTGCAGACAATTTAGGACCAAGGGCTGATTTTGTCAATCTAATTAATCTGGAAAAAGGACTTTTTGGTTCTATTCCTACAATTACTCTGCAGAATATGTTTTACCACCCAACTGGACCCTCCTGGCTGGACTATTTTGCCACTATGTTTTATTTCCTACATTTTGCCTTACCCTTAAGCTTCGGATTTATGCTTTGGCTCTATAACAGGGGATATTTCAGGCAGTTTGTCACCGGAATCCTGCTACTTTCTTATGCTGGCTGGGTAACTTTTTTAATTTATCCTTCGGCTCCTCCCTGGATGGCTTCGCAGGATGGATACCTTCAGGGAGTACATAAAATATTGGATGTGACTTTACAGGCTTTTCCGGATAAATGGAACCTGCCTTCTGTTTATCATAACTTTAACCCAAATCCTGTGGCTGCCATGCCTTCCTTACATGCTGCCTATCCTTTTTTGGTGCTTCTTTTTGCCCTGAGTTTTTTTAAACTTAAGGCTCTATTTTTTCTGCCTTATGTTTTATTAACCTGGTTTTCTATTGTTTATTTAGGAGAACATTATGTGGTGGATATTTTGGCAGGAGCAATTTATGCCATTATTTTTTACTTTGTAGCCATAAGATTACATAGCTTCAATCTTCGCAGCTAAGATGAAATCATTTTCTGATAAGCCTTTTATATTGTGAGTAGTTAAATCTATCACTACTCTTTTATAATAAATGTGAATATTCGGATGATGTCCTTCTTCTTCTGCCAATCTTCCCACCTTTAATGCAAATTCTAAGCCTTCTAAGTATGTATCAAACTTAAATTCATGGCGGATTTTTTTGTTTTCCACAACCTCCCAATCTAATTTCAGCTGTTTTAGCAGTGGTTGATAATAGGGACACATTTTTTCTTAATTAAATCCATCTAAATCAGGCCTTTTTTCTTTAAGGTTTCCAGATCCTTTTGAATAACCTTTAACTCTTTTGACATATGCAAGATTACTTTATGTGCCTCTTCATCCTCTGATGATTCTTCCTGAATATCCTCAATATCCTCCTCAACCTCTTCTAAGGATTCTGTAGCCCGGTTTACTGACATTTGAATAAAAATAGAAAGATATATTGCTTCAATAGATAACCAAGTAGTAAAAATAAGTAAAACAAAACGCAGATCAACAAGGCCAAAAAGACCTAAACTGGGAATTGTCAAAAATAAAATTGTGTGAAAGATTACAGAATAAGGGGTACCAATCCACTTGGTAATGCCCAGGGAAATTTTCTCTAGCAGAGAAAGCTTATGGTCTCCATTTCCGTTAGAGTGTCCGTTTTTTGCAAGTACCATCATCATATGGACCTCCTTTAAAACACAAAAAAATCTCCTGCTACCGTCTGTTTGGTTTTTAGAGATTAAACTTATTGTTTCACTTGTAGGATGATCAGTCAACCCCCCAAAATTGTGGATAAAATGTGCTGTCGAGTTATATCGAAAAATCCGAACTTCGTTTTCGCAAAGCGGATCGCAAGCTTTGCTTATGTATTTTTTGCAAAGACAGAAATGCGCGCGATTTTTATTATTATAGTCCGCCTATGGCGTACAGGAACACAAAAACAATTTAATGTTTTCTTGCCCCAACCCACCCAGCGCGAAAACTTTTTTCTCCCTGTATTATACAGGAAGTTAAGAAAGGTTGGAAGCAGTCGCCCATTTTCCACCATTTTGGCTAACTATTAAAAAGGTAATAATTCCTTTTTCCTGTATTCTCATAATAGTTAGCCCTGATTTATCAGTTCCTCAAGAGCTTTTTTATATTTATCAGGTATCTTATTGCTAATCAAGAATTCTTTAGCTCCATCTATAACACTTAAAACTCTTTGCTGGTCTTGCTCTTCCTTCCAATAATCCAGATAATATGCAAAATTTTCTAATTTTCCTGTCCAGTGTGAGTCATGAGGATTTCCTTTTGCAAACTCTAGATTATTTCTTTTGCAAAATTCCTCCCAAACTTCACGACCCACTAATGTCCTTCCATCAGGTAAACCATAATCTCCCCAAGAATGCCAGACACCATACTCACTAACAACTTGCGGGAAGTAACCCATTTCAATCATCTGTTCATAAACTGCTCTATGAAATCCATTTAATTTTTCTCCTGGACGAGAAAAATCCGCCTCAACAATTTGGGCTTTACCGGATGATCCTAAATTAGCTGTATTATCCTTATTTTTTATAATAATTGTTCCTTCCGGAAGTTCTAAATCCTCTAAGAAAAAACTGTCCGCTGGGTTGAAAGCCAGTACTCTCCCAATAACTTTATCAAAAGGAATTAAAATTCCGTATTGTCTTTTCTCCCAATTCCAGCCATATATATTAATTTTAGGGGCTAAAGAATTAATAGTGGTATGAATAGTGAAGCGTAGAGTTTCAGGGCGATAAAAAGCTGTTGGGTGAATGATGCCTCCTTCGGGAAATGTATCAGTTAGATGAACTACTACTAAGTCGTTTGGTTCCAATATCTCTCCACCTTCTAAAAATGGCTCTGGAGTTGAAAGATCCTTATATGAAGGCTTTGTTAATCTTGGAGCATAAGGAATTAATTGGGGGTCTATTTTGCCGAGATGGTCTGAAATTTGTCTTTCTGTTGGATTTATGAAAGATCTTTTTTCAGTAAATATATCCATATATTTTTATTTTTTAGGAGGGGGAAGTATTTGTATAAATCTCACAGGAATTAATCTAGGTAAATTAAGCCAGTCAGTATCAGATTCGAATATTTGCCCTAATGAATCAACAGGAACTGTTTTACTAATATCCGGTGGAAACTCTACACCTACACTAATACCATCACCAAATTCTCTGCTTAATACTAACATGCCTTGTGGATTAAGTTTGAGGTGATGCTGTCTACTTCCTCTTTCAAGCGGCAGTTCCAGATCGGAATCAATAGGTTCATGAGAACGTACAATTGAAATAATCTTATCTAAGGTATCATAGTACGGATCTCGACTACGGGATATATCAAATCTTGAATCAAGATAGCGATTGGGATTATTGGGATGATGAAATCTAGTAGTAAGTTGAGATACCCATCCGTCTTGAGGGTCTTTTGACCAAAGTCCCCATCCGTAATTAACCTCCACATCAGCTCTTGAAAGATGATTGCCAAATCTAACCAACCTTAAAAAAGCATCTTCTGGTTTATCTATTTGATCGCGACTAGTAAGCTCTTCCAGCCGGCCTAGGAATATTTCAAAGTGAGGTATCCCTACATCTTGTCTGTAATGTGTTACCATTTCACCTGGGATTCCTATCTCCCTAGCCTCGTTTCTTGACCTCCATTTATCACTTATTTTATTCCATGTTCTAAGTTTTGCTCCCACCACTCTCCCTTCTAATAACACTGCACTAACTTCTGATTCGCTTTCAACACTTTCTTCTCCAAAAGGACTGCGTAATGTTCCCCAACTCCAAGGGCTATTAACTTGTACAACTATGTATTCGCCTACCTTTCTTTCGGTGACTGGATAGCCTATTCTTATAGCTTCTATAATGTAGTCTTTTGCTCCAAAATCAGGATCGTGTATTTCCTCAAAAGTTGATTCTTTTATAGGGGTAAGAGGTGGAATATCAAGAGGTGCTTCAGTTTGTGGCTGAGAGGATAACTGAGGTCTTTCACCGCCACCTTTATTAAAGAAGCTTCTTATTCTATGCGTCCATCCACCCTTTGGCGGCTGGTTTGGTCTTTCCTGATCTTCAGCCATGTGTTTAGTATAGCAACTTTAATTAAAATTTTCTTGCTTGTAAATTTTGTTAATAATTGATACATTATTTTTGTAACCAAACTTTTCCTTACGGCTTTTTAATGACCGCTTTGGACAGATCCGTAAGGGTTTGAGCACACCAGAGCGGTCATTTTAATTTTGGAAAAGTGCTTTAAAATTTTTGCGTTTTTTTCAGTCCTACGGACTGGTTCGGCCGACAGTTTAAGAGCTTCGGCCGACCGCGTGCCGCCATAGCTTTAGCGGTGGCGCAAGGCCTTCCATGAATAGTAGGTATTTTGGGCAATTCTATGCTAAAATTGAGTTGTGACTGATACCAAAATTGCCATCTTCAGAAGCAGAGAAATCCGCAAAACTATTCATAACAATGAGTGGTGGTTTGCAGTCGAAGATGTAGTTTTAGCCCTTATTGATTCTTCTGACCCAAAACAGTATGCCAATAGGATGAAACAGCGTGACCCAGAGTTAGCGAAAGGGTGGGTACGGATTGTACATACCCTTTCAATTAGAACAGAAGGTGGTGTACAGAAGATGAACTGTGCCAATACCGAAGGGATTTTTCGTATTATCCAGTCAATCCCATCTCCAAAAGCAGAACCGTTCAAAAGATGGTTAGCAAAAGTGGGATATGAAAGAGTACAGGAAATAGAAGATCCGGAACTGGCAACTAAAAGAACCAGAGCCTTGTATAAAGCCAAGGGTTATCCTGATGATTGGATTGAAAAACGAATGCGAGGAATTACAATCCGTGAAGAATTAACCGATGAATGGCAAAACCGAGGAGCAAAATTGCAAAAAGATTATGAAATCTTAACCGCTGAGATTTCCAAAGCAACGTTTGGTGTAACTCCAAGCCAGTATAAAAAACTCAAGGGTTTAAAACGGCAAAATCTTCGTGATCACATGGATGATTTTGAGCTAATTTTTACCATGCTTGGAGAACGGTCAACAACGGAAATTCACCGCACTGAAAACTCAAAGGGAGTACCGAAATTAAAAAGTGATGCCAAAGTAGGTGGTGATATTGCCGGTGGGGCAAGAAAAAATCTTGAGAAACGGCTTAAACGCTCAATTGTTTCCAAAGTAAATTACCTTCCAAAGAAGCGGAAGATCAAACAAATTACAATAGAATCGAAATAAATGTCCGTACTGTCGCAGAGCCACCCTAGGCTCAATTTTGTCGTACGTCGCCAAAGGCTATGCCGACGGCACGCGGATTCATTTTCAGTCGGGGTGACAGGAATTGAACCTGCTACATCCGCGTCCCAAACGCGGCGGTCTACCGATGACCTACACCCCGGAAAGTGCCGTGAGTGGGAGTCGAACCCACACAGCCTTGCGGCCATTGGATTTTAAGTCCAACGTGTATACCATTCCACCACCACGGCAATTACAAGTATTCGATATTGTATCAAAAACATATTGACAATTGAAAGCAGTTAGATTATCTTAAGATCTCAAATGAAAAAATTTCAGAATAAAATACTATTCTTGGCTATTTTCACTATTGTAGGTTTTTTAAGCTTGCAGATTCCTTTTAATAAACTGGCTGGGTCAAATGTATCTTTTACTCTTTTTGACTTTTTTGCTCCAATTGCGGGAGCATTTTTAGGACCTTTATATGGAATTATTTCTGTTTTTTCAGTGCTGGTTACCAATAATTTAATAAAAGATGTTCCCTGGACAACAGGAACCATAATCAGATTATTCCCAACCCTTTTTGCGGTATATTACTTTGCTGCTATTTCTAAAAAGGAAAGTAGGTGGGTCCTGGCTGTTCCAATCGTGGCAATCCTTGCCTTTTTAGCACATCCTAACGGCAGGCAGGTTCCTTACTACACCTTATTTTGGCTGATTCCTCTGATTGCCTACAAATTCAAATCTAATTTATGGATGAAAAGTTTAGGGGCCACTTTTACAGCCCATTCAGTCGGTGGAGCTGCCTGGATTTGGGCTTTTAATTTACCGGCTTCGGTTTGGAATGGATTAATCCCCGTAGTTATCTCAGAAAGGTTGCTATTTGCCACAGGAATTACCGTATCATTTATTGTCATCAAACACACATTGGCATTTTTAATATCCAAAGGTGTTTTACCCAAAATTAACTTTTCCTACTAAAAAAGACAGGCCATTTTTCTACACTAATTTCGTGCAAACTATTGATGGTAAGGTAGCTGTTAAAGGATCGGGTTACTGGCCGATTGGAAGCAGGAAAGATTACGAAGTCCTCACGGAACTCAGAGCTTATGCGGACTGTTTGATACACGGCAAAAATCTATATAATGAATTTGGCAATATTACGAGGCAATCCTTGCAGAAGACTGAGTTTAGGGCTTTAAGAAAAAACTTAAGTAAAAATCCCGAATTGCCTTACATTATTGGAAGCCATGATTTAAAAGGATTATCAAGGGATTTGTATAAAAAAGGGTATCAGAATATTCTGGTTGAAGGCGGACCAACTCTTTTAGGCTCATTTTTAAAAGAAAATCTAATAGACGAGATCTTTTTAACTATAGCTCCGAAAATATACGGAACCCAAAATTTAACCACGTTAAACCTGGTGGAAGGTATTTTATTCTCACCTGACAAAATTAAGCATCTTAAACTTTTATCAGTTAGAAAAATAGATAATGAAATATTCCTGCATTACAGAATATTGACATCATAGAAACCTAAAATTTGCCTTTTAATTCTTATAGGATATAATTAAATCCATATGGTGGAAGCAGTGGGATCAGTTCCAGAACAAGAGATGCGTGCTTTATACAGTGACCTAAAGGGGTATCCGCCTTATAGAGGTATTAATCTACGTGAGATGGCAGAAAATTCCCAAGCCCATTTGATTTTAAGGGATTTCTTGGATATTGTGAATAGAAATGGTTGGGGAGATAGTTATTACAACTACTATCCTGTTATCCCTCTTTTACAATCCCCCGTAGAGAAAGTTGTTTTTTTAACTCAGGCTCTCCAAAGAAGGGAATATTTTGAAGCAAGGTTAAGAGAAAGATATGGCCAGCCTGAATTTACCATACAACTTGGCAGTACATTGCCCGTAAATGTAGTATTAGAGAAAAGAATCGATCTGGGAGGAAACCGTTTTTATTTACTGGACAGTCGAAAGTACCAGAAAAGTATTAGGGTAGCGCTCGGATTTATTGAAGTTGACTATGATCAGGATGGTGTGTTGATAATTAATACTATTCAGGATCGAAGTAGTGTATTTTCAATAACAGATGGTAATGGTTTATCTGCTTATGAAAATATGGTAACTAGAGAGAATGTTTATGAATCAGATGGGAATCCAAGGCCAATAAGAGCCATTGTTTCTAAAAGACAAAAGGTTACCAGGGAGGCAATGAAAAGGGATCGATCTATACCAAAAGACCCCTATGAGCAGGAAACATCAGGGGTAGAAGAGCTAATGATCTATGGGGTTTTAGAAGCGTTTGTCCAATCGGGGATACTTCCTCCCAATGCAAAAGTAATGATTCCTAAACCAGAGTTTACGCTTTGGGGTGGCTTGGAGTTGAGTCATGGGTTTTTGGGGTCTATTTATGGAGCTTCTGCGGCAAGAAATAAAACGCTGACAAAAGCCTTATCTAATCTGCCTGGGGATATTTTAACCAAATTAGATGGAACATCCGAACAACCTTCTAGTACACCAAAGGACCATGATCATTTTTTCAATTTGGCGCATAGATTGTTTAGCGCCTGCAGTCTTGCAATATATAAAGGTAATAGTCGGAAGATTTCCGGAGTCCTACTCTCACAATTTCTAGGTGAGCTGATTATTAAAGAGATTCCTGACTATCAACGTCCATCTCAACAAGAATTAGAAGAGCTTGGTTTATATAGTAACTTTTTTGAGAGAGAAATACTTTTTAAAGAATTTATGAATAAGATGGGTATGCGAACTGAAGCTTATATGAGAGCCTTTCATGCCTATAGAACGGCATTTTCAGATAATGGACTTCCCTTGGAGAATGGTGAATACGGAAGAATTATTGAAAGACAATTTTTATTACAATTGCCATTCACAAACAATTTAACAATTGTTTAGAATTTAGCCAAATTAAATCCGCAGGAAATTCATAATCCTACAAAAAATCCATTCAAACTATATTAAAAGCTTAAATTGGGAAATATTTTAGATAACGAAGTTATCGCAAGCTTCGCTTAGCGGTCTTCTCTTGGACGGGCAATGTTAACGACAATTTTTCTGCCTTCAACATCTGTACCGTTTAAGTTTGCGACAGCATTATTAGCTTCTTCATCTGTGGACATTTCCACAAAACCAAAGCCTCTTGATCTGCCTGTATCTCTGTCTTTAACAACCTGTGCTGAAACAACAGTACCGGCCTGAGCAAAAAGCTGAGCCAGTGCTGCATCATCAACACCCCAAGGCAAAGAGCCTACGAACAATTTTCTGTTATTCAAAAAAATTCACCTCCTTTTTCATTAAATTTTGTTAGAGGTGAATTAGAAACTAAATACACTCATCACAATATATAAATTATCCCATATCCTATGTCAAATAGCAAGAAGTGAATAATCGCGCAATAATCGCGCATATTATCGCGAAGTCATTTGTTAAGAATGTAATAGGTACTTGGGCCTTTTCCCTGAGGATTTATCAGTTTTTTGTCAATCAGACTTTTAAGTTTTAACTGTGCACTTCTTTTGGTTAACTTTAATATGTCCACAACATCATCCGAAGTAATCCTGCCGGTTGTAGTCAAAAAATCCATAATTTGAATTTCATCTTTGTCTAAAAATACCTGCTCTGATTTTTTAGAAACCTGCCCATATCCAATGGATTGAATTTTTTCCAATACTTTTCTGGCCTCAACTAAAAATCCAGTGGTGAAGTATTCCAGCCAATAAGTGAACTCTCTACCCTGAATATATTCTTTTTCTTCATCTGAATGCAGAGCGTTGTAATAATCCAATCTATTTTGATTGTAGTAATCTTCTAAAACTAAAATTTTCCTAAAATCCCAATTCAGCCTGTATAACAATAGTTGTGCCAAAAGTCTGGTGGCCCTGCCATTACCGTCGGTAAATGGATGAATAGAAACAAATTCCAGGTGAAATATGCCTGCTATAATAATAGGATGAATTCCCTCTGTTTTAGTCTTCTTTAACCAATCCATTAGGTCAGTTAATAATTTAGCGACTTTAGGCGCAGGGGGACCCTTAAACCTTAGCATCTCTTTTCCTCCACCCAAATCATCTAAAATATAAATATCACCAGGCCTGATTTTTCCTACTTTCTCCTTTTCTACCAAACCATCAATGACCACTTTATGAATCTTTAAAATTTCGTCAATAGTCAAATCCTTTTTCGTTTTGGACAGCGCATCCAGTAACTTTAGCGCATTCAGATAATTTTCCACCTCCATAATATCTTTTGATGGGGCATTAACGCTTTTACCTTCATAAACCTTTCCTACCTCAAATTGAGCCAGTTTATTTCCTTCAATAGAAGTAGACGTGTGAGCCATTCTAAGGATGGCCTGGCGTCTCAGTTGAGCTTCGTTCAAAGGTAGGACTCTGGATCTTTCAACTGCTGCCTTAATTTCAGCGATCTCAGCAATTCTTGATAAAATAGTCGAGGTAATAACATACTTTGGCTTAAACATACACTGTAATTATATCATATTATCACGAAATTATCGCGAAGTCTATCGCGAAGTCTTCTTTAGTATATAATAAATTTATGGTTGGGAAAATAATAGATAAAAAAGAAGTTGCACAGGGAACTCTACAGGTTACATTTGAAGTTAAGGAAGATTTCACTTTCAAACCCGGGCAGTATATTTTTGTGACACTTACAAAGCTTAATTACCCTGATGAAAGAGGCCCAAAAAGGCAGTTTTCAATAGTAAATAGCCCTGAAGATAAGGGTAAAATAATTATCACAACAAGAATAACTGAAAGTGGCTTTAAAAAAACCTTAAATGAACTCCCGCAAGGATCAGAGGTGGAGCTTGGGCCAATTGCCGGAGCATTTGTATTACCGGATGATATATCAAGACCCCTGGTACTTATTGCCGGAGGCATTGGCATAACTCCCTACATGAGCATGTTAAGGCATATTCAAAAAAATAATCTTTCTTACAACATTACTCTGGTCTATTCAAATAGAAATCAATCTTCAACTGCATATTTGAATGAATTAAAGCAACTAGCTAACCAAATACCTAACTTAAAGCTGATTTTAACTATGACAGATGATCCAAACTGGACTGGTGAGAAAAGAATAGTGGACGTGAACTTTATTAAAGAATATTTTCCAAATGTCAATGAAAACTTGTATTTTGTGGTAGGGCCGCCTGCCATGGTTGATGCGGTACAAAGAGCCCTGCTTGAGGCAGGTGTTGATATATCAAGCATTAAAATTGAAAATTTCACAGGTTACTGATAGAATAGCCATCCTATGAACAACAAAGAGCTATTTTATGCATTGGGTGGAGTCTTAGCTTTAATGGAGGTGCTGGGTGGTTGTGTGCAGCCGAAAGCTGACCCTGCTCAAACCACAACGCCCGAGGCTACTACGCAAAGGTTGATATCAACACCCACAGCAGAATCCGGGCCGATTTCCGAAAAAAGAAAAAGGGGATTGGTATTGGAAAGCTTAGGAATTAAGATAATTTCAGGTAAACCGCTACTTGATCATATTGCTCGTGTAGGTGATATAGATTTTATTAGACTTACCCCTAACTATACATTGACTCTTGATCCTGTACAATTACCAGGATTTATCGACCGCTGTGGAGTCCAAACTGCTGGAAAGAAATTAACAATTTATTTTACTGATCAGCAGTCACAGGTTCCTGAAATAGATTTGGCACAAACTACTGTATTTGTTAATCTGGATGATGTAGTCCAAACTAGCAGTGTTTCTTTGGATGTGAATTTTGAAGTCGGTTCAAAAGATAGAGAAAAGGCATTCTCAAATCTTGTCAATTTAAACGTAAACAGTGCTGTTGCCAACGTTTTTTGTATCCGATCCCTACGGCAAGCACTTGCTGATAAAAGCGTCACCCAAGAACGGCTACGGGGTATTTCTGAACAAGGTTTTAATGTTGGAAGTCAGGTATTTGAAGAAATGTTTACAGGACAAACACGTCCTTTGATTGAGGTAAAGCGATTAACTTATCCTTCTATAAATTAAGAACTGCATGCTACAATCTTATTAATGTGGATTAAGATTCTGCTTTTATTTTTTGTTTTTTCCTTTTTATTTAAAACAGATACTTCTTTTGATCAGGATTTGGGCAGGCATTTAAGGTTGGGGGAGATTATTTTAAACGCTCACCAAATTCCCAAAACCAACCTATTTTCCTACACAAACCCTGAATTTCCATTTATAAATACCCATTGGCTGTTTGAGGTATTTGTCTATGTTTGGAGTATCAGTTTAGGACTTGGGTCCTTACTGGTTTTAAAAATAATTATTTTTCTTTTTTCAGTCTGGCTGATTATTAAGATAATTCCCAAAGAAAATAGAATTTTACTCTTGCCAGTAGGCTTTATCTTTTTACATGTACTTAGGGAAAGGCTAGAGCTAAGACCAGAAATTTTCAGCTTTTTATTTACAACCGGCACTTATTATATTCTGGAAAAGAGAACAAGGTTTATCTATTTGTTGCCATTTATCCAGCTGATTTGGATAAACACTCATATATATTTTTTTATTGGTCTAATTCTACAAGTTATTTTTCTAGCCTTCCACCTTCGAGGTGCAAAGCTAAAACTCCTAAGCATTATTTTTATACTATCAGTCTTAGTAAGTTTAATTAACCCAAATGGCATAAAAGGATTGCTTTTTCCTTTAAATGTTAATCAAAACTACGGCTATAGCATTGTTGAGAATCAAACAATGTTTCTTTTGGAAAGTATCCAATTCAGGGATCCTAATTTTTTGTTTGTTAAATTGTCATTAGGGTTGGTAGGGTTGTCACTGCTGGTAACTTTCTTAAGAAAACAATGGCAAATGAAAAATATCCTAATATCAGTCAGTGGTTTGGTTTTGGCTTTAATGCATGTCAGGAGTTTCCCATATCTGGTATTTTTAGCTCTTCCAGCTACTCTGCAAAATTTCGGAACTGTCCCATGGAATAAACTAACTAAAACAATTACCGTCATTGCTGCGATTATATTAATCTTGGAAAGCTATTTTTACCTTAATGGAGATTATTATAAGTTTAGAGACGATCAGTACAAAGTGGGACTTGGGTTTGAAGAACATGTCAAAGAAGCAATGGATTTTGTAATAACGCATGATTTGCCAAGACCAATCTATAATAATTTTGATATTGGCAGTTATGTGCTTTACAGGGGATATCCAAAGTATAAGGTTTTTATTGACGGCAGGCCGGAAGCCTATCCATCGCAGTTTTTTACAGGTGTTTACATTCCATCTCAATCTGATTACAAAAATTTTAAAGAGGTTGAAAAAAATTATCAGTTTAAAACCATCATCTTCTCCCATACTGATCAAACCCCATGGGGCAGGAACTTTTTACAAAACGTGGTTAAAGATGAGGATTGGAAACTGGTTTACATTGATGATTTTATGCTTGTTTTGGTTACAGAAGATGTCTTGGGTGAGAAAAAGCTTAATTTAATTGATCCTGCAAAACTGGATCCCTCCGCCTTTAGGTTCAGCAGCCATCTACCATATCTTAGACTCGGTTTGTTTTTACTATCCACAGGGTACACAGATTCCGGCAGGAAATTTATTGAAAAAACCCTGCAACTTTTCCCGGATGACCCAATTGCTAATTCATTAATAGGCCAACCTTCCAAAAGTATCTTCTTTTGGTAGAATTACCGTTTCGCAAACCTTAGATCAAAAGATCGCAAGCTCTGCTTATTTAACCCTGTTGTGTGACTCATTCATATGTTCTAGAATACCTGATAGAAATATCGTTGTCTGAACAGTATTAAATATTGAATGGGCAACTAGTGCATGCAGGTAACCCCTCTCTCTCACTAATTTCCAAAAGAATAATCCAAGACCAAACTGATATATAGGAATAGTATTAGGATCTAACCCGACTTGTCTTGTTTCTTCATCCCTTTCTAAAGCATGAATTTCGGCAAATATACCGGATAAAGGAATACCTACTTTCCACATAGTACCCATGCTTCCAGGTAAAAGTAGGCTTGGTAGGATTCTAAGTGGAATTTCTTCGATTATAGGAGCAAGTAAGGAAGTCGCGAGATAAAACTGTATTGGATCTTCTCTCAGTCTTTTTAAGTCTCTTCGGTTTTGCTCACTGCTTCCTATCTTAAGACTGCTTGATTCCTCTACTTTAACTGCCAAAGGAGCGGTCGCAACTAACCCCAAAGCCACAACCGTTGATAACCCGACTGTATTTAAAAGAGAAGGGCCTCCTTCTTGATCACTCAGGCCAACCATTCTTCTCAAAAAAGCTCTTCTACTAATTTCTTCATCAGGTGGGTGTCCATCATGATTTTTTCTTTCCATTAGGTTATCATATGCCATTTTCTTACTCATGTCAAACTATGGGCTTATTACTAACCTAAAGTTTTAGGGGGAAGAAGTAGCCAACAACATTAGTTTTTTAAGAAAACATACTTCATAGTTTAGACCTCAATAATTTCAAACCTTTTCCGCAGGTAATCACTTCCAATATTAATAGCAGTTATTTCGTTAATAAGAGCTTTCTTTTTTTGGTGGGTGTGGCCGCAGAAAACAAACTTCACTTTAGGAAATGATTTAATTATTTCTCCTGTCTGCCTGCTTCCTGAAAAAGCTGTTAAAAATTTATCTATTGAGGTGTGTTTTGTTCTTAGAAGCTCTGCAAATGGCACATGGTGGAAAGTACAGATAATCGTCTTTACATGCCGGCTGACAGAAGTAAGATGGCGCTTAAGTTTACTATTTACTCTTTTGGTAAAAGCTATATCATTCATGCCTAAATGGACGTAACGACCGTCGTTCCAGATTACTGCACCTGGCCACTCTTTGTCTAAAAAATATCTTTGGGGAATTGGAAGAGAAGAGTCTTTGAAAGAATAGTCATACCAACCAATGTTGCCGACAAAACCGACACCGGCTTTAATAAATGGTCTTTGATCCAGGTAATGAAAACCGCACTTATTGACAATTTTGGGTAGTATCTTCTCGTATAAAACAAGTGAATCGGAGCTGTTTGTCCATAAGTCATGATTTCCCGCCACAAATAGCTTATCGCCTCCAAACGTATCAAATAATTTTAAACAATCAATTAAAAGTTGTTTCTTGAAGTGAAAAGTATCACCGGCCAGTATGAGAACATCGGCTTTTGTCTTGATAATTCTTTTGGCCAAGTTTTTAACAATATGTTGATTATTGCCAACACCGAAGTGGATATCAGCGGTTACTGCTATTTTCATCTGTTATATTATACTAGATAGTATGGGAATGAGAATTATCACCGGCGTAGATCTTATTTATCTGCCAAGATTTAAAAAGTCTCTAAAAAAAGGTGGAGAATATTTTTTAAGAAGGGTTTTTCTGGAAAATGAACTAACAGGAAACCATCAGCACCTCGCCGGAATTTTTGCTGCCAAAGAAGCAGTGATTAAAGCTCTATCTATGAAACCTGGCTCATGGCATGATATCCAAATTATCCATAACAAAAATGACGCCCCTAAAGTTCAAATTACGAATTACAAATTACAAATCACAAATTCTTCGCTTTCTATTTCTCATGATGGCAATTATGTAATAGCCCAATTTGTAAGTATACTAAAATAGATGCTAACTCTAAAGAGTAAAATTTTGTTTGCTGTTGGAGGAGTGGGAGAAAATGTAGTTTTTCAGGCTGTTTCTGCCTGGTTGATATTTTTCTGGTCAGGTCGGGGCAATCCCGATCAAGCTCTTATTCCCATTGGTCTGTTAGGGGTTTTGCTGGGTATTGGCCGCTTTATTGAGGCCTTTGATGACCCGTTGATTGGGCATTTATCAGATAGAACCAAATCCCGCTGGGGTAGGCGTTTTCCTTATATCTTTTTTGGGACGCCGCTTCTGGCCCTGGCTTTTTTTCTGTTGTGGCTACCAATTCCCAACGCCATTTACTTTTTCGTGATCCTCCAGTTTTTCTTTTTAATGTACACCATTGTGTCTGCTCCATATGAAGGGATTTTGCCGGAAATTGCCAAAACCTCCAGTGATAGGGTTTCCACTTCTGCCTGGAGAGTGCTTTTTGGGGTCATTGGCGCTGGGCTGGGATTGGTGGGGTCGGGCATTATAATTTCTCAATATGGGTTCCAAGTTATGGGAGCAGCCTTGAGCATAGTCTCTCTAATTGCTTTTTGGATAGCCATCTTGGGAATTAGAAAAAAGTTGATCCAACAACCTCAATCTACCCCGATGAATCTTTATGGAGCCTTAATAGCCACCTTGAAAAACCAGCAATTTTTGATCTTTTCCCTGGCTTTTATCCTTTTTTCATTAGGTTTAAATCTTTTAACAGCTCTTATTCCTTTTTATGTGGTCAATTTATTAAGACTGCCTGAAGGACAAACCGCCTTGTTTATGGCTCTGGTGTTAGGAGGTATGCTACTGGCTTTACCCTTGCAAACCAAATTGTCCAGCCGCTTTGGCAAGAAAAAAATCTATGCTTACTCTATGCTTGCCTTAGGACTTTTATTCCCCCTGCTTTTCGCAGCGGGGTTGACACCGTTTAACCCCTTTTGGCAAACAGTAGTTTTAGTGGTACTGATTGGCTTGGCGCTTTCCGGCCAGTTTATCTTCCCCAATGCCATTTTGGCTGATGTGATAGATTTTGATGCAACCAAAACAGGACTTCGGCGGGAAGCAATGCATTACGGTATGCAAAATACTCTGCAAAAATTCTCATTTGCTCTCTCAAGCATTATTTTTGGCACAACACTTTCTATTTTTGGAGCAACGGTTGATAATCCGTTGGGAATCCGTCTAATCGGCCCCATCGCAGGAGTGGCAACGATCCTTGGGTTTGCAATTTTTATTAAATGGTATACATTATCTGACCAGCTCAATCGAAGTAAGTTATGAAAAAAGTGATTATCTATTTTCTACTCTTTATTGGATTTATAATTCTGTTCTCTCTCTATGGATTTTGGGTTGCAACTCATCCCCCAAAATACATCACTAATACGGCGCCCAAAGACTTGGAGTGGGAATTTGAAGAAGTGAGTTTAACAACGGACGATGGGATGAGGTTGGTAGCGTGGTTTGTGTCTTCAGAACAAAAATCAGATAAAGTAGTTATTCTCCTTCATGGTTATCCTGCTGATAAGGCTAACTTACTTAATTGGTCCAGCTTTTTGCACAATGATTTTAATCTCTTCTTTTTAGATTTTAGATATTTTGGAAACTCCGAAGGCTCGTACACGACGATCGGTTTTAAAGAGCAACAAGATCTTAAAGCGGCGATTGATTATCTTTCTGATAAGGGATATAACAACATCGGTGCGATGGGTTTTTCATTGGGCGGTGCAGTCGCCATCTTAACAGCCCCCAAAGATAATCGAATCAAAGCTATTGTTTCTGATAGCTCGTTTGCCTCAATTGACCTTATGGGCCACCAATTTTACCAGAATCTCTTCGTTTTCAAGTATCCGCTGACGTTTCTCACAAAGTTTTGGGCGCAAGTTTTCTTAGGGGTAAATGCAAGTGAAATTGCCCCGGAAATTGCTGCAACCAGATTAGCTATTCCCATTCTTTTAATCCACTCCAAAGATGATCAAACAATTTCCTTTGAAAATGCCTTAAGGATACAAAAAGCACTTCAAGGAAATCCCAGGGCTGAATTTTTCTTCTTAGATGAGGGTACTCACGGTTTCTTACCCGAAAATTTACAAAAAAAATACCAGCAAAAAGTAATTGAATTCTTTAATAAAAATCTATAAATATGCAGAACCTGGGAGAATTTTTAAAAGAGTACTCGCTAAAACATCAGGATAGAGTGGCTTTCGAGATTAAGCGGGGGTTAAGAACACAGCGGTTCACATTTACTGACGTTTATTCACTGGCCAGAAAAACAGCCACATTTCTTTCCCAAAAAGGCCTAAAAAAAGGAGACAAAGTTGCCATTTGGGCACCGAATATGCCGGAATATGCAATTTTGTATTTTGGCTGCTGGATTTTGGGAGTTGTTGCAGTTCCCATTGACGTCCGCACCACCCAAGAAACACTAAAAATTTTTCTTACTAAAGCAAAGTGCAAACTAGGTTTTAAGAGTAAATTCGTTCTTGGACAGTATGATAGACTAGTCTATCATACTGTTTATCTTGAGGATTTAGTTGATCTGGTTAAGGACCTACCTAACATCCCCAACCTCCCTAACATCAAACCAGATGATCTGGCTGAAATTGCCTTTACCTCCGGAACAACAGGCACACCCAAAGGGGTGATGCTGACTCACGGCAATTATCTTTCGGATGTGGAAAGCTTAACCAAAGCTTTCCCTTTCAAAAAGGAATACAGGGCTTTATCTTTATTGCCTCTTTCTCATGCCTTTGAGCAGGTTGTTGATTTTTTGGTTGCCTTTAAATCAGGTATCAAAGTAGCGTATTTGGAAAGGACTAACAGATTAACCATACTGAAAGCCATGAAAAAAGGGCACATTACCTCGGTTGCTCTAGTGCCCCAGGCTTTAAAACTGTTGATGACAGGCATTGAGCAAAAAGTTGAAGAGCAAGGCAAACAAAAGGTTTGGAAACTTTTAAATATACTTAGCACCAGTTTGCCTATTTGGGCAAGAGGATTATTATTCCATCAGGTCCTTCAAAAATTTGGCGGCAGCTTGAAATTCTTCGGTTCAGGCTCTGCCCCGTTAAATCCCAAACTTGCCAAAAAATGGGAAAATTTAGGGATTGAGGTTTTTGAGGGGTATGGGGCAAGCGAAACAACAGCTGTCTTAACCATCAATACCCCCAAAGCTAAAAAGATTGGTTCTGTTGGTAAAGTTTTACCAGGCATGGAAGTACGGATTAATCCGGACACGCATGAGATCGAGGCAAAAGGCCCTAATATTTCTCCCGGCTACTTTGAGGATGAGGAGAAAACAAAAGCGGCATTTTACGGCGGATGGTACAAAACCGGGGATGTTGGTGAGTTGGATAAAGACGGATTCTTATATATTACCGGAAGAGTTGCATTTAGAATAGTTTTACCTAATGGACAAAAAGTTTATCCCGAGGATTTGGAGAAAAAGTTAAATACCCATCCACTCGTCGTTGAAAGCTGCATCGTTGGCGTCAAACGGGAAGAGGGCGAGGTAGTGCATGCGGCAATTATTACGAAGTCTCCGGAGAAACTCGATACTATAATAAGAGAGGTCAACGAAATACTTGCCTCTCATGAACAAATCCTGGAGTGGAGTCTATGGAAGGGTGAAGATTTCCCCAGAACCCCAATTTTAAAAATTGACAGACGCAAAGTGGCAGAAATGGTTGAGGGAAAATACTCCGGGCAAAAAAAAATTGAAATAAAAACCGGGGATCTGCTAACTTCCCTGATTTCCAAAATAACCAAAATACAAGCTGTAAAAGTAAAAGAAAGTTCCACTTTGGGTACGGATTTAAAAATGGATTCTTTAGGCAGGGTCGAGCTTTTGTCGGTGGTTGAACAAGAATTTGCTGTGGCTGTTTCGGAAACTGCTGTCAATGCCCAAACAACCGTTGGACTCTTAAGAAAAATGATCAAAACCTCCCCTGCGACTGCGGAGGAAATTCCCATTAATGAGACGAACTACTCACCATTTTTATATAAATTAAGGCTAATTTTACAAAATATCCTTATTTTCCCGCTGCATGCCCTTTTTGTTCCAATGAAAGTTTCGGGGAAAGAAAATTTAGAAGAACTAAAGAAACCGACGATTTTTTATTTTAACCATATTGGCATTATGGATGGTTTGTGCGTTTTGCGGGTCCTGCCCGATAACATACGGAGGAAACTGGTCATCGCGGTTGTAGCTGACTTATGGAAAGACTATAGAAAGAATTGGGTTGAAGTTTTAGGGGCAGGTTTTCCCTTTGATAAAAAAGAGAAAATAAAAGCATCGCTGGAGCTAACAGGTGAATTTTTAGACAAAGGGTTTTCACTACTCATAGCCCCTGAAGGAGAGCTTGAGAAAGATGGTAAGACCTTACAATTTAAGCCTGGTGCAGGCTTTTTGGCAGTTGAAATGCAAGTTCCGGTTGTGCCTATAAAAATAGACCCCTCATACCGGGAAATCTTTCCTCCAATGGAGGGAAAGTTTGTAGAAAATATCCCCAAAAAAAGAAAAAGAATTTGGATAAAAATTGGCAAACCTATTGAATTTAAAAAAGGCACGGATTACGATCAAGCCACAAAAAAGATGCAGGAGGCCTTAGAAGCTCTCTAATTGCGCACTATTCATCTACAATTTCTCCTTCCACAATTTTTTCTTTATCAAAATCAAAAAGATGCGATTTTCTCCCAAGTTGCCCTCCTTTGCCCATTTTTCTCAAAAAATAGAAGAGAAAAACAGGTGCCAGAAATAAAAGTACTTTTCTAATGATAATTAACTGAATCATTATTTTTTCGAAATTATTTTAACTTCTTAGGCAAATAGTTAGATTTAGTTACAACTTTCTTGCCGGTTTCT
>Ga0209726_10003027_pt1 | contig 23634 bp, 21 predicted proteins | sample Subgrocontami54m_FD_187453 | JGI IMG/M metagenome (GOLD analysis project Ga0209726, IMG submission 187453) | Subsurface groundwater microbial communities from S. Glens Falls, New York, USA - GMW46 contaminated, 5.4 m (SPAdes) (version 3) | ecosystem: Environmental > Aquatic > Deep subsurface >... | reverse complement strand
GCGCTGGTGCCTTGGCTGCTTCTCCTGCGCCAGGCGAGCGCTCGCGCCGCATTCTGGTGGTCCTATCTGATCGGCGCGATCTTTTTCCTGGCGTCGATCTGGTGGCTCACGTACGTCACCGGTGCGGGCTGGATCCTGCTCTGCGCGGTGCTCGCGCTCTATTTCGGCCTCTTCGGCTGGCTCGCGCGCCGCATGCTGATCCGGGACGCCGCGTTCACCGCCTGTCTGACGCTTCCCGCGCTCTGGGTGATGCTGGAGTATCTGCGCAGCCATCTGCTCTCCGGCTTCGGCTGGAACCTGCTCGCCTATTCGCAGGCCCCGTGGCTGGAGGCGATCCAGATCGCGGACTTAACCGGCGCGTGGGGCGTGTCGTTCCTCATCGTGCTGGTCAACGCCGGGGCGGCCGTCTTTCTGATGCGGAAAACACGCCGGACAGCACTGGGTCTGACCGCGACCCTCGGCATTCTCGCGATGGCGCTGGCCTATGGCGTGGTGCATCTGCCGGAGAGGCGCACGAGCGGCCCCGTGCGTGTGGCGGTGGTGCAGGGCAACATTCCGCAGGAGAAAAAGTGGGACGACGCCTATCAGCAGACCATCCTCGAGCGGTACGCGGCGTTGACCGCCGAGGCTGCCAAGACCATGCCGGATCTCATCATCTGGCCGGAGACGTCGGTGCCCGGCTACTTCGGCGCGGAGGAGCCGGTGACGCAGCCGGTCTTTGAGCTGGCCGATGCGATCGCGATCCCCCTACTGGTGGGCGCTCCGATGTTCCGGGTCACGCCGGAGGGCATGCTGCTGACCAACAGCGCCGCACTGGTCGCGGCGGGGCAAGGGCTCATCGCGCGCTACGACAAGCTGCACCTGGTGCCGTTCGGCGAGTTCATCCCCTTCGAACGGCAGCTGCCCTGGCTGCGCCAGGCGCTGCCCCCGATCGGCGACTTCATTCCCGGCAGCGACCCGACGGTCTTCCGGCTGCCTGATCGGTCGGCGTTGAGCGTGCTGGTCTGCTTCGAGGACCTGTTTCCCGAGCTGGCGCGCGGGTTCGTACGGCGCGGGGCAAAGATGCTGGCGGTCATCACCAACGACGCCTGGTTCGGGCCGACGGCGGCCGCCTACCAGCACGCGCAGGCTTCCACCTTGCGGGCGGTGGAGCTGCGGGTTCCCATCGTGCGCGCGGCCAACACCGGCTGGTCCGGCTGCATCGATTCGACCGGCCGCTGGGTCGCCAGCGTCCACGATGCCCAAGGGACCGAGCTGTTTGTCCCCGGCACGCAGAGCTGCGAGCTTTGGCTGGGGGATGCGCAGCCGACCCGCCTGTACCTGCGCTGGGGCGACTGGTTTGTGTGGGTCTGTCTCGCGGTTCTGGCCATCTTTTTCATTCGACAACTGCTTCCTCGGCAATCAGTTGCGTCAAATTGACACCCCTCCGTCGCTGCCGTATAATCGGTCGTTCCGCCTCGTAGTCGATCCACACACGGAGTAGCCCACTGGCTCACGACGAGCAAGCCCAGACCCGCCGCGAAAAGCTCGATGCGCTTCGCCGGCAGGGGGTGCAGCCCTACGGCGGCCGCTTCCCCAAGACGCAACCGATCGAGGCGCTCCTCGCCCAGTACCGCGAGGAAGCGCAGGTCACCACCGCCGGCCGGCTGACCGCCAAGCGCGGCCATGGGGGGCTGACGTTCGCGGATATGCGGGATGCCAGCGGCAAGATCCAGATCTGCGTCAAGCAGGAGCGGGTCGGTGAAACGGCCTACGCGCTCGTGAGCGGCCTGGACCTGGGCGATATCGTCGGCGTCGAAGGCGCGCTCTTCAAGACGAAGACCGGCGAAGTCACCGTGCAGGTGGACCGGCTGACGGTGCTGGCCAAGGCGTTGCGCCCGTTGCCGGAGAAGTGGCACGGGTTGAAGGACGTCGAGATCCGCTACCGGCAGCGGTACCTGGACCTGATCGCGAATGAGCCGGTGCGAAAAGTGTTTCTTCAGCGCAGCCGGCTGCTGACGAACCTGCGCGCCACGCTGGAACGCCACGGCTTTCTGGAAGTGGAGACGCCGATGATGCACGCCGTTCCCGGGGGCGCGGCCGGGGAGCCGTTCGTCACGCACCACCACGCGCTCGACGCCGATTTGTATCTGCGCCTTGCGCCCGAGCTGCATCTGAAGCGGCTGCTGGTCGGGGGACTGGAGCGGGTGTACGAGATCAACCGCTCGTTTCGCAACGAGGGGCTTTCGACGCGGCACAACCCCGAGTTCACGATGCTCGAGGCGTACGCGGCCTATGGCGACTACGCGTTCATGATGGATCTGGTGCAGGAGCTGATCTGCGAGGCGGCCCAGGCGCTTATCGGCGGGCTGGCGTTTGAGTACCAGGGCCAGCGCATCGACCTGACCCCGCCGTGGGACCGCGTCTCCTTTGCGCAGACGATGGCCGAGATGGGGCTGCGGCCGCAGTCCTCGCTCGAAGAGATTCAACGCGTGCTGCAAGAGCGGGGCATGAAGGTCAAAGGACTCTCGCGCTCCCAGCTGGTGCGGCTGGTGGAGCAGCTGTTTGAGCCCAAGACGAAGGCGAAGCCGCTGTTCGTCATGGACTACTGGACCGAGCTCTCGCCCCTGGCGAAGAGCAAGCCGGACGATCCGCTCGTCACAGAACGGTTTGAGCTCTACGTCGGCGGCATGGAGATCGCCAACGCCTATTCGGAGCTGAACGATCCGATCGAGCAGCGCCGCCGTTTTGAAGCGCAGCTGGATCAGCACGGGCCGGCGGTCAAGCGGGCGATGGATGAGGATTTCGTCGAGGCGCTCGAGTACGGCATGCCGCCGGCCGGCGGCCTCGGCGTGGGCGTGGACCGGCTGGCCATGCTGCTGCTCAACCAGCCGTCGATCAAGGACGTGATTCTGTTTCCGTTGTTGAAGCCGGAGCGCTGAGCATGCGGTACGAGCTGTGGCTGGGGTTCCGGTACCTGTTCGCCAAGCGGCGCGAGCGGTTCATCTCCGTCATCGCGGTCCTCTCGATCGGCGGGGTGGCGCTCGGCGTGGCCGCGCTCCTGATCGTGCTGGCGGTCATGAGCGGGTTCGATCACGAGATCAAGGACAAGCTCGTGGGCACCAACGCGCACATCATCGTCGAGCGGGAAGAGGGCATCAGCGATGTCGAGGAGCCGGTCCGCGCGCTCAGCGCCATGGACCATGTCATCGGCGTCAGCCCCTATGTCACCGGGCAGGCGATCCTGCGGCTGCCCGCGCGCGCCTTCGGCGTGCTGGTGCGGGGGATCGACTTGAAGCGGGAGGTGCGCGTGAACCGGCTGGCCGAGTACATGGTGCTCGGCGTGCTGCCGGGGAACGACACCGAGGTGGTGGTCGGCTCGGAGCTGGCGGCCTACCTGCAGGCCGGGCCCGGCGATCCGCTGCGGATGATCAGCCCGGCGGACGGCAAGCAGTACGACTTCGTCATCAGCGGTATCTTCCGCTCCGGGATGTACGAGTATGACGCGACGCTGGTGTGCATGACGCTGGCGCGCGCGCAGGCGCTCTACCACCTGGGTTCTGTCGTCAGCGGCATCGGCGTGAAGCTCGACCAGCTCGAGCGAGCGGATGAGGTCAAGCGTGCCATGCAGCAGCGGCTGGGCGCGGCCTACACCGTGCGGACGTGGATGGAGCTGAACCAGACGCTCTTCGACGCGCTGAAGCTGGAGAAGATCACGATGTTCGTCATCCTGACGCTGATCGTGCTTGTCGCGGCGGCCAACATCGTTTCCACGCTCATCATGACGGTGATCGAGAAGACGCGCGATATCGGCATCCTCAAATCGATCGGCGCGCCGAACCGCTCCATCCGCGCGCTCTTCACCTGGCAGGGGCTGATGATCGGCCTGCTCGGCACGGCGATCGGGGCTGGCCTGGCGGGGACGGTGATCTGGGCGCTCGACACGTACCATCTCATCAAGCTGCCCAGCACGATCTACTATCTCGACCACCTGCCGGTGCGCCTGGAGTGGGCCGACTGGTGGAAGACGATCACGGCTGCGGTGCTGATCACGCTGGCCTCGACGATCTATCCGGCGCGCCAGGCGTCCCGCCTCACGCCGGTCGAGGCGCTGCGGTACGAGTGATGCTGGAGGCGCGCAAGCTCACCAAGGTCTACCGGACCGGGCGCGTCGAGCTGCCGGTGCTGCAAGGGGTCAGCCTGCGCATCGACCAGGGAGCCAGCGTGGCGATCATCGGCCCCTCGGGGGCGGGGAAGTCGACGCTGCTGCACCTGTTGGCCGGGCTCGATACGCCGACCTCCGGCGAGGTGTTCTGGGAGGGGCAGTCGCTCTCCCGGATGAATGAGACGCAGCGGGCGCACTTCCGCAACCAGACGGTGGGGATCGTGTTCCAGTTTTATCACTTGCTCCCGGAGCTTTCGGCGTTGGAAAATGTGATGCTGCCCGGCCTGGTGCGGGGCGGCCAGGCGCGCAAGACGCTGCGCGAGCGCGCGCTCGGCGCCCTGGCGCAGGTCGGGCTGAAGGATCGGGTGCAGCACAAGCCGAACGCGCTCTCGGGCGGGGAGCTGCAGCGGGCCGCGATTGCGCGCGCACTCGTGAATGAGCCGCAGGTGCTGCTCTGCGATGAGCCCACCGGCAACCTGGATTCGAAGACCGGGACGGGCATCACCGACCTGCTGCTCGGGCTGCACAAAGAGCGGGGCATGAGCCTCGTGATCGTGACCCATCAGGCCGAGCTCGCCGACCGGGCCGGCGTGACCATCTTGCTGCGCGACGGGAAGATCGTCAGCCAACCCATTGAGACGACGGTGAAGAGGAGGGCGCACACGTGAAGGTCTATCTGAACGGGAAGTTCGTGGAGCGATCGAAGGCGGTGGTGTCGGTGTTCGACCACGGCCTGCTGTACGGCGACGGGGTGTTCGAAGGCATCCGCTCGTACAACGGCCTGGTCTTCAAGCTGCGCGAGCACATCGACCGGCTCTACGAGTCCGCCCACACGATCATGCTGCGGATCCCGCTCAGCAAGGAGGAGCTCATCGGCGTGGTGAAGCAGAGTTTGCGCGTCAACAAGCTGCGCGACGCCTACATCCGGCTTGTGGTGACCCGGGGCGAGGGCGACCTGGGGCTGGACCCGCGCAAATGCTCGCAGCCGACGGTGTTCCTCATCGCCGACCGGATCGAGCTGTATCCGAAGCAGCTCTACGAGCGGGGGCTGGAGCTGATCACGGTGGCCACGCAGCGCAACGTGCCCGAGGCGCTCAACCCGCAGATCAAGTCGCTCAACTATCTGAACAATATCCTCGCCAAGATCGAGGCGGTCAACGCCGGCTACGAGGAGGCGATCATGCTCTCCCACTCCGGCTACGTGACGGAGTGCACCGGCGAGAACCTGTTCATCGTCAGGGGCAAGCAGCTGCTCACGCCGCCCCCGTACATCGGCGTGCTGCGCGGGATCACCCGGGAGACGGTCATGACGCTGGCCGCCCGCCGGCGGCTCGACGTGCGGGAGGAGCTGCTCACCCGGCACGACCTGTTCAACGCGGACGAGGTGTTCCTCACCGGGACGGCGGCGGAGATCGTGCCGGTGGTCAAGATCGACGGCCGCGTCATCGGCAAGGGCAAGCCCGGTCCGGCGACCAAAAAGCTCCAGCAGGCGTTCCGCCAGGTGACCAAGACCGACGGGATCCGCTACTAACGTTTCCCCAAACCTGGTAGACTATTGGATTAGGTGATCACGATGGTATGCGAACTGTGCAAACAGGCTCAGGCGACGGTGCACTTGACCGAAATCGTCAACGAGCAGATGACCGAGCTGCACCTCTGCGAGGCGTGCGCCAACCAGAAGGGGGCTCAGGTCGAGAGCCATTTCGGTCTCTCCGACCTGCTCTCCGGGCTGGCCGATTTCAGCAAGACGCAGGAGCCGGAGGAGGCGGTGGTCAAGGCCTGCCCCAACTGCGGGATGACGTACGACGATTTCCGCAAGGTGGGGCGGCTGGGCTGCTCGATCTGCTACACGACCTTCAAGCGCAGCCTCGGCAGCCTGCTCAAGCGGATCCACGGCTCGCCGATCCACATCGGCAAATCGCCGATGCGCCTGATCAAGCCCGCGAAGATCGCCAAGAGCGAGCTGCTCGACCTGAAGAAGAAGCTGGAGCACGCCATCGACAATGAGGCGTTCGAAGAGGCCGCCAACCTGCGCGACCAGATCCGGCGCCTGGAGCAGCAGGAGCAGCAGGTGAAGCACAAGCATAAAGAGAGCCACGAGTGATGTCCGGCATGTCCAAAGAGCTGAATGATCTGCTCAAGCAGTCCAGCGAGTGGCTCCGCGGGGCGGGGCCGGTCTCGGACATCGTCATGTCCAGCCGCATCCGGCTCGCGCGCAATCTGGAAAAGTTCCACTTCGCCACGCGGGCGACCAAGGCCTCGCAGGCCGAGGTGCTCAAGGTGGTGAAGGAGGGGCTGGCGCACACCACGACGCTCACGCATCCCCTGATGATCGACATGGGCACGCTGGAGGAGATCGACCGCCAGTTTCTGGTGGAGCGGCACGTCGTCAGCCGCGAGCACATCGTCCACCCGGACCACAAGGCGGTGGCCATCGGGCCAGGCGAGGTGGCCAGCATCATGATCAACGAGGAGGACCACCTGCGCATCCAGGTGATGCAGTCGGGCATGAACCTGCCGGACGCCTGGTCGATCATCGACGCGCTGGACGACGAGCTCTCGGAGGTCATCCCGTACGCCTATTCCACGGACTGGGGCTACCTCACCTGCTGCCCCACGAACACGGGCACGGGCATGCGCGCCTCGGTCATGGCGCACCTGCCCTCGCTGGTCATCAGCAAGCAGATCAACAAGGTGCTCCACACGATCACGAAGCTGGGCCTCACCGCCCGCGGCCTCTACGGCGAGGGCACCGAGGCGTCGGGCAACTTCTTCCAGATCTCCAACCAGGTCGCGTTAGGACGCTCGGAAGAGGAGATCATGGAGAACATCGAGCGCATCCTGAAGGAGATCATCCACCAGGAGCAGGCGGCGCGGGAGTCGCTGATGACGAACAACCGCACGCAGCTGGAAGACCGGGTCTGGCGGGCGTTCGGGATCCTGAAGCACGCCAAGACGATGAGCTCCAACGAGGCGATGGACCTGCTCTCGGCGGTCCGCCTGGGCGTCGACCTGGGGCTCATGAACGGGCTGGACCGCACGGCGGTCAACGAGCTGTTCATTTTTTCGCAGCCGGCCCATCTGCAGAAGCTGGAAGGCAAGGCGCTCACCGCGAAGGAGCGGGATGCGAAACGCGCGCAACTGATCCGGAACCGCTTGGGGGGCCATTAATGTTCAATAAGTTCACGGAACGCGCTCGCAAGGTGATCCTCTTGGCGAAGGAGGAGGCCAAGCGGTTCAACCACGACTACATCGGCACGGAGCACATCCTCCTCGGCCTCATCCGCGAGGGCGAGGGGGTGGCTGCGGCGGTGCTGCAGAAGCTCGGCCTCTCGCCGGAGAAGATCCGGCTCGAGGTGGAGAAGCTGGTGCAGAGCGGTCCGAGCACGATGGTCTCGGGCGACATCCCCTTCACGCCGAAGGCGAAGAAGGTGATCGAGCTGGCGATGGAAGAGGCGCGCAGCCTCGGCCACAACTACATCGGCACCGAGCACCTGCTGCTGGGCCTCATCCGCGAGGGCGAGGGCGTGGCTTCCCAGGTGCTCATGAACCTCGGCCTGGATCTCAACCGGGTGCGCAACGAGGTCATCACGCTGCTGGGCTCCTCCAGTCCTGCGCCGGCCACCAGCGGCGGCAGCCGGACCAAGACACCCGCCCTTGACGCCTTCGGGCGCGACCTCACACAGCTCGCCCGCGAGGGCAAGCTGGACCCGGTGATCGGCCGCAAGGAAGAGATCGAGCGCGTGATCCAGATCCTGGCGCGCCGCACGAAGAACAACCCGGTGCTGCTGGGCGAGGCGGGGGTGGGCAAGACCGCCATCGTCGAGGGATTGGCGCAAATGGTCATCAAGAATGACGTGCCGGAGATGCTGCGGGACAAGCGGGTGATCATCCTGGACCTCGCCCTCATGGTCGCGGGCACCAAATACCGCGGGCAGTTCGAGGAGCGGATCAAGGCGGTGATGGACGAGATTCGCCGGACCGAGAACGTCATGCTCTTCATCGACGAGATCCACACGCTGGTGGGGGCCGGATCGGCGGAGGGGGCGATCGACGCCTCCAACATCCTCAAGCCTGCGCTCTCGCGCGGCGAAATCCAATGCATCGGAGCGACCACGCTCGATGAGTACCGCAAGTACATCGAGAAGGACGCGGCGCTGGAGCGGCGGTTCCAAACGGTGATCGTCGAGCCGCCGTCGGTGAGCGAGACGGTGGAGATCTTGAAGGGGCTGCGCGACAAGTACGAGGCGCACCATCGCGTGAAGTACCTGGATGAGGCGTTGGAGGTCTCGGCCAAGCTCTCGGATCGCTACATCGCGGGCCGCTTTTTGCCGGATAAGGCGATCGACCTGATCGATGAGGCCGGCTCGCGCGCGCGGCTCTCGGTGCTGACCATGCCGCCGGAGATCAAGGACCTGGAAGAGAAGATCGAGCACATCCGGAAAGAGAAGGAGTCCTCGATCAAGGGGCAGGACTTCGAGCTGGCCGCCTCGCTGCGCGACCAGGAGCGCGAATCTCGGGAGCAGCTGGACCGCGTGAAGAACGACTGGAAGAAGACGAAGGGCGAAGCGATGCCGGTGGTCACTGCCGAGGAGATCGCGTATATCGTCTCCAAGTGGACCGGCATCCCGCTCGTGCGCTTGGAAGAGAAGGAGACCGAACGGCTCCTGAAGATGGAGGAGTCGCTGCACAAGCGCGTCATCGGGCAGGAGGAGGCGATTGCGGCGATCTCGCGCGCGGTGCGCCGCTCGCGCGCCGGCATCAAGGACCCGCGCCGGCCGATCGGCTCGTTCATTTTCCTCGGGCCCACCGGCGTGGGCAAATCGCTCCTTGCGCGCGGCCTGGCGGAGTTCCTCTTCGGCGACGAAGACGCGCTCATCCAGCTCGACATGTCCGAGTACATGGAAAAATTCAACGTGTCCAGGCTCGTGGGCGCCCCGCCCGGCTACGTCGGCTATGAAGAGGGCGGCCAGCTGACCGAGCGGATCCGCCGGCGGCCGTATTCAGTCGTCCTGCTGGACGAGATCGAGAAGGCGCACCCCGACGTGTTCAACATCCTGCTGCAGGTGTTGGAGGACGGCCGGCTCACCGACAGCTTCGGGCGCAAGGTCGATTTTCGCAACACCGTGCTGATCATGACCTCCAACCTGGGGGCCGAGCTGCTCAAGAAGCGGGGCAGCATCGGGTTTGCGGCGGGGGAGGAGATGACAACCGAGCAAATGAAGGGTCAGCTGATGGATGAGGTCAAACGAACCTTCAAGCCCGAGTTCATGAACCGGATCGACGAGGTGATTGTCTTCCACCCGCTCTCTCAGCAGAACCTGATCCAGATCGTCGAGCTGGAAATCGGCATGGTGAAAGAGCGACTCCGCGAGCAGGGCATTGCCATCGATCTGGATCAGACGGCGAAAGAGCTGCTGGTCGAGAAGGGATTCGACCCGGTCTACGGGGCGCGGCCGCTCAAGCGAGTCATCCAGCGGCTCCTGGAAGATCCGTTGGCCGAGGCGGTCATCGCGCGTCGGGTCAAGCAGGGAACCATGCTGCGTGCCGTTCGGAAAGGGGAAGCGCTGGAGTTCGAAGAGCAGGCCGTCGCGGCCAAGCCAGCTGCCACCTGATCCCCGGATGTCGTGCGCCCCGCGCGGATGATCACCCGCCTCAACCAACCGTTCCTCCAGACGACCGCCGCGGCCGGCGCGTGGGCGGTCAACCTGTTCTGGTATGCCGGCAGCCTCTGCCTCCTCTTTGTCCAGGCGCTGGGAGGCTGGTGGACCCGCCCGCTGCGCGCCAAGGCGATCGTTGAAGAGATCTGGAAGATCGGCGTACAGTCGTGGTTCATCGTCGGCATCTCCTCGCTCTTCATCGGCATGGTGCTTGCCTTTCAGAGCGCCTACCAGATGCAGAAGCTGGGCGCGGAGATCTACATTGCGAGCCTGGTGGCCCTGTCGGTCGTCCGCGAGATCGGACCGGTGATCACCGCGCTCATCGTTGCCGGGCGGGTCGGGTCGGCGATCGCCGCCGAGCTGGGCACCATGAAGGTGACCGAGCAGCTCGACGCGCTGGTGACGCTGGCGACGGACCCGGTGCATTATCTGGTGGTCCCGCGGCTGATCGGGATGGTGATCGCCGTGCCGCTGCTCACGCTGTGGGCGGACGCGATCGGCATCTTCGGCGGCTTCATCATCGGGACGGTCCGACTGGGCGTGCTGCCCAGCCTCTACTGGAAGATGACGACGCTGCCGCTCGTGTTCAAGGATCTGAGCTCCGGGCTGATCAAATCCTTTATCTTCGCCGTCATTATCTGCATTGTGAGCTGCTTTGAAGGGTTCCGGACCCGGGGGGGCGCGGAGGGGGTCGGCCGCGCCACCACCGTGGCGGTCGTCACCTCGTTTCTGCTGATCATCGGCGCCGACTGCCTCTTCACCGCGGTCTTTTATTTCGTCTGGAAGTGATGATCGAGATCCAGTACCTCTCCAAGGCGTTTGAGCAGCACCAGGTGTTGGATCAGGTGAATCTCACCATCAAGACCGGCGAGACCATGGTGATCATCGGCCGCTCCGGCTCCGGCAAGTCGGTGCTCCTGAAGCACATCATCGGGCTCATGAAGCCGGATGCGGGCGCGGTTCTCATCGATGGGACGGATCTCGCCACGCTCTCCGGCCAGCCGCTGGACCGGGTCCGCATGAAGTTTGGGATGCTGTTTCAGAGCGCGGCATTGTTTGATTCCATGACCGCCTATGAGAACGTGGCGTTCCCGCTGCAGGAACACTCCACGATGACCGCCGAGGCGATCGCGCAGCGGGTGCACGAATGCTTGCAGCTGGTGGGCCTGCAGGACGTCGATGAGCTCTACCCCTCTGACCTGTCCGGCGGCATGCGCAAGCGGGTGGGCCTGGCGCGCGCGCTGGCCATGAGCCCGGAGATCGTGCTGTATGATGAGCCGACGACCGGGATCGACCCGATCATGGGGGATATCATCAACGACCTCATCATTGCGCTGCGCGACCGGCTGAAAGTGACGTCGGTCGTCGTCACCCATGACATGCACAGCGCCTACAAGGTGGCGGACCGGATTGCGATGCTCTACAATGGGAGCATTCTCGAAGTGGGCAGCCCGGAGGAGATCCGGAGCTCGAAGAACCCCGTGGTGCAGCAGTTCATCAAGGGCGAAGCGATGGGGCCGATCCAGGAAGGGCTGCCGGACCGACGGGTGCTGTCGCGGTGGTCCGATCGGCCGCGGGCGAGCCTTCGATAGGAGCACGCATGGCGCAACGCTGGACGCTGGAAGTCAAGGTCGGAGCCTTTATCGTCTCCGGCCTCGCCCTGTTGGTCGTCTTCCTGTTCGCCATCGGCGACCTCTCCACCGCGTTTCAGCCGGGCTACCGCTTGTTCGTCATGTTCGATTCCGCCAACGGCATCACGGACGGCTCTCCGGTCCAGTACGCGGGGGTGGAGGTCGGAAAGGTGCAGAGTGTTAAGCTCGTCTATCCGGAGGGGCCCGCGAATCCCAGGGTCAAGTTGAGCATCCATCTGCCGACCTCGGTCAACGTCCGCGCCGATGACGAGGCGGCCATCAGCACCTTCGGGCTCCTGGGCGAGAAGTTCCTGGAGATCACGCCGGGTCCTGGGCAGGGCGCCGTCCTCGCGCCCGATGGCCAGCTGTCGGGCAAACCGCCGGTCTCGACCGAGCAGATCATGGAGCGCTCGAGTGAAGTGTTGACCGAGTTCAAGCAGACGCTCGAGGGGCTCAACAGCCTGGTGGGCGATCCGGAAGCGCGGATCTATCTGAAAGAGGCGCTCAAAGAAGGGCGCGATGCCACCCGCAACTGGAAAGCGTTCGGCGAACGGCTCAATCTCGCGCTGTCGCGTCTGGAAACCGGCCAGGGGAGCCTGCCGAAGCTGCTCTACGACGACGCCTTGTACAACGAACTGGTGTCGTTCGTCCAGGACCTGAAGGCCCACCCCTGGAAATTGCTGTCCCGTCCCAAGAAGTAGCGCGCGTGGCTTCACCCGACAGCGTCTCAGCGTGCCATGCCTAAGCTCAAAACCCTCCACATCTGCCAGCAGTGCGGCGCCCAGTCCGTAAAGTGGGCGGGCCGGTGCGCGGAATGCGGGCAGTGGAATACGATGGTCGAAGAGGTCGTTGAGCCCTCACCAGCCTCTGGCGATGGGCCGGCGCCCGCCGTTTCGCCCACCACGCTCGCCGACGTGTCGCTGGAGGACGCTCCGCGCCTACGCACGGGGGTGGCCGAGCTAGATCGCGTGCTGGGGGGCGGCATCGTGCCCGGATCGGTCACGCTCGTCGGTGGGGAGCCGGGGATCGGCAAATCGACCCTGCTGCTGAGCATGGCCGGGGCATTGGCCCAAGCCGGACAGACGATCCTCTATGTCAGCGGCGAGGAGTCGCTGCGGCAGACGAAGCTGCGCGCCACGCGCCTGGGGCTGAGCGGTGCCACGGTGCAGCTGCTCGCGCACACGCGCCTGGAGGGAATTCTCGAGGCGATCACGCAGGTTGCGCCGCAGGTCGTGGTCGTCGATTCCATCCAGGTGATCGAGACGGACGCGCTGCAGTCGGCCCCGGGGTCGATCGGCCAGGTGCGGGCGTGCGCGCATGAGCTGGTGCGGCTGGTCAAGGACAGCCGCACCGCGCTGTTTCTGGTCGGCCATGTCACGAAAGAGGGCGCGCTGGCCGGACCGAAGGTGCTCGAACATCTGGTCGACACCGTGCTGTACTTCGAGGGCGAGCCCTCCAGCGGCTTCCGGGTGCTGCGCTCGGTGAAGAACCGTTTTGGCGCGACGTTCGAGATCGGGGTGTTTCACATGACGGCCGAAGGATTGGTTGAGGTGTCGAACCCCTCGGAGCTGTTTCTCAGCGACCGTCGCGACCCGGTGCCCGGCTGCCTGGTGACGGCCGCGCTGGAAGGCAGCCGCCCGCTCCTGGTCGAGGTGCAGGCGCTGACCAGCCCCTGCGGCATCGGCCTGCCGCGCCGGCGCACGACGGGCGTGGATTTCAACCGGCTGTCCATGCTGCTGGCGGTGCTGGAGCGCCGGGTGGGGCTGCATCAGCTCACGCAGCAGGACGTGTTCGTCTCCTCGCTCGGCGGCGTGCGGCTGGAGGAACCGGCGGCGGATCTGGCGGTTGCGCTGGCGATCGCCTCAAGCCTCACGGAGCGCCCGACACTCCGGGGCGATTTCGCCATCGGCGAGGTGGGATTGACCGGGGAGATCCGTCCGGTTGCCAGCGTGGCCCAGCGGATCCACGAGGCCAAGCGCATCGGGTTCCGGCGCGGCTTCGTCGCGCACCAGCGGGGCCCCATCAGCGGCAGCGAGGGAATCGAAATCATTCCGGTTCGACATCTGCGAGAGGCGGTGGAGCGCGCCCTCGCGGCAGCAGCACCATCATAACGAGGGGGTCGTCATGGATTTGCGGTTCGTAAGGATCGGGTTCATCATCATCAGCTCGTTGCTCGGCTCGCAAGTGATCGGGCAAAACGCCGGCTGGCCGATGTGGCTGCGCGTGGCCGCAGGCACCGGGGCGGGAGCGCTGCTGGTGCTGATCGAGGCGTTCATCCATAAGATCGGCCGGGTCTCGGTGCGGGGGTTCTCCGCGGCGGTGTTCGGGCTGCTGTTCGGGTTGATTATGGCGAAGATGGTCTCGGATGCCATCAGCCTGATTCCGCTGAACATGGAATCGGCGGCGGTGACCCGGGTCGTGCTGACGTGGGCGTTTTGCTATCTGGGTATGGCCATGGCGCTGCGCGGGCGGGACGAGTTCAGCGTGATCATCCCCTATGTGCGGCTCTCGCGCCATGACCGGGGGGAGGAGTCCTCGCTGGTCGACACGAGCGCGATCATCGACGGGCGGCTGGTCGACCTGTGCAAGACCCGGTTCGTCGCCGGAAAACTCATCATCCCGCGCTTTGTCCTCAAAGAGCTGCAGGCGGTGGCCGATAGTGCGGATCCGATCAAGCGCAGCCGGGGGCGGCGCGGCCTGGAGGTCCTCAACCAGCTGCGGCAGCTCAACACCATCGACGTCCGCGTCGATGAGGAAGATCTGCCGGCGGTGCGCGAGACGGACGAAAAGCTGGTGAAGCTCGCGCAGATGCTGGGCACGCGGATCATCACCAACGACTACAACCTCAACAAGGTGGCCGAGTTTCAGAACGTGGGCGTGTTGAACGTCAATGAGCTGGCCCAGGCGCTGCGCCCGGTGGTTCTGCCGGGGGAGACGCTGGAGATCAAGCCGATCAAGGAAGGGAAGGAGCATCACCAGGCGGTGGCCTATCTCGATGACGGGACGATGGTGGTCGTCGAAAACGGGCGCCCCTTCATCGGCCAGAGCATCCGGGGCATGGTGACGAGCGTGCTCCAGACCGCCGCCGGCCGCATGGTGTTTGTCCGGCCGGAAGGCGCGCCGGTCAAGCGGTAGTCCGCCGCTCGGATGAGCGGCGAGGTCGCGGCAATCGTCCCGGCGGCCGGATCGAGCCGGCGGTTCGGGGGGCGGCGCAATAAGCTCCTGGTTTCGCTGCGCGGCCGGCCGCTGCTTGCACACACGCTGGCCGCACTTGAGCGCAGCCGAGCGGTCCGGTGGATTGTGGTGGCGGCTCCTGCCGGCGAGCTTGGTCGTATGGCAAAGCTGCTTCGCCAGTTCCGCATCACCAAGGCCTTGCCGCCGTGCGCCGGCGGGGCATCGCGGAGCGAATCGGTGGCGCGGGGTCTGGCCCGGTTGCCGGCGCGCGCGAAATGGGTGCTGATCCATGACGGCGCGCGGCCGTGCCTGAGGCCAGCGCTGGTGGCTCGCGCGGTGCAGGCGGCCAGACGGAGCGGCGCGGTCGCCTGCGGGCTGCCGGCGTCCGTGACGGTCAAAGAAACCTCGCGGACCGGACGGGTCAGGCGGACGCTCAACCGGGAGCGGTTGTGGTTCGTGCAAACACCGCAGGTGTTCCGGCGCGACTGGCTCGAGGCGGCGATGAGGCGCGCCGGGCGCCGGCTCGGACGGTTTCCGGATGATGCCTCGCTCGTTGAAGCCGCCGGGTTTCCGGTGACGATGATCGCCGGCGATCCGTTGAACGTGAAAATCACCACTTCGGAAGACCTGAGGCTGGCAGAGGCGGCGCTTCGCATGAGACGATGAGAATCGGAATCGGCTACGACGTGCATCGGTTCAACGGCACAGGCCCCTTGAAGCTGGGCGGAGTGACGGTGCCCTCCAGCCGCGGGCTGGCGGGTCACTCGGATGCGGACGTGCTGCTGCATGCGCTGACCGATGCGCTGCTCGGGGCGATCGGCGCGCCGGATATCGGCGAGCAGTTTCCTTCGAGCGATCCGCGTTACCGCGCCGCCGATAGCCGGACCTTCGTGCGCGCCGCCTGCGCGCAGGTCCGCCGCCGGGGATGGAGGGTGGGCAACGTGGATGCGACCGTGATCGCTGATGCCCCGACGCTCACGGGCTATAAAGCCAAGATGTGCCGGGCGATGAGCGAGCTGCTGGCGGTTGCACCCGCCCAGGTCTCCGTGAAAGCCAAGACCACCGAAGGATTTGCGCCGGGCGCAAAGGGGATTGCGGCGCAGGCGGTGGTGCTCCTCAAGAAACGGGCGAAAAAGAGATGACGACTATGCTGTGGATTTTGACGGTGATGCTCGTGCTGGGAGCGGCCATCCGCCTGCTCTTTGCGCCGGAGGTGAAGGCGTGCTTTGAGCGGGACCCGGCCGCCAGAAACCTGGTGGAGGTGCTGTTGACCTCCTCCGGGCTGCACGCGATCGTGGCCCACCGTCTGGCGCACGCGCTCGATCGATGGGGCTTGCCGGTCGTGCCGCGGCTCATCATGACCCTGGCGCGCGGGCTGACGGGCGTTGAAATCCATCCTTCCGCCGTCATCGGCCGCGGGTTGTTCATCGATCATGGGATGGGGGTCGTGATCGGCGAGACGACGGTGATCGGCGAAAACGTCACGCTGTTCCAGGGGGTCACGCTCGGAGGCACCGGCAAGGAGAAAGGGAAGCGCCATCCCACCATCGGCAACGACGTGGTGATCGGAACCGGCGCGAAGGTGCTGGGCAATATCACGATCGGGGATGAGGCGCTCATCGGCGCCAATGCGGTCGTCATCCGTTCGGTGCCGGCCCATTCGACGGTGGTGGGCGTGCCGGGGCGCATCACGCGCACGAAGGACCGCCACTTCCCGGGCATCAAGCTGGACCACACGCATCTGCCTGATCCGATCGCCGAGCGGCTCGAACTCCTGCAGCGCGAAATCGATGCGCTGGAGCAGCACTTGAAAGAGCATCGCAAGCCGCAGCCGCCGTCGCATTCCAGTCACTCGTGAAACTCTACAATACTCTCACCCGGTCGCTTGAGCCGTTGGCGCCGCTGGATCCCCAGGGCCGCGCGGTGACCATGTACGTGTGCGGCCCGACCGTCTACGACGTCCCGCACATCGGCCATGCGCGCAGCGCCTACATCTTCGACGTGTTGCGCCGCTACCTGCAGTCCCGCGGCTACCAGGTCCGCTTCGTGCGCAATGTGACGGACGTGGACGACAAGATCATCGACAGGGCGAAGCAGGAGCATCCGGGGCAAGATCTCAATGCGGCCTGCCGCGCGGTCGCCGAGAAATATCTGGCCAGCTACCATGACGCCATGGACCGGCTGGGCCTTGCGCGTCCGACCGAAGAGCCGCGTGCGACCGCGCACGTCGTGCCGGCGGTGACCGATTTCATTTCCAAGCTGCTGATTCATGGCGCGGCGTATGAGGCCAAAGGCGACGTCTACTTCGCCGTACGCAAGTGCGAGGGCTACGGCGCGCTTTCCAACCGCACGCTCGATGAGCTGCAGGCCGGCGCCCGCGTGGAGCCGGGCGAGCAGAAGCAGGACCCGCTCGACTTCGCGCTCTGGAAGGCCGCCAAGCCCGGCGAGCCGTCGTGGCCGAGCCCCTGGGGGCCCGGACGGCCCGGCTGGCATATCGAGTGCACGGTGATGAGCACGCAGTACCTCGGCGATGCCTTCGATATCCACGGCGGCGGCGTCGACCTGGTCTTCCCGCACCATGAGAACGAGGTCGCGCAGGCGCGTGGCGTCGGCAAACCTTTTGCGCGGACATGGATCCACAATGGCCTGCTCACCGTCAAGGGTGAGAAGATGTCCAAGTCGCTCGGCAATTTTCTGACGTTGGAGCAGGTGGTGGCCGAGTATCCGCATCCGGACTATCTCAAGCTCTTCTTTCTGAAGACGCACTACCGTTCGCCCATCGACTACGCACCGGTCAAAATGGAAGAGGCCAGGAAAAATTGGCAGGAGTTCTCTCGGTTCTTCCAGCACTACGATCAGCAGAAGCTGCAGGCCGGGCGCGGCGGCTCAAAGCCGGAGACGGGCACGCAGGCTGCGCGTGCTTTTCAGGAGGCGATGGACGACGACCTGAATACGCCGAAGGCGCTGGCGGTGCTGTTTGAGCTGGTGAATCTCGGCCATCGGGCGCTCGAGGCCGGCGACGCCACGGAGCGCGCGTGCGCCATGGGCGTGGCAGAGGCGCTGATCCATTGTGGGGCCACCCTGGGCCTGTTTCTTCAAGGCATGACCGAGGAACACTCCGATGTCGTGGAGCATATTGCGGCCATGATCGGCGAGCGGGATCGAATGCGAAAAGCCAAACAGTTTTCGCAAGCCGACGCCATCCGCACGCAGCTCCGGCAGGAGGGGGTGCTGCTGACGGATACCTCGCATGGAACGCTCTGGCGCCGCATCGACCCGTCATGAGGCGGGGGCTCTTGATCACGCTCGAGGGGCCGGAGGGGTCGGGGAAGTCGACGCAGGCGCGGGAGCTGGTCCGCAGGCTGCGCCGGGCCGGCCGCCGCGCGGTGTTCCTGAGAGATCCGGGATCGACGGCGATCGGGCGCGCGCTGCGGCAGGTCCTGCTCCATCGCGAGGCGCCGTTGTCTCCGCTGCAGGAGGCGCTCCTCTTCATCGGCGGGCGGGTGGCGTTGGTTGAGGAGCGCATCCGTCCGGCGCTGGCGAGGGGCGATGTGGTGGTCTGCGACCGGTTCCATGATTCCACGATGGCGTATCAGGGCTTCGGCAGCCGGTTGGATGAGCCATGGCTGCAGCGGGTGGGCCGGCGGGCGATCGGGGGGATGATGCCGGATGTAACGGTCGTGCTCGATGTACCGACGACGGTCGGATTTGCGCGGCTGCGCCGCTCGCGCGACCGCATGGAGCGCAAGGCGCCGGCGTTTCACCGGCGCGTGCGCCGCGGATATCTGACGCTGGCAAAGCGCGAGCCCCGGCGGTTCGTCGTCATCGACGCGTCTCAGCCTGAGCAGGACGTTCGACAGCAGATCGGTAAATTAGTGTTACGTTGTCTCCGAGGTTTTCAGTGATCACTCATCACTTAGCACTCATCACTTTTTGATATGGCATGGGACAGCGTTCTTGAGCAACTGTTCGCCAAGCGCATCTTGCAGGCCCACCTCGCCGAGGGGTGCGTGGCCGGCGCCTATCTGCTGGCCGGCCCGGAAGGGGTCGGCAAGTTCCAGCTGGCGATGGAGATGGCCAAAGCGCTGGTCTGCGCCTCGCCCGGCGCGAGGCCGTGCGACGATTGTCTGACGTGCCGGCAGGTCAGCCGCCGCGCGCATCCCGATGTCCACGTGATCCAGCCGGAGGGGGGCGCCTCCAGTCCGATTAAGATCGAAGAGATCCGGCATCTCTTGGGCCGCGTGGCGCTGCGCCCCTTCAGCGCGGCCATGCAGGTGGCTGTCATCGACGGGGCCGAGCGGTTGACCGAGGAAGCGGCGAACAGCCTGCTCAAGACGCTTGAGGAGCCTTCCCGCTCGACACGGTTTCTCCTGACGACCGTGCGCCCCTCGCACTGTCTGCCGACGATCGTCTCCCGCTGCCAGGTCATCCGGTGCCATCCCCTATCGCCCGAGGCCATCGCGCGGCTGCTGGCCGCATCGGCGCAGACGGAGCCGGCGGTCGCACAGATGGTCGCCCAGCTCTCCGGCGGCAGCGCCTCCCTGGCGCAGGAGCTGGCCAAGCGGTGGGATGGGTACCGGGGAGATCTGGACCGGTTCGCCAGCCATACCGCCGTCGCCTGGTCCGGGCAGATGCCGGAGTCACGCCAGGATGTCGGCAAACTGCTGGACGGGCTGCTGGCATGGCTGCGCGACGTGACGGTGGCCGCCACCGCCCAGGCGGTCGGCCTGGCACACGCCGGCTACGCCGATTCCATCGAACGGCTTGCAGCCCGCGTGGACGTGGACCGCTGCGTCGATGCCGGCCTGGCGCTGGTCGCACTCCGGGAGTCGCTGGAGCAGTACGCCAACCCGAAACTCGTCGCGGCCCTTGCGAGAGAAGAGTGGCTGGCGCTGACCGCCGCGACCCATGGCTAAAACGATTTATCTCACCACGCCGCTCTATTACGTCAACGCCGCGCCGCACATCGGCCATTCGTACACCAATGTGGCGGCCGACTGCTCCGCGCGCTACTGCCGGTCAAAAGGCATGGAGGTGTTCCTCTTGACCGGGACCGACGAGCACGGGCAGAAGATCGCGCAGGCCGCCGCCGCCGCCGGCAAGACGCCGCAGGCGTTCGTCGATGAGATCGCGCCGACGTTCCAGTCGCTGTGGGCCCTGTTGAACGTGCAATATGACGATTTTATCCGCACGACCCAGCCTCGGCACACGGACGCGGTGCAGCGCATTCTCATCAAGCTGCGCGATGACGGTGTCTTGAAGCGCGATGCGTACCAGGGCTGGTACTGCACGCCGGATGAGACGTTTTGGACCGAGGCGGAGCTCGCCGTGGCGACGGCGGGTGCTGCGCCGGTCTGTCCGACGTGCCAGCGGCCGCTGGATCCGGTCAAGGAAGAAGGCTGGCATTTGCCGCTGCGTCCGCATCAGGAGTGGCTCAAGCAATTCATCGCCGCGCGCCCCTCCTTCGTGCAGCCGGAGAGCCGGTACAACGAGCTGGTTGGACTGCTGCAGCAGCCCTTGCCGGAATCGCTGTGCATCACCCGTCCGAAGAGTCGCGTCAGCTGGGGCATTCCGGTGCCGTTTGATCCCGACCACGTCGTCTATGTGTGGTTCGATGCGCTGCTCAACTACATCACCGTGCCGGGGTATCGGGGCGAGGCGCAGTTCTCGGAGGCGTTTAAGCGGCTGTGGCCGGCGAACGTGCATTTCATTGGCAAGGACATCCTGCGGCATCACGCGCTCTACTGGCCGATCATGCTGCACGTCCTGGGGTTTCCCGACGATCAGATGCCGGGCGGCATCTGGACGCACGGCTGGTGGAAGATCGGCGAGCAGAAGATGTCGAAGTCGCTCGGCAACATCGTCAACCCCATGGTGGTCGTCACGGAGCTGCTGAAGGGCCAGCCGTACGCCGCCGACGTCTACCGCTACTTCTTGCTGCGCGAGGTGCCGTTCGGCCAGGACGGCAACTTCTCGGAAGAGGCGATTCTCACGCGCCTGAGCGCGGACCTGGCCAATACGCTCGGCAATCTGGTGAACCGCACCTGCTCGATGATCGACCGGTATTGCGAGGGAACGATTCCCGGGCAGGGGAAGCATCTGACTTGGGCCGGCGACGATGAAGCCTTGTGGAAGGCGTCGGTCGATCTGACCGGGCAGGTGGATAACGCCCTGGGCCGGCTGCAGTTCTCCGTCGCCCTCGAAGCCATTATCGCGCTGGCCAGCCGGGCCAACCAGTACATTGAGGCCCATGCGCCCTGGAAACTGGCCAAGCAACCGGATCAGCGCGCGCGATTGGACGCCGTTTTGCGGATTTTGGCCGAAGTGATTCGTCATCTCGCGATTGAGCTGCGGCCGTTTATGCCATCGGTGGCTGTGGAGATCTGGCGCCAGCTCGGCTCTTCGGGTGAACCGGGCTGGCGCAACAGCGGACTCTGGGCCGAGCTGCCCGATGGACAGCGGCTGGGGCCGCATCCGGTGCTGTTTCCGCGCATGGAAGCGAAGGAGGCGGCGTGATGCAGCGGCTGCTTCGGGGCAAGCTCCTGTACGTGTGCCTGGGGGCGCTGGTCGTGTCGCTCTATTGGCGGGCGCTGCCCGGGCGGCCGTCGCTTCCCGCTGAGAGCGCGCCGTTGCCGGCGCCGGCCTCTCAGGAGCTGGCCTGGTGGCCGAAGGAGGTCAGCGTGTCGATGGTGCAGCGTGCCGTCCAGGAACGGCCTCGCGCGGCCGCGCTGCTGGTCTTCCTGTCGACGGTGCTCAGCGGCCTCTTTGCCGGAGGGCTCATCATGACGGGGTGGGCGCTGCTGACCGGCCGCGCGCGGAACATCCGGCGCTTCCCATCGGCAGGCGTGTCGAGATGGACGTTCAGCGAGCTCGTCCGCATTGTCTTGCTCACCGCGATCGTCGCCGGCCTCCTGCCGTTCGTCCACCTTGCGGTGTTGGCGGCGCGTCCGGGCGGCACGCTCAATCCCCACCTCTGGATCAGCGGGTCGATGCTGATCCTGGATCTCTTTCTCGGGCTGACCATCGTCGCCTTTGCCTCCGGAGGCTCGGGCGCGCGGCGGACGTTCTTTCCCTCCGCCGCATGGCCGCGCGCGATCACCGTCGGCTTGCAGAGCTATCTGGCCGCGTTCCCCTGGCTGTTCCTGTCCTTGATCGTGATCGTGGAGACGGCGCACCGGTTCGGCTTCCGGCCGCCGGTGGAGCCGATTCAGGAGCTGATCTTCAACGAGTCGCATCCCGGTGTGCTCGCGCTCACGGTCGTGCTGGCGTGCTTCGTGGGCCCGCTGACCGAAGAGCTGTTCTTCCGGGGTGTCCTCTACGGGGCGCTGCGGCACCGCGTCTCCCAGGCGGCGGCGATACTCATCAGCGCCGCGCTGTTCTCGCTCATCCATACGAACGTCCTGGGGTTCATTCCGATCATGCTGCTCGGTTGCTTGCTGGCGTACGTGTACGAACGGACCGGTTCGCTCGCCAGCTCGCTGGCCATTCATATTCTGCACAACAGCCTGCTGATGGGATTAGCGCTGAGCTTCCGCCGGTTGTTCCCATCCGGCTGACGGATGGCTGGCGCGCGCTCGATCCGGGGGCTTGGCGAGGTGAGGTTGATCGCGCGCATGGCGCGCCGGCTCCGGAGCCATGCGACCGTTCGCGTCGGCATCGGCGATGACGCCGCGGCGCTGCAGGCGCCGGGCAACGGTCTGCTGCTGTTGGCAAGCGACATGCTGGTGGAGGGGGTCCATTTTCGCCGCCGCCAGCTGCCGGCGGCATGGATCGGCTGGAAGGCGTTGGCGGTGAATATCAGCGACATCGCCGCGATGGGGGGTGTGCCGCACTGGGCGGTGGTGTCGCTCGGGCTGCCCCCGGCAACGCCGATCCGGTTTGTCGATGGGCTCTATGCCGGGTTGGAGCGGTGCGCCCGGCGGTTCAACATGGCGATCGTCGGCGGCGATACGGTGCGCGCGCCGCAGGTGATCCTTGATGTGGCGATCGTCGGCTCCGTGCGCCCGGACCATTTGATGCGGCGCAGCGGCGCGCGGGTGGGGGATGCGCTCTTCGTGACCGGGCGGCTCGGAGGCTCCTCTCGGAGCGGGCGCCATGCGCGCTTCGCTCCTCGCCTGCGCGAAGCGCGATGGCTGGTGCAGCATGCGCGGATTCATGCCATGATGGACCTCTCGGATGGCCTGGCGTCTGATCTCTGGCAGATGAGCCGCGCGAGCGGTGTGACGCTGCGCGTGGAGGCGGCGCGCATTCCGGTCTCAAGGGCGGGACGGACCCTCCGCCATGCGTTGATGGACGGCGAAGATTTCGAGCTGTTGTTGGCGGTCGACCGCCGCACAGCCGCGCGCCTGCCGCGTCGCATCGGCTCATGCCCGCTCACCCGGATCGGCGCCGTCACAACGCGGGGCGTCGACGTCGAGCTGGAGCATCCGCATGGCCGGGTGGAGCGGCTGCGTCCCAAAGGATTTCGCCACTTCTGATGGCCAACCCAAAACCTAAAACCCACAATCCACAGTCTGATCGCGAGCCGATTCCTTCGCTTGAGGTCATCAGCAGCTCCGTCGAGGAGACGCAAACGTTCGGCGAACGGTTAGGCCGCCTGCTGCGCGCCGGCGATGTCGTGGCGTGCTATGGGCAGCTGGGCAGCGGCAAGACCACGCTCATTCAGGGCATCGCGCAGGGAGCGGGCTGTGAGGCGCGCCTGGTCAAAAGCCCGACGTTCGTCCTGATGCGCGAGTATCCAGGACCGGTGCCCATCGTGCATCTGGACGGCTACCGGCTCGAGGGCGCGCCGGCGGTGGCCTGGCTGGACCTGGACTGGCTCTTTTCGTCCGGCAAGATCACTCTGATCGAATGGGCCGAACGGTGCGAAGGGCTGCTGCCGGAGAACCATCTCGAGGCGCGGCTGGCTCACCTGAGCGCCAACCGCAGACGCTGCGCGCTGGTGTCCTCCGGCGCGCGCGCCGGGGAGATCGTGGCACAGCTTCGCGCCGAAACGCCTCCACCACCTGAGACGCATGAAGCTCCT
>Ga0209726_10003021_pt1 | contig 23667 bp, 23 predicted proteins | sample Subgrocontami54m_FD_187453 | JGI IMG/M metagenome (GOLD analysis project Ga0209726, IMG submission 187453) | Subsurface groundwater microbial communities from S. Glens Falls, New York, USA - GMW46 contaminated, 5.4 m (SPAdes) (version 3) | ecosystem: Environmental > Aquatic > Deep subsurface >... | reverse complement strand
TCTATCTCGATCTACTGGACGATGGGACGCTATACGCGGCGCGCTTCGCCGACGATGGCACCGGCGAGTGGCTACCCCTGACCTTCGGTCACGGTCCCCTAACCCCGGCGAACGGCTTCGAGTCCCAGGCGGACGTTCTGATCCAGACGCGCCGCGCCGCGCAACTCCTCGGCTCAACGCCAATGGACCGGCCCGAGGACATCGAGCCGAATCCCATCAACGGGAAGGTGTATGTCGTGATGACCTACAACGAGCGGCGCACCGCCGAGCAGGTCGGCGCGGCCAACCCCCGTGCGGCAAACCTGCACGGACACATCATCGAGCTCTCCGAAACGGACGCAGACGCCGCTGCGACCACGTTCGCCTGGGAGATATTCCTCCTGTGTGGCGACGCCTCGCGCGACTCGAGCGTGTACTCCGCCGGCTTCGACACCAGCTCACTCAGCCCAATATCGGCTCCCGATAACATCGCCTTCGACAGTGCGGGGAACCTCTGGATCGCGACGGACGGCCAGATCCGAGCCGAGTCGTTCGGCATGAACGACGCGATCTTCGTCGTCCCGACGGAAGGTCCGGAGCGCGGGTATCTGCGACAGTTCCTCAGTGGTGTGCCCGGAGGCGAAGTTTCGAGCCTGGCGCTCACTCCCAACGATTCGACCCTCTTCGCCTGCATCCAACACCCCGGAGAAGGTGGGACGTACCACGACAGCCCCAGCCTCTTCCCAGATGGCCACACGCCGCCGCGACCCGGGGTCGTTGCGGTAACCCGAATCGGTCCCGGTCCGGACGTCATTGGCTCCTAGCCCGCCCTGCGACTATCGCGGGTTCCGCAGCTCAATGCGTGGGTCCTCCTACACTGTTCCGCGGGAAACCAACTCGAGACCGTGCTTCGTCATGTTTTCAAAGCGCTTCTGTACCCCCTCGAGAGACCCTCCTGCGATCAAGGGCACCGACAGATGGAGCACTCCTCCCTGGCGCCGTTCGCAGTTCACATTGAGTGGAGATCCAGGAATCGTGCGGCCCTCGAGGTGGTCGGCGAGCGCGAGTGTGGCCGCCGCCCGCTCGATGTTCGCCTTGTCAGCGCGCGCGAGCAGCGGCGCGAAGGGCTTCAGACGCACTTTGTCACCGCCTCCGAACCAGAGCGTTGCAGCGAGCAAGGCGACGGCACGGTGTGACCAACCGGCCAGGTTGGCGGTACGGACGATGTCGGAAGCGTGCGTAAAGCGTCGGTAGTAGTCGACGCTGCGTCCGATATCCAGTACGAGGGCAGCACTCTCAAGCGCCTCACGCATCTTTGCGTCTGGACTGGGCTCGAGCGCGCAGTACACTGCCGACGCAATCGCTTTGCGTCGCTCTGCAACGGTGCGGTCCCAGGTGGCAAAGCGGCGAGCTAGTCCGAGCAGCGCGCCGTGACGAACCTGGTCAGTGCCAGGCATTGTCGGAGCAAGCAGCCCATATCCCAAACCTTCGCGCAACCCCTGCCCGGAGACGAGCAGCATTGGGGCGTTCACCGCATCCATAAGGGCTTGAAAGATAACGGCTCCTCCGACGATTGAGTCGGTGCGGTCTTCGTTCAGGCCGGGAATCGCGCCGCGCTTATGCATCGAGCGACCGGCAACGAGGTCCACGATCTGCTTCACCGCGGACAGGGAGAGCTCATATCCGTGGACGTGCGGGATGGGGTAGTCCGTCGCCTTCCTATCGATGCGCGCGAGATTGCGGATGGTACCACCCGTACCGACGAGCACAGCATCACTCGAGAGGTCTGGGACGTCGGCCCGACTCAGGCAATCCTGAACGTGCCCGTGCAAAGCACTGAGCTCCGCCGCGGATGGTGGATCACCGGTGAGGAAAGCATCGCTGAGACGGAGCGCTCCAAGAGGGAGGGACCAAGTTCGACGGACTTGGCGTCCCTGGAATTGGGCAAGCTGCATGCTACCACCGCCCACGTCGACCAGCAGGCCGTCGTCGCAGTCGAGGTCGTGGATCGCACCGACCGCAGCGTACCGGGCCTCTTCCGCACCATCAAGTATCCGTATCTCCAACCGGATCTCGTTCGCAATGCGTCGCACAAACAACGGGCCATTGGAGGCCTCACGGACCGCGGCCGTGGCGACCGCGATGGCTTCGTCAACGCCTGCTCCGGTCGCTACCGCGCGAAAGTCGGCAAGCGCACGCAGCGCATGCTCTACGGACTGGTCTTCGAGCGCGCCGTCCCGGTCGACGCCCCGGACCAGCCTCAACGGAACACGCGCCTCTGCGAGGGGCTCAACGGCGCCTGACTCATCCAAGCGAAGGACTGTCACACGCCCACTGTTTGAGCCGATGTCGATGACTGCAACGGTCCGCGGCGACATTCTGGGGCGCCTCCGGTGGGTCATCGGCTGAGCCAGCGTAGACGATACGTCGCAGCGGGCTGAGCGTCTGGTGTCCTTCAGGGGACTATAGTCAGTGCAGTCGATGGACTGCGCGTCATTGACGGATTCCTTCTCTGAACGTGACGAAGAGTTCACGCTTCCGTTACTTGCGACACATACACTCCGTGCGAAACGTTTGCCAGAGGTGCTCATGTCGGATCCCGATGTCGAAGGCTCCTTGGCGCCTCTCGAATCGCTGGACGATCCCAGCCTTTACCTCGACCGTGAGATCAGCCTCCTGGACTTCCAGCGAAGGGTGCTGGATGAAGCCCAGGACACTGCGAATCCGCTCCTGGAACGAGTGAAGTTCCTTTCCATCTTGAGCTCGAACCTGGATGAGTTCTTCATGGTTCGTTTCGCCGTGCTGAAGCAGACGGCTGCGACGAGCTCCCTGGATGGTGTCGTTTCCGATCACATCGAGGAGATCCGCTCGCACGTGCGGCAGTTGGTCACAGATGCCTACGCGATATGGCGCGAGTTGGACGCGTCACTCAAGGCCGAAGGTGTGGAGCTGCGCCAGTATTCGGACCTCAACGCGAGCGAGGTCGCGGCCATGCAGGCATACTTCCGGCAAGTCGTGTACCCCGTCTTGACGCCGCTTGCCTTCGATCCCGGCCGCCCATTTCCGCACATTTCCAACTTGAGCCTCAACCTGGCCGTGGTCATCAGAGATGCGACGGGTGTCGAGCGCTTCGCACGCGTCAAGGTGCCGGACACGCTACCGCAGCTCGTGCCGATCGATCGCTCCGCTAGCGCTCGGTCTGCTGTGATCTGGCTCGAGCAGCTCATTACGGAGAACCTCGGCGAGTTGTTCCCCGGGCTGGACGTGATCGAGGCCTACCCGTTCCGCATTACGCGCGATGCTGAGTTCGAAATCCAGGAGCTGGAAAGCGACGACCTGCTGGAGACCATTGAGGAGGCCGTGTGGCAGCGACGGTTTCGAGCGGTCGTTCGTCTCGAAGTGTCACGGGACATACCCAGCCATGTTCTGGACACACTCGTCGCGAACCTCCAGGTCGATCAGCGGGACATTTGCCCCGTCGACGACGCTCTCGACCTTTCCCGGCTCCGCCAACTCGCGTTGCTCGATCGGGCTGACCTGAAAGATGCTCCGTTCCTGCCCTACACACCGCCGGAACTGAATCCGAAGGCAGAAGACGACGTTTTCGCCCTGCTACGTCGGGGCGACGTGCTGCTCCACCACCCCTTCGACTCGTTCCAACCGGTGGTGGAATTCCTTCGACGGGCCGCTGCAGATCCCGACGTTCTGGCGATCAAGATGACGCTCTATCGGGTTGGCAGCAATTCTCCAGTTGTCGAAGCCTTGGTGAACGCGATCGAGAACGGTAAGCAAGTGGCCGTGCTCGTGGAGCTGAAGGCACGCTTCGACGAAGAGAGCAACATCGAGTGGGCCAAAGCGCTGGAGGCTGAGGGCGTCCACGTCGTCTACGGGTTGGTGGGACTAAAGGTCCATTCGAAGGTGCTCCTGGTCGTGCGCCGAGAGGGCGAGACCATACGACGATATATGCATCTCGGCACCGGGAACTACAACCCGACGACCGCCCGTCAGTACACAGACCTCAGCTACTTCACTGCCGACGAGCCGACTGGCGCCGACGTGACCGATCTGTTCAACTACGTGACCGGATACTCGGCGAAGCGAGGGTTCCGCAAGCTCTTGGTGGCGCCCATTGACCTGCGCCAACGGCTGGAGGAGTTGATCCGCCGAGAAATCAATCTTGCGCAGCAGGGAGAAGATGCGCGCCTGATCTTCAAGATGAACGCTTTGGAAGATCTCGCCATGATCCGCCTGCTCTATGAGGCGTCACAGGCAGGGGTACAGGTGGACTTGATTGTGCGGGGTATCTGCTCCTTGCGGCCCGGTATACCCGGTGTCAGCGAGAACATTCGGGTGATTAGCATCTTGGGGCGGTTTCTCGAGCATAGTCGTATCTATTACTTCCAGAACGGCGGACGACAAGAGCTCTACCTGGGCAGCGCTGACCTGATGGGGCGCAACCTAGACCACCGAGTCGAGCTCCTATTCCCGATCGAAAGCCAGCAGCTCAAAGAGCGCGTGCGAGATGAGATTCTCGCAACGTATCTCGCAGACAACCGCAACGCCCGCCACATGATGAGCGACGGAACCTTCGTTTGGGACACTACGGCCGAGCCCTCCGTGGACAGCCAGGCGACGTTTCTTCAACGCCCCGAAACGAATAGGCGCGAGCCTCGAATCGCTACCCGACGGTTCGCGCGGTAGGCTCCTCCCGCCAGCAGCCTAGGCGGCCCAAGGATCATCGCTGCGAAGCCAAGCCATCCGTGGGTCCAGGTTGCCACAGTTTGTGCACTGAACAGCCCAGCCCCCAGCGGACAGCTCCCATGGCTGTAGGCTCTCGAGTCCAGCCGTTCGATCAGCTCCACACTTTGGACACGAGTCGAGATTCGCAAGCTGCGTCCCGAGCAACTCAACGACCGTGAATGCGACAAGAACGACACCAAAATACAATAGTGCGAACAACGCGGTGGTTTCTGCCAAAGTCATGTGCACCTCCGTAAAAAAGTCTACGGAGTGAACATCAACTTGCTGCAAAAATGGGGTATTAGTGAGATGAGGGACTTCTCAGCTCGGCGCGACTGCAGCCGCGCCGAGGAGGCCTCGAGGAGCATTGTGGCGCAGCAATCGGTGGCCCTCGATAGCCAGGATGGCGGCAAGCGCGCCGAGCGCCGCAACAGCGAGATCCGTAAGCCCCAGCGCCGCGCCCCCGAGCACAGTGCGCAGGCCCGGGACGAAGAGCGCCGCGAGCTGCAGAGCCGCTGACACTCCAAGCCCGGCAACCAGCCAGCGATTCGGTGCGCTTCCGCCGAGGCTCGCGGGTCGGGAACCCGTTCGGGCCAGGGGCGCGTGTAAGAGCTGCGCTCCCACCAGGCTGGCGAATGCCATAGTCTGGGCCGCCGGCCCGAACCCATAGCGGCTCACGCCAACGGCGTACACCCCGAGTGCCGCGAGAGCAATGACCGCGGATTCCCCCACGATCCGCCGCAGCATCGACGGCGGCACGATGGACTCGCCCGGATCACGTGGGGGTTGCTGCATAAGGCTCGGGTCGCGAGGCTCTACCGCGAGCGCCAGAGCAGGCGCTAGGTCGGTAACGAGGTTCAGCCAGAGCAGCTGCAGCGGACTCAGCGGCGAAGGCATGCCCAGCGCGACAGCCCCAAGTACGACCCACACTTCAGCCGCGTTGGTTGCGAGGAGATAGTGAACGACTCGGCGGACGTTGGCGCGAACGAGCCGCCCCTCCTCGACCGCGTCCACCATCTTGCCGAAGTCGTCGGTCGAAAGCACCACGTCCGCCAGCTCGCGAGAGAGCTCGGTTCCGCGCTCGCCCATGGCGACGCCGACGTCCGCTGCTCGCAGCGCAGGGGCGTCATTCACCCCGTCGCCCGTCATGGCTACGATGTTGCCGTTAGCCTGGAGCGCACGAACCACCGCCAGCTTGAGCTCGGGCGGGACTCGGGCGAAGATGCCCACTTCGCGCACGATTTCGCGCAGCCGTTGCGGGTCCGCGGTGCGTAACTCGTCGGCCTCCACCGTCGTGAGCGAGCCACTGCGGGACAGGCCGAGCTCGCGAGCGACCGCGACAGCCGTAGGAGCTTGGTCGCCGGTGATCATGATCGTCCGGATTCCGGCGCGGTGAAGGGCTTGGATCGCGTCTGGCACCTGAGGCCGAATGGGGTCGACGAGCCCGATCAAGCCGCACAGCTTGAAGCCGGAACGGAGATCTTCATCCGCATAGTCCGGCGGGAGCTCTCGTTGCGCAAGCGCCAGCACGCGCATCGCCCTCTCGGCCATGAGTCCATTTCTGCGCTCGACGTCGGCGCGTCGCGATCGGGTGAGCGCGACGGTTGCCTCCTCGCGGATGACCCGGTCGCACAGCGTCAGCACATCCTCGGGGGAACCCTTCACGAGCGCCACGGTCCGACCATCTCGCTGATGCACCGTCAGCATGTGGCGCCGGTAGTCCCCGCGGTCACGACGATCCAGGATCGGACACTGCAATCGAAGTCGCGCTACATCGATCCCGGCTTTCACCGCGGCAATGACGAGCGCCCCCTCAGTGGGGGAGCCGTCGCAGAGCAATTCACCATCGGCGATCCCGCGAACCTCGGCATCCGAGCACAGCGCTCCGATCTCCAGCGCTTCGATGAGCGTTGCAGACTCACGCGGCACGATCGCCCGACCATCGACCTCGAAGGCGCCACCTGGTGAGAGCGCAAGCCCGCCGATAGCAACCACCTGCCCGTCGAAGCTCAGCTCCCGTGCGGCCATTCGATTCTCGGTGAGCGTGCCTGTCTTGTCCGCGCACACGTGCGTCACCGAACCGAGCGCCTCGGCAGCGGAGAGCGTGCGAATCAACGTTCCCTTCCGGCGCATCCGCCCCGAGCCGAAAGCGAGAACCGTGGTCGCGATCGTCGGGAGCGCTTCGGGAATTGCGGCGACGCCGAGACCAACGGCGGTCGAGAGCGCTGGGATCAACGTGACCCCGCGGAGGAGCGACAAACCGAAGACGACCGCGCAGACACCCGTCGCCCCGATGGCGATATTCCGACCAAGTGTGTCGAGATCACGCTCGAGCGGCGTAGGTGGCGTTTCAGCGGAGACGGCGAGGAAGCGCAGGCGCCCATACGCCGTTTGATCACCGGTCTCGACGACGATGGCCGTCGCACGGCCTCCGACAACAGTCGTTCCTCGATGCACCATGTCCGTTCGATCGGCGAGCGTCGTCTCTTCTGCACACCTTCTCGCTCGCTTTTCGACGGCGGACGACTCTCCCGTCAGCGCGGACTCCTCGACACGGAGGCGCTCCGTGCGCACGAGGCGGGCATCCGCTGGGATGGGATCGCCCGCACGGAGCAGGATCACGTCGCCCGGAACAAGCTCGGTTCCTGCGATCATCGATTCCTCGCCACCTCGGCGGACCCGCGCATGCAACGGAGCCCCTCTGCGCAGCGCGTTGATGGAACGCGCTCCCGTGCGCTCAGTTCCAGCTCCGATGCTGGCGTTGAGGATGAGCACTCCGGCAATCAGCGCCGCGTCGAACAAGCCTCCAGTTACCAAGGAAAGGACCGTTCCAGCGCCCAACAGCGCGCTGGGCGCGTTGCAGAACTGTCGAAGGAACAACGTGCCAAGTGGCTCCTCTGTCGGTTGCGACAGGCGATTGGCTCCCCACGACGCTCGACGAGACAGGACCTCCTCCGTCGACAGGCCACAGGAGCCGTCTACGCCAAGCTGAAGCTCCACCTCGGCAACCGACTGAGCGTGCCAGGGTGGGGTCCCTTGAGACGGTACTGCGGCGGGGGCATTGGTCTTCGCGTTTGGAGCAGTCGTTACGGCCTCGGGCAGTGAGCTCGGCACACCCGCGGGGTCGACGGGGATGGTCGCCAGCGCCCGGCGAACCGCTTCCAGCAGCGGCGGCACATCGCTCGCATCGGCATCGTGGCGAACGAGCACGGTGCCGGTGAGTGCGCTGCCGCTGACGCTACGGATGCCCGGAATGGACTCAAGAGCCGCCGCTATTCGCGCTTCATTCTCCGGATGTCGATGCAGTCCTGCGACTTCAATGCGCAACCTGCTGGGAATGGCGCTTCGTACCAGGAGCTCGCTGCCCAAGGCATTCTCGGGAGCGCGAGTTTCCACCTCCTCCAGGTCGAGCGCGGCAGCGATGCCGCGAACCACATCGTCGCCCGATCGCAATGAAGCATCGAACCGCACGAGCACGTTGCCGGTGAGGGCGTTGACCTCGATGCCGTGGACCGCGTCCATCCGAGACAACTTCTCCTCGACCTCCACGGCGCGGGACGGGCAACGATAAATGCCGGGTACGGCGACGCGGACGCGGCCCGGTGAGCCGCAGCTCAGGAGTCTCATCCTGTCTTGCCCGAGCGCGTCGTGCAACGCCGTCACCAAGGACCTCCTGCTGGTAAAGCAAAGCGAGACGCTTCAGCGCGCCCGCGGCGAGCAAACGCCGTAGGCGCGGGCGCCTATCAAGACACTTCCGGTCACGCTTGTGTAAAAACTATGGTAGCAACCCAACATTAAGAACAGATAAGAGCAATATAAGAATCTCCACAGCAATATGGAAAGCAACTCTTCCACTAGACCGTTGCGTTCAAGATGCGCTAGTATGTGTGTCTTCCCGCTGCGCGAGGCCCGCTCTCTCGCACGAAGACCGTTCGTGCCGTAAGCGACAGAAGAGGGGTTTGGCTCGGCTACAATCACAGAGGAGGCGGGTCATGGCGGCAGTTATCGAAGAGCTAGTCGAAGGAGTTGTCGGCGGCACGTCTTGGGGCATTGGTCTTGTTGCGATCGCGGCCGCCGCGGCCGTAGGGGCGCCGTTCGCCAAGCCCCTGGCGAAGCAGGCCATCAAGGGGTATCTCGCGGTCACCGAGCGGGCTCGTGAGGCGATGGCTGAAGCGTCCGAGCAGCTTCAGGACCTGTATGCCGAAGCGAAGCACGAATACGAGTCGCAGGTCACTACAACTACGGCTTCCGAAGAAGAAGAGATTGCGCTCGCCACGTCCACTGCGGAGCCCGAGGCGGCTTCACATCGGCGCGGCGCAGCCACTGGATTGGTGACACCCACTGGCCAGCCCGCCTGATCTCGCCGCACTTCGAGAGAGTCGATATGCCCACCATCCAATGGTTCGGCTCGCGGGCACAGTTGCCCGCCTACCCAAGTATGTGAGCTTGGGCCGCGCGCTCCTCAGCGATGGGAGCGTCTCCGGCCCTCGGCGCACGGCGATACTTCTTGGGCTCGGCTATGCGATTTCGCCGGTGGACCTCATCCCAGGGGTGATCCCGGTTGTCGGACAACTCGACGACTTGGCAGCTCTATTGTTGACGCTGAGAACCGCGCTCCGCGGTTGCAGCAGTGACGCCGCCGAAGCGCACCTCCAACGAGCGGGGCTCTCGGGCTCTGCGCTGGATGCGGACATTCGGACCGTGGCCGTGGCAGGCGTCTGGATCGTCGCGACCGTGGCTTCGGCCGGCGCACGCGCGATTCGTGGGCCAATGCGGTGGCTGGGGAATGCCGCGCGCGCCGTTCGGCGGAGGCCGGCTGACTGACAGCCGCGCCAGATCACCCATGGAGGACACGATATGTTGGGCCACATGATTGGCCGAGTGGTCAACGGGGCATTGTGGGGTTTGGGCGCGGCCGCGGTTCTCGCCGTGGCTCGCGGCGATTCGTTAGCCTCTCGCCCTACTGCCAAACGCGTGATGATGGCGTGCATCGCGGCGGCCGACAAGGTGCAAGAGACCACTGCCACCACAAGGGAGACACTCGAAGATCTCTACGCAGAGATCCGCGCAGAGCAGCGGCTCGCGGCCGATAGCCCCGGCCCATTCTCCGAGCCGGGTCTGATCGCAATCATGCGGGGCGAGAGAGAGGGCAATGACGGGAGCAGATGACCGCACACGGACACGTCGCTAGCCACACCCCCGGCCGTCTTCGTGTGAAACTCGGGCCGGACCACCGGACGGCTGAGTCCATGAGCGACATCCAGCACCGTCTCGCCGATCGCCCGGAGGTCAAGCACGTCGACACTAGGGCAGCCACGGGCAGCATGATCGTCCACTACGATGCCGAGTCAACGACCCCTGACTCCTTGCTGGACCTGCTTCACGACGTGGGGCTCGTGCTGCACGAGTTTGTCGAAGGCGAGGACTTGAGTGTGCCAAGCGAGGGGCCGGGCCACAGCCGTACGGCCAACTCGATCCTGGTCGCCCTCGACGATCTCGACCGACGCTTGTCCCGCGCCACCGGGCAGAAACTCGACCTCAAGATGCTCTTCCCGCTTACCCTGGGCGCCATCGGCATGAGGCGCCTGCTCCAGAGCGGCCTGGGGCTCACCGAAGTCCCCGCGTACGTCCTCTTGTGGTATGCGTTCGATGCCTTCTACAAACTGCATCGTCCCCCACAAACCGAGCCCCCACGTACCTTCACGAAGGACGACGTGGAGTTCCTCTAGGCTCAGAAGACCACTCGGCCGTGGTCCGCAATTTGTGACGAAAGCTTCATCAACTCTTAGTGTGTCCTTTATCGAACACTCTTCTCGCCCTCGTGTCTCTGTGGCACGATATCACAGGAGAACGATAGCAATCTGGCGACATGAGGGGGAGACATTGGGACTTGGTGCGGCTTTCCTAATCGAGTGGGTCGCGATCGAGCTAATCGAGATCGCACTCTTCCAGATAGGCAAACTAGCCGTTAACCGTCTTCGTGACGTAGCAAGCTTTCGAAATACGTCCATCCACGGTGGTCACCCGCATGAGTCTGATGACAGCCGTGCACCCAGGCGACTTCGACCGGTGCCAAATGCCTACGTCGTTTCAGCGACGCCCGGACGCATTCGCCTGAAAGTGGTAGGTATGCGCGGCAATTCCGCGGCCGCGGAGCGGATCACCGACTCGATTCGCTGCCTCCCGGGCGTCGCCTTTGTGAGCGCTAGCTCGGTCACCGGAAACGTCTTGGTTGCTCACGACCCAGCGGCGATCGACGCCCAGCAGATCTGGCAGGCGCTGGAGCCACGAGCCCTTTCCCCACAGCGCCTCACCACACACCGGAGGCCTCGAGCCTCCCGCTTGGTTGTCGTCGGCGGCTAGCTCCGGCAGGAGCCATCCCAAAGCGTGATTCATGCTTGCCCAAAACTTCACAAGCGCTTCATCGTGCCTTAGGGTGACCCTCCTATCCTTGATTGACGCTCAGTCGACTGGTAGGGAGATTCGGATGGGCACACGCAGCAATATCGCGGAACGCGTGGTGTTCCTCGTGACCGGCCACCTGGAGGAGATCAACGCATAAGCGATGGGCGCCTTGAGAAGAGTACTCGTCGTCGACGATGAGCCGAGCCTCACCCGGTCCATCGCCTACACCCTGCGCAAGGATGGGTACGAGGTGTTGACCGCGGCGGACGGCCTCTCGGCGCTGGATCTCGCACGTGAGTCTCAACCCAGCCTCATCGTGCTCGACATCATGCTGCCCGGGATCGACGGACTCGAGGTGTGCCGCCGCATCCGCAAGATAAGCTCCGTGCCAATCCTGATGTTGTCAGCGCGGATCGAAGAGATCGATAAGCTCATCGGTCTCGAGGTCGGCGCCGACGATTACTTGACGAAGCCCTTCAGCATGCGCGAGTTGGTCGCGCGTATCCGCGCATTACTCCGCCGACACGAAGTCCTACGGGAGGAGCTGTCGGCTCATGATGCCGAGGACCGGACGGAGATGTTGGAGGCGGGGGATGTTCTCGTCGACCTCGCTGCGCACGAGGTCATGCTCGGCGGAGAGTTGGTTGCCCTGACGCCCAAAGAATTCGACCTGCTAGCGGTGCTGGTACGCAACCGAGGTCAGGTGCTTTCGGCGAGCCGATTGCTCGAGCTTGTCTGGGGCCACAACGATCCGGACACGCGCACAGTGACGGTGCATGTACGGAGTCTGCGCGGCAAGATCGAGGATGACCCGTCCAATCCGACTCGGGTGCAGACCGTCCGCGGTGTCGGGTACCGCTTCGTCAAATAGGTCTACGAGCCGAATCGCCCCTCGGGGCATCGCTGACGCCGCGGCCTGCCGACTTCCGGATACACATGGCAGCCGGACACACCGACGGCCAGCTCTTCGACTGGGTAAGCAATGGCGTCGCCGGCACGGCGATGCGCGGTTTCGGGAACGAGTTGAGCGCGGAAGAGCGCTGGCAGGTGATCAACTACATTCGAAGCTTCGCCAGCCAATAGCGCGCATGTGGTCACAGCCTATCCAATGATCACTCCAAGCTGCATTGGCAGGCTACCTCAGCAGGCTACCGCGTGGGCGCGTTCGATTCCCACCGAGTGGAGCTCAGGCCGCGAGCTGAGATAGGTTCGAGAGACCGAGCTTGCCCAGGGTAGCGGCGGGGATCGTTCCATCGTCGGCCCAGCAGCGGGCGCGGTAGTAGCCGACGATCATGAGGTCCAGCTCGTCACGGGTAAGGTGCTCGCCTGCACCCGGCCCGTCGGTGAGCGGGTCTGTGAGGCAGCGGTCGGGGAGGGTGTCGTCCGAGCGCGTCCATCCCTCACGGAGATTGAAGAGCTTCTTCATATTGTTGATGCGCTCGCCGGCGAGGCGGAGCTCGGGGCCGCTCATCTCCCAGCCGGTTACCAGTCGATAGAGGTCCGCGGCTTCGTTATAAAGGTCGTCGAAGCAGTGGCGGACGAACTTGCAGAGAATCAGCGAGTCGAGCACGCTGGCCACGTCTTCGGCCTCGGCGGCGACGCGCCCGCGTGAGACCTCGGCGCGAAAGCGATCCACCTCGCCCGAAAGGTCCGCCTCGTACGCGGCGACGCGGTTGTGGCACGCGCCCCGCGGCGAGACGGCGAACCCGAGGGCCATCGTCTTCAGCCCGCGCGGCTCGTATCCCGGGAGCTCGAGGCCCTTCACGTGCATCGCCCAGGCCTCGCTTCCCTGGCCGAGCCGCTCTGCCGCCTTGCGGCTTCCGTCCGCGAGCAAGTCGCCGATGCCGTTCCGCGAGGCGATCGCGACCAGCGCCCGATTCATCGCGTCGATGCTCCCGAACCGAAGCTCGATGCCGTCGGTGTCGCTGTCGGTGAGCAGGCCTCGCTCGTAGCACTCCATCGTCCAGGCGATCGTGCCACCCGCGCTGATGCTGTCGATCCCTAGCTTATCGCAGGCGCGCGCGGCCCGGATCACGGCGTTCGGGTCGGAGATGCCGACCATCGGGCCTAGGGCGAAGGTCGTCTCGTACTCGAGCCGCGTGGCGTCGCCCGAGTCCTCGTCGAGCGCGTGGTAGAGGTGCTCGCAGCCGACGGTGCAGCTCGCGCAGCCCGCGACCTTCGAGAGATGTTGGCGGTAGAGCTCTTCGCCGCTGAGCTGTTCCGCGCCCTCGAAGGTGGACTGGCTGAAGTTGTAGGTGGGGAGGATGCCGAGCCGGCCGAAGGTCAGCATGTTCGCCGGCGTTCCAAGCACGCGGTACTTGGCGGTCGCGGGACCGGTCGTGCGCTCGATGAGCTGGCGATTGACGCGCTTCAGGCCGTCGCGGTCCGCCACGCTGATCGGCTTGTGGCCCTCGACCGCGATCGCTTTCAGCCGCTTCGAGCCCATGACCGCGCCAGTCCCGGTGCGGCCCGCATGACGGCCGTCGTTGCTAATGGTTGCGAAGAGGACTAGGTGCTCGCCGGCCGGCCCGATCGACGCGACTCGACTGCCCCTGAACCGCTCGCGAACGGCCGCTTCCGTCTCAAAGGTGTCCAGGCCGAGCAGGTCACTCGCGTCGGAGAGTGCAACCTCTCCATCGCACACGTGGAGCACGCTCCAGCGCGGGCACACACCCGTGACCACGAGCGCATCGTACCCCGTCCGCTTCAGCTCTATTGCGAGGTGGCTCCCCGAGAGCGAGTCGCCGATGAAGCCGGTCAAGGGGGACTTCGTCAGAATCGCGTACTTGGCGGAGGTGGTGACGGCGGTGCCTACGAAGGGACTCGTCACGAAGATCAGCGGGTTCTCGGGGCCGAGCGGGTTGGCGCCTTCAGGGCAGACGCGGTTGAGGAGATAGGTTCCGAGGCCGATGCCGCCGACGAACGCCCGGAGCACGTCCTCCAGGATGTCCTCTTCTGCCGACCGCCCAGTCGTCAGATCGACGTAGAGCGCCTTACCCTGGTAGCCATCCATGACGCTGGCCCCTCATCCACCCGCCGCGCTCGATAGCAGCAACACGCAATCATTGGGTGCAACCTTTGCGTCCATATCGAGCAGGAACTCGCGCCCATCGCGGTTGAGCACGTATCCAGCCAAGAGACCCCCACGCTCGGCATCGAGCACCGGCCCCACCAACGCGGGACACTGCGAAGCGAGCGCGGGCAGCAGCTCACCCACCGTCATCGTAACGTCGGAGTCGAGCGTGACGTCCCGTACGCCGGCCATAACCCTAGCCACACCGAACAGCTCAACGCGGCACATGGCGTTGTCGGCCTAGTGTCCCGCCTGTGAAGCCTGGGCAGCCTGCAGCGCCGTGTTCACCCGGGCCAGCACGGCGGATTGGATGCCGAGGACGTGGGCGCTCATCTCGCGGAGCTGGGCGTTGAGGTTGGCGGTGAGCTTCACGGCCTCCCCGGCGAGCTGGAGGAGCTCCTCGCCAGCGAGCTCGTCCGGGCTGGCCTCCAGGATCCTCCTGGTGCGCTCCTCATACTCGGTGACGGTGACGCCGAAGGTTTTCAGCAGACGTCTGGTCGGATCGATGCCGCCGCGTTCCTCGGACACGCTCACCTCCGGTCTTCGACGCGCTCCCGAAACCGAACGAGGTTTTCGACGATCTTCCGCTGGACGCTGGCCGTCAGAGCGGGCGAGCCGGAGATCTCGACCGAAAGGGTGTAGCGGGTGTTGTCGCCTTCGCTCGTGAACATGTGGCGCTCGGTCATGCGCTGGAGGCCGCAGCAGGCGATCACGCCGACAACGGAGTCCGGCTCGTACTCGGTGATCTCCAGCTCCCAGGCCTCGATAGCGCCGCCAGGTCCCCGTCGGATCTCCGTACAACGGGTGCCAAGCCCGGCTGACCCAGGAACCGCGAGCTCGCACGCCAATACGCCCGACTGCCATGCCGCCCCATTCTCGAGGGCGCTGCGATAGGCGAATACATCCGCCACAGGACGGGAGATGATGATGCTCTGCTCCACCGTCTTTGTGACTGCCGTGGCAACGGGCCGGCCGGGAGGCCGCCCTGGGCGGGATCGAAGGCCATCGGCGCTCGCCTCGGGACTCTCGTCAACGATGGATGTCCCCAGGGCGCCATCCCACCTGCTTTCGGACTCGCTCGGCATCATCGGCTCCACACTCACTCCTTGAACGGTCTATCGCCCATCCTTCTACGATACCGGTTAACGCATCCGCGGACAACCTGTCCACTTTACGCGAGATCGTTGGACGTTTTATCCAATGCCACGGTGAAGCGTCCGGTGATTTTGACGGTGTGTCACACAACGAGAGCGGAATACCATGTTCATACGCGATCGGACTGTGGCTCAGACCCGATGGGGGAAGCCGCCAGCCGGGCGCGAACGAGTGAAGAGCCAGGCAACTGGGACGCTCGGCAGACCTCGCCAACGAGGTGCCGGGCGTCCTTTTTCAACTCGGCGAGCCGACTCCGCAGTCGCAGACCATGAGGGGGTACGCGTGGTAGGGGGACGAATCCAAGCAAGCAGCACGGGGCGATGGCGCGGCTGGATAGCAGCGGCCACGCTCCTCTCAATTGTCAGCATGGCGTGCAGTGGCCAAGGAACGGGCGGAAAGACTGGCGCGGCGGCTCCATCGGCTAGCAGCGGCTCCACCGCCACCAAAGACGAGATCATCGTCCGCTTGTGGGACAACCCAATGGGTTTCGACCCGGCAACACTGTTCCGTATCGAGACAGAGAACGTCGCTTTCAATATCTACAGCGCGCTGACGACGTACGATGCCAAGACTGGCGCCATCGTCCCCGACCTCGCCGAAAAGTGGGACACGCCCGACGCCCAGACCTACACCTTCAACCTGCGCAAGGGTGTGAAGTGGCAAGGCGGCTATGGTGAGCTCACGTCAGCCGACGTGCTCTACACCTTCAACAGGATCCTGGATCCGTCCACCGCGTCGCCCTACCGCGGTGAGTTCGCCAACGTCGAGAGCATCTCCGCACCTGACGACTACACCGTAGTCATCAATCTGAAGACACCCGACGCCAACTTCCTCCACCAGGTCGCGAGCTACCACCAGGGTCAGATCGTGAAGCGCGAGGCGGTCGAGAAGTACCCAGATCAGTACCAGCTCAACCCGATCGGCACGGGACCGTTCATGCTCGATCGCTTCGTCCAGAACTCCGAGATCGTCCTGACCCGCTTCGACGATTACTACAAAGGCCCCGCCAAGCTGCGGAAGGTCACGTATCGAATCATCAAGGACGACGGCACGGCTGAAGTGGCGTTGAAGAACCGCGAGGTCGATCTCTCGGGCACGATCTCCGACAACAGCGTGCTCCGCCGATTGAGCGACGACAGCAAGCTCACCATGAACCGGATCGTGGGCTACGCAGTGAACCTCCAGATGTTCAACATGGAATTCGAGCCCTTCGGCAAGCCGTTGGTGCGGAAGGCCTTCGCCCACAGCCTCGACCGAGACGCCATTATCCACGCGACGACGCCGATGACGGGGAGCCGCTCCGACAACCTGCTTCCCGAGTGGATGGACGTTGCGGCGAAGGACATGCCCAGGTATGACTTCGACCCTGCCCGGGCGAAGGCTCTCCTAGCGGAGGCTGGCTACCCGAACGGATTCAGCTTCAAGAACACCGGCATCGCGGTGGCCGGCGGCGCATCCGAGGCCGACCTTCTTCGCCAGAACTACCTCGCGGCAGTCGGGATGAAGATGGACTTCGAGTACGTCGAGACCGCCGTCTACAACCAGCGCCGGAACAACGGCGACTTCCAGCTCGCGGGCCGGTTGCTGCCCGCGGTGAACCCCGACACGATCCTCTTCGGCTACCTCCACCCGAACAACATGGCGCCCAAGGGCTTCAACAGCGCGCGCTACGACAACCCATCGGTCACCAAGCTGCTGGAGCAGGCGCGCTCTACAACCGACGCCGCCCAGCGAGCCGAGCTCTACGGCATGGCACAGAAAATCGCCATGGAAGACCTGCCCTACCTGCCCATCCTGCAATCCAGCACCTACTGGCCGGGCTGGGCGTCGGTGAAGAACGTCGTCATCAACAAGCTCGCGAACGTCGACTTCTGGCCCGTGACGATCGAGGGGTAGGGAGAAGAACATGGGTGCATACCTGCGCCGTCGAACGCTCCAAACGATACCGACGCTCTTTGGCATCGTGGTCGTCGTGTTCCTCATGCTGCGAATGCTGCCAGGCGATCCCGCGGTGTTCATCGCCGGCGAGAACGCGAGTCCTGAGGCCCTGACCGCCATGCGCACGAACCTCGGACTGGACATGCCCCTGCACCTGCAGTTCCTCACCTACCTGGGGCGCATCCTCCAAGGAAATCTCGGGCAGTCGCTCATGAACGGCAACCCGGTGGCGGCCATCGTGGCCGGCGCTCTCCCGATCACTCTGGTGGTCGGCGGTCTCGCCCTCGTGCTGAGCTTCCTGATCGCTATTCCGCTCGGCGCCGCGGCGGCCTTCACGGCTTCTCGCGGCCACGGCGCCCTCGACCACGGCGTCATGATCGCAGCGCTCATCGTAGATACGATTCCAGGCTTCTGGCTCGCGCTCCTCCTGATGCTGTTCTTCACGCTGCAGCTCGGGATGTTCCCCGCCACGGGAGCTCTCGATCCGACCAACCCCGGCGCGTTCCTGGCGCGCCTGACCCTCCCTGTCGCTGTCCTGGCGATCGGCCAGATCGCATCCGTCGCCCGTATCACGCGGACGTCGGTACTGGAGGTTCTGCACGAGGACTACATCCGGACGGCCCGGTCCCTCGGCACTCCTGAGTGGAGCGTGCTCTTCGGCCACGCGCTGCGAAATGCCGCGCTGCCGGTCGTGACGATCGCGGGCCTCAGCTTTGGACGGCTCCTCGGCGGCACGGTCCTGACGGAGAACATCTTCGCGCTGCCTGGGATGGGCACAGTGCTCATCAATGCGATCTTCAGCCGCGACTACCCCGTCGTGCAGGGAACGATCCTGCTCTACACGCTCATGTTCGTCGCCGTGAACATTGCGACGGACGTGCTCTACACCCGAGTCGACCCCCGCGTGCAGCTCTAAGGAGACGTGTTATGGGCATGATCGAAAGTACGCTCTCACGACCAATGGCAATCGCTGCGACGGCAATCGCCCGTCCAGCGTACGCCGTGCCCGGATTCAGCCTCTCGCTGGGCGCGGTCGGACGCTTTCTCAGCAAGCCAGCAACGCTCATTGGCGTGCTGGTTCTCGCACCGATGGTGATTCTGGCGCTCGTTGCGCCGGTTCTCCCGCTGCCCGACGCGAATGCACCTGACGTGCGCAGCGCGCTTCAGCCACCATCGATGAGTCACTTCTTCGGAACCGACAAGCTCGGCCGCGACATCTTCGCCCGCGTCCTAATGGGCGCTCGCGTCTCACTCCTCATCGGGTTCAGCGTGGCAGCGATCGCCGTGGTCGTCGGTATGGCCCTCGGGATGTTGAGCGCCACGCTAGGTCGAGGTGTCGACAGCGCCGTGATGGCAGTCGTGGACCTCCTGCTCTCGTTCCCGTCATTGCTGCTGGCCATCGGCTTCGTGGCTGTCTTCGGCGCGGGGGTTGTCCAGGTGATCGTGGCCATCGCCCTCGCCGACATTCCGCGAGCTATCCGCCTGCAGCGCTCGCTCGCACTCGGCATTCGTGGCCGGAGCTACATGGACGCGGCGCGGCTTTTCTCCGCTCCAACCTGGTGGCTCATCTGCCGACACCTGCTGCCCAACACCATCGCCTCGATGCTGGTCGTCGGCAGCACGTACGCCGCGAACGCGATCCTCGCCGAAGCCGCACTCAGCTTCTTGGGCTTGGGCATCACCCCGCCGACGCCGTCGTGGGGCAACATCATCAGCGACGGACGCCGATATCTCCAGGACGGCTGGTGGATCTGCACCTTCCCGGGCGTGGCGATCGTCCTCGCGGCCGTGAGCCTGCACCTTCTCGCCGATGGCTTCCGTCACTCCCTCGACCCCCGGGCGGAGGCGTAAGACTATGAGCTATATGAACGGACCGCAGCCTCTGCTCCGCGTCCGCGACCTCGAAGTCCAGTTTCCGACCAAGCGAGGAGTCGCACGGGCTGTCGACGGCGTATCGCTGGACCTGGCTCCGGGTGAGCGGCTGGCGATCGTTGGCGAGAGCGGCTCGGGCAAGAGCGTCCTGAGCATGGCGCTGATGGGGCTGGTCACCTACCCCGGACGCGTCGTAGGCGGAAGCATCGAGTTCGAAGGCCGCGACATCCGCGCGATGAAGGAGCGTGACCTCAACTCCGTCCGCGGGCGCGACATCTCGATGATCTTCCAGGACCCGATGTCGTCGCTGAACCCCGTCCTCACGGTGGAAGAGCAGATCGTGGCGCCCTTGAAGCGACACATGAACCTCAAGGGAAACGAAGTACGAGCTCGGGCCCTGGAGCTGCTCCAGCAGGTCGGAATTCCGGCGGCTGCGCAGCGCCTCTCGGCTCATCCCCACCAGCTCAGCGGTGGCATGCGCCAACGCGTCCTTATCGCGATGGCGATGGCCTGCAACCCGAAGCTGCTCCTGGCGGACGAGCCGACCACCGCGCTGGACGTAACCGTTCAGGCGCAGATCGTCGCGCTGCTCGCCGAGCAGGCCAGGATCATGCGGATGGCCGTCATCTTCGTTACCCACGACCTCGGGCTGGTGAGCCGCTTCGCCGATCGCGTCGCCGTGATGTACGCGGGCCGCTTCGTCGAGGTTGCTCGGACCGCGGCCCTATTCTCCACACCCCAGCACCCATACACCCAGGGGCTCATCGCCTCGATCCCTGCCATCAGTGGCCCTCGGCTCGAGCGGTTGGCGCAAATCCCCGGCGGCCCGCCGGACCTGCTGGCGGGCGGGACCGGATGCCCGTTCGAGCCACGCTGTCCCGTGGCGATGGTCCGCTGCTCGACGGAGCGACCGCCACTCGAGCAGCGCGTAGGCAGCGCCGTCGCGTGCTGGCTCGACGCAACCGGGGCGGCAACGCCAGAACTGGAGTTGGCGAGTGCTTGATACAGCCCCAACGACTGAGACGACCAAAACCGTCCTCGAAGCTCGGGACCTCGTGAAGCACTTCGCCTCGCGCAACGGGCTGCTCGGCCGAAACAAGCGAGTCGTCCGAGCGGTGGACGGCATCTCGTTCAAACTCGAACGCGGGAAGACACTCGGGCTGGTTGGCGAGAGCGGGTGCGGTAAGACGACGACAGGCCGCGTCATCCTTCGATTGGAAGAGCCGACGGCCGGCGAGCTCCGGTTCAACGGGGTCGACGTCGCCAAGTTTCAAGGCGCCGACGTAAAGGCCTACCGCAAGCGCGTCCAGATGGTCTTCCAGGATCCCTCGGCTTCGCTCGATCCGAAGATGCGCGTCGGTGAGTCCGTCGGCGAGCCCCTCTACCTCCACGGCTGGCTGGCCGCGGAGCGCGCCGAGCGAGTCGCGAGTCTGCTCGATCGGGTGGGCATGGATCCGTCGCTCGGGGCCCGGTACCCGCACCAGCTCAGTGGCGGACAGCGCCAGCGGGTTGGCGTGGCTCGGGCGCTGGCCCTCGATCCTGAAGTCATCATCGCGGACGAGCCGACCTCGGCGCTGGACGTGTCCGTTCGCGCCCAGGTGATCAACTTGCTCAAGGACCTTCAGACGGAGCTGGGCATCGCATACGTCTTCATCTCCCACGATCTCTCGACGGTTCGGCACGTCTCCGACGACGTTGCAGTGATGTACCTGGGTCAGATCGTGGAGAGCGCTCCATCGGAAGAGCTCTTCCGCGAGCCGCTGCATCCCTACACAAAGGCGCTTCTTGACGCTGTGCCGATTCCGGACCCCCAAGCGGAATCGCAGCGCCAGATCACGCTGCTCGAGGGCGACGTGCCAGACCCGGCCGCCCCGCCGGCCGGCTGCCGCTTTCACACACGCTGTCCGCTGGCAACACCTCGATGTGTCGCCGAGCCGCCAGCGTTGCGCAGCGTCTCGCCCGGACGCCACGTGGCTTGCCATCTAGTCTGACGACCGCATCGAAAGGAGGTGAGGCCGAAGAGCTCGTCTCAGCCCCTCTAAGCTCATAGCCCCCTAAGCGACGAGCCGCTGCGTAGAGGCGCCCCCCGTCTCTACGCAGCGGCTCACAAGAGCCCGCAATTGGCGTCTGTACGGCCGGCTCAAGTTCATCTAGAAAACCTGCCTATTGCGGCTGTGGCTCGTATAAAGTAGCCGCAGCCGAAGGGCCGCGCGCCCAAGAAACTCACGAGAGAAGGAGAACAAACGTGGCAGTCTGGGACGCATTCCTCACCGAGCGAGACAAGAAGCACATGGAGATCACCGGCTTCGGCAACCGCCCAAGGAAGGGCTTTGGTAAGCGACCCGCTCTCTTGATCATCGATGACTACTACCAGGTCCTCGGCACCGAGCCCAAGCCCATCCTGGAGTCCGTCAAGGAATGGCCGATGAGCTGCGGCGAAGAGGGCTGGGAAGCCATCTACAAGACGCAGGAGCTGCTAAAGGCGGCCCGCGCGAACAACATCCCCGTCGTCTTTGCAACGGGCATGGAGTTCCCGAGCCCGTGGGGCACCCGCGAGAAGCGGAAGAGCCGCCTCACCGAAGAGCAGCAGAAGATCCAGTTCGACATCGTTGAAGAGATCGCGCCGATCGACGGCGAGCTGGTAGTGAAGAAGGCCGCGGCGAGCGCCTTCTACGGCACACCCCTCATTGCGCACCTGGTGTTCAACGACATCGACACGGTCATTGCGTGCGGTGAGACCACCAGCGGCTGCGTACGCGCGTCGGTCGTCGACGGCTGCACGAACCGGTTCCAGATGGGCGTCGTCGAGGAGTGCACCTTCGACCGCACCGAGGCGTCCCATGCGATCAACCTGTTCGATATGGACCAGAAGTACGCGGACGTCGTCGGCTTGGCCGAGGCTGTTCGGTACTTCGACGAGATCGGCGAGAGCGGCGTCTTCGCGAAGTAGACTTTCGAAGTAGGTTTTTTTGAGGGGCCCTCCACGCCCGCGGCGTGGCGGGCCCCAAGTGTGTCTTTGATCCTGTAGTCCATCCTCGTTATCATCCCCCGCGACGACAAGGACGGGGGCGTGATGGCTCAGGCAGGCGAGGATTATGGAACCGCGGCACCAATGAGCATCCCGAGACTCAGAAACCGAGGCCGCTGGCCTTTGACGCGAGTGATAAGCCTTTACATCCACCCGACGGGGAACGGCGATTCCGCCATGCTCCCGCACACGTCCTCTAGCGCCCCACGCGCGGAGAACCGCTGGACGGGAGGAAACCGGGGCGGGTGGTCCAACCCCGAATACGATCGGCTGGTCGTCGCCTACAACACGACGCTGGATCGCAACGAGCGCATCCGCCAAGTCGCGGAGCTGACCAAGATCTTCAGCGAGGACGTGGGCGCCGTCTCGCTCTTCCACACGACTCAGATCACGGCGCACACGTCCGCCCTGCGCGGCCCGCGCGTGGTGGCGTCGACGGCGCTGATGTCGTGGGACGTCCAGGATTGGCAATTCAGATAGGAGCAGCTCGCCTGGGCGCCCCGCGGCTGAGGATGGCGGCAGAGACCCGCACGACGCTGGTGCTGGCCGCCACGTCGATCGCTTACGTCTTCGCCATCCTCCACCTTGACACCGATACGACCCTCGCCCAGCAAATCGCACTTGGCGTGGCCGCGTGGGTTTATCTCGGCATCATCCTGCGCTTCTCGCCGCCCTCGCAGCGCGTCCAGGTGCTGACCATGATCGGTGTAGCGACGACGTTCGAATGCATCGGCTCACTGATCTGGGGTGCGTACCGATATCGTCTGGAAAACATCCCGCTCTACGTGCCCCCCGGCCACGGCATCTTCTTCTTCGCAGCGGTCCGTCTGTCCGAGCTCCCGTGGATCGACCGCCATCGCCGCGCCGTGGTGGGAACCGTCTTCGCAGGGTCGATCGGGCTTCTGGTGCGAGGAATCCTGTTCCAACCCGCGCCCGATCTCCTCGGCCTGGTCACCTGGCTGATGCTGTTGTGGTTCCTCTTCTGCGGAACGATGCCAGCCTTCTATGCGATCTCGTTCACCATAACGATGACCCTCGAGTTCTGGGGCACCGCTCATGGCAACTGGGCCTGGGCGCCCCTACTCCCCTTTGTCGGCCTCAGCGCCGCAAACCCGCCCTTCGGCGTCGGCGGCGCCTACTGCGCCATGGACGCCATCGCCCGCCGACTTGCCCCGTCAGTAGGACGAGCGATGGATCCAGTCCGTAGTGCGGTCGCACCTCTGTGGGCAAGGTGTCGATTGGCGATCACGGGATTCAGGCGGACGCTGGCTGCTCGCCCGACACGCTCATTCGAGACAGCCGAACGAGAATCGCGTAGCGGCTAGTTAGATTCCCCTGAAAAATAGCGACTGAGCTGAGGTGGGATCAGCGACCGTTTCGGGCTCGGGGCTGTTTGGTCTCGTCGGGTCCCTTTCGGGTCGAGTTTGGATCGTGATCAGGCCTTTGTTGCCTGCATTTGCCCATATTTGCTCAGATT
>Ga0209726_10003016_pt1 | contig 23692 bp, 32 predicted proteins | sample Subgrocontami54m_FD_187453 | JGI IMG/M metagenome (GOLD analysis project Ga0209726, IMG submission 187453) | Subsurface groundwater microbial communities from S. Glens Falls, New York, USA - GMW46 contaminated, 5.4 m (SPAdes) (version 3) | ecosystem: Environmental > Aquatic > Deep subsurface >... | reverse complement strand
AAGCATTAGCTACGGTTACGGCGGAGGCATAGCGGAAAAGGAAGTGATGATGGGCGCGCCTGTCAACGGTTTGTCCGGCCTCAATGCGGCGCAGGGCGATCGTTTATATAATCCCTTGCCTTCGGGCAATGCCGGATTAGCCGCGCCCGCTGCGCCGGCTGACCGCGTTTCGCAAACCAATGCGCAGGTAATTGGGATTGATGAGCCGGATATAGTTAAAACCGACGGCAAGAATCTTTATGTTTCCAACAATCAGGCTTATCCAATATATTATGATGTTGTGCCATCGCCAATGATGAAGCAAGGGTCGGGAAGCACGCCGGGCATAATGCCTCCTTATAGACAGCCCGAGCAATCTACTGCCGTTATTTCCGCTTTGCCTCCCGAGGCACTTAAAAAGATTGGCAAAATTGACCAGCAGGGCAATATGCTAATTTACAAAGACACGCTGGTAATTTTTACTTATGATTCAGTTTACGGATATAACATTAAGGATCCTACAAATCCGACACAGGCGTGGAAAATTAAATACGAAAATAATAACCAGTTTTCTACGGCCAGGCTGTATAACGGCAATGTCTATTTGGTAACCCAAAGTTACGCAAATTTTAACACGCCGTGCCCGCTAGAACCTTTGTCTTTGAATGACAGCAAGATTAGCATTCCGTGCACTTCTATTTATCACCCCATAGTGCCCATTTCCGACGTAACCACTTACAGCGCGTTTATTTTAGACCCCTCCACAGGCGCCGTAAAAAATCAGTTATCGTTTATTGGTTCCTCGGGCCAGTCTGTGGTTTATATGTCGGAGAATAATTTGTATTTGACCTACACTTATATGGAAGACCAGGTCAAAATCGCTTTTGACTTTTTTAACACTAGCGGCAAAGGAATTGTGCCGGCCGACGTCTTGGCAAGAATTCAAAAACTCAATAGCTATGACATTTCTTCGCAGGCGAAGATGGTGGAATTCCAGCAAATTTTCCAAAAATATTTAAGCTCTCTGGACCAAGATGCGCAAACGAAACTTCAGAATGACATGCAAAATAAATTAGTGGATTATTTAAAAATCCACAAACGCGATTTGCAATTTACCGGCATTGTGAAAATTGCATTGAATGACTTCTCTGTGTCGGCCACAGGCAACGTTCCGGGCACTTTGCTGAATCAGTTTTCTTTGGACGAATATAACGGCAACTTGCGCGTTGCCGTTAACATCAGCACGCAAGGAATTGGCGGTTTAGGCGGCTGGGGCAATTCCAATTCCGCTAATGACGTTTATGTTTTAGGCAGCGACTTAAAAACTGTCGGCAAAGTTTTGGACTTGGGCCAGGGCGAAAGAATTTATTCCGTCAGGTTCATTGAAGGACAGGGCTATGTGGTGACCTTCAAGCAGACAGATCCGTTCTATGTTTTGGATTTAGCAGACCCAAAAAATCCTAGCCAAAAAGGTGAGCTTAAAATTCCGGGATTTTCTTCTTACTTACATCCGTTAGCGAAAGACCGGATTTTAGGAATTGGCCAGGAAAATGGGAAAGTAAAATTATCTCTCTTTGATGTTTCTAACCCTTCCAATCCTCAAGAGGTAGATAAATACCAATTAGACGAATACTGGACAGAAGCTGCCAATAACCACCACGCGTTTTTGCAGGATCAAAAGCACGGCGTATTCTTTTTGCCCGGCGGAAATAGCGGCTACATTTTCTCTTACGAAAATGATAAATTAGTCCTAAAAAAAGCCGTCAGCCAAATTCAAGCCCAGCGCGCCGTCTATATTAATGACGCAATGTACATTGTAGGCACTACTAATATTGTGGTGGTTGATGAAAAAACGTGGGAGAGGGTGGGGGAGTTGGGATTGTAGAAATTAATCTAATTGTTCTAATTCCTAATTGACCTAAGTTCTGCAAATGTAGTTAGCCGATTTATCGGCTGTTAGATTTCTGAATAAAAAAAATTGAAAGCGCAGGAATTTCGTGGACGTCGAAACGTCCACTCCTGCGCTTTCTGGTTGTCTGGCCATGGTTCTCACTCGCCGAGTAGCTCGGTGACGAGGGCTCGGAAAGTCGAGGAATCGAAACTTCCCTTGTCGAGCCCCCTGCCTTCGAATTTGACATCGCCCTCTCCTGTGAGCATCACGATGGGTGCCGTCGGGTTGAATTTCCGGATATCTCCTGCGATATCCAATCCGTTGTCCCCGTACAGTCTGCCGTCCATGGTTACTAGGTCTGGGTGTTTTGCGATGAACTGCTTGAGTGCGGATTCCCTGTCGAATGCCAGAAAAACTTGATACCCAGCCCTCTCTAAAATTTGCCGCAGGGTCTCTTGCCAGTTCTCGTCGTCCTCTACAACGAGGATTTTCTTTGCCATTGTGTCCTCCTCCTGCCAGTTGGCTTGTCAGAGTAAAATAGCAAAGAGAGAGAGAGAGTTGTAAAGGGCCTTATAAGAATTTTGTACTGGCTCAAATGGTGAAAATGAGCCAGTTGAGTGCGATATTGACAATCTATCAAAACCTGCTATAATAGATATAATTTCCGCCAAAGGCGGATCCGCCTATGGCGGAGAATATCCAAAGACAGTTGGCTCCCGAAAGATCGGGATTAATCCTCAATTGAGGCAAGCCCACCGAGGAAGTGTAGCGTGCCGATTTATCGGCTGCAGCCCATAAATGGGCACGCTACAAATCACACTCGGGTACGCCCGAGTTTTTTTGTCCAAAGATATTTAACTACAACAAGGTCGAAACTAGGTACTAAAGACTAACTACTAGGCACTAAGAAAATGGCTAAATTAAAATTACAAAAAGAGAAGGATTTGCAGGAATTGACGGATTTGCTTAAAACCGCCAAGGCCGCTGTGTTTTCGGACTACCGCGGCACCACGGTAAAGAGCATGGACAAATTGCGCAAGGTTTTGCGCGAGCAAAAAGTTTTTACTAAAGTTTATAAAATTACTTTGCTCAAAAAAGCTTTGCAGGCAATTGGCATTAACTCCGACGCAATTGATTACAAAGCCCCGGTAATTTTGTCCATTTCCCAGGACGACGAAACCACACCTGCGAGAAATATCAAGCAGCTTGCCAAGGAACTGCAAACTATAAAAATACTTGAAGGCGTACTGGACGGCAAACTGGTTAGCAAGGAAGCCTTAATGGCTTTGGCTGACCTGCCTTCCAAAGATGAGCTACGCGCCAAGTTGGTGGGCACTATTAATGCTCCTCTGTCCGGCTTTGTGAACGTCTTGGCTGGAAATTTGAAAGGGTTGGTAAACTTATTAAATGCAATAGCGGCTAAGCAATAACTATAATAATAACAATAACGATTAAAATTTTAAGAAAGGAATAAATTATGTCAGACGAAGTAAAGACAGAAGTTCCAGAAAAGTTTAAAGCTTTGGTGGAACAAATTGAAAAGCTTTCAGTGCTCGACTTGGCCGAACTGGTCAAGGTTTTGGAAGGCAAGTTCGGCGTTTCTGCCGCTGCCCCAATGATGATGGGTACTATGCCCGCCGCCGGTGGAGCCGGTGCCGCAGCCGCGGAAGAAAAAACCGAATTCACAGTTGAGTTAACAGAAGCCGGAGCGAATAAGATTAACGTCATTAAAGTCGTGCGGGAAATTACAGCTGTTGGCTTAAAAGAAGCCAAAGACTTGGTTGACGGCGCGCCAAAAGCCGTTAAGGAAAACGTGGCCAAAGCCGAAGCCGAAGCTATGAAAAAGAAACTTGAAGAAGCCGGCGCCAAGGTTACCTTGAAATAATCGGCATCCCTGCCTACCCTGACTGCCGTCAGGCAGGCGGCAGATAGGTGTATTATCCGAAAATTAAAAACCGTCCCCTAGCTTGCCTGAGGGCGGTTTTTAATTTACACTTAGGGGTATGAAAAATTTTTGGACAAAATTACCAAAACCTTTTTTTGCCTTGGCGCCGATGGAAGACGTTACGGATTGTGCTTTTAGGGAAATGTTCGCCCGCTACGGCAAACCCGACGTGATGTTTACGGAGTTCGTTAATGTCGACGGGTTATTGCACCCGGAAGGGAGTAAACGTTTGGCGATTGATCTTAAATATACCGAAGCGCAACGGCCCATAGTGGCGCAAATTTGGGGCAGGGATCCGGAAAAATTTTATCAGGCAGCCCTGCTTTTGGCGAAAATGGGTTTTGACGGCATAGACATTAATATGGGCTGTCCTCAGGATAAGGAAATTTCTTTGCGCTCCTGCGCCGCCCTAATTTTGGAACCTGAACTGGCTAAAACCATCATCTTATCAACAAAAAAGGGAGCTGGCGGGTTGCCGGTTTCCGTAAAGACTCGAATCGGTTACAGCCAAAATACCGTGAGTGAGTGGGTTAAGCATCTTTTGGATACAGAGCCTTCGGCAATTACCATTCATGGCCGCACCAAAAAACAAAAGTCTAAAGTCCCGGCCGACTGGCAGGCGATTGCGGAAGCTGTGAAAGTTAGGGATGGGGAAAAATCTCAAAGCTTGATTATTGGCAACGGCGATATTAAGAGTCTTAATGACGGTCTTCAAAAAGCAAAAGAAACCGGAGTGGACGGCATAATGGTTGGCAGGGGAGCGTTTGGGAACCCTTGGCTGTTCAATCCCCAAGAAATTAGCATCGAGCAAAAGTTAAACACAATGCTTGAACACGCCAAGCTTTTTGAAAAATGGCTCGGGCAGGAAAAATCTTTTATGATTATGCGCAAACATTTTAAAGCTTACGTCAATGGCTTTGAAAATGCCGCTGAGCTTAGGGCAAAACTTATGGAAACAAAAAATTTGGCTGAGGCCGAGTTAATAGCGAATGATTTTTTGATGCATCAGAAAGTTTAAGGCATATCCAATTTAATCAAGCTGCCGTTATTTAACACGTAAATGGTTTTATTTTTTTCATCAACCGCAAAGTCGGAAGGTTTGTTTAATTCCGGGTTGACCAGCGTTTCCACAATCCCGCCCTGCTTGTTTAATACCACCACGCGGTTATTTTGCGAATCTAAAATATATAAATATTTAAAGTCGCTCTGCGTGTAAATTTTTCCTTTATGGCCTATCGGCTCCAGCAAGGCCGGCGAGCCAAAGGCGGTTTTTTGGCCGTTATGATACTTGCTGATTCCGTTTTCAAATAAAACGTAAATACTGCCGTCAATGGCCAAGTCCAGAGCTTTTGAAAAATCGTCATTTTGGGAAATTGCCGCTACAGTCGGTTTAGCAATCTGTTTGTTGCCCGCAGTCGTAAAGCTAAAAATTTTTCCCAATTTTTTGTCAAGCAAATAGACCCGGTTGTTTGTAGAATATATTGCCAAGCCGACCGTGTTGTCTTTCCCGGGGACATTTTGGGTAAATGCGGCTCCCGTGCTGCCATCCTGCCAGTTCCAAATTTTCAGGCTCTCCCCGTTATAGATTACGGCAACAGCCCCGCTTAACGCTACGCTACGGATTATTTTCCCTTGAATTTTTAGCCTATTGTCTTCTACTTTACCGTTTGTTAGGTCGTAGCTAATAATTTGGCTGTTTGTTTGGACGCCAAGAATTCCCGGGAGTTTTATTAAATTTTCGGCTTGCGAAAGGGCGGAAATGTCGGTAGCGTGGACTTGAATGATTTTTTCCATTTCCTGAGTAACTTTTTGTAAGTCTAAAAATACTCGGCTGTAAAGGTCGGTATTTGGCTTGTCCAGTTTATTGATATCCGGCAGGGTGCTTTCGGCTTTTTGCAAAAAGTTTTTGGCTCCGGCTTCGTCTTTATAAAGCAGGGAACTTTCAGCGTCGGCTATTAATTTTTGGCTGTCTTTAATTTGTCCTGTATATTTTGCCTGTACCTGCTTGATTTTTTTAAAATGCAAAGTAACTCCCAAGTTGATTGCAAAAGCGACAAGCAGCAGCAGGGCGGCAATGAAGAAGAATTTTTTTTGTGGCGTGAAAGTTTTAAAATTTTGCAGGTTCAAACGGTCTTTTCCGGAGTTAAAAGTTTGCCTAAAAGAGCCTAAAATTTTATGGCTACCGGCAAGCGCCCCTCTGGCGCCGCCGCCAAAATTTTTTATTCTTTTGAATAAAGAAATTTTTGGCAACTGCGTTTGGGGAGTGCGGGTGCTTTTGTCCAAGGCAAAGACCGTTTTAGCCAAAGCCGTAAGTTTGCTAAGAATCCTTTTTGGAAGCGCTGGTGTTTCTATTACGTAATTTTCTAAATTTATAACTTCCTGGTCCGAAGTTTCGCCGGCAGGTACTTGCAGATTAAAAATGCTGGCGAAAGAAATGCCAGAAAGGGTGTTGTCTTTGAGCAGGTGAATAATTGTTTGCGTGGCGGTGAGGAAATTTTCGTTTTCTAAAATAGTTTTTGCGCGATCCAAAGAAATAAAATTAAACAGCTGGGTAGTTGAAAGAATAATTACGTCATCTAATCTTATTTTTCCCGTTGAGAAACTTTCAAAAGTTTTTAGCGGATGCCCTTTGGGGCTGGAACAGGAAATGTCGGTGAACTCGCCTCCCCTGAATAAATAAGCCGCCACTTTGCCCGAGGTGGCAATGCTAAAAAGGTTGTTGTATTTAAGGCCTATAATGCAGTTCAGTTTTCCTACCCAATAAGTTTGGCCAGTAGATGTAAGCTTGCCAAGCTCTTCGTTAATTTGGCTGATGGCGGTTTCGAAGGAGTTGTCGTTAATGGGCCTTTGGAATGCTCTCCTAAAGCTAGAAGTTATCGCAAGACAGATTTTTTCGCAGGATTCATAAGCCGAAGGGTCAAGCAAGGGCAGTTCAGCGACTATAAATAGCTCTGCGTCTGAGCCGCTGGCCTTTTCCGCCACTGTGTAAACGTAAGTTTTGGCGGACTTGGAATTGGATAGCTGGATTTTGGCTATTTGGCTTTCTAACTGGTCCATAGGCTTTGATGTTTTTATCAATTTTTTGTTGATGGATATAAGTATAATTATACAGCAATTAGCCTTAATTTCAAAATATGATATAATTGTAAGAGCTTTTATCAACAATTCATTTATGCTTGCAGATATAGTTAATTCCAAAAACGATTCAGCGATTTTAGGGTTTTTTTTGGCGGCGCCGCAGCGGAGTTTTTCGGTTAATGAAATTTCCAAAAGGCTAAATATTCCTTATTTTAAGGCCGGCCACAGCCTTGGCAGGCTCTCGGGACAGAATTTATTGAAAACTTTTGCCAAACGGACAAAAAAGTATTATTACATTAACTCCAAAAATCCCCTTTTGCCTGAAATCCGCAGATATTTGAAAAAGAACACGGCAAAATACCAAGACGAACTGTTTTCGGCAATTAAGCGCCTGGGGAAAATTCAGGCGGCTTTTCTCTCCGGCATTTTTACCGGCTATAGCAATTTACCGGTTGATATTTTACTAGTCGGCAGGGTAAATCTAAAAAAACTTGACGCCTTTTTAAAGTCCGCTCAAAGACTGATGGGTCAGGAAATTAATTACAGTATTATGACAGAGCAGGAATTCATTTTGCGCCGCGACACTTTTGACAAATTTATTAAGGACATTTTTGACTACCGGCATTTAGTGATTGTGGATACATTGAAGAAGAAGTGATATAATATGGTTACAAATACATCTAGCTTAATAAAATTTATGAGCCTAGCAGACATCCAAAATCTATATTTAGAGTTTTTAAATAATTTCCCGGCGGAATTGCGTCCGATTATTTCACTGGGCGTGGCCGTGTTGTTGGTTTATGCTATTTTTAAGGTTGTAAAAAAGGACTGGATATATATTGTTGTCCTGGTTGTGCTCCTGCCCGGCTCGGTGCCGTTTCTAAAATCTATTTGGGAGGGTGTCGTGACTTTTGTGAAATTTTTATTGCATACGAAATAACCTTATAGAATTATCTAGATCCATCTAAATATGGATAAGCGAATATTGCTAGTAGCTTTGATTTTTGTTATTGCCGGCGGGGCAATGATATTTTTTGGCGTCAGGTCTTTTTTAGGCACCAATAGTTTTTTAAAAATTGCCAAACCGAGTATGGGAGAAGTCATTGGCTTTGACAGTAGGATAATAAATACAAAAGGGAATTCCAGGACTAGTTATTTTCCTAAAATAAAATTTGTTGACGCTAAAGGAACAGAGGTGGAATTTGTGTCTTCCTCAGGCTCTTCAAGCCCAGACGTTAGCATTGGCGACAAAGTCCCCATACTCTACAACCCAGAGCATCCAAATGAAGCCAGGAGAAACAATTTTTTGGATTTATGGTTTTTAACAACGATTTTGTCAGCTATGGGCTTGGTGTTTTTGTTAGTTGGAATAGCCATTTATTTTAAAAAAATTAGTTTTGTCAAAATAGGGGATTCCGCGAATCCTGATGGAGCCTCGCCGCAGATCATAAATTCTATATAAAGTCGTAATTGTGGATAACTAAATAAACTTCTAACTAAAGGCCTTTAAAATAAGGCTTTTTCATGATTTGACATAGGGTGAACGAACGTATATTATTTAGTAGCAAGCAGTAAGTATTAAATAGCAAGGAGAACAATATGCAAAAAGAGATAAGTGAAAGGCAAAAACAATTGTTAAAATTCATCATCCAGCAAATTCGTGACCATAATTTGCCGCCCAGCGTTTCGGAAATGGCAAAGTATTTGAAGGTGAAGTCTAAAAACGCGGTGGCGAAGATTTTGGACTCATTGGAAGAACAGAACTTTATTAGCATTTCCGGCAAGGCGCGCGGCATTAATGTTTTAAATTCTTTAGGAGAAAGCCTGCAAAGAGGTCTGGTGGCTGTGCCAATTTTAGGCAATATTCAGGCCGGGACTCCGCATTTGGCAGAAGAACAAATAGAGGAATGGATTAATTTACCCCAGAGCTTAATTAAGGGCAGGCGCGACGTGTTTCTACTGCGGGTTCGGGGCGACAGTATGATAAACGCAGGGATCTATGAAGGAGACTTGGTAATAGTTAGGCCGACCAAGGACGTAAAGAATAATGACATTGTAGTGGCTTTGCTCCACGACGAAGCTACGGTCAAACGTTTTGTGCAAATAAAAAACCGCGCCTACTTAAAAGCCGAGAATCCCGATTACAAAAATATTTATCCCAAAGAAGAATGGATGGTGCAGGGAAAAGTCGTTGGCGTCATTAGGAGTTTGGAATAATTTGTCTTATCAGTCTTATTGGTCCTATAATTTTATGTCTGAAACCCAAAAATTAAAATTTAATATCGTGAACCAGTTACGGAGCCTGTGCGCCCATTGCTCAACCCAAAGCGAGCAGGCCCATAACTGCCCGGTGCAAGAAATTGCTTTAAGCGTTGAGCATTTGCAGGGAGTACCCCTAATGGTCAATAGCCAATTTAAGGGAATGCTTTGGAACAGGTAGTTTTTTGAGTATAGGCGCAATTATTTCAAATTAAAATCCCCCCGCCATTGCCGGGGGGATTTGCTTCACGATTAGCTTACATTTCCTGCATTTTTGACATCATCATAGAGTTCATTTGTCCCATGTCCATTTTGGTCATAACGCCGGGATGGGAGCTTTTAACATGCCCCATCATTTTGTCCATAACTTCTTGGTCAGTTTCGCCTTGGGCTACGAAGCCGCAAGACGGGTCTCCCATAGCCGCGCAAGATAGCATTTTCATATATTTAATTCCTTTCTAAAATTTTGAAGTCGACCTTTAATGCTTATAATCTGAATAAATTAGACTAATAATTTTTGCAAGGTTAATTGTAATCAATCCGGCCAGTAGCCAGTAGTCCAGTGTGTGAGAAAAGAGCTGGTACAACACTCCGGCAGAAAGCATGATAGTGCCGGCAATTGTGGCGCTTCGGTTAGCCAGGTAGCGGTGCAAGGTTTCTCGCTCATCAACAGTTTTGCCCTCTCCAATAAAAGACATGGCCACTACATACAAGCCCAATAACACGGAAATTGAGACCATTTGCTGCATGGACATGGAAGCAGATTGGCGTTGAATTAAAAACCCTGAGAAGATGCCAATGAAAACCAATAGCAGTAAATAATAAATAATAATTTTCATATTTTTATTATATCAGTTAATATGGAAAAGTTTTTCCACAGGGAGTTTAAAAAATTCTGCGAGTTCTAATGCCAGCATTAAGGAAGGGGTATAATTACCTTTTTCCATAGCTATAATAGTTTGCCTGGACACCCCGACTTTTTCCGCCAGCTCTTCTTGGGTAATGTTCTTTTCCTCTCTTAATTTTTTAACCTCATTGTAAATTGCCATAGTTATCCGAAGGTAAATGTGAATACTTCCAGTCCGGATCCGGAGGCGTCAATAATTAGCGTTCTTTCTTCGGAGGTGTCGCTTTCAAAAACGGTGTAGAGTTGGGACTTGAAAATTTCAGTTGTTTTAACATTTTTACCATCAACAATAGTAGTTATGGTAATGGGCTTTTGGCTTTTAGCTACCATGTAGACTTTACTGGAGTGGAAGCGTAAAACTATCTGTCCGCCGCTTTCACCCTTTGGGTTGTTTACAAGAGCCGCGTGGTCGGGGGAAAATTGCCAGTAGCCTTGCATTTCAAAATTATTCAGCGCCGGCTTGCCCGTGGTAGTGTAAAATTTTCCCTGTGTGGACGCAGCTTGGCTTGAGCCTAAATATTCCAAGCGTTCTGTGCCAAAATACATTTCCGGGGACTTTACCTGCGACAAGTCCTGTCCGTTTTCGGGTTTTGCGGCATCATCCATACCGAGAAGCTGGAGGATAGCGTTTTCTGTGTGGTCATATTGGCCCTCGCCAAAATGGGTATAAACAATATTTCCATTTTTATCAATCAAGTACTCAGCCGGCCAGTACTGGTTATTGTAAGCGTTCCAAGTTGCATACTCATTATCCTGAGCTACGGGATAGTGAATGTTAAAATGTTTGATGGCATCAGCAACATTATTGGTATCTTTTTCAAAACCAAATTCCGGAGTATGCACGCCGATAATTACGAAACCTTTATCCTTGTAGGTATCATACCATTTGGTTACATACGGCAGCGTACGGACGCAGTTAATGCAGGTATAGGTCCAAAAATCTATGAGTACAACTTTACCTTTTAAGCCTTTGATAGTTAACGGGTCGGAGTTCAGCCAGTGGTCAATGCCGGTCAGTTCGGGAGCCGGTCCAAGATTTTGAAATTTAATTTTTTCTATTGTTGTTTGGTTTTGTGTTGAAGCTTTGGTTTGGTCGGCTGTGGCGGGAGGATTGTTTGCCGTCTCAGGCGGAGTACCGAGCATTAGTTTATTATGCCCGGATTGCTTGTCGATATAAAAGCCGGCGACAATAAACAGTGCAATAAGCAAAAGAATGTACGGTAAATATTTTTTTATACCCATAGGATTATAGGTTAATTAAAATTTAGGATTAAAGCTTGAATAATGTTGTAAAATTATGGAGTAAATTTTTATATCGTAATTAAAGTATATAGCTAACGCCAGCAAAATTATAATGACGCCAAAAGCCTGCTGAAGGATTCTGGAATACCGGGCAATCACCCTGACTTTGCCGCTGATATATTGCCCGCCATAAGCTATTACGAGCATCGGTATCCCTGTGCCAAGCGCGTAAGCTACTAATAAAATTGCTCCTGTAACTAGGTCTTTTTGTGAGGCAATGAGCGTTAACACAGAACCTAATACCGGCCCAGCGCAGGGAGTCCAGACTAACCCTAGAGTCATGCCTAAGATAAAACCGCCCACATTGTCCTTCTTAGCAGAGCTGGCTGCTTTTCCCGCGTTATTAAATACTACATTTAGTTTGCTGGTTAATAATTCAAACGGTGCAGGCCAAAGCATAAAAAGACCAAATAACCCAAGAATAAAAATGGCTACTATCCTTAAAACGTTAGTGCTTAATCCAAGCTCCCGAGCCAGCAATGAAAAGAAAAGCGCAGCTAAAGAGAATACCAGAGCAAAACCTAGAACAATAAATAGGGGCCTGGTTTTACTGGTTTGTCCTACCGAAGTTCCCAATAAAATGGGAAGCAAGGGTAAGATGCAAGGAGCCGCGATAGTAAGCACTCCTGCCAAGAAAGCAATAAGTATTTGTATCATATATTTTATTGTTTTGGTTTTTCCACTATCCCTTCGACAGGCCTGTCTGCCGGCGAGGTAGGCTCAGGATTTATCAACAAGCAAGCGCCATTAATACAAAAACGTTTGCCCGTGGTTTCTTTGGGACCGTCGTCAAAAACGTGGCCTAAGTGTGAGCCGCAATTTGCGCAGGTAACTTCAGTTCGGTTCATGCCGTGTTCCCCATCTTCACGCATATTTACGCTTCCCGGCAAAGCCTGGTCAAAGCTCGGCCAGCCGGTGCCGGAGTCAAATTTGGCGTCTGAAGCGAACAATTGGTTGCCGCAGACAGCGCAGGCGAACATGCCTTTGCCTTTTTCATGGAGTAGTGGACTTGTAAAAGGCGCTTCTGTACCTTTTTCCCTTAAAATATGATACTGCTCCTTAGTAAGTTTCTTTTTGAGTTCTTCTTCATCAATTTGCATTTTTGTGTCCATAATTTTGTTTTCCTTTCCTTAAGGTTTATTTAAGCACATAGTAGCCTATTAAAAATCTGATGTCAAGTCCACTTGACATCAGATAAATAATTATATTATTTGGTAGCCCAAGACGGGACGTACCTCGAACTTGCAGCCGACTTTTGAAGGGTCTTCTACAGTTTGTCCACCGCCAGAAAGAAAAGTTGAGTGATGTCTCAAATCTTCCCTACGCTGCTTGAGAACTTGCCTTCCGTCCGGGAGACTCCTACGCTTCGGTAATGATCGAAGACAACAATAATGATAAGCCGGTCCGGCTTGAAGACCTGTATCCCGGACACAGCCGAGAGTGGTATGCCGAGGCTGAAGGGAACATCCGTCGCTACTTGGCAGTACTCATTCGCATTACCGAACGGTTGGCCCGTGAGGGTAAGAAGCTTGAGGATTTAGAGTAGTGACCTTACCGATAACGATCTTCGTTCATTGAGACGAGGCGGTTTTGGCTATGGATGAGCTCTATTTTAGGAAACTGGGGCCAATCATACTTAGCAATTCACGGGCGTTTACTACTTGGGTGCTTTTCCAGCGTTTGGGAAAATGCCGTTCGTTGCCAGTGACTAGGAAGTTGGCGCCGGCCATTTCAGCGCATTCCAAAAAACGGTTATCTGCCGCATCAACAGATTCTGTGATTGTGTGGGTGGGTTTAACCAGGATGCTCCTGCTACGGAGGAGAGTCATAAACCTGCTGACTTCCTGTTGAGGGAACTTCAGCCGGGGATAAAGGAGTACCCGTTCGTATTCTGTGAGAATGGATTCAGACACGTAAAGTCGGGCCTTCCGATTCAATACCAAGGACACGACAAGAGCCTCAAGGCCTTCGTCGCTGAGGTTGGCGGACACCAAGACATTGGTATCAAGAACCAGGCCGATCATTTAGCGCGGCGTTTAGCTGATGAAGGTTGCTGCTCCTTGCGGACCGTGGCCACAATTCGGTTGATCTGGCCGGGTGTCAGCTGATTAGCCCCGCTGCACTTGGCCGAGGCTTGCATGGTTACGAGTTCCTCTGGAGCAGGGGCAAAGGTCTTCATGTAGTCCCGAACACTCATAATGACAACACTGGGCTCGCCCCGGCGGCCGACCACAAAGCGTTCATTCTTTTGGGTGGCCCGTTTGATGATCTGCCCAAGTTGGGTGCGGGCAGTTAAGGCTGAAACAACATTGGTCATAGATGGCTTGGAGTTCTTAATGATGAATACCTCCCTCGAACTAATTAATTAGTTCACCTTCAGTATAGCAGGCGGACGCTAGGTGTCAAGACAAGGATCATCCCGGAAGGCGAACAGATTGATTACCAGAGCCGGGCCGCCCAACGGCTTTAGGGCGGCGGAGATGAGCACATTGGTTCGAGCACAATGCGCGGGCGGCTCATCGCACTGATTGCTTAGTTCTCTTGCCTTGTCCCCTTCGATGGGCTATGGCCAAGTACCAGGAAACAGCCCTCCGGCAGTACTCAGACAGACTGACGCCCTGCTCCTTGGCAGATCGTTTCACCTGGTTATACAGCTTGATGGGGAGAGAAACGGAAACGCGAATCATGCGTGGCATAAAGGCCAAGGTTATTTAGGATGAGGAATGATATCGAGCAAAATATAGATATCGCCTTCGATGCGGAAGTAAAAACGCCAGTCTCTGGTGACCCGGCCCTGCCAGCGGTCCTTCCCCTCGTCATATTTCTTAGCCCGCAAGGAGGGGTGTTGCAAGCTCCGCAGCAGGAAGGCAGCTTGCTTCTGAAAAGCAGTTTGGATTTCCTTCGGTGCCTTTCTGTAGCTACGAAGAAAATGCGGGGAATAAAACAGAGTCATTTGGCTTTGGGTTTAGTCTTTCTCCCGGCCAACTTCTTGGCCTCCTTATGCAGAGAAGCAATAAATTCCTCGTGGGTTGCAAACGGGCCATAGAGCCGGCCATTCTTAATGTCTTCTTCGGCTTTGTCCAGTCGCGCATCAATAATGCGGCGCTGCCTGGGGGTGTATTCATCAGCATTAGGGAACTTGGAGCGGTCAATCACCACCTGGGGCGTGATGATGATGCTGGTAGCGCTGATCTTCACTTCCACCATGTCACCGTCGGAGAGTTTTAAGCGCCTACGGACTTCGGTCGGCAAAGTCACTTGCCCTTTCTTTTGAATTTTTACTAGAGCCATAAAATCACCTTTTCTCTTAATTCCCGAAAGTCGGGTTTACCGACATTCTGAAATTAGAATAGCGGTTCTGGTAAAACGTGTCAAATTTATTGGGTGCGGATGTCTCTAAAAGGCCTTTCTGACGGCTCGAATACGGAGAGAATTGAGAGGCAGCCTTAAGGGCTTTTGACGAGCTTTCCGGGACCCTGTAGGATGAAAGTAACTCAGAAGACTTTTAGGAGTTTGAGCCCTGCGGGGAATCGAACGATTTTTTCTTTTAAATATGCGGACTGGAATATTTCCATCCGCATTTGGTTGTTGGGCTCGAAATCGTTTTGGCTAATAAAAACAGCACCATGTGGGTGCTGTCTTATTATGGTAGCGCTACGGGGGATCGAACCCCGGTTTGGTGGATGAGAACCACCTGTCCTAGCCACTAGACGATAGCGCCTTAAGTTCTCTGATATTAGCATCATTTTTTGTTTTTTTCAAGATTTTATGCCATAATAATTGAAATAATTGTTTTGAGGAAATCAAATTGGAGAAACAAAGATTACAATTCCCAAAAGGCTTTCTGTGGGGGGCGGCTACAGCTGGGCACCAAATTGAAGGCAATAATGTTAATAGTGATTGGTGGGCGTGGGAGCACGGACAAATGCGTGAAAATGCTTTAAGGAAAGAGGGGAAGAACCCGGCCCAATTTTACAGCGGAATTGCCTGCGACAGTTTCAATCGTTTCGATGAGGACTTTGGCCTGGCGCAATATTTAAACCATAACGCCACCCGCTTAAGCATTGAGTGGGCAAGAATAGAACCCAGGGAAGGGGAGTATAATGAGAAGGCGCTGGACCATTACGAAAAAGTTTTGCAATCCGCCAAGTTCCACGGGTTTACAACTTTTGTAACGTTGCACCATTTTACCAGCCCGTTGTGGTTCGCGAGAAAAGGGGGTTTTGCCGAACAGCAAAATATTGACCATTTTGTCAGATACGTAAAATTGGCTACAAAAAGGCTTTCGCAGTATACGGATTTTTGGCTGACTTTTAATGAGCCGGAGATTTATTCAAATTTAGGATTTCTTCGCGGCAGGTTTCCTCCGCAAATAAAGAGCGTTCGGATAATGCTAAGGGTTATAAGAAATATTATCAGCGCTCATAATTTATGCAGTGAATATATTCGGCACGAAATTAGGCAGCCCGTAAGCATAGCGTATCATCTTTCCGACTTGCAGCCCACCGGTTTTTTTGGGCATTTGAGCGCCGGTTTGGCCCACTACATTGCTAATAGGTATATTTTAAGCAGAACAATTAATGCTTGCGACTTTATTGGAGTAAATTATTATTTTCACCACCACATTGGCTTATTCGGCAAGCGCGGCAAAAGCCAAAGCGGGCATGAAGAGACGGACTTAGGCTGGGGCATTCATCCCGAAGGTCTTGAGCGCGTGCTTACGAGTTTAATAAAATATAAAAAACCAATTTATATTACGGAGAATGGTTTGGCAGACGCCCACGACACAAAGCGGGAAAAATTTATTAAAGACCATTTGTATTTTGCGCACCGCGCAATAAAAAAAGGGGCGGATGTGCGCGGCTATCTTTACTGGTCATTGATTGACAATTTTGAATGGGATATGGGCTACGGCCCTCGTTTTGGTTTAATTGCAATTAACAGAGAAAGTTTACTGGAAAGAAAAATCAGATACAGCGCTTTAAAATACGGCGAAATTTGCAAAAACAATTATTTAGAATATTAAATCCCTGCCTGCCGGCAGGCAGGTTTAATCCTTAATCTTGAATCTAACCAATGTCTCTCTGGATTCTTTTAGCCACCGGCGCGTATTTCCTGCTTGCCTTAAACGGCATTGCGGATAAATTTTTGCTTTCCAAAACCGTCAGGCATCCAATCGCCTACGCTTTTTACGCCGGCATTACCGCTCCAATGACTTTGTTATTGATTCCCATTGGCTACCTGGGAACACTCTTGGGTTTGAGTTTTTTTCATTCGGAATTGAGTTTCCAGTTGTTGTCTTTTAATAACACTCTGGTTGCGCTGTTGGGTGGCGCCTGTTTTCCGTTAGCGCTGTTTTTTTCTTATAAGGCTATTCAGCAAACCAGCATTTCCAGAATATTGCCTATTCAGGGAGGTTTGGTTCCGTTCTTTACCTTAATTTTTGCCTATGTGATTTTGGGCGAAAGGCTTACCCAGCATCAAATGCTGGCTTTTATTTTTTTGGTCACGGGCGCGGTTCTAATTGCCATGAAAAAAAAGCACGGCGAGTGGCATGCGCAAGCTATGGGCAATGCCATTATTTCCGCTTTTTTATTTGCCTCCTCTTTGACTTTGGAAAAATACGTTTTTAACCATGTTAATTTCGGTTCCGGCTTAATTTGGACCCGGTTAGGATTCTTTTTGGCTTCGGTTAGTTTTTTAATTCCCAAAAAATCCAGGCAGTATATTTTTGACGCCCCCAAAGAAACTTCCACAGGCAATAAATTTGTATATTTGGGAGCCAGGGTTTCTGGCGGGCTTTCCGGATTGCTTCAGAATTACGCAATTAAAATTGGCAGCGTGACTTTGGTTAACGCTTTGCAGGGTACGCAATATGCTTTGTTGTTGCTTATGGCCAGTATACTTTCAGTGAAATTCCCCAAAATTCTAAAAGAAGACGTTTCAGAGCGAAAAATTATCCAAAAAGTTATTGCTATTTTGTTAATTAGCGGGGGATTAGTGTTGTTGGCGCTATGAGGTCAAAGAGAAAAAAAATAGGCATAAAAATTTTTAAAACAATTTTAATTTTTATTGCGGGGATTTTTTTGCTGCTTGCGGTTTGTTATTTTGCCGCTCCAAAGCCCAAAAATATAGGCTGGGGCGTTAATTATTCTCCGGATTTTGCCGAGTATTTGGGTTTTAACAAAAGAGAGCTTTTTGTAAATATTTTGGAAGAACTCAAGCCAAAATATGTGCGCCTTAACGCTTATTGGGAAGATTTGGAATTTAACCGCGGCCAGTTTAACCTTGCCAGTACAGACGTTAAGTACATGTTGGAAGAAGCCGGAAAGCGCGATGTCAAAATTATTTTGGTTTTAGGGCACAAACAGCCCCGCTGGCCGGAATGCCACAATCCGCCTTGGTATGGCAATTTATCACAAAAAGAAAAAGAAGACGCGGTTTTGAATATGTTGAAACACTCGGTGAGTTATTTTAAAAATTTTAAGGCAGTGGAAATGTGGCAAGTTGAAAATGAGCCTTATTTTAATTATGGCTTTGACTGCGCGCCTATATCCCATGCGTTTTTTTCAAAAGAAGTGGCGTTGGTTAGAAGTTTGGATAGCCGCCCCGTGGTCGCTACAGACAGCGGGGAAAAAGGCGCTTGGCTTTCAATAGCCTGGTCGGGGGCTGATGTTTTTGGCTCCACGCTTTACCGCACTGTTTTTCAGGGCAACCAGAACCGCTACGTTACCTACCCTCTGCCGCCTATGTTTTACCGAATTCGGGCGGGGATGAACCGCCTGCTTACGCCGATTAAAAAAACCATAGGCGTGGAATTGCAGGCCGAGCCTTGGTTTAATGCCGCGGTTGCTGATACTTCCTGGGAGGAACAGAGCCGGCTGATGAACCCTCAAATATTTTATGATAATATTAACTATGCCAAAAAGACTGGATTGGAAAGAGAGTATTTTTGGGGAACGGAGTGGTGGTATTGGGCAAAAGCGCATGGGCATAGTGAGATGTGGGAGGCAGCGAAAAAATTCTTTAACGATAACCAGTAGTAATAATTATAACTATAAAATATGCAAAACATCATCGGGATTGATATTGGCGCGACAAAAATGACCGGGGTGGTTTTTGACGGCAAAAAGTCAGTTAAAGAAATTACTCTTGCAACCCCAACAGATTTGGCAGGCTTCAAAAAAAGCCTGTGTGATTTGATTGATGCCCTTAAAGCTAAGGCCAAAATTAGGGGCATTGGAATCGGTGTCGCCGGCTTGGTTAACCCTGCCAAGGGCACTGTAAGGGTTTCCGGGAATATGAAATTTAAAGCCAATTTTGATCTTGTATCGCTTTTAAAAGGGAGATATCATTTGCCCGTTAAAATTGATAATGATGCGAATAGTTTTACCAGAGCCGAGATGCTGCTGGGCCAAGGGAAGAACTTTCAGAATTTTTTAGGGCTTATTTTAGGCACGGGTTTGGGAGGGGGGATTGTTATAAATAACCAAATTTACCGGGGTAAAAAAAATAACGCGGCGGAATTTGGGCATATGGTTGCAGGCGGCGTGTTTTGGCAAACAAATTTCCAAAAAGCCCGCAACAAAAGAGCTTATGGTATTTTGGGCCGGGTTTTAGGACAAGGTTTTGCCGGCCTGGTGAATATTTTTTCTCCCGAAGCTTTAATTTTAGCGGGGAGCGTGGCTGTTAAGGCGCACAGTAAATTTTTGCCGGGGGCAAAAAGGGAAATGCGGACATTCTTGTTTGACAAGTCAGCCGAGCCAAAAATTTTAGTTTCCAAACTAAGACACCCGGGCGCGCTGGGAGCCGCCTTGTTGTTTTTCTGATCAATAGAATTGGAATAGAAAATTTAAAAAAATCAACAAAAATTTTACTTTGATTTTTCTACATTTGTAGGAAAGTTACAGTAATTTTTATTAACTTACTGAGTAATACAAAAACGCCCTGAGCGAAGTCGAAGGACGTTTTTTAAATCAATTATTATTGTTCTGGCGCAGGCGGAGCGGCCGGTTCATTGGCTGGCTTTATTTCCATTTCCATCTGCGGAGTGCTTGGTAGCTTGACCTGGCTTACAAGAGTTTCAAAGTCCGGGAGGTCTTTTAAGGAACTTAATCCAAGGTGCATTAGGAATTCGGTAGTGGTTTGGTAAAGGAAGCTGCGCATATCGTGGGGGTTCGAAATCCTTTCCACAAGCCCGCGCATAAGCAGGCTGCGGAGGCTATATTGGGAATTGACTCCGCGGATGGCTTCAATTTCCGCCTTGGAAATTGGCTGGCGGTAGGCAATTATGGCCAATACCTCAACCGTGGCGTCGGTGAGTTTTTCCCTAAGCTCGGCGTTTAAGAAATTTTTTACGGCAGTAGAATATTTGCTATTGGTTGAAAACTGGTATTGCCCGTTATTCTGCAGCAAAATGAAGCCGCGGTTTTTATACTCCTCTACTAAAGCATCTAAAGCTTCCTTAATGCGCGCCTCTTCCAAATCCAAAATTCTGGCAAAATCCTTCGTCGCTTGCGGTTTGTTGCTCACAAATAACAATGCTTCTAAAGTGGATTTTAAATCTTTCTGTTCCATAGTATGTAAATGCCAATAATAATTAAGCCGATGCTATAAAATAAAATTGTGGGTTTGCGCCCCAGTAAATTCTTTTCTATCTTCTCCGGCGTCGGCAGTTTAATCCAACCGTTCTCTATTAAAAATCCTAGAGTTAAATTGTAGACATTATCAATTGCCATTGAGCCGTAGAGAAGGCCAAATACAATAAAAAGTATACCGATAAAAGTTTTACTCATGGCTGTGGTGTTTTTTTAATTACTACATCCGAAAATAAGGCTTCCTGCTGTGCTGTAAAAATTCTTTGCTTGATTAATTCCAAAAGCGCCAAAAAAGTAATAATTATTTCCGACTTGTTTTTTGCTGTTTTTAGCAGGTCTGAAAGCTTGGTTTCCACCTGCTGCCCAAGTTGTGTCCGAAGCAGGTCAATTTTTTCCTGAATGGAAATTGCTTCCTTAATTTTTGCCTTTGGCAGGTTGTCTAATTCTTTAAGCCCGCTTAGAACGGTTAAGATAGCTCCGTGGAGTTCTTTTGTGGTTACTGTTGGGTCAGGATAAAAATTTATGCGCTCCTCAAAGCTTAAGATGGTTATAAAGCTTTGTTTTCTTTTATTGTCTAATTTTTTAAGGAATTTGGCTGCCTCTTTAAATTGTTTGTATAAAATTAGCCGCGCTTCCAAGTCCAGCGCCGACTCTTCTTCCTCTGCTTCCACTTCCAAGGTCGGCAATATGGCTCTAGATTTAATTACCAAAAGTTTGGCCGCAATAGAAAGGTAGTCAGCCAAAAAAGTTGGGTCAATTGTTTCCAGTTGCCTAATGTATTGCAAAAATTGTTCAGTAACTTCCGCCAGGGCGATTTGGGTAATATCTAATTGGCGCTGTTCAATCAGCGAGAGCAATAAATCTAACGGTCCTTCAAATTGTTTTACTTTTGCCTGAAGCATTTACTTTTTGTTTTTGGAAAATATTCCTTTTATTGGGTGGACTAATTTTTCAAAATCTTTCAGCGCGATTTCCACGCTCTCAGTGTAAGAGCCGGCGGAGGCTACCATTTTTCTAGTTTTAGCAAGCCCTTTGTCCAGCAAGGTTTGTAATTTGTATTGCGAGCCAAACGGATGAATCAGCCCGACTTTGCTTTTCAAGTATTTGGCAATGTCTTTTTCCGAAGCCAAGTCCACCTTTTTGGCTTTAAGCGCTTTTTTAATCCCGCTAAAGTCCACATATTTGCCGGCGGGTAAAACTATTAAAACAAAATCCTTGTCAACCTTAACTAAAACCACCTTGGCAATCTCGCCAAGTTTTTTCTTTGTGGTTTGCGCGGCATCGTGGGCGGTATAAACTACTTTGTGTTCAAGCAGCTTAAATTTTACTTTGGCTTCGTTTAGAAATTTTGTGATTTTATTGGTTTTTGGCTTGGATATTTTTTTCTTTTTCATATTGATAGGACTGATAGGTCTTAATAGGACGGATAAGACAAGTAGGTGGTTTATTTCTTTTTTTGCAAATCGAGCTTAATATGCAATTCTTTAAGTTGTTTTTCGTCCACTTCGCTGGGCGCGGACATCATTACGTCTTCGGCTGAACCGTTTTTGGGGAAAGCAATTACTTCGCGGATGTTGGGCTCGTTTTGAAACAGCATTAACATCCTATCAATCCCCGGAGCAAAACCCCCGTGCGGAGGCGCGCCGTATTCAAATGCTCTTATCATTGCGCCGAATTTTTTGTCCACGGTTTTTTTGTCGTAACCCACAATCTCAAAAGCTTTGTACATAATTTCCGGGTTATAGTTTCTAATAGCCCCGGACGATAATTCAAGGCCGTTGGCAATAATGTCGTATTGGTAAGCTCTTATGTCTAATGGATCCATCTCCTCTAAAGATTTTAGCCCGCCTTGAGGCATAGAAAACGGGTTATGCATAAAGTCAATTTTTTTATCTCGCTCGCTGTATTCATACATGGGAAAGTCCGTAATCCATGCCCAAGCGATGATGTTTGGGTCTTTAAGCCCGAACATATCTCCCAGTTCGTCCCGCAGTTTTCCTAAAACTTTATTGACGATGGATTTTTGATCCGCGCCAAAGAAAATAATGTCACCAGTTTGGGCTTTAACTTTCTCTATAATGGCTTTTATTTCATCATCATTTAAAAATTTTAAAATGGGCGATTTCATTCCATCATCACCTAAAACAATATAAGCCAGACCGCCAGCGCCTTCTTTTTTTACCATTTCCGTTAGTTCGTCTATCTGTGAACGGGAAAGTTTGGCCCCGCCTTGGCAGCAAATAGCCTTAATGACGCCATCGTTTTTTATGGCATTGCCAAAGACGCTGAATTTGGTCTCCCGCAAATCATCTGTCAAATCAACAAGCTTCATCCCAAAGCGCAAATCAGGCTTGTCTGAACCATAACTTTCCATTGCTTGCAAAAACGGGAGACGAGGGAAAGGTTTTTGCGCGCATTTTTTTTGCGCGAATTTTTCCGTGAGTTCCACGAATAAAGGTTCCAATTCCTGAAAAACAGTTTCGTCTTTGTCCGCGAAAGCAATTTCCAAATCCAGCTGGTAAAATTCTCCCGGGCTTCTGTCTGCCCTGGGGTCTTCGTCGCGGAAGCACGGAGCAATTTGATAATACTTAGGCACGCCGCCTACCATCAACAGCTGCTTAAATTGCTGGGGCGCTTGCGGCAAGGCATAAAATTTTCCCGGGTGCAAACGGGAAGGCACAAGAAAATCGCGCGCGCCTTCGGGGGAAGATGATGTTAGGATTGGTGTGGTGATTTCAATAAAACCGTGCGCCGTCATATAGCGGTGAATGGTTTGGATCATTTCGTGGCGTTTTTTTAGCATTGCTTGCATTGTTTCCCGGCGCAAATCCAAAAATCGATATTTTAACCGAACGTCTTCGTTGCTTTCCGTTTCCTCGCCGTGGCCATGCGCAACCTGAAAAGGCAAAGGCTTGCTTGAGTTGAGAATGCTAATTTTTTCAGCTTTAACCTCTATTTTGCCGGTTGGGATATTTTCATTGGCCAAATCTTTGCCCCGCTCCATCGCTATTCCTTCAACTTGAATGACAAACTCGTCGCGGCATTTATTGGCCGCGGAAAAGGCTTCTTTACTTTCCGGATGGATTGCCAGTTGGATTAAGCCGGTATGGTCCCGAAGGTCAATAAAAATCACGCCGCCGTGGTCGCGCCGTGAATTAACCCAGCCGGACAAATTTACGGTTTCTCCGATTTTTTGCGGGGTTTCTAAAGCTAAAGTTCGTTTCATATTTTTGTGGCCGTATTCCCATAGACAGTGGGCACGGCAAGTTAAGAATATGCTTAGATTCTAACAAAAATCTAACTTTTTGCCAAATCGGAAAGGATTACTTATAATGCATAAAGTTATGGCTAATGATAAATAGTAGTAAGAAATAAAAATGTTAAAAAAGATAGTATTAGACTTAGAAACACAAAAGGAGTTCGCCGAGGTTGGGGGCAGGGGAAAAAATCATTTGCTCAAAATCTCGGTTTGCGGCATTTACGATTATTCAACGGACAAATATTCAATATTTGAAGAAAATGAATTGGCCAAGCTTTCGCCGATACTGCAGACCGCAGACCAGATTATTGGATATAATATAAAAGACTTTGACTTTGAAGTACTAAAGCCGTATTTGAATTTTGACATTTTTGCTGTGCCGTATTTAGATTTGCTCGAGCAAATTGACAAAATATTAGGCCACCGAATTAAATTAGACGACGTAGCGCAGGCTACCCTGGGATCAGGGAAGTCG
>Ga0209726_10003012_pt1 | contig 23707 bp, 22 predicted proteins | sample Subgrocontami54m_FD_187453 | JGI IMG/M metagenome (GOLD analysis project Ga0209726, IMG submission 187453) | Subsurface groundwater microbial communities from S. Glens Falls, New York, USA - GMW46 contaminated, 5.4 m (SPAdes) (version 3) | ecosystem: Environmental > Aquatic > Deep subsurface >... | reverse complement strand
CCCCCCCGCCCGGCCGGCGCCTGCACCTTGCGGACCTCTTTCACCAACCCTAAGTTGGAGTTATAGACGGTCACCTCGACCGCCGTCTGGTCATCCACGGTGCTCTTGACCGCCGCCGGTTCCGCCGCCCAAACCGGCACTGCCAGAGCCCATACAACGGAGAAAAAGGAAACCAGATCCTTCCTCATCGGTCCTCCTCCAGTTTTTTCAGCAGGCGCAGCCCCATCTCCACCTTCGGGACCCGGGAAGAACGCATCTCCCCCCGGAAGGAACGCTTCCACCACCCCAGAAGCTCCCGGAAACTCTCCCCGGACGCGGTCAGGTTCTCCAGCTCGATCTCCGAATAACGGGCCACCGCCTTTCCGTCTCGGAAAACCTCCACCCGGTCCAGGTCCAGCTCCACTCTTTCCCGGCCCCTGGCAAAGATGAGACTACGCCGGCGTGTGTGGAGATTCAAGATCTCTTGGAGCGGGCGAGAGCCCACAATTTTACGGGCCCGCTGAACCGCCCCCAAGCAAAATAACCCCTCACCCATCCCCCTCTCCCCCCTCACCTTTGTCCTCTCCCCCTCACCTTTGTCCTCTCCCCCTGAAGGGGGAGAGGGTAGGGTGAGGGGGCGGGGTGAGGGGGCGGAATAAGGGAAAAGCGGCGAGGTCACCTCGATCCTCTCGGAGACCCCTCCCCGTTGGGAGATCTCCCTCTTGAACGTCATCTCCGCCCGGGCGCCGCGGAGGCGCATCTTCAGCACCGCTTTGGCCTGCCGCAGCCGGAGATCCTTCGTGTCGAGGTAACGGTTCTCCTGCAGCTCAAGCCGGCTGGATTTCAAGCGGAACGTTTCCAGGGAGCGCAGCCGGGCGAGCCGGCTCAAGACCGCCGGGTCCCGGACCAGGAATTTCGCCTCTACTTCCCTCGGCTCATCACGCATCGGAAACCTGGACGAAGCGGCCCTTGGCCTCGGCCACCACGGCACCGGCGGCGTTTCGGGCGACCGCCTCGGCGTGAGCGACCCTTCCCTTATGGGAGAAGATCCACGCCTCGCACCGCAGCGGATGGCCCACGTGGGCCGGCTTGAGGAAGCGGACGCTCATCTCGGCGGTGACGGACGGCCGGCCCAGCTTCCAGAGCAGGTTGCCCATCAGCTCGTCCAGCACCAGGCCGATCATCCCGCCGTGAACAATGTCGGCGTAACCCTGATGCTCCTTGGACGGGGTCCACTCGGAGCGGATGCGGTGGCCGGTTTCATCGAGGGTGAATTGGAGCTTCAAGCCGCTGGGATTCTTGCCGCCGCAGCCGTAGCACATCTGGTCGTCGGCGAGTTTCACGTTCTCTTGAACTGCTTTTCGAGCTGGGAAAGGGTCTGCGTAAACAGCACCGGGCGGCCGTGCGGGCAGTTGAAGGGGTTCTCGCACTGCGCCAGCCGCTCCAGCAGTTTGCGCGCCGCGGCCGGCTCCATCGCGTCGTTGGCCTTGACCGACTGCTTCTTGCAGGCGCAGAGGGCGGCGAGCGCCTCCTCGCTCTCTTCGAGCACCGTGCGGGTCTTGCCGTCCTCCAACTGCTCCAGGAAGGTCCGCAGCACCTGCAGCGGGTCCACCTCCCCCAGCACCGCCGGGTAGGCCCGCACCACCGAGGTCCCCTCGCCGAACCCCTCGATATCGAAACCCACCTTGGTCAAGAGCGGCAGCGCCTTCTTGAAGAGCTCCCGCTGCCGGGGATGAACCTCCAGCAGCTCCTCTAAGAACAGCATCTGCTTTTCCACCTGCCCGGTACGCAAGTTCTGGAGCAACGACTCAAAAACCACCCGCTCATGGGCCGCGTGCTGGTCCACGATCGCGAACCCTTCCTCCGTCTCGACGGCGATGTAGGTCCGGTGGATCTGCCCCAGCAGCCGGGTGATCCGCAGCTTGCCCTTGATTGCGATCGGCTGCTGCAGGGTTCCGCTTACCGCCGAAAAAGGGACATTTCCGGAAATGTCCCTTTTTTCCATCACGGCGCCCCAGGGCGAGGGGGAATCTGATCCCGGATGAAGCGCGTAATCGCGCGCGTGGCCAACGGCGACCTGCGCTGGCAATTTCAAGCTCGGGGCCAAGTCCGGAGCTTGAGCGAAACATTCCCGCACGGCCCGCTGGAGCGCGGAGGTGATCTCCGGCTCGTTGGAGATCCGGACCTCCTGCTTCGTCGGGTGGACATTCACATCCACCCGCTTCAAATCCACTTCCAGAAACAGCGCGGCGACCGGGTAGCGGCCTTCCATCAGCATCCCCCGGTAGCCGGCCTGCAGCGCGTAGGAGAGGGGCAGCGATTTGACCCAACGCCGGTTGACGAAGAGGTGGATCTGGCTCCGGTTGCCGCGCGTGAGGGCGGGCTTGCCCAGCAAACCCCGGAAAGCGATCCCCTCCCCTTGCCAATCCAGCTCCAACAGTTGGCCCGATGCCTCCGCTCCGATGATTTCCTCCGCCCGGCCGGACAACGGGCCGCCTGCCGGCAGGTCCAACAGTTTCTTGCCGTCCGACTTCAAAATGAAGCGGGTCTCCGGCGCGCACAGGGCCATGCGGCAAACCACGTCCTGGATCTGGCCCATCTCAGTGGAATCGGCCTTGAGGAATTTCCGGCGGGCCGGCGTGTTGAAGAAGAGATCCCGCACCTCCACGACCGTGCCGGACCGGCAGGGATGCTCCTGCACTCCTTTGAGGGAACCCCCTTCCACCACCACCTCGGCGCCGACCGGTTCCTTTGGACGGCGGGTGATCAACCGGACGCGGGAAACCGCCGCGATGCTGGGCAGCGCTTCTCCCCGGAACCCGTAGGAACCGATCCCCTCCAGGTCCTCGGCTGCGGCGATCTTGCTGGTGGCGTGGCGCTGGAAGGCGAGTTTCGCGTCGGCGGCATCCATGCCGGCGCCGTCGTCGGAGACGCGGATCAGGGCCTTCCCGCCGTGCTCAATCTCGATCTCAACCGAGCGGGCGCCCGCGTCCAGCGAGTTCTCCACCAGTTCCTTCACAATCGAGGCCGGCCGCTCGATCACCTCGCCGGCGGCGATCTTGTTGGCCAGCTGCTCCGGCAGAACCCGGATCGTCCCCATCAGCCCTTCTTCTCGATGATCTTCGCCGCCTCGGCGTTCTCTTTCTCCAGCACCTTGAGGATCTCTTCCGCCCGGTCGGTCACGCCGGCCGGGATGCCGGCGAGCCGGGCCACGTGGATCCCGTAGCTGCGGTCCGACCCGCCCCGCGCCACCTTCCTCAGGAAGAGGATGCCGTCCGCCGTTTCCCGGACTGTGCTGGTGAAGTTCTTGACCGAGGGGAACTCCCGCTCCAACTGGATCAGCTCATGGTAGTGGGTGGCGAAGAGGGTGCGCGGGCGGACCGGGCCGGCCGCCAGATGCTCGCAGATCGCCCAGGCCAAACTCACGCCGTCAAAGGTGGAGGTGCCCCGCCCGACCTCGTCCAGGATCAGCAGACTTCTCCCGGTGGCGGACCCCAGGATCTGGGCCATCTCGATCATCTCCACCATGAAGGTGCTCTCGCCGCGGGAGAGGTCGTCCCGCGCCCCCACGCGCGTGAAGATCCGGTCCACCAGCCCGATCCGGGCCGAGGAAGCCGGCACGAAGGAACCGATCTGTGAGAGCAACACAATCAGAGCGATCTGCCGGATGTAGGTGGATTTGCCGGCCATGTTCGGCCCGGTCAGCACGATCAGCTGGTTTTCGGTCCCATCCAGAGCGGCGTCGTTCTCCACGAACTTGCCGGCCGGCAGCATCGCCTCCACCATCGGATGCCGGCCCCCTTCGATGACCAGCTCCAGCGAATCGCTCACCTCGGGACGAACCCACCGGTTCTGGACCGCCGTGAAGGCCAGCGCCGCCAGGGCGTCGAGCTCCCCCACCGCGCGGGCAGCCGCCTGCAGGCCGGCCAGATCCTTGAGCACCTGTTCCCGCGCCTCCAGGAAAAGCCGGTACTCCAGCTCCTTGATCTTCTCCTGCGCGCCGCTGATCTTCTCGTCCCACTGCACCAGCTCCGGCACCACGAACCGCTCGGCGTTGGCCAGCGTCTGCCGGCGCTGGTACTCGGGCGGGGCGAGCGCCAAGTTCGGCTTGCTGATCTCGATGGAGTAGCCGAAGACCTGGTTGTATTTGACCCGCAGCGACCGGATGCCGGTCCGCTCCGCCTCCCGCCGCTCGAACTCCACCAGCCAGGATTTCCCCTTGGCCGCCAGCCCCCGCAGCTCATCCAGCTCGGCGGAGTGGCCGTCCCGGATCATGCCCCCTTCCTTCAGAGTCAGCGGCGGCACCTCTACAATCGCCCGCTCGATCAGATCCCGAATCTCCGGGAACGGCTCCATCTGGCCGCACAACTCACCCAACATCGAATCGGTACCAGGTACCGATTGCCTGTTTGGTACCTGGTACCGATTTTCAAGAGATGCGCGGATCTTCGGCACGCGCTCCAGGAACAGCTTCAGTCCCAGCAGATCCCGCGCGTTGGCGACGCCGCAGTTGAGCCGGCTCAGCGTCCGCTCGGCATCCCGCAGCCCTTTGAGCAGTGAGCGCAGCGCTTGGAGCAGCGCCGGCTCCGAGACCAGACGGGCCGTCCCTTCTTGCCGGCGCCGCACTTGCTCCAGCTTCAGCATCGGGTGCAGCACCCAATGGTGCAGCGTGCGGCTGCCCATCGGGGTCAGCGTCTGGTCCAGGCAGCCCAACAGCGTGGCCGGACGCTTTTCGCCTCCGGGCCCGGTGAGCAGCTCCAGCGAGCGGACCGTCTGCCGGTCCAGCGCCATGAAATCCCGTTGCTCCAGCAGCACCGGCATCCGCAGATGCCTAAGCGACGGCTGCAGATGGTCTTTGAGGTAATAGAGGACCGCCCCCGCCGCCGCCATCGCCAGCGGACGGTCGTGGAACGGCACCGACCGCTCGGAGGCGAGCCCGAACCCTTCCCGGAGCAGCCGGGCCCCCTCGGCCGCCTCGAAGATCCAATCTTCATAGACGGTCACCGTCGCTCGGCCGTTTTCCTTGAGCAGCTCCGCCCCGTTCGGATCGCGCGAAAAACCCTTGGAGAGGATGATCTCGCGCGGCTGCAGCAAGGAGAGCTCATTCGGCAAACGGTCGCTTTCCATCTCCCGGAGGAAGAATTCCCCGGTACCCAAGTCCAGCGCCGCGAGCGCGCGGCTTCGGCTGGAGGAGGCAATCGCGACGATGTATTCGGCTTGCGGCGGCTTTTGCTCCTCATCCAGGTAGGTGGCCGGCGTGATAACGCGGGTGATCTTGCGATTCATCAGCCCTTTCGCCGCCTGCGGATCCCCCATCTGCTCGCAGACGGCCACCTTGAGGTTGCGGTCCAGTAGCGCCCGCACGTACTGCTGGAACGCATGGTAGGGGATGCCGCACATCGGCACGCGGCCGGCCGGGCCGCCCTCGCGGCCGGTTAGCGTGATCCCCAGGATTTCAGAGGCCCGCACGGCGTCCTCGAAGAACATCTCGTAGAAATCGCCGAGGCGGAAAAAGAGGACGGTGTCCGAAGCAAGGGTCTTCTGGATGGAGCGGTATTGCTCCATCATGGGGGTGAGCTTCTGTTCGGCCGGGAAAAGACTCTGTGTCATCAAGTCACGGGGAGTGTGACCCGATGCGTTACTCTCCCTCCTCGCCTTCGACCGGCTTGGCGACCGAGATCGCCACGGCCGTCTTCTTGCCGTCCTTCACCAGGTAGTCAATGTCCACCTCGTCGCCGGCGGCGATCTCTTTCAGCGAGGCGACGTTGTCGTACTCGGTCTTGGAGTCCACCCAGTAGCCGGCTTCCTTCTCCTCGCCGGTGTCGTAATCGAACTCATTGATCACCAGCTGGTCGCCCTCGACGCTCTTGGCCGTGCCGAACGCGTATTCCGGCTCCTCCTCCTGAGCCGTGGGAACAGCGGCCTCCGGAGCGGCGGCAGGAGGGGTGGTTTGCCCGGCCGTCCCTTCCTCAGCAAGCGCCCGCGCGGAGATCATCCCGATAAAACCAAAAGCGAAAATTGCCGCGATCCATGCGTTCCTTTTCATTCTCTTTGTCTCCTTTTCACGCGATTATAGCGCATCCGAACATCAACGGTAGTTCTCGAACTGGAGCGGGAGCCCCAGGTCCTTGTCCTTCAAACCCTGTATCACTTGCTGGAGGTCATCGAGCTGCTTCGCGTAGACCCGCACCGAGTCTCCCTCGATCTTCGCGTCCACCTTGAGCCCCAGCCCCTTGACCGCCTTCACGACCTCCCTGGCTTTCTCGGAGGAGATCCCCTGCTGCAGGTCCGCCTGCTGCTTGGCCCCGCCGGCCGGCAGCTGCTCCGGCTCCTTCCACTCAAACGAGCGCAGCGAGACGCCCCGCCGGCCGAGCTTGTCCTGCAGCAGGTCCACCACGCTCTTGAGCTGCATCAGATGGTCCGCCGTCAGCTTTAAGCCCGGCGGCTTCTCCTCCACCAGTGCGATGCCGGCGGTGGAGCCCCGGAAGTCAAAACGAGTCTGTATCTCTTTCTGCGCCATCTGCACCGCGTTGCGCAGTTCCTGAGGGTTGACCTTAGAAACGATGTCGAAGCTGTGATCCTTTGCCATCGTGATAGAATGCCCATTATAATGCTTTTTGCCGCCGGAATCTCCGACCAAACCGATCCCCAGAAAGCGCTCGAAGCCGCGGCCGCCCAAGCCCTCCCCTCCCTGCAGGGCCAACCGGCGCACGCCGCTTTCCTGTTCGTCTCCGGGTTGTACCGGACCGAGTGGGGTCCACTGCTGCGCCGGCTCCGCGAAGAGCTGGGCTCCCCGCTCCTGCTGGGCTGCACCGCCGGCGGCGTGCTGGGGAAAGAAAAGGAATTGGAGCGGGCCCCGGCCCTCTCGCTGGCCCTGGCCCACCTGCCGGGCGTGAAGCTGCATCCCTTCAGCGTTACCCCCCAGGAGCTCGCCGAGCAGCAGGAGCCGGGCTTCTGGATCGAGAAAACCGGCGTCAACCCGAAGGAAGAGCCCTCCGGCATCCTGCTGCCCGACCCCTTCAGCTGCGACGCCATGGCGCTGGTCGGGGGCTTGAACACCGTTTACCCCAAGATGCCCTTGATCGGCGGATTGGCCAGCGGCGCCTCCCAAGCCGGCGGCAACGCCCTCTTCTTCAACGACGAGATCGTCTCGGAAGGGGCCGTGGGAGTCCTGCTGACCGGCGACGTCCTGCTTCAGACCGTGGTTTCGCAGGGCTGCCGGCCGATCGGGCGCCCCTACATCATCACGCGGGCCGAGGAGAACGTGATCCTGGAGCTGGCCGGCCGGCCGGCGATGGCCACCCTGCAGCAGCTCTACGGCGAGCTGCCGGAGCCGGATAAGAAACTGGCGCGGGAAGCGCTGCTGTTGGGAGTGGTGATGGACGAGTATAAGGAAAAGTTCCAGCGGGGGGATTTCCTGATCCGTAACCTCATCGGCATGGATCCTTCGGTCGGGGCGCTGGCCGTGGGGGACCGGGTCCGGACCGGCCAGACCGTGCAGTTCCACGTGCGGGACGCTGTTTCCTCACGCGAGGACCTCCAGACCCTGCTCAACCAGGGGGCTCGTCCTAAGTCCGGCTTCAGCGGCGGGCTGCTGTTCAGCTGCCTCGGCCGCGGGCGGGAACTCTACGGGGAGCCGGACGTGGACGTCCGGACGATCCGGGAAGCCCTTGGGGGCAGCTGCCCCGTCGCCGGCTTCTTCTGCAACGGGGAGATCGGCCCGATCGGCCCGCGCAACTACATCCACGGCTTCACGGCGAGCTTGGGCCTTTTCCGCCCGCGCAACAGCCGCTCGGGCTGAGCCTCCAACCGTTCGGGCTGAGCCCGTCGAAGCCCGAACAGCCGCTTCCGCGCTTTCCCGCACCACCCACCCCGCGCATCTCAGCAAAAGATAGCAGTGTTCCATCGCAGAGCCCCCAATCTTAAGATTCCAATTTGGAATCTTAAAGAGCACTCACTCTTTAGCGTGAAATCCTATCTGTCGGCGCTTCGGTGTAGGCGGGGCAAGCAACTGACGGATCGTTTCAAACAGGTTATGAATGGCCTCATCATGTCCCTCCAGTTTGCGTTCTAGCTCTTCCAGTTTTATGGAAAGCTCCTTGTGAGTAGCCAGCAGCTGCCGAAGCTTCACAAAAGCACGCATGATGGCGATATTGATCTGGACCGCTCGCTTGCTGTGCAGGACCCCAGAAAGCATGGCCACGCCTTGCTCCGTAAAAACGTAGGGCAAATAACGACGACCGCCTCGACCTTTCTTTGAGATCACAATTTGTGATCTCAAAGATTGGCTTTCCTGTTCTGTAAGTCGGAACATAAAATCTTCCGGAAAACGTTCCCGATTCCGTCTTACAGATTGGTTAAGCGCCTCCGTCGTAACTCCATAGAGATCCGCAAGGCCACTATCCAGCAAAACCTTATGTCCGCGCACAAAGTGGATCATTTGCTCAATTTTCCGATTAGAGATCAGTTCTGTCATCGGCACTCCCCTTGTTTTTGATATCACAATTTTCGACCTCGAGTTCACGCTGCCAATTCTACCTGATGTAGTAGAACTTTGTCTACTATAAAGGCAAAATAAAAAACAGCCGGCTTGGAAGAGTTTTTACCCGTCCTTTTGAGAGCGGAGGCGCAGCTTCATGTCGGCGATCCGCTTGCGGATGCGGAGGCTCTTCGGGGTGACTTCGAGGAGCTCGTCGGGGCCGATGTATTCGAGGGAGAGCTCCAGCGTCATCTCGCGCGGGGGGACCAGCAGGATGGTGGCTTCCGCGTTGGAGCGGACGTTGGTGAGCTTCTTCTGCTTGCAGATGTTGACGCCCAGGTCCTGGTCTCTGCTCGCCTGCCCCACCACCATGCCGACATAGACCGGGACCGTGGGGCCGATGAACAGCTCCCCCCGCTCCTGGATGTTCATGATCGCGTAGGAGCTGCTGACGCCGTCCTCGGTGGCCACCAGGGATCCGTGCGGCTGCTGGCCCGGCAGATCGGGGAGGAATGGCTGGTACCCTTCGAACATGTGATGCGCCAAAGCGGTGCCGCGGGTCTTCTTGAGCAGGATGCTCTTGAGGCCGAGCAGGCCGCGGGTGGTGATGTGGTATTCCAGATGGATCTCGCCGGTGGCCGTCTGCGACATGTCCTTCATCTCGCCCCGGCGCCGGCCCAGCTCCTCCATCACGGTCCCCTGATGCTCGACCGGAGCGTCGATGGTGAGGAATTCGAACGGCTCCAGCCGCTTGCCGTCCTTTTCCTTATAGACCACCTCCGGCTGGGAGACCTCCAGCTCGTACCCCTCCCGCCGCATCGTCTCGATCAGGATCGCCAGGTGAAGCTCACCCCGGCCGGAGACCAGCATCGTGTCGGGGTTGTCGGTGTCGGCCATCCGCAGCGCCACGTTGGTCTCCAGCTCCTTCTCCAGCCGCTCCCGCAGCGCCCGGGAGGTGACGTACTTGCCCTCCTTCCCGGCGAAGGGGCTTTTGTTGACCGCGAAGGACATCCGCAGCGTGGGCTCCTCGATCTCCACGCGGGGCAGCGGCCGGGGCCGCTCGGGATCGGTGATCGTGTCGCCGATGGAAATCTCCTCGAAGCCGGCCACCGCCACGATCTCGCCGGAGCCGGCCGCCGTAATCTCCGTCCGTTCCAGCCCCTGGTAGGCCAGCAGGGCCAGCACGTTGGCGCGGGTCTGCTTGTTGTCGGCGTCGATCCGCACCACCGCCTGGCCTTTTTTGATGGAGCCGGCCTGGATCTTGCCGATCGCCATCATCCCCTTGAAGGAATCGTAGGCAAGGGCCAGCACCAAGATCTGCAGAGGATCATCCGGAAGGACGGTGGGGGGAGGGATCTTTTGAACGATCGTCTCGAACAGGGGGCCGACGTCGGGGCTGGGCTTGTCCAGGTGCAGCGTGGCGGTGCCCAGCAGCGCCGAGGCGTAGACGATCGGGAAATCCAATTGGTCGTGCGAGGCATTGAGCTCGACGAAGAGGTCGAAGGTCCGGTTCAAGGCCTCGTCCACCTGGGCGTCCGGCCGGTCAATCTTGTTGACCACCACGATCACCGGCAGCCCCAGCCCGATCGCCTTGCGCAGCACGAATTTGGTCTGCGGCATCGGGCCGTCCTTGGCGTCCACCAGCAGCAGCGCCCCGTCCACCATCCGCAGCGTCCGCTCCACCTCGCCGCCGAAATCGGCGTGGCCCGGCGTGTCCACGATGTTGATCTTGATATCGCCGAACAGCAGGCTAGCGTTCTTGGCCCGGATCGTGATCCCTTTCTCACGCTCCAGGTCCATGGAATCCATGATGAGCGTCCCCTCGGAGGCGACGCCCTTCACGGCGTGTGTGTAGCGCAGCATCGCGTCCACCAGCGTGGTCTTGCCGTGGTCCACGTGGGCGATGATCGCGATGTTGCGCAGGAGGAGGTCCTGCGCCATTATTTCTTCCCGGCTGGGGCCTCCTTGCTTACCGTGACCGGGACAAAATCCTTCCCGTCGAAGGCCGGGTTGAAAATCACATAAGCCACCGCCGGCTCCGGGGACTGGTTGGTGAAGGAATGGGGAACCCCGCGCGGGATCGTCACGATGCTGCCGGGTTTGAGCTCCAGCTTCCGGCTGCCCACCCAGAGGATGCCCTGCCCCTTGAGCAGGATCGCCGTCGCGTCATGGCGCTCGTGGATGTGGAGCGGTTCCTGCTTGCGGATCTGCACCAGGTGGGTGCTGGCCAGCTCTCCGCGCGACAGCTCCTCGAGCGACATCGCTTGGTCGGCCTTCAGCGGGTGCTCCTTGAGCCAAGCGTCCAGCGTGACTCCCTTGCCGCCGCTGCTGATCGGAAAGGCCACCCATTGCGTGGAGGTCGTGGCGCAGCCGGCCAGTGCCAGCAGCAAGAAACCCAGAAAACCCCGTTTCATCGCGTCCTCTCCTTTATGTAGCCGTGTTGTTTGAACCATTGAACCGCCCGGCGGACCGCCTCCGCCGCCGGCGTCTGCGGCATCCCCAGCTCCCGCACCGCCCTGGAGCCGTCCAGCAGGCAGCCGCCCAGGTAAGCTCCCACGTAAGGGATTTTCCATCGCGGAGGGGGCAAGCCCAATTCCCGGCAGGCAAACGTCCCAAATTCCTTTAAACTCACGTTTTGTCCGGCCAGCAGGTACCGCTCGCCCACCCGGCCCATTTCGGCCGCCCGGACATGGCCCACACCGACATCCCCGGTGTAGACCACGTTGAACGAGATCTCAGTGTACCACCGAAACCGGTACCTGGAAAAGGCTAAGACCGACCGGCCGGAAAAGGTGTGGGCGTCGTACTCCCCGATGCAGAGCGAAGGGTTCACGATCACCACCGGGAGCCCGGCGCCGGCCGCCCGAAGCGCCTCCTGCTCCATGGCGATCTTCACCGCCGCGTATCGGCGACGCCAATGGGTCAGCGGCCAGGGTTCGGCATCCGCCTCCGTTGCCGCCTGCCCCGGGACCGCCCGGATCGTCGCGGCGCTGCTGGTGAAGACTACCCGCGCCGGGGCCGCCTGCCGGATTGTTTCCAGATCCCGCCGGGCCGATTCGATCCCGGCCCGAACCGCCTTTTCGCGGGACCCGCGATTCGCGGGGTAGTAGCCGGCCGCGTGGAAGACCCATTCACGGCCGCGCAGCGCCTCCACCAGTTGCCCTGGCCGGTCCAGGTCCACCTTCACCCGCTCCACCGGCAATCCGTCCAGCACCGGGAGATACTTCTCGCTCCGGTAAGCGGCCCGGACCTCGTGGCCTTGGGCCAGCAGCGCCCGGACTACATGGGCCCCGATGTGGCCCGTTGCCCCCAGCACCAGCGCCTTCGCCATGATCGGCATCTTATCATGGGTGACTTGACTCAACGTCTAAGCGGGCTTACCCTATTGGAAACATGGATGTGAAAGGGTATTCCAAAGAGCATCCGGCGTTCGCTTCGGCCCTGCTGGGCCTGTCCTTGGTTGCCCTGCTGGGCGTCCTGGACTGGGCGTCGGGGCCCACCGTCTCCCTCGAGGTCTTCTTCCTGATCCCCGTCACGCTGACGGTCTGGTTCGCCGGCAGGCCGGCCGGCATCCTGATCGCTGTTTTAAGCGCCATCACCTGGTTCGCGGCCGACACCGCTTCAAAACCCGGGTCCCTCTCTTCCCCGCTCCCTTACTGGGACGCTGCCATGAAAATGGGCTTCCTGCTGGCAGTGGCCTGGATCCTGCCGGCCCTCAAGAGGGACTGGGACCAGGAGAAGGCCTCGGCCCGGACCGATTACCTCACCAAGACCGCGAACAAGCGGTCCTTCGAGGCGGCCGCGAAAGCCGAGATTGACCGGGCCCAGCGGTACAACCGGCCCTTCTCGGTTGTCTACCTGGATGTGGACAAGTTCAAGTTCGTCAACGACCGGTACGGGCACAACACCGGCGACATGCTGCTGCGCGCGACCGCGCAGACGATCCAGGGAAAAATCCGGACCACCGATTTGATCGCCCGGATGGGCGGGGACGAGTTCGCGCTGCTGCTGCCGGAAACCCAGTCGGAGGCGGCACAGATCGTGGTGAAGCGGCTCCAGCGGTTCCTGCTGGACCTGGCTCAGAGAAATGAGTGGCCAGTCACCTACAGCTTCGGGGTGGCCACCTTCCTCCGTGCGCCGGAATCGGTGGAGGATCTGGTGAAGAAGGCCGACATCCTCATGTACGCCGCCAAGAACAGCGGCGGCAACGCGGTCCGGCACGAGATCATCGGGCCGATCGAAGTTTCCTAGAGCTTCCGGAGCACCGCGCGCGCCGGGGCGCCATCCCCACCGGCGATCTTCAGCGGCAGGCAGATCAACTCATAGCGGCCGGGCCGCGCATCCTTTAGGTCCAACCCCTCGATGATCCAAATCCCGGCTCCCAGCAGCGCCCGGTGCACTTGGGCCCCGTCCTTCTTGTAGCCGCCCACCGAAAGGTAATCCACCCCGACGCAGCGCAGCTTCAAGGAAGCGAGAAGGCGGGCCGATTCCGCCGTCAGATGGACGAAGTCCCGGACGAAGGAGTTGGTTTTCCAGCAGCGGGTGGAGTTTCGCGTCTTGAAGAGGATCCGCTCGCCGCGCCGGATCCGGTAGGGGCGAAGCTCCTCGACCCGGATTTCCCGCGGGTCCCGGATCGGGATCACGCGGGCCGGGCCGACCACCGCTTCCAGCGGAAGCCGGTCCATCGTCCGCCCCCCCTTGAGGAAATGGGCCGGCGCGTCCATGTGGGTGCCGGTGTGGGAGCCCATCGAGAGCAGCGAGAGCGTGGAGGAGCCGGTCCGGCTGATCTCCTTCACCTTCCGGATCCGGACGCCGGGGTCGCCCGGCCAGTGAACCATCCCGTCCCGGATAGAAACTGAGATATCAATAAAGCCGTTCATCCTTCGGCATGCTCAGGACGAACGGTTTTCATTCCGGTGTCGGCAGCAGTCTTCCGCGCCGCATTCGGCCACCTCCAACCCAAGCACGCATCCTTCCGAGTCGGTGCGGGCAGTGAAGTTGGCTCGGCACTTCCCGCAAGTGAACCGGCCGGCCGGTTTGCCGGGCCGGAGCTCCTCGCCGCAGAAGAAACAGCGCAGCGCAGCGTTCATTCCATTCCCTTCCGATGCGCTCGGACATCCGTGATGCTGCAGGCGACGATCACGTTGAGGCCCAGCGACCGCGCCTTCTCGACCAGCTCATCACTCTCGGAGCCGGGGTTCAGGAAGAGCTCCTTGGTTCCTTTCTTCGCGATCTCCTCGATCACCTTCATGCCGGTCTGCGGCGGCAGGTAAACGCTCACCCGGTCCAGCGGAACAGGGATATCGAGCACCGACTTGTAGACCTTCAGCCCCTCGATCTCGGTCTCCTTCGGGTGAACCGGGAAAACCTCGTAACCGGCCTCCCGGTAGCTGTGGATCGCGATGTTGCCGTACTTAGAGCGGTCGGAGGAGGCCCCGACCACGGCGATCGTCATTTCTTGAAGGCCTTGTTCAACAGCTCCCCCACCAGGTCCTGCGCCTTGGCGGAGAAAAGCTTCTCTGCCACATACTGGAGATCCGGGGTCACCGAGGGTTTCTGGACGGTCCCTTCCACCCGGACCGGCAGGACAATCCGCCACTGGTCGTCGGACAGGAACCGGAGCTCATCCACCGACTTGATCAGCGCCGCGGAGAGGTCCTGCAGGATGTAGATCCGGGCCGGGAAGGACAGGCTCCCATCCAGGCCGTACCGGCCCGAGGCGGCCAGCTCAAAGGAATCGGTGGCGACCCGGAACTGCCGGAAGAAGACCCCTCCGTTCTCCAACGTGAAGTTGAGGTCCATCGGCCGGAAGAGGGTGTCCTTCTCATTCAGTTTTTGAGCGAATTCGGGCGGCAATTTGGCCAGGAGGGATTCCGTGAGGCCCGGGATGACGGTCAGCCGGTCGAAGAGTTCCCGGAGCAGGTTCACGTTGGGGAGGCGGATGTTCTCCGTCTTGAGCTGGATCTCCCCCTCCGGGCGGGCGCCGAACCCGCGCACCTTCCCGCTGAGCCGGATCGTCCCTTCCCCCATCTTCGCGGAGGATTCTTTGAGATCGAGCTGCTGCGACTTCAGATCTACCGCCGCCCGCAGGTTCACGTGCTCCAGCGTCACCTCCAGGGGGGGCCGGATACTCTGGTCCGCGTAGACCAGGGTCCCCTCCCGCACCACGAGCTCCCGAATGAGCAGAGGGGCGGCCTTGGCGGCGGCCGGGCCCGGCTCCGCCGGAGGCGCGGACGCCCCGGCAGGCGGAGGCATGCCGGGGATCTCGATCACGCCGTCGGCGTGGCGGATCACGCGGCAATAAGGGGACTCGACCTGAACGGAAAGGACTTGCACATCCCCGCGGAGCAGCGGCAAGGGCTTGAGCAGCGCCTTCACGCTTTCCACGCGCAGCGAGGGCGGGATCTCCAACCCCCGCAGCTCCGCCGCGATGCCGCCCTCCCAGCGCAGGCGGATCCGTTCCAGCTTGACCGGCCGGCCGAGGGCCGTTTCCATCTTCTTAATAACGAGGGGACGGTAACGGTCTGCATCAAACGTGGCGAGGAAAACGCCCAGCGCGACCGCGGCGATCAGGAAAAGAACCGAAAGGATGAGGAGGAACCTTTTCATGGCTAAACCTTCTTCATTGTACACTAGCCGAATGGAACGGAGAGCATTCTTCCGGTGGCATTTAGCCCCGGCGGAGCGCCGCCGGTCGAACCGGTTCTGGGCGGTGGCGCTGGTCCTTTCGATCCCCGCCTTTCTGTTCTGCGAGCGGTACGTGGTCGGCGCCGGCCGCGTCACCGACTACAGCATGTTCCCCACGCTCAAGCCCGGCGCCTACTTCCTCATCAATAAGTTCATCGTCCGGCTTAGCCCCATCCGCCGCGGGGACGTCGTGGTGATCATCCCCCCGGACCACCCTCGCTGGTATTACGTGAAGCGGGTCGTCGCCGGCGGCGGGGAAACCCTGTCCATCTCGGATGGCCGGGTCTGGGTGGATGGGAAACCTCTGCAGGAGCCCTACGCGATCGGGCGCACCGAACCCGACATGCGCCCCCGCCGGATCCCTGAGGGGTCCTATTTCCTGATGGGGGACAACCGGGTGGATAGCGAGGACAGCCGGGTGTTTGGATCGGTCCCCCGGGAGCAAATCGTGGGGAAGATCAAACCGGGACGCTTGTTTTCATTTTACTGATTACGGAAGCTTCAGGTCCCGCAGACGCAGCTCAATCTGAAAACGGTCTTCCTGGCGCCGGCCCACCGGCGAGTAAGCCAGGTGGACCGACCCCCTTACCCGCCGCAGGTTGAGCCCCTCTCCAAGAGCGTCGCGCGGCTGCAGCGCCTCAAAGCAGTTCCCCTGCGGGTCCTGCACGGTGACCCGCATACCCATCGGGTGGAAGCCCTGCTGCGTCCTCTCGGCCGGCAGCCGGGCGTCCCGGCTCAGGAACACCGGCCGCGGGTTGCCCGTCCCGAACGGGGCCAAGGCATCGAGCTCCCGCATGAGGGCCTCGGTCAATTCCGCCAGGGGCAGCTCCCCGTCCAGATCCACCGAGGGGGAAAGCATCCCCCGGTCCATCCGCTCGTGCGCCACCCGGTTGAGCGCCTCCCGGAACGGGGCGATCCGGTCCCGCTCGATGGTGAGTCCGGCGGCGCCCGGGTGCCCGCCGAACTCCACCAGATGCTCCCTCACCGAATGGAGCGCCTGCACCAGATCCAGCGCCCGCGTGGAGCGGGCCGACCCGCGGCAGGTGGAACCATTGACGGAGATCACCACCGTGGGGCGGTGGAACCGGTGGGTGAGCCGGGTCGCCAGGATGCCGGCCACGCCGGGGTGCCACTTCTCATCCTCCAGGATGATCACCCGGTCCCGGCTGAAGTTGATCTCCCGGGCCACCTTGACCAGCGCTTTCTTGAACGCCTCCCCTTCCAGCGCCCGGCGGGTCCGGTTGTCTTTGAACAGTGACTTGACCGCCTCCTCCGCCTCCGCGGGATCGTTGGTTGTGAGCAGCCGGAAACTAGTCCCGGCGGAGCCCATCCGCCCGGCGGCGTTGAGCGGCGGCGCCAGCCGGAAGCTGATCTCCTCCGGCGTCAGACGGCTTCCCTCCAACCCGGCCTCCGCGAGCAGCGCCCGCAGACCCGGCTTCCTCGTGTGCTCCAGCGCGTGCAGCCCGGCCCGGACCAGGACCCGATTCTCGCCGGAAAGGGGGGCCATGTCCGCCACAGTGCTCAGCGCCACCAAATCCAGATGCTCCCACAACCGGCAATCGGTACCAGGTACCGATTGTCCTTTGGGTACCTGGTACCGATTTTGCGTGAGCCCGCGCGCCAGCGTGAAGGCGACGCCGGCCGAGGAGAGCTCTTTCTCCGGGTAATCGCAGTCGGCCCGCAGGGGGTTCAGAAAAGCGGAGACCGGCGGATGTCCGGCGGGATCCAGGTCATGATGATCCACCACCACCGACTCCATCCCCAGCCGGCGGGCGAGCTCAAACTCTTTGATGCTGGAGGTCCCGCAGTCCGTGGTGATCAGCAGCCCCACGCCCGAGCGATGCGCTTTCTCAACGACCTCGGGCTTCAAGCCGTAGCCGTCCTCCATCCGGTGCGGGATATGGCAGGAGACCTCCGCCCCCAGGGAGCGGAGGACCCACTGCAGGAGGGCCGAGCTGGTGAGGCCGTCGACGTCGTAATCGCCGACGATCAGGATCTTTTTCTTGTCAAGGAGGGCGCCGCGGATCAGCCGCACCGCCTCCGGCAGCCCGGCCATCCGAGCCGGATCGGCCAGGGAACCGAGATCACCGAACAGGAACTGCTCGGCGGCGCCGGAGGTGTGGATGCCGCGGCGGATCAGCAGGCGGGCGAGGACCGGGCTCACCCCGAGGGCGCCGGCCATGCTTTGCACCGAACCCTCATCTACCGGGTGAAGGACCCAGGTCTTGCGCATGGGAACCCCCTAGCGCTTCTTCTCCCAAAGAAGAAGCAAGGGGGTGGCGATGTAGACGGTGGAATAGATGCCGGAGAGGAAGCCGACCAGCAAAGCGAAGGCCAAATCATTCAGGATGTCGCCGCCGAACAGGAAGAGCGAGACCACGGTCAGCAGCGTGACGCCGGAGGTCAAGATCGTCCGGGAGAGGGTCTGGTTCAAGGCCAGGTTGATCAGCTCTTGGAACGGCATCTTGCGGGCGGTGCGGCGCAGCTCCCTAATCCGGTCATAGATCACGATCGTGTCGTTGATCGAGTAGCCGGCGATCGTCAGGAAAGCGGCCACCAGCGTCAGCGAAATCGGCCGGCCGGTGATCGCCAGCGCGATCAGTGCGATCAGCACGTCGTGCAGCAGCGCCACGATGCCGGCCACTCCGAAACTCCAGGAACGGAACCGGAAACCCACGTAGAGACTGATCGAGACCAGCGCCCAGAAAACCGCCTGGATCGCCCGCTTGCGCAGGTCCTTCCCCACCGAGGGGCCTACCTTCTCCACCCGGACCAGTTCCGGCGGGTTGTCCGGGAAAGAGGCCTTCAGCTTCTCCTGGACCCCCTTCACGGTGTCGCCGGCGGTCCGGATCATCACGTCGTTGGGCCGGCCGAACTGCTGCAGTGAAGCGTCCGGCACGCCGGCTTCCTTCACCGCCGAGCGGACCGAATCCATGGGGACCGGCTTCTGGAAATGATACTGCTGGATCTGGCCCCCGGAGAAATCAATGCCGTAGGCCCGGCTCCCCAGCGATCCGAAGTAGACCAGGCCCCCCGCCACGCACAGCAGCGAGAGCATGTAGCAGAACTTGCGCGGCTTCAGGAAATCCAGCCGGGTTTGGCCGATCAGCTGAAGCATCCGGATCTGAGGGAGCATCTTAGCCCGGTGCAGCGTTTCGAAGATGACCCGCGTGACGATCACGGAGGTGAACATGCTGACCGTCAGACCGATCACCGTCGTGACCGCGAAACCCCGGATCGGACCGGTGCCGAACTGGAACAGCAGGAAGGAAGCCAAAACCGTCGTGAGGTTGGAATCCAGGATAGCGGTGAACGCCCGGTCATAGCCGTTGGTGATCACCTGGCGGATCGTGCGGCCGAGCTTCAGTTCCTCCCGCATCCGCTCGTAGATGAGGACGTTCGCGTCCACCGCCATGCCGAGCGTCAGCACGATGCCGGCAATGCCGGGCAGCGTCAGCGTGGCGTGGAACAGGGCCAAACCGCCCAGGATCAGCAGCAGGTTCAGCGCCAGCGCGACGCAGGCGATGAGCCCCGGCAGCAGGTAATAGCCGGCCATGAACAGGAAGACCAGCCCGATGCCGATGCCGGTCGCCTTGACGCCGGCCCGGATCGAGTCGCTGCCCAGCAGCGGCCCGATGGTCCGCTCCTCTTCCACAATGAGAGGGGCCGGCAGCGCGCCGCTTCGGAGCACCAGCGCCAGATCCAGCGCCTCCTGCTGCGTGTAGCGGCCGGTGATCTGCCCCTGGTCCGAGATCTCGCTCTGGATGACCGGCGCCTGCTTGACCCGGCCGTCCAGCACGATCGCCAGCTTCCGGCCGATGTTGGACCGGGTCAGCTGCGAGAAGATCTTCGCCCCCTCCGGAGTCAGCGTAAAACTGACCTCCGGTGATCCGAATTGGCCGTAATCCACGTGGGCGTTGGCGAGACCCTCCCCCGTCAGCGGGACGCTTTTCTCCAGCAGGTAGGGCTCCCCCTGAGCGTCCCTCAAGAGCTCATACCCTTCAACGGACTCTCCGGCCAGCGCCTTCTTCACCAGTTCCGGATCGGCGCTCACCATCCGGAACTCCAGGTGGGCCACCTGCTGGACAAGAGCCAGTGCCCGCTCCCGGTCCGTGATGCCCGGCAGCTGGACGACGATCTCATCCTCCCCCTGCCGGTGGATCGACGGTTCCTTGACCCCGAACTGGTCGATCCGGTTCCGGATCACTTCAAGCGCCCTCTCCGACGCGTCGGCGCGGGCCTCCTTGGGCAGCTTCGACGTGTCCACCTTCAGGATCATGTGCATGCCGCCCTGGAGGTCGAGCCCCAAGGAGATTTTTTCCTTCAACGGGAAGATCGCCCAGAGGGAGAGGCCTGTGACGGCCAGCGTCGTGACGATCCAGGGGGTCAGGCGGCGGTACACGGCGGGATCTTACCCTTCCTTCACCAAGCGGACAACGCAGTTCCTGTCCACGTCCATGCGGACATTGTCATCCACGCGCAGCGTCACCACGCTGTCTTTCACATTCACAATGGTGCCGTGGAGCCCCCCCACGGTCACCACCTCGTCGTTCTTCTTGAGCTTGGACTGCATCTGGGCCGTCTCTCTCTGCTGCTTCTGTTGGGGGCGCAGCAGCAGGAAATACATCACCCCGATAATCAGCAGCATGGGGAACAACTGGACTAATGCGTTTGAATTCACCGATTCCCTCCGTTGTACGCGACCGACAGTCCGCGGCGCAGCGCGGGGAGCGTTCCCTCCCCGATCGCCCGGCGGATTTCGGCCATCAGTGTACTATAGAACCAAAGGTTATGGAATGAGAGAAGGCGCAGGCCCAGGATCTCCTGGGACTGGAACAGGTGCCGGATATACATCCGCGAGTAGGTCCGGCAGACCTCGCAGCGGCAGGCCGGGTCCAGCGGGCGCGGGTCCTCCGCGTGGACCGCGTTGCGCAGGTTGAGCTTCCCCTCCGAGGTGTAGGCCACCCCGTTGCGCCCGTGCCGGGTCGGGATCACGCAATCGAACAGGTCCACCCCGGCCTGCACGGCTTCCACGAGATCCATCGGCTCCCCCATCCCCATCAGGTACCGGGGCTGGTCCTCCGGCAAGTTTTCAGCCGCCGCCGGCAGCAGTTCATTCATCAGTATCTTGGGTTCCCCCACGCTGAACCCGCCCAGGCAATAGCCGTCAAAGCCGATGCCGGTCAGCTGCTGAGCCGACCGCTTCCGCAACTCCGGGTAAGTGGCCCCCTGCACAATCCCAAACAAAAGTGTTCTCAGTAGGGGACTGTCCCCGAAGGGGACTGTCCCCCTTTTTTCGAACTCTCTCTTCGCCCTCTCCGCCCACCGCGTGGTCCGCTCCAGCGCCTCCTCCGCCTCCGCCCGCTCGCAGGGATACTGCACGCAGTGGTCCAGCGGCACCGCGATATCCACGCCTATCCCCAGCTCAAACTGAATCACGTTCTCCGGCGTGAGCGAGTGGGCGGATCCGTCCACGTGGGAGGCAAAGGTGACCCCCTCTTCCTTGATGCGGCGCTTCGCCGCCAGCGAGAAGACCTGGTAGCCGCCGGAATCAGTCAGGATCGGCCCGTCCCAGGCCATGAACCGGTGCAGCCCGCCGGCCTTCTCCAGAATTTTCAAGCCCGGCCGCAGGGAGAGATGATAGACGTTGCTCAGCAGGATCTGCACGCCGCACGCCTTCAAGTCCTGCGGCGTCAGCGTCTTCACCGTCCCCTGCGTGCCAACCGGCATGAAGCATGGCGTCTCGACGACGCCGTGCGCGGTGACCAGCCGCCCCGTCCGCGCCCGCCCCTCCCGTGCCGTAACGGTGAAAACCCCGTCATTGCGAGGAGGCGAAGCCTCCGTGGCAATCTCGCTTTTCAACGCCGCTTCTTATACGCCATCAACCGCTGCACGTAATCCTGCGCGCCCCACAAGATCCGCTGCTTCTCCTCTTCACTCACCGGCCGGATCCCCTTCGCGGGGACCCCCACCGCCAGCATGCCCGGCGGCACCTTCTTCCCTTCCGTCAGCAGGGCCCCGGCCGCCAGGATCGATCCCGCCCCGAGCTCCGATCCGTCCAGCAGGTTGGCCCCCATCCCGACCATCGCTTCGTCGCCGACCACGGCCCCGTGGATCGTGGCCCGGTGCCCCACCACGACCCTCTTCCCGATCTTGACCGGGAACCCCCGGCTGGTGTGCGCCACCGACTGGTCCTGGAAGCTGGTCTCCTCCCCAATCTCGATCGGCTCGATGTCGCCCCGCAGGACGCACCCCGGCCAGATCGAAACGCGGGGGCCCAGCGTCACCCTGCCAATCACCACCGCCGAAGGGTGGACGTAGGCAGTCGGATCAATCGTCGGCATCACTCCCTCAAACTCTTCAATCATTCTTCCTCCAATCCGTCACGAGCTCTATCCAGTTGTCATTTCGAGGCCGTCAGGCCGAGAAATCTCGTTTTAAACAATGAACATCGCGTCGCCATATGAGTAGAACCGATATTTCTCACGAATTGCTTCCGCATACGCCGCCCGGATCCGCTCCTCCCCCGCAAAAGCGGAGACGAGCAACAGCAAGCTGGTGCCCGGCAGATGGAAGTTGGTGATCATCGCGTCAACCACTTGGAACTTGAAACCAGGCCTGATGAATAAATCCGTCGTCCCCTCTACGACGGCCGCAGGTCCTGCCGCCTGCGGGTACTCCCACCGTCCTCGCTGAGGCTCCGGGCGGTGGGTCCTCCCTCCGGCGTCACCCCCGGCCTTGGCTTCGAGAGTTCGGACTACAGTTGTCCCGACCGCAATAACCCGGCCACCTGTTGTTTTCGTCTGCTCAATCGCCTTCACCGTTTCCGCCGGCACTCGGAACCGCTCCGGGTGCAGTTTCCCTCCGGCCAGTTCCTTCTCGCCGACCGCCTTGAACGTCCCCCATCCGACGTGCAACGTCACAGTCGCGATCCGGATTCTCTTCTCCCGGATTTTCTCCAGCAGCTCAGGAGTAAAGTGGAGCCCCGCCGTGGGGGCCGCCACCGCGCCGGCCTCTTTCGCGTAGACCGTCTGGTACCATTCGGCATCTTCGGCCCGCGCCGGCCGGCCGATGTAAGGGGGCAGCGGCATTTCCCCCAGCCGGCTCAGAGTTTGCTCCAACCCTCTCCCCTCAAATCGGATGAGCCGCTCGCCGTTCTCCCACCCAAGCACCTCCGCATGCAGCCTGCCGTCGTCGAACTGCAGCCGCGTGCCCACTTTCAAGTTCTTGGCCGGCTGCCCCAAGCACCAATAAATCCGGGCTTTCTCTCCCTCCTGCCTGCCCTCGGAAAGCAGCAGCAGCTCCACCTGCCCGCCGGTTACCGCCTTGCGCCCGCGCAGCCGGGCCGGCAGCACCTTCGTGTCGTTGAGCACCAGGCAGTCGCCGGCCTTCAGATAATCCGGCAGGTCGCGAAAAATCCGGTGGGCCATCTTCCCGCTCCGGCGGTCCAGCGCCAGCAAACGGGCGGCATCGCGCGGCTCGCAGGGTTGTTGGGCGATCAGTTCCTTGGGAAGATCGTAGGTAAGCACGGAACGATTATAACAGGGGGGCCGAATTACGCGGCGGCGCCGAGGACTTCCACTGGTTGTTCCCAATCCCGCTGGACCGCGCCGTTGATCCGGAGGATCCCGTTTCCTTGCCCTCGCAGCGCCGCTTCCATTCCGGCCAGCTGCGGCAGACTCAAATGAGGGGACACCTCTCCGGAAAGATTCACCGCGCCAATCCCGGGAGGAACCCATTCCCGTTCCGCGCCGATCGGCACATCCCTCAGCAGGGCCATGCCGCGCCGGCCGGCCGCGACCTCAGCCGCGAGAAAAGCATGAACCTGCTCCATCCCCCCTTGCAGGCGGATGATCCGCTCCAACCCAATCGCCTGGGCTACCGCCGGATCCAACTGGACCCCTTCTCCAAGATAGAGCTGGGCATCCGGGTTCCAAATCTCCGCTGCCGGCAAGGCGATCCACTTCCCGCCCATCTCCAGCCCAGCCATCGCCACCCGTTCCGGAAAAAGATCCTGAACAAAAACCACCTCTCCATTCGGACCCACGGATGTGGATCCATCAAACAGACGAATCCTTTCCTCCGCCCCGGCGGTTTGGAGGAAAGCATCTAGGAACTTTTTTGTTTCCAGGCCACCCCCCTCTCGTTCTAATGAATCCGGCAACGGCACAGACATCTCGGTGAGAGCTTTCTCTCCGTAACGGTCCATCTCGCGGGCAAAAAGAAAACCGTCCCGAATCTTGAATTCTAAGACATTCTGATTCAACACCCCGACGCGGTCCGTCATCAGGATGTTCCCTAATTGCCGGAAGATAGTCTGCGCATCTCTAGGCAGAGTATTGTCATATTGTTCCAGCAGTGTCTGTTCTAGTCTTGGAAAGAGTTCGTACTTCCGCGCCAAGTTCAACAGGAAATCCTGTGCAGGCGTCAACTGACTCGGCAGCAGGGCTTCAATTGTTTCTTTTGCCATCCGCTCCTGAAGCCTGGGCATACTCAGGGGATCAATGATGACGGGTTTCACCTTTCCGTAGAACTCTGGGCTGAGGTTGCCTTCCGAATCCA
>Ga0209726_10003005_pt1 | contig 23757 bp, 12 predicted proteins | sample Subgrocontami54m_FD_187453 | JGI IMG/M metagenome (GOLD analysis project Ga0209726, IMG submission 187453) | Subsurface groundwater microbial communities from S. Glens Falls, New York, USA - GMW46 contaminated, 5.4 m (SPAdes) (version 3) | ecosystem: Environmental > Aquatic > Deep subsurface >... | reverse complement strand
CAATGGGCAAAAACCTATTGCCCATTGCCTGTCCTTTCCATATACTCCCTTGCCTGATGCACAAATGCCTCCATCCGCGTCTTTGAGTTTGTATCTTCAAGCCCTTCATAAACCATATTGAGATATGGGATATTGCCATTTTCTTCCCGCACCCTTTTAAGCACCGCGTTCACAACCGTGCCCGGCATACATGTAAACGGCATTGCATTGACGATCCCATGCGCACCCTTTTGTATGTAGTCCATTGCCTTGCCGACGCTTAAAGCAGCCTCGCCTTCAAATGAATCATGGATATAAGGCATTGAGAGACTTAAGACCTCCTCTGTGGTCGGCTCATGGCCTTCTCTCAAATCTCCGTCAAGGATATTCAGGAATTTATGCTCATCCCGCCGCTGGAAAAAGTCATTTACAGCGGTCCTGATAAACAGGCCATAGTGCCCGCGCTCCCAGTTTCTCCTTTTGGCGCAGAAGTTAGTATAATAAATCCATTCGCCAATCGGAGGCAGCCTTACCTCTGCGCCAAGCGCCTCAAGTTGTTTTACAAGGTCTTCATTGCTGAACCTGTTGCTCCTCACATATATCTCGCCTACAACGCCGACAATCGGCTTATCTTTTTTCTCATGGACGGGTATGGCAAGGAATGCCTGCTTTGCCTCTGTCAGTTCCTTTGCCGGGAATCTCCTCTCCCTTACGGCGGCGCATATTTTATGTATGCTGTCCCAGTATACCTTTTCTGTTTCGCCGGAGATTTTTTCATAAGGCCTTGTCTCTCTTAGCCGTTTTTCAAGTATGTCTATGGCAACTATGCCCCACCATGCAAGCCTCGGAAAATTGCCGCCGACCATGCCCAACTCCTTGTAAAATGCCTCATCCTGGTCAGGCGCATAAACAGGCACATCCTTATACCCCATCTCGTCAAGTATCAGCCTGTGATAGCGGTTATACTGTCCGAACCTGCACGGCCCGTTGCCGGAAGGCATAAAAAACGCCGAACTTTCAGGGGCAAAGTCAGGTCTCTTTATAATCTTTATCATATCGCCGGTTGTTATGATGCTCGGATAGCATTCCCTGCCTGAACTATATCTTTTGCCCCATTTAAGCGTTTCATCATCCGGTTCAGGTATAATCTCTGCCTCAATGCCGCATGCCTCAAATGCCGCCTTCATTGCATACACAGCATCAGCCATATTCGGCAGATAAATCTTTTTCTTTAAGCCTGTCCTGTGAACCGCATTCTGTTTTTCCCGACCCCTGACCTCTGCCCCCTGACCCCTTTTTCTTATATTTCTCAGACTGTCAAGAAACGCCTCGCATCTTGTTATCGCGCCTGCATCAGCAGAATGCTCGTCTATCTCAAGTTGAAGAAATGGTTTCCCTTTTGCCGTGTCTTTAAAAAAGTGCGTGATAAACGAATCAGGACCGCAGCCAAAATTTGTAAGGTAGATTGCGTAGAGATTGGGATTTGCGTTTACAAGCCTTGCGGTTGCAAGGATCCTCTGCCCGGATTTCCAGTACATATCCGCGGCCATAGTATCATCTATTTCATCATCCACAGGGAGCATATCAAACGGTATAGCAAGGACACCCATATCCCTTAGCTTCTGCGGCAGTTCAAGGTTAATGCCATTATCCATCGTGTTATACGGCCTGCCTGCGATAACAAGGGTAATATCTTTTATATCCCTCAGAACCTCTCTGCCTCTTTCCTGCATCCTCCTGTAGAAATTTCTCTGGCCTTCCTCTGCAATCAGAAGGGCATTATCTATTTCTTTCTTTTTTCTGCCAAGCATGTCTCCAAATTCATAAAATTCTTTTTTCATGACCTTTTCAGGCTTGTTAAAATGAAAAACCGGTTTTAACACTTCAATGCCAATGCCCTTAAAATTAAAAGCGGACTCCGACAGATATGGCATTGTCTGGACATAAGGGCAATGATAAGTAAATGTGTGCCCCTTCTTTGCAGGCCTTAGGTTTACTATACTTGGAAGGAATATTTTTTTTGCGCCCTTATTTATCAAATCCTGAATGTGACCGTGGCTGATTTTTATGGGAAAACAAGTCTCTGCAACTACCCTCTCAACCCCTTCTTTGATAATCTCCCTGTTTGTGGGCGCTGAGAGGATAACCTTAAATCCAAGCTCATTAAAAAATGCCTTCCAGAACGGATACATCTCATACATATAGAGTATCCTCGGCAAACCGATTGCAGGCGCATCCTCAGGAAGGGTTTTGCCTTTGTATGATGAAAATAAAATCCTTTCCCTCTCCTTATAAAGGTCTGGCATTGACGAGTTTTTCTTTGACGCCATGCGCACATCATACTTTTCGCATCGGCTGCCGTAGTAGAGAGGCTCCTCCCCTTCAACAACAACCTTTTTTATATCGCATATATTTGAGCAGTCCCTGCACTCAAATGATGCAAGGGTGTATTTCTTTTTGCTTAAGTCAAAACCCTTGAAGTTGGTCGGCTTATTTGGATCTTTTTCCTGCATTGCAAGCATTGCGGCGCCTATCGCGCCTGTAACATCGTGATTTTCAGGAACAGTTATCTTTTTGCCTGTAACCTTTTCAAATGCAGCAACAACAGCAAGGTTTGCCGCTGTGCCTCCCTGAAAAAATATATTGTCCCCAATCCTTCTGTCGCCGACAACCCTGTTAAGATAATTATGAACAATGGAATATGAAAGCCCTGCAACAAGCTCATCCTTGCCTGCGCCCTTCTGCTGATGGTGAATCATATCGCTTTCAATAAAAACCGTGCATCTCTCTCCCATTGATGCAGGGGCAGTGCAGCCTAATGCAAGACTACTGAATTCGCCCTTTATTGATATGCCGATCCTCTCTGCCTGCTCTTCAAGAAATGAACCTGTGCCTGCGGCGCATACCTTATTCATATCAAAATCAACAACAACGCCGTCTTTTAACGCGATATATTTTGAGTCCTGACCCCCTATCTCAAAGATTGTGTCCACTGTGGGATCAATTACCGCTGCCGCAGTTGCCTGGGCAGTAATCTCGTTTCTTATAACATCCGCGCCGACAAAATCGCCTGTAAGATACCTGCCTGAGCCTGTTGTGCCTACGCCAATGACTTCCACTTTATCTCCGCATTCTTCCCCCACTTCTTTAAGCCCCTGCCTTACCGCCTCTATTGGCCTGCCTGCGGTTGGAAGGTATCTTCTGGAAACCAGCTTCATATCTTTATCTATCAGGATTACATTTGTGCTTGTGGAGCCGACATCTATTCCGAGATAGACAGGAACCTTGGGTGGGACAGGCATCTTGCCTGTCTTCACAGGCTGGAAGCCTGTGCCACTATGGTTGGCATACTCCCAGTAACCTGTCTTATCGCTCTGCGACGGATGTTTTTCAGGCCGTGAAAGGCGGTCAAGCCCCTTTTCCTTTTTCCTGCCAAATTTTATATAATCCTCAAACTCTTTAAGCCCCTTGAATTGACCGATGCCCTTTCCTTTCTCCATCGCATTAAACACAGAACCAATAGCGCCCATTGAAGTGAAATATTTTGGTATGATAAATTCGTTGTCAGAAAGCTCAAGAACATCCTTAAATGCCTTTCTCACGCCCGGATTTGCGGCAACACCGCCCTGAAATGCCACAGGCCTCGTAAACTCCTTTCCCTTTCCGATAGCGCTTTTAAAGTTTCTCGCAACTGCATAGCAAAGCCCTGCGACAATGTCGTAGTCCGGTGTTGCAGCCTGTTGAAGGTGAATCATATCGCTCTTTGCGAACACGCTGCACCTGCCTGCAATCCTTGGAGGATTCTGCGACTTAAGGGCAAGTTCGCCGAATTCCTCAATCGTAAGATTTAGCCGTGTTGCCTGTTGGTCAAGAAAAGAGCCTGTTCCTGCAGCGCATACCGAATTCATCTGAAAGTCCTCAATCCTTATCCTGCCTGAAACGGCATCCGGAGAAAGAAGGATCAATTTGGCGTCCTCGCCGCCCATTTCTATCACTGTTCTTACCTCAGGATGGAAATATTCGGTGGCCTTTGACTGGGCAATGACCTCATTTACAAAACTTGCGCCGAGAAGAGGGGCAATGAGTTTTCCGCCTGAGCCTGTAATGGCCACCCCATTTATCCTCTGCATGGGAAACCTTGCCAGCACATCCGAAAGAACCGACAGGGTGGTCTCCATCGGCTGGCCCTTTGTCCTTGTATAATGTCCTTCAAGGATATTCCTGTTTTCATCAACAACTACTGTATTGACGCTGACAGAGCCTATATCAATGCCTATAAAAACAAATCCGTTGCTATTCAAGACACACCTCCGATTTATTAAAGCTCAAATGCCTGCCCTTGAAGGTTTTAATCAAGGGTCAAATCTCAAAACTCAAAAAGCAGGAAACTCTTTTCTCTTTCTGGTTTTGTTAAGGACATATTATCAATAATTTTTACCCGCTTGTCAACCTTCTTGGAAAGATTATCGGTTTGCTCTCCTGTTAGTTTTAGAGTATATTATACACATCGACATAAGTAAAACGCATACAGAGTGTCAGAACAAAGCAGACCAAGGCGCGACGAAAGCGAGGAGTGAGGCGTATTTTAAGCATACGCCGTAACGACGAGCCGAGGAGCAACGCAGGTATGCGAAGTTATGCACTCTGTATATTTCCAAAAGGTGTAATTACGGGCCAACATGGAACTTTTTGAGAAAAAGATTAAAACACAGGGCAATAAATCAGCGCCTCTTGCAGACAGGATGCGGCCAAGAAATATAGAAGAGGTTGTTGGCCAGAGGCATTTGCTGGGCGCTGGAAAGTTTGTAACAAGACTTATAGAAAAGAAAGGGCTTTTGTCTCTAATCCTCTGGGGGCCTCCTGGCGCCGGCAAGACAACCCTTGCCAATATTATTGCCAATGCAGTTGGTGTAAATTTTGCATCCTTTTCCGCTGTGCTTTCCGGGGTAAAAGATATAAGGGCGGTAATAGATGCGGCAAAGGATGAGTTAAGGCAGAGAAACCAAAGGACTATCCTTTTCGTGGATGAGATACACAGGTTTAATAAAGCCCAGCAGGACGCATTTCTTCATTATGTGGAAGACGGCACAATAACATTGATAGGCGCTACAACAGAAAACCCATCCTTTGAGGTCAATTCGCCTCTTTTATCCAGATGCAAGGTTCTGGTTCTTGAACAACTTACAGAAGAAGACATCAAGGTCATAATAAAAAGGGCTGTTGAAGATAAGGAAAGAGGTCTGGGAAATCTAAATATCTCTCCTGATGAAGATGCGATGAATTTTCTGGCTGAATACGCCCACGGCGATGCTCGCGCCGCGCTCAACGGATTAGAGGCGTCCGTTATGATAACCCAGCCTGATGAAGACAGCATCCGTAAAATTACACTGGAAGTAGCGCAGGAGGCAGTTCAGAAAATGGCCCTTTTATATGATAAGGGCGGCGAGGAACATTATAATATAATCTCTGCGTTCATAAAATCCATGCGGGGAAGCGACCCAGACGCAGCCGTTTACTGGCTTGCAAGGATGATAGAGGCAGGTGAGGATCCGCTGTTTATTGTTAGGAGAATGGTCATATTTGCGTCAGAGGATGTCGGCAACGCCGACCCGAATGCATTGTCTCTTGCCATTGCTGTAAAGGACGCGGTGGATTTTGTTGGCATGCCGGAAGGATGGATTCCGCTTGCCCATGGCGCAACATATCTTGCCTCAGCGCCAAAGAGCAATGCGTCATATATGGCATATCTTCTTGCCTTGGAAGATGTAAAGAAAAAGGGCGCCCTGCCGGTTCCCCTTCATATAAGGAATGCCCCAACAGGGCTTATGAAAAAACTTGGATACGGAAAGGGCTACAAGTATCCCCATAATTATGAGGGCGCAAAAGTAGAACAGGATTATCTGCCGGATGCCTTAAAGGGAAGGAAATATTATAAAAAGAAAGGATAAATCTGAGTTTTGGGTCAATAAATTAGATTTTACTCTTTTCAGATATCTATTGCCTGCTATATTGAACATATATATTATTTTGTCAAATTGGCAATATGTCATATATGAACATTCAATATATTCGGCTCTTGTTTCTGGTTCGTTCATATAATATTATCTCGATGCTTCAACTTCATTCTTGGCCCGTTCAACCATAAATTTCACACCCTCATTCATATTTACTGCTTCAAGCGTGATATAGGGATGCTTATTATGGAATACCCTGAATATCTCGTCGGCAAAGGCCTGCCCCGCTACCGGAACCTTGTCAAAATCAAATACAATAATCTTGAATTTTTCAAGACCCGCAAGAACCCTTCGCGCTTGTGAACGCGAGATATGCACACCGCCGATAGTGTAGAGCTTGACTTGTATCTTTGTTTTATCAAATCCGTGCTCGCTGTCTTTAGTCAGATTTGTATATTGCCTGAACAGTTCATTCAAATGGAGTTTAGATGAAGTATCTATATTGAATATGACTTGCGTTCCCCTTTTGATCTTTTTTGTTTTTTTGACAAAGACATCGGGTATTTCGTTATTGACGATAAGTTGATACCCAAAACTGTCCAATATGAACAAATCTCCTGCCTTTGAAGTAAAAAATATGCCTTCACCCGAATGAGATTTCGGCATGGTGGTCGTCTTGCCTTTCATAAGGTCTTGTATGGCTTCAAGCTCTGATTTCAAACTCCTTTTCTGCATGATATTTCTGAATACGCCGATGCCGGAATCATTTACAATAAACGAGAGCATCTTCTTTTGGATAGAAACTTCAACTCCGATACGGACTGATGTTGAGTGCTCAATGGCATTATTGAGCATTTCTGAGAAGGCGTATATAAAAATACTTCTCACATTTTCTGGAAGGCTCTTTAAGAGCGGAAAGGTTTGTTCAATCTGATCAAGCACCTTATGCTCTTCAAGAGAAATGTTTTTAAATGCCTTTCTATATCGTAGAGGAAAGATTTCTTTATGCCTTTGCGCGTATTCCGGCAACACATAAAAAGCATATCGGGTAGCGCCAAGTTTGATGAGTTTCCCAGTTCCGACAAGTTCTTTTATCAGACGATTCAAATACTGCCGGGAAACAGAAAACCGCTTTGACAGATCAGTCGCACCTATCTTTCCTTTTTGCTTTGCTATTTCCAGTATTTTTTCTTTGGTAATCATATTGTAAACCTATTGTCAACCAAAGTATATTTCATTGTAAACCTATTGTCAACCAAATCACAACTCCCACTCCTGCCATTCCCACAAAGGCGGGAATCCAAAAAACCTATAATTCTCCACTAAACGCCCTTTTCAAAACCGATTTTTTCAGTTCATCCAAATCAGCCAGTTTTTGCTTATAAATTGCTTCCAGCTTCTTGGTTTCGGTGGAAAGGGCTACAAGTATCCCCATAATTATGAGGGCGCAAAAGTAGAACAGGATTATCTGCCGGATGCCTTAAAAGGAAAGAAATATTATAAAAAGAAAGGATAAATCTGTTCTATAATATCGCGAATCTTCATTACAATTCTTTTATAAAAATCGGCTGTTGAATCCCCGCCAGCTTGCTGGCGGGTATTCACTTGGGCATTTCACCTAACGTTTGCGTATATCTGATGTTGCGACTGAAAGGAGCAATATGGGCGGAGGCTTTTGTATAAAAGCCGTAGCCAGATATACGCTGTTAGCTGATGTATATGTTTTTCTTTGATTTGCGATAGCAAATCGCTCTTAAAAAGAATTCGATTTTGTTTTTTTGTTTTGGGCGAAGGGCAGAGGGGAATTAAAGGGGTGAATGCCCGTAGTCCAAAACACCTTATAATATATTTTCTCTCAACATATAACCAATAACGGATCCCTTTTTTATTAGAAAATCCAATATTATTAAAACATCCTGCTTTAATTCTTTAGTTTTCTTTATTTTTTCACGATTGTTGTAGGCATACTTTTTAACAAGATTTTCTAAATAATAAATAGTGTTTATTTCAAGTTTTGCTTTCAACAAATTTTCATTGCTTTTTAGCATATCGGAAAGCCAAAATATTCCATCATCTAAATATGAGCTTCCAATATCATTTAATAGTTTTGAAATCGCATATAGAGCTGATGGACAGTGCCCAATTTTCTCTGAAATTTCTTTAAAAAATCTTTTATTTTCATCTTTAAATGTGTGCCATTCAGTCGCCGATTCTTTCCACGGGTTTTGGGCGAAAAGATAGCTTTTTATAATTTTATCGACATACCAATAACCATCTCCATTTTTACAAACCTCAATTATTTTCTCTTTAAATAAATTCCAAATTTCCCAAAAAATTTCATATGAGTTTAGGTAATCTTCGGCAGATATAAATTCCTCAAACAAATCGGCAATTGCTTCTGAACTATTGAATTTGTCGAGAAATGGCTTTATATAATCTTGAATTTCTTCCTTTGAAGAGTTTAATACAAAATAAGCTAATTTCTCTAGAAAATCATGTCTGACTTTATAATCAACCCTATCTTCTCTGTCGCTTGAAATTAATTTTTCAACAAAAGCAGAGATAATTCTTTTTACTATTATTTTGTGTTCCTTATCCTCTGTTTTTAAGGGGATTAATTGAAAAGCCGTTTTTAATGTATATAAATCTATTTGTTCAATATCTCCTACATCATCTATCAATAATTGATTGTTTATAATTTTCTGTAAATATTTTTTATTTTCTTTCAAAAATTTCTCCATTACATCACTCTCTTGTAGGTTATATTTATTCTTTTTATAGTTATCTTGATGCATCTTTTCTCTTAGCGCATCAAATTTTGGCTTCAAAAATAAATAACCAATCAATATTGACTGTGCATCCTCAAAGTTAGTTTTCCATAGCTTATGAATGGCCATGATTGAAAATGCATTAAAACTTGTACCAGCCATATCAATTGGATAATAGTTGAATAGGCTAAACAGTAAGATTTCTTTTATTTTTCTTTTTTCTTTTGGAAATTTTTCTAATAAAACTGGTAACACAGAAATTACTGATTGCGCACCATCAGTTACTTGATATTGATAATTAGGCCCGGAAGATGAAAAAGCTACTTCTAAAATAATGCCGGCACAAAAATCACTTTCTTCTTTTGAAAGTTTTTCGAAATAATCCCTTACCATGACAGAACAAACTTCTGCGGGGATAGAATGATTAAAAAGATAAAAGCTTTCCTCTATCGAATGTTGAAGTTTTAGTGGCTCTGGTCTTTTTGTTGTTTTTAATTTTGTAATAATTTCATTTACCTCTTTGAGCGCAAGTTTCGGATCGTCTTCATATTGTTTATACTGCTTATATTTCTCGTCATTTCTAATTTTATAGTTTGCCCATAGCTTTAATGAAGTATATTTCATTGGCTCAGAACTTTTTTCCAGCGACTTCTCGCTATATTCTTTTAGCTCCGGTTCAATTTTAGGGTTCCAGTGAATTATAAGACCATCCTCAGTTTTTTCTGTAGCTGGGTTCATTTTTCTTCTATCCATCCTGGCAAGGTAAAGCCTCCAAGTTTTATCTGATTCAGTTTCTTCTGATGAGTCGGGCAACTCTTTGTAATAATCATCCAATATTTCCCACAACACTTTTTGTCTGTTCTCTGATTCCTCTTCGTTCGTTTCTTTGCTTCTAAAAAATTGATAATTTAAAAATAAATTTTCCAAAGCCCATTTTCTATGTGTATCATCGCAAGCTTTCAATCTTTCATCTTCATGAATTTCATTTTTTGAATTAAGACCAAAACTACTCTTTAGCATTAAAAGGGAGCTCTTTTGCCCTTGATCTAAAACTAATCTACTTGTGTCATAAAGAAAAAATTTCTTTGTTCTAAAAAGGATTTTAGCAACATTAAAAGTTTTCTCCGGATATGCTAAAACAATACTCGCCACTACAGCTGAGACTGAAGCAGATTTTGAATTTTTAAGAAGATATAAAAGCCAACTCTCTAAGGTTTGCGAGCCAGTATGCTTCCTGTTTTCAAGAAAAAACTTTTCCACAGCCATGTGCATTGACTCTAAAGCATGTGGAGAAACTTGCGTTCCCCTATACGTACACCAAAGCCTATTACTTATGTATTGTTTTATAGGTTTCTCTTTTTCAATAAACACCTCGACTTCCTCAACCTCGTATTTAGCAAAGTCAGACTTAGCAAAACACTCAACAGTTTTACTTGTAAATTCCAAAATAAAATCTATTGTTTCTTTTAGCGAAGATTGGAGAAGCCAATAAATTGGAGTCTGATATGAACTGGCTGGAAAATATTCCAAGTGGTCATCTTCCATATTAAAATATTGCTCCACTCCCATTCTGGAATGAGAGTATAACTCATCTTCTTTTAGTGTGAATGACCAAAATAAATCAGATAGTTGCAATATATATGTAGGAAGAATTTTAGAAACGCTAATTCCTTCGAGTTTTGTTAAAATAACCTTTGATAAGTCATAGTAAGGATCCCTGTAATTTTTCCATTTATTTTTTAAAATTTCTTTGATAATTTCCTCTAACTCACTTTTGATTTCAGAAGAACTATAAAGAATAGTTTGCAAAAGATGGTCTTTCGTATCGTCATGGGAAAAATAAACATCCTCTTTGATAATCCACTGATAATACTGTAATGCAATTAAACCTGAAAACTTCGCGGTTTCTCCTTCTTTGAATTTACCACTCCAATCATGGATTATCGGCAAAACAAAATGGATATTTTGAATGCCTATCTTATCTAAATTTTCAAAAACAAATTTGATAAGACTTTCCCATCCTTGTCCTTTTGGTTTTGTTAAAACATATTTTAGAGTAAATAAATTTAAATTTTTAAATCCCAATTGCCTAAAAAAATCATCATCAACTTCCTTGCAAGCAATTCTTATCAAGAAAGTTAATTTTTTTAAAAGCTCTTGATTGTCTACTAATAATTCTTCTTTAAAAATCCCGAAAAAAGTTTCTGAATAATCTGAAAGTAAAACAGAAACCAATATTTCATCTTTCCAAAAAGATTCTATCTCTTTACTCTTTATAACCTGTTCAATAAAGGTTTTTATTCCATTGTTTCCTAATAACAATCTTTCCGACACCCATTTTCTAAATGCCCGACGCAAAGGCAAAGAGCTACCTATGTTTTGAAAAAAAGTTTTGTTATCAGTTTTCCCCCCAAATTCAACCTCAATAATTTTTTCTAATGCCCATTCCTCATAAATATCATGGGTGATGAAATATCCATGTGGTGATTCGTATCCTAAAATTCCATCATTTTTTAGCTCATCATCCAAAATCTGTGATTCACAATTTGGGTTGATAAAAAATTGCCCATCATTGACCCTTTTAAAAGCTATTTGTAAAAAACACTGTTCTCTCGCAGGTTTAGATTTCTTGATAATTTTATTCCATAATTTTTCTTTGAAATCTATATAGTTTATTTGCTCATCCTCTTTATAAAATTTTAAGTATTCATTTAGGTAAAATGGATTTTTAATAAACTCTAATAGAGTTTCATCTTTGGGTAGTGAAAAGTGATATTGATCGAAAATTGTATTTAGTTCTTTTAATTCTAAATTCTGTATATTTATGTTTAATGGTGCAATTTTATAAATTTCAAAAAATTGGTAGTTTAAATCCTCTAAATAATTATCCCTTGTTGTAAAAATAATTTTCCAGTTTCCATTAACTAAAATAGATAAAAATTCTTTGAAGGGGTCGGTATTTTTTAAATCTAACAATTTTTCAGCAGAATCAATTACAATAATTTTATCACTTTCATCTTTATGGGCTTCTAAAAAATCTTGAAAATTGTAGCCAGTAAAAAACTCGTTTATATTTCTCAATTCAAATTCAGTTGCTTTGAAAATATAAAAGCGCACCTTTTCTTTTATTTGTTCATATAAATTTTTGATGAGTGCTGTTTTTCCAACTCCACCGACACCACTTAAAATCAAAACTTGTTCTGAATTTGTCTTTATTTTTTCTAAATCCTTACTTCTATCAATCTCAATATTTTGACCGCTAAAAGTAATGCAAGTTTGTATTTCGTTTAGGATATTTTCTGAGTGTATTTTCTGCTCTTGTATTAAATTAAAAATACTTTTATCTAAACTGAAAAAGTGTTTAGCGATAATCTCGCTATCAATGGAAACAAAAGCTGATTCAAAAAAACTTGTTGTTCTCCATTCTAATTCAATGCCCAGAGTCTTTGATTTTTCTTCTATATCTTTCTTCCCCTGAGGCTCTTTGCCTTTATTTTGTCCCCATTCCTGATTTGTATACAAAATAAATTTTGTAATATTTGGGTAATCTCTTTTAGTGGTTTCAAGTGTATTTATTAACTCAGTTTTATAATTTGATAGTGCTTTGTCATAAAACTTGGCTTGCCAACCAATTACTTCCCCTTCTGTCTCAATAGGATTGGTTTCTATGGCTGACTGATTTTTGTAACGAAAAATTCCAACTATTTTGCCCAACTCTTTACAAAATAGTAGGTAACAAAACCACTCAAAGTTATTTTGAGGATTTTCACTAAATTTTGCTTTAAATACATTCCAATTCGGTTTTATCATGTATATAGATTACTCCTATAATTTTTTAAATAAAATCGTTTTTGTAGCGAAGCAGAGAAAACACCTTATTCCCCTCTATTAATAAATAAAAAAACAAAATTGAATTCTTTTTAAGAGTTAGGCGTTAGCCTAAAAGAAAAACATATATTTCAGCTAACTTGTTTATTTCCGCATTGCATCCACACCGCCAATTTAGGAGGATAGACGCAATGCGGATATTTCTCCTTTGGATACCATAATAAGAAAGTTGACCCTGATTCCAGTGTAATTGCGTAATTGTAAAATGCTCTGATTAAACCACAGTTTCTGGATACGGGCAAGAAGGAAACATATTATGCATATGCCAGTTTCATCTTGACCTTAATCTTAAAAAATGTTAGCAAAGATACCTAATTTATTTATATGGAGGAGATAAAGATGTCTGAAATAATTGTAGGTGTTATCGGGGGAAGCGGGCTTTATGAGATGGAGGGGCTGAAAGGTGTTAAAGAGGTTAAAATAAAAACTCCCTTTGGAAATCCCTCTGATGCGTATATCACAGGCAAACTTGGCGGGGTAAAGATGGTATTTCTGCCCAGGCACGGCAGGGGACACAGGATGCTCCCTTCTGATCTTAATTTTAGGGCGAATATCTACGGCATGAAAAAGTTAGCCGTCACGCATATAATCTCTGTTTCAGCGGTCGGGAGCATGAGAGAGGATATTAAGCCGGGACACATTGTTGTGGTAGACCAGTTTTTTGACAGGACTAAAAACAGGGTATCCAGTTTCTTTGGAAATGGTATTGTCGGGCATGTGGAATTTGCAGACCCTGTATGCCCTGATTTAAGCAATATCTTGTATGATTCTGGCAAGCAAATCGGAGCAACCATTCATAAAGGCGGGACATACATCTGCATTGAAGGCCCGCAATTTTCCACAAGGGCGGAATCAAAGATTTACCGGAAGTGGGGCGTTGATGTAATAGGCATGACAAACATCCCTGAGGCAAAACTCGCCAGAGAGGCAGAGATTTGCTATGCAACCCTTGCCCTTTCCACAGATTATGACTGCTGGCACGAGACAGAGGAATCTGTCACGATTGAGATGATACTGGACACTTTGAAGAAAAATGTTGTAACAGCAAAGGCAATAATAAAAGAGGCTGTGCCTGAGATATCCGGCCAGAGGATATGCAAGTGCGTAACTGCAATGAAGTATGCAGTGATTACAGACAGGAAGAAGATACCCGCAAAAGTTAAGAAAGACCTAAAGATTATTTTGGGGAAATACGGCATTTAAAGCCGGCGGCCCTAACCCCCTCATTTCCCCCATCCATGTCTAAAAAAACCTTTATAGATGTCGCAGTTGAACTTCCTGTGGACAGGATATTTACCTACAAAGTTCCTGACGCATTGTCAGATCAGGTGGAAATTGGCAAACGTGTTCTTGTCCCTTTTGGTAAAAGGGTTGTAACCGGCTTTTGTCTCGGATTCAGAGAAAATCCGGAGGTGAAAGGCATAAAAGATATACTTGATGTATTGGATGATAAACCTGTATTTGATGAAAAGAGGCTAAGTTTTTTTCAATGGATGGCATCCTACTATTTCGCCCCTGTTGGCGCTGTCTTAAGTCTTATATATCCGGCCGGGCTGAATATAAAAAGCCAGAGGTATTTTTTCAGAACAGGGCAAGAAGAAATGCCTGATATATGCGGGTTAGACAAAGAACTCATTGAGGTAATCACAAAAAAAGACGGCATTCCCCTTATCTCTCTTTTAAAGATATTTAAAGGCAAGTCCATATACTCTGCCATAAACAGGCTGAAACACACAGGTCTTGTAAAGGAGGAGTTGAAGATTAAAGGCAGGGTGAGGGAAAGGAAAGATAAAAAAATACGGGACCCTCTGAAAGATATAATCCCGCAGGCTGTTTTACATAAACCTGCTCCCGAGCAAGTCTTGGCTCTGAATGCCATTTCTCAGGGCTTAAAGGGCAAGGCATTTTCACCATTTCTGCTTTACGGCGTTACAGGAAGCGGAAAGACCCTTGTCTATCTGAAGGCGCTGGAACAGGCTGTCCGCCTTGGCAAACAGGCCATATTTTTAGTGCCGGAGATATCTCTCACATCGTGGCCTGTTAAATATGTGACTGCTATATTCCCCGGCAGGGTCGCAGTTCTTCACAGCGGCCTTTCTGACGGCGAAAGATACGACGAATGGAAAAGGATAAGAGACGGGGAGGCAGATGTGGTTGTTGGCGCAAGGTCTGCTATTTTTGCGCCTTTAAAAAACCTTGGACTTATAATCGTTGACGAGGAGCATGAGCCTTCATATAAACAGGAAGAGGGCGTAAGATACAATGCAAGGGATTTAAGCCTTATGATGGGAAAGATGTTTAACCTGACCGTTGTGCTTGGCTCAGCCACACCTTCTATTGAGACATTTTATAATGCACAGAATGGTAAGATTACGCCCCTTCATTTGACCAGAAGGGTTGAGGATAGACCAATGCCGGAAATAGAGGTAGTGGATATGAGAGAGGAAAGTCAAAAGGAAGGAAATAAAATTATATCAGAAAAACTTCAACATCTTATGAAGGAGAATCAAAACCTTGGTTATCAAACAATCCTTTTTTTGAATAGAAGGGGATTTTCAAATTTTTTAATCTGCAATGACTGCGGCCATAGTTTTAAATGTTTGAACTGCAGTGTGTCGCTTACAATGCACAAAAGGGCCGGGCTTTTAAAGTGCCACTACTGCGATATGTCTATGCCAATCCCTGATATATGCCCAAAATGTCATGGCTGCCATGTTAAGCCCATAGGGATTGGCACAGAGCAGTTGGAAGAAGAGGCAAGGAATATATTGAAAAAGGCAAGGGTTGCCCGCATGGACAAGGACACGACAACAAAGAAAAGATCCCATCAGAAGATACTTGACGCAGTTGACAAAGGCGATGTGGATGTGCTTGTCGGAACGCAGATGGTGGCCAAAGGCCATCACTTTCCTTATGTTACGCTGGTTGGGATTGTATCAGCAGATACATCCATGAACATCCCTGATTTCAGAAGTTCTGAACGGACATTCCAGCTTATAACCCAGGCAGGAGGCCGGGCGGGAAGGGGAAATATCCCCGGCAAGGTTGTTATTCAAACACTTAATCCTGACCATTTCTGCCTCAAGCCGGCAACACAACAGAACTATGAAGAATTTTTTATAGAGGAACTTAACAATAGAAAAGAACTCTTCTATCCGCCGTTCTCAAGGCTTGCAATCATAAGGTTTGATGGGAATAAGGAAGAAGATGTGGCGGCATTTGCGAAAAAGACAAAAGAACTCGCAGACAGCCTGCTTTTAAGAACAAATGATGTAACCTTGCTTGGCCCTACCCCTGCCATTCTTTCAAAGCTCAAAGGCAAATACCGCTGGCAGATGCTATTAAAAGGCAAGAGCGCAAAATCCCTGCATGAATTTATAAAAAACCTTTTAACCGGGTTGGAGAAAAAAAGCCAGGGCAGGGTTAAACTTGCGGTAGATGTTGATCCGATAACTACAATATAATTTCACCTGAAAATCTCCTTATCCCAATGTTCATCTTACCCTCACCAGTCTATCCCTGTTACAAGGACCTTCCCCTCCTGCATCCTCGGCAGCCAAAGCCGGTTATGTTGTTCGTCATAGAAAAAATCTGCTGGACCGTGAACATCTTCAGGAAGCTTCAGATTGGTTTCATTTTTTGTTTTTGGATCATAAACCACCAGTCTGCCAGGTTTGTCAAAGGCAACCCAGTCGGAAAAGAGAATCTTATCCCCTTCCAAAAGCCAAACGCCGTCCAACAAACCTGTCCCTTCAGTCAGTTTTTCATATTTCGGCTTATTATTTTCAAAGCTGATTACGCCAAGGCCGCCTTTGGCATTTTGGCCGCCAAAGCTTACTGCATACAGTTTTTGCGCCTTTTTATCAAAATATAGTCCATTAGCACCGATAAGGTCAATCACAAATTCGTAGCGCGGTTTTGGGTCGATGTATATTTTAAATATCTTTCCGATGTCGGTTGCGGAAACAAATAGTGTGTTGTTGTCAATGACCGCTATATCGTTCAAATACATCGTCTTTTCTTTTGAAAAATCAAGCTCAAAATTCTGCCTTCCTGTGCTGATGTCAAATCCCACTACGCGGTCAACATCAGCTACAAAGAGCGTACTGACAGATATGGCCATTCCCTTTGGAGAATTGAGAACACCTTTCTTTGGTAAATATTTTTTCTCGCTGATATCGCCGTCCGCTGATAGCCGCGAAATAAAACCATCCTTGTCTTTTGCGCTCGGCTCAAGTTTTTCACCCAGATTTGATACAAATACAAACCCGCTCATATAATCTATGACTATGCTCTCCGGATATGAAAAGCCCTCTATCACTTTGGAATGCCTTGCCGTCTCATGGCTGTATCCTGTTGACAGCGCAACCATAAGAATAACTGCAAACATACAGCATATAATCTTTTTCATATCGTGCATCCTCCTTAAATTAGTCTAACTCGTTTCTATTGTAAATTATACCGCACCCTTTTTCTTGTCAAGCATTTTTTTCGGATAAAACAGGGTTGAATAACTACAATATAATTTTCTTTTACTCACAAGCTCAATAATTGTATAATAAACCCATGTCTGTATTAAATATCCTCAAATACCCTGATCCATTTCTTAAGACAAAGGCAAAACCTGTATCAAAGATAGACGCAGATATAAAAAGGCTTATCTCTGACATGGCAGAAACCATGTATTTTGCCCGCGGCATAGGCCTTGCCGCAACACAGGTTGGTGTGGATAAAAGGGTTGCGGTTCTGGATATCCCGAAAGGCGAGGATTATAAAAAAGGCGAGAATCTTATTGTCCTGATAAACACGGAGATAACAGCGTATGAATGGGATATAAAATATGAGGAGGGATGTTTGAGTATTCCTGGTTTTACCGCAGATATAAAAAGGTTTGCAAATATAACTGTAAAGGGTCTTAATAAAGATGGAAATGATGTGGAGATCAAGGCAGAAGGGCTTCTTGCCATTGCCCTTCAGCATGAGATAGACCATCTTGATGGAATATTATTTATAGACAGGCTCTCTAAATTAAAAAGGGATATTATAAAAAGAAAAATAAAGAAGGCTGTTGAAGATGAAAAAAAGAGGTTATAAAGATTAAACCCCGGATAGCCATTAGATAATGATTGTTGTTTCCCGGGGTTTATGGTATTTTCATGGCATAGCAGAATATAACCGGTATAGTAAAAAAACACAGAAAGCATGGAAGATACTGCCTTTATAAAACCATCTGAGTATATAAACCTATCTTTTTGGAACGAATTCCAGAACAGTCTTTCTGCTCTTTTAAATGTCTCCATAGCCATCTATGATAAAGATGGTTCTGTTCTTGCTCCGCCAAGCAGAGAAAATGAAATATGTGAGATTATAAAAAAGCAGACAACAAAAGGCATGGAACTTTACAGAGATTCCTATAAAAAGGCTATAGCAAGGGCTATACAAACAGCGGAGCCTTATGTTTACAAGTGTTATACAAACCAACACATCTTCGTCATTCCGATAATCCTGGATAGAAATATGTCTATGGCTGTCATTGGGGGCCATGTTTATCTTTCAGAGGATGACTTTAGGGAATTTATAAAGAGGGCTGCCGGCTTTGGCTTAGATGAAGTTACCATAAATGAACTGGAAAAAAGACTCAAGATAGTTCAGCCTAAAGACTTCTTTACAAAACCTCATATCGTGAATGCAGTGGCTGTTCCTTTTTTAAGGAGCCTTTATTTGCAGGGTTTCTATGAAAAAAAATATTACCAGATGCAGAGCGTCATAGATGCTACCACACCTAATTTACTACCAGGTAAACAAGAGGATAGATACAGACACATCTTTAACGCAATGGCTGTACTATTCGATGTGGATACTGCCTGTATCATGGAGAAATATGATAAGCAGACTTATCATGCAGTTGCTGCTTTTGGATGTCAAAGCAACCTGATATCCAACTGGGCAATTTCGGATTCTCTGGATATTATTAAGAAGGTTGGGGAATCAAAAAAACCTGCGGCCTGTGATAATATTCCAGATATTAAAGATATGGGGCTGCCGCCAGGGATAACATCTATTTATATTTTCCCTATGGCAATATGGGATAAAGTTTTTGGTTTGTTATGCATATTTAATACTAAAATACCCACAGAGTCTGTCAAGCTGCTTGCCCTCTTGGCAAATCAGCTTTCTTTTGTGATGGAAGGCATGAAAGTTGACCAGCATGTAATGGAAAAAACTAAAGGGATTAATGTCTCGGAAGAGGCATACAAGACAATTGCGTCAATATTGGATCAAGAAGAGTTATATAATGCTATCTTAAACAAATCAACAGAATTAGTTGGCGCAGAGCAAGGTTCTCTTATGTTATTGGACGGCGAAGATACGATCTTGACCGTTAAGGCATCAAAAGGAATAGACAAGAGCATACTTGAAAATGTAAAGGTTAAGACCGGGGAGGGTATCTCGGGGATGGTAATAGAAAAAGGCACTCCTATTATTGCCAAAGACATAGAATCTGAAACCTTTGGCAGAAAAAATCGATCGAGATATAAGACAAAATCCCTGATAAGCATACCATTAAAGATTGGTTCCCGCACCATTGGTGTTATAAATATAGCGGACAAGATAACCGGCGAAGTTTTTTCTGAAGGAGATTTACAGCTTTTACTATCTTTTGCCTGCTATGCCTCCATAGCCCTGGAAAGGGGGACATATTACAGAATGACAGAAGATCTTAAGAAGATTTCTGTGACAGATCCCTTAACTGAACTTTTTAACAGGAGATATTTTCAGGAAAGGCTGTTTGAAGAGATGGAGCGCTCCAGGCGCCATAATGAGCCATTTACAATCTTTATAATGGATATAGACGATTTTAAAGCGCTCAATGATAATTATGGCCATATAGCCGGAGACAAGGCGCTAAAAAGGATTGCTTATGCTATCAGGGATGCTGTACGTTCTATCGATGTGGCCGCGCGATTTGGAGGGGAAGAGTTTAGTGTGATACTTCCTTATACTACCAAGGCAAATTCATACGTTATTGCGGAAAGGATACGGAGGAATGTTGAAGATATAAGATTCATAGGAAATAAAATCCCTCCCGGTCAGGTGGTATCAATAAGCATAGGTATCGCTGAATTCCCAGCTGATGCTGATAGTATGGAAGATCTTATAGACAAGGCGGATCAGGCAATGTATCTGGCTAAGGCCGGAGGCAAAAACAGGGTAGTAGGCTATGGACAATAATAAGATAATATTTAATGTCTGTCAGGATAGCGAGTTCTTTGGCAGAGCCGACGAGATAGAGAGAATCTGTTGTTACGGCGCCTCTGCTGCAAAACCTGCTTATGGCATCTATTTGACAGGAAAAAAATGGTTGGGCAAAACAGAGATTTTGAAGAGGGTCTATCACAGGCTTTTCTGGGAACAAAATAAGGTAGCTCCTATTTATTATAGATTTAAAGATATTTTTTGTAATATAGAGGATTTTGCCGATGATTTTCTCAAGGATTTTATAAGGCAGTATCTTGCTTTCTTAAAAAAGAAGCCTGCGATTGCGACTGAAGGTATTTCTGCAAATAAATTAGAACAGTTGCTTGCAGATATGGAATTGCCTGATTTGTCCAGATTTCTTGCGCTGCATCGTGAAGGCATGAAATATGGCGATTGTGTTGCCATATTTAAAAATGCTATCAATATGCCGCATCAAACTGCTGTCCTTTGCAACACCCCTGTCTTTTTGATTCTGGATGATTTTAATCTGACTGCAAATATATGCCTTCATGAAGGAGGGCCTGGAATATTAAAAGAATACATGAAGACTTTGATGTCGGGCTCAGTCTCCTACCTGATAACAGGTTATACAAAGGGATTATTTGAAGGAGAACTATTCCCCGGTTCAATAAGGGTGATGGAACTCGCCGGTTTAGACGAAGAGGCCTCTACTGGGTTGATGGCAAGGATGGGTGAAAGATATAATGTAGCCTGCGATAGTGAAATACTTGCTCTTGCAGCAAGGCAGCTGGAAGGGAATCCTGTTTATCTTAAAAGCATTATAGAGGCTGCAAAGAGAAAAGGGAGAGGTTTATTGACCATCAAAGATTTTGTAGATTTGTATGTTGAGGAATTAGCGGAAGGCAATATGGGTTTTTCCCTTGGCTCCGCCCTCTCGATAAAAAGTTTAAATGCCTTACGAATATTGCATGCCTGCGTTAAATCTAAGAATGGCATTTCAGAGGAAGAAATGGTTGAAAAGGCAGCATTGGATGGCGGTGAGATAAGGAGGTTTATATCCAGGCTGTGTGGACTTGGTTTGCTGGATATAAGTTGTGGTTTAATAAAATGGGTTGAGGACAAAGTGGCAGAAGATTATATCTGTTATCTTTATGAAGCTGAGGTCAAGAGGAGGCCGACAGCTGAAGCCAAAACCAAAATCATGCGGGAAAAACTGAAGGAGAGTTTTTATTTAGAGGGTGTAAGGATTAGTGGAGAAATTAAAGAGGAACTGCCCACGCTGTTAAAAATGTTTAACGGTCAGGCGGTTCCAAAGATTCTATTTCGCAATCAGGACTTTTTAGCAAAATACAGCGGGAATACCTATAAGAAAGAGGACTATGTTAAAGAAGGTGAGAAAGTTTCCTTGCCTCAGATAATAGGCTGTTCTAATAGCATGAAATATGAGTGCGCAGACAAAGGGCTGACAATAATAGTTGGATATGGCTTCAATAGCAGCGGGTGTTATAATGACGAAAATGAGGTTGCATGGATTGTAGGGGTGAAGGATGCCCCGGCTGCAGCGCATATAGGCGATGTTGAAAATTTTACAAGACAGTGCGGCGCAATAATGGGCGATATTAAGACCGCTGCTGTGACGAGGTGGATAATATGCAAAGAGGGATTTACCGGAGAAGCCTTAAAGAGATTAAGCATAGATGGTATTTATACGACGGATATAGTTCAACTCCGCATTTTAAGAAGCATTGTTGAAGATAATGGCAGCGCAACCCAACGGCATAATATGAAAGGATTAGCGTCTCTTAAGGAGTATGAGATAATTTTACCTATGTCAACAAGGGCTGAGCTTGTTGCTGCCAAAGCTGTGGAAGAGATCGGAATAAATATGGGTTTTGATAATAATGCTGTTGCCCAGATAAAGACCGCTTTGGTAGAGGCATGTATAAATGCATTTGAGCATAGTCAGGTCAAGAATGGCAAGGTCTATTGCAAGGTCATTGCCGGCGACGACCGAATAGTGATTAATATCAAAAATCAAGGTAAGGATTTTGACCCAACTTTTAAACATGAAACCAGCGATGTTGTTAAACTTGTTGAGCCCTCTAAAAGGGGGTGGGGGATAGAATTGATGAAGCATCTGATGGATGAAGTGAGATTTGAAAAGGTGCATGGCGGCACCAGGCTTGTTATGGCTAAGTATATAAAAAGAAATGGGGAGGATGTATATGAGCGGAAAAATTAAAAACTTTAAAGAATTGGAAGGCTGTGTTGTTATTTATACGGATAATTATTTAAATGATATTGAGGGTGGAAAATTAGAGGATGAATGTGATGTGTTTCTCAACGGGGGAAAGAGAAAGATTGTTATAGATTTCGCCAATACAGATTTGGTCAACTCTATTGGCATATCCATTTTGGTAGGCATTATGGAGAAGGTTAAGAAAAGAAACGGCATTCTTTTTTTTTCCAGTCTCAAAAAGGTAAATCGCGATATCTTTAATATACTGGGACTTACAAAACATATTTCCATATTTCAAACAGAGGAAGAGGCGATAGGAAAGATGCTGGCACATGAATAGAATAGCCGATTGTGTTTTATAGAAAGTAGAAATGTATAGAAAGGGGGGTATGCAATGAGCGATGCAGCGTATCGGTTGGAGAGATTGCTTTTTAACATGGACACCCTGGCTGAATTGGCTGAAGAACTGACGTCTCCAAAGGACTTTCATAAGATTGTAAGGTCGTCTTTATATATGATTATGGGAAACTTTTCAGCCTCTAAGGGGGCAATATTCCAGTTTGATCATGACAAAAAGACAGCAAAGCCGATAGCTTCTAAAGGAGTTGGGGATATAAATGATTTCGTCATCAAATTGGAAAAAGAAACCATTAGGGGGTTAGTTGCTTTAAAAACCCCGATAGACCTTAGCAGCAACAAAAAAGCAACATCCTTTTTAGGGGTAGGGAAAACCGATTTAGAGAAGATAAAGGCAAGGATATTGGTGCCTTTGGTAGTTAGAGAGGATTTTCTCGGCCTTATAGCCATAGGTGAGAAGTTTTCCGGAGAGGTTTATAGCAAAGATGATTTCAGACTCCTGTCTGTTATTGCTCACCATATTGCGGTCAGCCTGCATAACCAATCTCTTTTAAGAAAGCTTATGGGCAAATATGATGAGAACAAGAAGCTTTATGAGGATCTAAGTTGTATCTATTACGATACTATACATGCCTTTGCTACGGCTATAGATGCTAAGGATGCCTATACTAAAGGGCATTCGCACAGGGTTTCTACATACTGTGCTGCTATCGCAAATGAGATGAAGTGGTCGCAGGATGAAACAGAAGGCATTAGGATAGCTGGGCTTCTCCATGATGTGGGTAAAATTGCTATCGATAAATCAATAATAAATAAGGATAGTCCTCTGACGAATAATGAGTTTGTTGAGTTGAATTCCCATCCTGCTATAGGTTATGAGATACTTTCTAAAGTAAAGTTCCCGTGGACTGGTATACCAAAAATGGTTCGTAATCATCATGAAAGGCTTGACGGGAAAGGTTATCCAGATAGCTTGGGAAGCGATGAAATCTCATTGGGAGCTAAGATTATGACTGTTGCAGATTCCTTCGACGCAATGACCACAGACAGGCCTTATCGGCCGGCGCTTACGATACAGAGGGCTTTGGCAGAATTAAAGGAAAACTGCGGCAGGCAGTTTGATCGGGATGTAGTAATGTCTTTCTTTTCTATACTGCGAAGCGAAGTCGGCAAAGAGGGTAAGCCAACCATTTTGCCTTTTTTATCAGAACGCTGTGTCCACGAGTTAAAAAACGAGCCGTTAAAAGGCTTCCTCTGATGGTTGGAAAATAGGAAGAAAGCCTGAGTAATACTGCAACTGTATTATGAAACATTCATTCGGAGCAAACTTCTCTCCCTACGATTAAAAGCC
>Ga0209726_10003002_pt1 | contig 23779 bp, 7 predicted proteins | sample Subgrocontami54m_FD_187453 | JGI IMG/M metagenome (GOLD analysis project Ga0209726, IMG submission 187453) | Subsurface groundwater microbial communities from S. Glens Falls, New York, USA - GMW46 contaminated, 5.4 m (SPAdes) (version 3) | ecosystem: Environmental > Aquatic > Deep subsurface >... | reverse complement strand
ATTCCAAAACCCCCTGAATGAAAACTATATTACAAGTTTTCATCGGGCATTTCCGGACAAAAGATCGGTGACAGACCAAGTTTTTTATGGGGTTTATAATAGAACTCGCAGTTCAAATCGTTTTTATGAAATACGCCCCGGCGCGCGGCTGGCGGAACGGAACAAAATCACTCGCAGACAGTGGTTGAATGCCGGTCTATTCGGCGGCGGTATTGCGGCGATCGTTTTCGGAAGTTATAACCTATATGAATCCTACCGGCGTTCGTTAATTCCCACCAAGGTAGTGGGCATTCATGTTCTACACGGCGACTCACTCGCTTATATCCATAAAGCCATACAAAGTTATAAAAAGGCTTTGCAAGACGCCCGTCAAAGAGGGGTAAAGGTCATTGCGGTCAGGGAAATTTCAGGCATCTCCATCGAAGACCTCATGAACCTCTATCCCAATGAAGTAAGAGACGTTGATTGGGCAAGACTGTCATCCAATGATCCCGATCCGGGAGATGTCAGAAAATTGAAAGTATTGTTTATCCACAATGCCCGCACCTGGATCGAAGCCATTAACAAAGAAATTTTAAGAAATGTTCCTCAGGAAGATACACAGTTTAACAATCAAGTAAACAGGGTTCTCACTTCGGCCGAATGGGATGAAGTGGTTGAAAAAATATTCGCCGAAACAACATTCTTGGACCGGGCAGCACTCGAAAAAATGTTTTCGTTCCAATTGGACATGTGGAAGGGCAGGCAGAAGCTGGAATCCGCCATCCTGCTTTTAAATGACGAACGGAAAACCGACAGGGTCGCGGACGCCCTGAGTCAAATGAAGGCCTACGCTTTGCTTATTTCGAGCCAGATCGAACGGGACAAATTATTTTTGGATACGTTGGAACAAATACGGCAGCAGTACCCCGGCAGGGACATCGTCTACGACAGAGGCATCGCCCATAGCTATTCGAGCCTTTTTAAAAATCAGTTTGGCCATGCCTATGTCGATGAATATGCCATCGGTGACGAGTTGAACAATAAAATATTGAATGAAAAGCTCGAAAAAATTCATGTCGAAGGCATGAATTACCTGAATACCGCCGAAGCGGAGACGATTTTATTGAGGATCCTGACGTTTGCGAGATTTGTCGATAAAGTACCCGTCTTTAAATCAGGGGACGAAGTTTTCTTAAATGCCGTTCGTGAGTGGGTTAATTCTTTATTGAAGCCGGACTTAGAAAGTCTTCTCCATGAAAGCATCAACGTTCTGCAAAAATCAAAGAATGCCGATGGCTTCCGCATAAATTGGCTCAAATCGTATTTGGACAACGAGAGATCCGATTCAAAGAAAGAAAAAGCTAAAAAATTACTTTCTATCCTAGAGAAATCCGGCGCGCGGCTGGCGCTGCAAGGCAGGCAAATCGTGCCGGATAATTACGAGTCCGATATTTTTACAAACCTTGAAACACAGCTCGATACTTTACGGGAAAAATTAAACGCCCGCCTGAGCTACAAAAAAATAAGACAAGAAAGCCGCCCCGCCAGACAATTGGAAGCCATTATCGAACAAGTGGTGGATCAAACCGCGTATCAATTATCCCACCCCAATGAAGCGCTTGAGCTCACGCCGGATTTGGTAAATCAGGTCATGGAGGAAATCAATGATTTGATTCTTCCGGCGATGAGGACTCTCGGGTTGCCGGAGGCGTTTGTTTTGCCCAAGGCCGATGACTGGCTGGCGCATTCTTCCATGGGTTTTGTGGAGGATGATACTTATATCGGCAGAAACCGGGCCATCATGAGTTTATCTCCCAGGGCTTCGGCTCTACGGTTCGGGCTTTTAGGGCCGCATCTGCGGCATCAAAGCAGCACTTTTGAAAGTCTCATTGACAAAGGAGATTATGAGTCGCAGCCTTATTTATTAAAAGGTTTTCTGCCGTGTCTTAACGGTCTGTTGGACCGTTTGGAAGCGGGGAATGCGGCTGTTTCCAAAGAGGCCCGGGATTATGGCGCTTTATTATGGAATGGGCTTTTATTTCCTCCGTTTTCAAAAGATAGAGTGGACACTCATACCCGTGAATACAAACAATACGACAAATTCTACTCTCATTTGCAGGAAGGGCTCAAACGCGTGGGAGTGGAAAATTTGGACGCCACCTTATTGCGGGTGTTGCGCGCGTTTCCTGATTTAATCCAAGATCAGAACGGGAATACCCGGCCTTTCATCCGGTTTCAAAACTCGCTGACGGCGCGCAGAGAATTTGAAACGGTCCTTTATTATTACCGGACAGAACACGCCCAAAAGATTTCCATGTGGGATTTGGCCGCCGGCGCTCAAAATGCCGAAAATTATATGGATCATGCGGATGAGTTTAAAAGAGAGATGGCCACGGATGACGAACCTTATGAACAAGGCGGGTATGAACTTTATCAATTGGAGTGGGTGCTGTCATATTTGTTCCAGAGAATAGGATACCAAACCCCTTCCTCAAGCGGCGCGCGGTTGGCGAGCGTCGAGGAAGAAATCAGGGCGATCGAAGGAACGATCCTGAAGCTCGAAGGAAAAATAGAAGCGGGGATTAATAAAAGCGTTTCGGTTGACGCGGAAATAAAGCAACTGGAGCAAGCGCACAGAAGGCTTGAGGAGCTTCAGGCCCAAACCGGAAATACGCAAGGCGGCCGGCTGGCGAGCATAGACGAGGAAGTGGGGGAGGCGGTTGACTACGCCAAAGCAAATGGTTATTCGCACGTGTACGTTTATCTGAACAACAGCGTCCACCAGATGATCCCCGTCTCGGATGAAAATGTTAAACCTAAACTGATAGGGGTGGTTTCGGAGTGGGTAGGTGAACGGGGGTATTCTCTAAGCGCCAAGGACATGAATCTTTATTTAACAGGCCCTCCCCGTCTTAGGCTTTTTAGGGGTGAGGAAGATTCAGGCGAAGCCGGCACGCGGCTGGCGCAGTTCACCTATAAGGGATCTTCAGACCCGGCGGAGCTAGGGGAACCATACAGGGTCAAGCTGGACGCGGCAGGGAGCGTTTTTACCAAACTCATGGAATTGGCGAAAATGAAAGCGCTCACTCAGGAGCCGCGTGAAGTGATTGTATCGCTCTACTTCAAGGACGACACGGCCACCTTTATCTTGTCGACAAGAGCCGGGCTCGGAGACGACGCGGGCGCCCGATATTCCAATCACGAATCCATAGAAATTCTCGCAAAAATAAAAGGGATGTATCCCCGCATTTTGCTTAATATCTATTTCGGAGAAGACGGCCGCGCGCAATATATTTCAACGGGGTTCAGATTCGAACCGTTAAAGCATGCCGAGAATCCCGAGAATCGCGATGCTGTCATTCAATCCGCCAGGCTGTTGGCCGCATCCGCTGAACTGCTTCATGTTCCCGTGCATTCAACTTTATTGATGAGTGTTCTTGGAGAAAAGGAATCAAAAGCGGCTTTCCAAGATCGGAATCCGACGGTCAGCGATTTGGCCAATCTGCGGCTTTCCACAGAACCTGGCGAAAATACCCGAGGAGCTCGCTTGACGGGAGCGGAGATCGTGACGCCGGGTCCGCGTCCGGAGGTCGCCGAGTTTTACGATAGAGCGATGCGGCAGGCGGGGAATAATACTTTGAAAAAAGTTTATGAAGGGGGATTTGAGCTCAAGGAAAAAGACCTCGCGAAGAAAGAGGAACAATTTGACCGGGCGTTGAAAAGCCTGGATCAGGCCAGCCGCGATAGAATTCAAAACGGAAATATTCTTTTGATAGGCCCCGGCGCTCATACCCAGGAGATCGAGATGATCTTAAGGGCGCTGCCCGGTTTGAACGCATTGGCGATCGTGGATTTTAGCTGGAAAAATCTGGAAGCCCTCAGAGATTTGATCAACGCGAGCGAAAAAATCCCCGACGGCCTCAAACAAAAAATAAAACTTTATCACGCGAATCTTCTGGATTTCAAACCCAACTTTGGAAACGGGGAATTCGACTTGGCCTATTCCGATTTTGTTTACAACGATGATTTTCTATGGGATGAAGGAAGCTGGCGGGCGGCTTTGCGGGAATTAGAAAGGGTCACGGCTCCCCGGGGAGTTTCCATGGTTCGCGGGTCTGACGATCTATTGAAAAAGGCCCCGCTTTCCGGATTGAATGTTTCGGTTGTCCCGATCGTTTCGGGGCTTGGTGATGACAGTCTTTTCATCTTGGAATCCCAAGTAGCCCTGGATTTGCCTCAGCGATTTGCGAATACCAGAGAATTCACCGAGGAAGAAAGGTCCCCCGCGGTGATTGAAAAGTGGCTTTTTCAACAAAAAATTATCCGAATCTTGTCCCAAGTGCATCCGGAGTTTGCCGGCGCGCTCTCGTCTAATTTAAGAGCGTATGCGGGGATAAAAAACCGGGCTTTTTCTCCGGCGGACTATAAGACCTATTTGCGCGATACCCTCGGCTCCGAGTCATCGGAGCTCAATCATTGGTACAGGGAGACCGTCGAAATTCTTCGGTCTGATTGGGAACAGGCCGAAGCTTTTTTCTTAAGGGAGTCCATTTCCTCAGATTCCGGGCAGCTAAAACAAATCGCCGAAGAAAAAGGCAATACCGCGAGAATACGGATGGCGCGAAAAATTTTAGAATCGGCCAAGACCGACCCAACCTTGAGTCTTTTTATTCATGTGCGCGACAAACCACTCACGACGCTGATCGAAGAAATCATGCCCCAAAATTCTTTCGAACAACTGAGTGACGCGTTGGCGAAAAATTCCGGCGCGCGGCTTGCCGAAGAATCCATTGTTTTGAAAGGCGAATCCAACGCCTCGGCCATCGAGATAGGACGCGCGTATTATTGGGGCATGCCGATGCGGACGATCAAAGAGATCGTCGCGGAGATTGAGGTGCAGAAGCGTGAGAAAGTATCGCCTGAACAGGTTCCCGATGAAATCGCCCGCCTGGGTGACGTGATGCGGCGCGAGGCTTCCCCGGACCCTGTTTTATCGGGCCTGAACTCGGCTATCGTAGCCTTAAACGCCGAATTGAGAGTTTTGATAGAAAGAGACCATTTGAACGCCGTAGTGGCCATTGACAGATTGATGGAAGCTTACGTGAAAAGATTCAATCCGCGGCTCAGAGAAGATGTGGAAGGCATCTTGGCCTTTGCGGCCGATGAACTTGAACCGGCGGCGGACTCCGATGCCGTTTCGAACCTTACGGCGCGTCTGGCCGATTTCAGGGAATGGGCGGAGCAAACAACCGGGAATGGAAAGATCATCCTATTGATGCATGAGCTGAATCCATTCGTGGTAGAGAGGCTGATTCAAGAGGCGAAAAACTCCCTTGCCGGTTTTGTGATGGACCGCGGAACCATCAGCTCCCATGCGGTCATTTTGGCCGGCGGGCACGGCCTGCCGGTTTTAAAAGTGAGAAAGGGGGCCATTCATCCCGACATGCACGGCAATACGGCTATTTTAAGAACGGACCAATTGACTCTCAACCCCAGTTCCAGCGATTTAGAGGCCGCTGAATTGGAGAAAACCAGTTGGGAGGCTTATGACTTCGAAGCGTTGAAGAAATCGGATTTACCCGCCAAGACCCCGGACGGCATCACGATCGGAGTCCAAGCGAACGCCGACAATCCCGATGCGCCGCGGGAAGGCGCCGAACATGGCGCCGAAGGGAGTGGGCTCGTCCGGACCGAGTACATGTTTGGTCCCGACAATCAGGTGTTAAAAGCGTTTTTAGAGGTCCGAGAGAACGACCAACGGCTCCGTTCCGTTGATACCAAAGCCGCTTATCAAGCCGCCCGCCAAAAACTGATCGAAGACTTTAGGGACCGGTTCATCGCTTTGGCGTCGGACGCGCCTAATCGGGAGATGACGCTGCGGATGTACGACAATGAAGAAGACAAGCCGATGGAAATTCCCAATCCCGATAAAAAATACGGCCCGGAATATTATCGCACCGAAGTCGGAGAGGAGCTCCTCAAGATAGAAGTCGAAGCCGCTTTAGAGGCGCGCATCTTTGCCGGCGGACAAATCAAGATCTTATTTCCCAGCTATCGAAGCGCCGAATCCTTGTCCTCTTTTCTGGGCAGGGGAGACCGGGATTTGGAAAAATTGTCGGCGGAAGAAAAGGCGAGATTGCGTCAGTTGATGAAAGAGGACTTTGACTTTGTGATGACAAAGATCATGGAGTCCGTGCGTCTCGAGATGCAGAAAACAAAAGACAAGGTGGGAACAATCATTCTCGAGAACACGCCAAAAGGGTACATGATCGAGCTGCCCGAACAGATTGATCCGGAAGTTTTGGACGCCATTTTAGAGCGAAGTGATTTTATCAATATCGGCACGAACGATTTGACCACGGGCCTTTTCAGAAACATCAAGCGCACGATCCGCGGAGAAGAAATTAAAGGCATCTCACGGGACCGGGACGAAGATGAAGACTACTACGAAAAACTCCAGCCGGAATTATTGGCCGCGTTGGAAAAATTGACCGCGATCGCTTCCGAATTTAACAAACGTCTGAATCTTGAGGATCGGAGAGACGTGTGTATTTGCGGCGAGATCGCCCGCCTGAACCGTTTCGCGCTATTTGCCGTTTATCTCAAGAGGAAACATGGGGAAAGTCTGCCGTTAAAATTGAGCGCGATTCCTTCGGTGATTCACCGGTTGAAAAATTTTATCCGGAGCGTCGAACCCGCCCATACCGCCATTTTTAACGGCGAGAGAAAAGATATTAACGCCAGGAGCCTGGAAACGGCTCTGGCCATCAGTAACCGCCTCATGGCGCAGGCGTCCAATTCGAACGGCTCCGGCGCGCGGCTGGCGGGATTCGGGACGTTCCAAAAACCCAAACTTGAATCCATAGACGGAGGCATCCGGCTTAGACAACATTTCCGTATCGAGACTTCTTCCGGCCGGCATATTTTTATAGCGGACCAGCACAACGAAGCCGCTTATTTCTGGCTTCAGGCGTTCAAAAAAGGCCTCATTCCGAAAGGCAGCCTGCTGTATCACATTGACGGCCATCCGGATGACGAGGTAGACGCGCGTTCCTTTAAGAAACTGATCGACTTGAAGGACGTCCAATCCGCCGATGAAGCCCAGATGGATGCGTGGCGGAAAATGATTCATGATTTTTACGGGATCGGCTCATTTATCGCGCCGATGATTGCGAACGGATTGATCGATCCCAGCCGTTGGTACTATCAGGCCGAACTTGAGAACGAGGTTTTCACGCAGGGGCTCGTCTGGATGCCTAACGCCGGAACTATCGGCAGCCCGTTTCAGTTTGCCTACGGGCCGGCCAAAAAATCGATCTCCGAAATTTTTCAGAATAAAGAAGAGCTTGTGGATATCGTGGACCTGGATGTGGATGTGTTTCAACCTCAGTATAAAAGGCTAGAAGCGAAATATTTAAAAGCGGGCCTGTCCGGTGACGATGCGCGCGCGCGGGCCGAAGAGGAAGTTTTAACCAAGTGGGTTCCTTTAATAGTCCCCATTCTCGCCAAAGCCAAGGTACTTTCCATTGTCACAAGCCCCGATTACATCAACCAAGACTTTGCGGTGAGAATTGTAGACAGATTGATGGATCTCCTGAACGGATATGAACCTCGGGAGATTTCGCATTTCCCGGCAGAAGCGGAATTTGAGGATATTTTGACCCTCGAAGAGGCAAAAGCGGCAAAAGCCATCGGAAAAGCAGCCGCGTCCGTGCCGCCGATTTCGTTTGAAGAAGCCCGGACGATTGCCGAAAGGTTTTATCCCGGGAACGCGTTACCGGTTTATCCGGATGTTTTTAAGGCATTGGTCAATGTCGCCACCCAGTCTGATCCCAGAGCGGTGGTTTATTGGAAGCTTGAACACGCCTCCACGGATCAGGGCTCCGAGGAAGCGCAGCAAGCTTTGCTCGGACTTTATCGGAATAGACAGAGCTTACCTCCTTTTGAACGGTACGCGTTGCTGAAATTTATCTCTTCTCTGAGCGAAACAGACCGGGTCAAAGTTGCGCGCTCGGCGTCATCGCAAGAAGAAGCCGCGGGAGATCTATCGCAGCTTACGATGCCTTATGACCAATTCGCAAAAAATTACGCTATCCAGCCTAAAGAAAATAAGGGCCAGCTTCGCGACCGTACGCTGGAAGAAATTCTAGAAACAATGCCAGACGGTTTTGTGCTCTCAAGAGGGACCTCCCCGACCCTCTTTAATGCCCGCCGCGCCGGAATGTATCCGGCTATTGTGGTGGGCGAGAATGAAGTAGGCATTTATTCCGCCGGCCGTGTGCAGACAAATATTTTGGCGACGCTTCACGCGAAGATCTGTAGATTGGCCGCAGGCGAGATAACGACTCTCGAGGGTGAAAATTGGTTTATTCTCTCGCATGAAGAGGGCCAGACACTGCCGCTGACACTTGATGTTTTGACGCGGCTGGGTAACAAGCAGGATGGAAAAAAAATAGTGCGTGCAAAACTTGTATTCGAAATTTCTAGATTTGATGAAACAACCAGTAGGCGGCTTTCGCTGGAACTAAACCGGCTTAAGGATTCTATTCCCGGATTGGAATACACGCTTTATCCGACGATCACCGAGAAAAGGGCGTTGACACTTCAAATTATTTCCTCGCTTTCGGGCAAACGGATGTCCGTAACCAAATGGACGGCTCCGGGTAAGTATTTTAACAATGAAAAAGATCTGATCGATTTTGGGAGCTTTCCCGCGCAAGTGATTTACGAAGATTCGCTTTCGGAGACGCCAGTCGGCGCGCGGCTCGCCGCCATTCCGGAATATAAAGAAGGGACATCTGCGGAAGAGTGGGGCAAGGCGCTCAAGGCCGCTTATCAGAAAGAGCATCAGGATCGTTGGAAAAGCGGGGTGCCGTTTGAAGAACTTCGTATAGAAGAAGGGCTTGCGATCCGCTATCTTGAAGCGATCTATCGGGCCCTTCGGGATAAATACGGAAATGAAGTCGCCGACAAGATCGCCTTCGCGTTAATGGGAAGCATGGGTCGCGGGGATGTGACTTACGGGTCGGATGTGGACGGAAGAATTATCACCGCCGACTTGGAAGGAGAAAAAAGTGAAGCCGCGATGTTTGCCTATGACGTGATTCAAGCGGCTTTTGGCGAATGGAAGGCGATCGATACGGATCATGTCTTGGAAATGCAGCCGCTCAGCGATGAGGAGATCATGAGTCAACTAGACCACATTACCTACCGGCGGGAACGGGAATATCAATTTCGAATAATTAAAGATGAGCATGAGGAGAATTTACACACGACCACGCGTATGTTGGACGCGAAGTTCGCCGCCGGAAACCAGGAGATTTTTTCGCGGCGTATGGCCAATTTCAGAAGGCAGGTCATCTCCGAGAAGAAAAATTTTATCCGCGCGCTTATTCAACGCTGGAATGACGAGTATGCGGAAAGCGGGTTCATCGAGGGATTGTATGAACGAGAGCCTGATCTTAAGAAAGGCGTCGGAGGGTTGCGGTCCATGCATTTTGCCCGATGGGTCGGGAAACTTTATCTGGTTTCCTCGGGGGAGCCCGAAAGCGGAATATTGAAAGAGCCTTTCGATCATCTGATCGAACTCGGAGTGGTCACCCGCGAAGAATACCTGGAGGCCAGGCAGGCCTACGATTTTCTTTTAAGAGTCCGCTCTAAGATCCATGAAATCAACGAAGAACAAGAGTTTCCTGATCCCGTGATGGAGGGTGTTTTGCGTTTTGATATTCAAGACGACGTGGCCCTGGGGCTTGGCCATCAAACCTCCGCCACCGTCTCGGCCAAATCTCGTTTTCTTAAAGAATACAATGACGCGGCGCGGGCCTTATTCCGGTTTTCTTCCAAATTAATGCGCCGGCTTTCCGACCTGATTGACAAGCCCGAGCCCGGAAGAATCATAGAAGTAAATCAAGAGTTGGGGGTTGCGCTTGTTGAGAGCGTTCAGGGCTACGCTTTTAGGGCGGATTCCGGATTCCAAGCGCAATCAGGAAAAACGTTGATTCCCGCGGACTCGGATCAGAAAACCACCGTTCCGGTGGATCAAATCCTGCCTATTTTTCAATATGCCGTCCAAACAGAGGCGGTGATCAGCGGGGATCTTTTGGATAGGATTGAAAGATCAAAATCCGGTTTTGTGAACCGTCTGCGCGATAATCCCAAGTTGATCCGGCAGCAATTCCTGGCTCTCTTCGCGGAAGAAAAAAGCATATCGTATGTGTTATGGCGGCTCCATCTTTTAGGTTTTCTGCCTCTATTGATGCAGGAATTCGGTGATTTGACGGGAGAAGCCCAGGATGATTTCGTCCACCGCTACACCTTGGACATTCACGCGATCAAGCTGGTCGAACAATTCGAATCATTGTCTCATTCTTCACAGACCCTGTCCGAGCGGATCCGTGAGAATCCGAGGTTAAGGCGCCTTTTACGTCTGGCGCTTCTTTCGCAGACGCTTTATGAATCAAGATACAGGCCGCAGGGCAAGACACTGGAAACTTTCCTTAAGGAATTCGGAGTTTCCGCTGAGGACGCTCAACAAATTGTTTGGCTGCATGAGAATCTGCACACGCTGATTGACCATATGAGAGAGGGGACGTTTTCAAACCGCGAAGACCTGAAAGGGTTTATTCATACGGAACTCGGAGGAGATTTTGAAAGATGGAACCTGCTTTTAGCCGCGACGCTTACGCAGCTACGCGTGTTAAGGCCCGAACGGTATTGGTTGGATGAGCGGGAGATACAACCCGTGCTGGATATTTCCCGCGAGATGTTCGATGATCCGTCGGGGCAGGCGCTCGAAAAATGGTTTTTAAAAAGAGAAGAAGATAGATCCGCTTATGCAGACCTTTATCAGCAGCTCATGTCCGAGCCCCCGGCCTATTTCTTTAAATTTTTTAGATGGAAATTCACGACTTCCAACCCCTATTTAATCTCTATTTTCAATTTTTTCCAAGAGGTCAGTTTGAAGTTATTTCCGTCTATCCGGGACCGTTTTTTTATTCAATATCATCCGGTGCGTGTCATTGTCGAGAAAATCCAAACCTCCGACCGCTCGGGCAGGTCCAGGACAAGTTCTGACACGGTGCAGCTGGTGATCGGCCATCAGCATGAGGGGCCCGGGGTTTTAGCCAAGATCGCGGGGTTGGTGAATGCTTATGGAGCGGAAGTGTTGGCGGCCGACATCGATACCATGACGAAGGGTCCGCTGACCATCGACCGGTATATTATCCGAAACGCCGATTTTGGAAATATTTACCCTGAGGAGGCGATGGAGCAGTGGATCCTATTGGCCGGGAAGATGGAGAAAAAAATTGAATCACTGCTTGAAGATCAGACATCCATCAAAGATGTTTTTAAAGAGCGTCATAAACCGTATCTCTTTGCCAAAAAGAAATCCGTGTTTTCCCGTGAAGGCAAAATTCCGACGAATGTCAGTTTAAAAGATAAAAACGGCGCGTACACCGTCTTGATCGTGGAAACTCCTGATGGAGACGGCGTGCTCCATCAGATTTCACGGCTCTTAGCCGAACTCGAAGTCAATATCCAACAGGCGAAGATATACACGCGCGGCTATAGCGCCCGCGTCGGCGAACAGGCCGGGGACACTTTTAGGATTACCTATAGAGGCAGAGCGCTTCCGCCGGAGCTGGCAAAAACCGTTAAAAACGCGCTTGAAACCATCCTGACGCTTGACAACGCCGATGAAGATTCTTTTCAATCCGCTCTGGCTGGCGCGCGGCTGGCGGGTAAAAAACCATCCTCCGATGAAAACAATCCTTATAAATCCCCTCAACCGGAGGATAAAATAAAAGCCGGCTTAAAGCGGGATGCCCTCGCAAAAAAATTGATAGAGCGGGTGAAAAAAGGCGCTTATATCGCCATTGACCGGGATATTCTCGAGCGAGAAGTTTATAACATTCAATTGGATTATGGCAGAAAAATTATTTCATACAATCCGGGAACCGAAGAATTTGTAATCCCGTCCAGTTTTGCCCCCGATTTGATCCCGGGCGAGCGCTTCGTTCTCAACAAAGAAAGCAACGCTCGCCTATTTAACGAGTTTCAACAAGCGGTCTTTAAACGGTTTTTCCATCACGCGTTAAGGCACGCCCTTCATGTCACGAAAACCGCGGCGTACGGAAACAGTCAGACCGAATATTCGATGCGTAAGTTCCGTTTACACGTTCCTCACGAAGATGCCTATCTCTTTGATACGATGGACGATACCTATCATAATCATCGGCTCGGTTTTAAAATTTCAGACGGCATTTTCACCATTTATCACGAAACAGACCCTTTGAGCGGAAAAGAACATTTAAAGATCAATATTCCGCTGCCCGTCTACTCCAAGGGAGGAGCGCAGAGAAGAGTCTCAATTACGATAGAGGATTCTCAAGAACTACAGACTGTTCTTCACCGCCTGAATGTTCTTTCCTCGCAGGTGTGGGTCTCTCCCGATCCGGCCGGCGCGCGGCTGGCTTTGAGCGAAAGGGAAAAATTGAGGCGCCGCGTTCATAAAAACATCACTCAAAACGGCATGCAATTGTATGAGATCAACATGCGCCAAACCGGACGCAAGTTCAATGAGATCACCGACCAGAATTTGGACAGCCTTAAAGAACTGGGGATGAATGTGATCTGGCTCATGGGTGTTTGGAAGACGACCGATTTCGGCGAGAAGTTTAATAAAATGTGGGACACCGAAGCGGCGGATTCCGAGCGAAAGGGAAAAAGGGTGGCCTCTGCCTATTCCATCGATGATTATGTGATCAACCCCGAAGTGGGCGATGAGGCCGCGCTTCGCGACCTGGTCTACCGCGCGAATAAAAGAGGCCTAGCCATCGGCCTTGATTTTGTGCCCAATCACATGGCAGCCGACTCCGTGTGGGTAAAGGAGCACCCGGAATTCTTCATCACGATAGATGACGCGCAGGGCGTAACCGCGCCGCCCCTTGAATCCTATCTCATCGGCGCGCAAGACTTCATGGACAAGGGTCTCGACAAAAGCGGATTTTATACCATTGATACCCAAAAAGGCCCGAAGATCGTCGCCCACGGCCGTGAACATCTGTCAGATGAACATTCGTGGATCGATACGGCTCAATTCGACCTTTCCAATCCGGCGCTTCAGGCAAAAATGATACAGGTTTTGGAGCGCATTCTCGATCTGACCAACGGCGGTGCGGTGCGCCTGGACATGGCCCATTACGTGAGAAAGAGTCACATCAACGGCGCTTGGCTGCAGCCCTTAAATAAAAAACGCATGATGGAGGAGGAATTTTGGCCCCGGGTGATCGGTGCTCTTAAGGAGAAAAATCCCACCGGAATTTTTATCGCCGAGGCCTACCCGCCTTACGAAAGTGAGCTTCAATCGTACGGTATTGATTTTACCTATAATTCTTATCTCTACAGATCTTTGGTCACAACCCATGCCTCAACGCAGGACATTCTCCGGTATCTCCAAGATACCCCACAGGCTTATCTGGTACGAACCGTCCAATATGGTGCGAACCATGACGAACCGTCCGGAAAAAGGTTGGCCGCTGTCTTGGATAAAAAGCGGGAGCAAGCCGCTATGGTGATAATGGCGGCCGCTACGCCGGGCGCTGTGATGATTTACGCCGGGCAGGAATGGGGGCAGTCGCTTTACAAACCGTCCGCGAATTGGCTGAAACTCCCGGGAGTGGAGGACACCTACGATCGTGACCTGCACCGCTTCTACAACGCGCTTTTAAGCCGAACTCGCGCACCGCTTTTCCGCCGCGGCGAGGTTAAGAGCTTAAAGAATGCCCGAATTTCTTCCCCGGATGTTCTGGCCGTTCAGCGCGTCTGGAAAGAACAAACGGCGCTCGTGATCGTGAATAACGGGCCGGCGTCCGCTTCTTTTGAATGGACCCCTTCAGAGGAAGATTCGCCCGTAAAAGGTGGTGCGGACTGGGTGGACATCGAGACCGGGAGCCATTTTAAATTTGATACTCAAAAGCCGTTGTCTTTTTCACTGGCGTCTTATGATCACCACATTCTGCTTTTACAGCCCGCCGGCGCGCGGCTGGCATCGGATAAAAAGAATCAGATTTCAGTGACATGGGCTCCCGGCCAGGCTCCACATCAGCCGGTAGAAAAAGGAAGTGTGGCGTTAGCCTCCGATGAAGAAGCTGTGTCGCTGATGCTGGATTGGCCCACGGATTCTTACCGGATCCGCGTGACGGAGAATTCCAAAGATTGGCTCCATTTAGACCTTGTGGACGGGGACAGAAACAGCATGGCTTTGGATTTCAGAGTGTTAAGAGATGGAGCGGTTAGGATAGGCCAAGGTCACCCCAGCTATAGTGAGACCAATGAGCATTTGAAAGACGAGGTTTCGAGGCGCAAACGCCTGTGGTTTAAAAATGCGCTCTTTCCCTGGCTTTACAACAGGGGTTTCAAAAAACTACGGGCGCAAAATCTTCAACCGGGTGGGGAAAGTTTTTTTAAGAATAAGCTCAAGTTTTATGAACTCTTCGATGCGGAAGACCAATGGGAATTTGATCTGGAGAAATTCGGTCATTTGTGGCGCATCCGAACCGAAGGTGGTCGCCCTTCCGGTTCGCGGCTGGCAAGCGGGCGGTTGCGTTGGATCGAAGAACAAAGAGATTCTCGTTTAAAAGAATTCGAGGCGTTTGACGGGACGGTTTATTATCCGTTCGCGCTCGTGGATTTCTTCGGACTTTTGGATCTCAAGAAAATGTTTCCCAAGGCCAGGATCGTTTTGAATGATTCGTTGGATCCCGATCATACGTTGCTTATCGTGCCTTCCAACCGTCCCGTTACTCAACAACAAATCATCGATTTTCTTGTTCGGGAATTTTCAAGCGAACCAAGGGCAGGCTCAAGCGCCTCGAGCAAGTACCGCCGCGACAGTTTGATCAAAAAAGTGGAGGTGGTCCCATCCCAGGCGGCAGGCGCTTCGCAGGTATTTACCGTCACGATCCAACTGCAAGACAATTTGCCGCAAGATCTAAATCTCGGGGATTTGCGAGAGATCCGTTTTGAATACCGCTACGGGGATTTTAATACGGATGATACGAAGGCGGGCGTCTTATTTGTCAAGCGGCCGGGGTGGCGGGGTGAATTCATGGCCGATCCGGAATTCTGGCGTTCGGTCGCGGGCAAACTCACGGCTCCGGGTTATGTGCTCGTCAGCACGGATCAGGGTTATGCGGAAAGGTCCAAGGACGCCTTGAGCGAATGGTTCAATTTTATCTTCGTAGAGGACGATCTTGATAAGGTTAAACCGGTCAGTCCGCATATTTATGTCGGAGGATTCTACGTGTCGGTTTACCGGTTGAAATCACAGGCCATTGACATAGATTCTTTAACCGATGAGGTGATTAGAAAGGCTTATGACCAGGCCTTAGCGGCAACCGCCAAAACCGGTCAGGGTGAAAACTTGCCGGCGCTGGCTGAGTTCGCAAAACAATTGCCTTTTAATTTTACAATTAAAGACCGAGACATTCTCCTTATTATTGCTTCCTACAATAAGCGTCACCCGGAGTCCCCGCTGGAGTTTTCGGTCCGTGAATTATTGTCGGGGTTGGATAACTTACTGGATTTATTTAGGCGGGAGAACCCGAAAGAAATCGCCAATATTTATCAAGTCTCAGACAGTCTGGAGCATATTAAAATTTTATTGAGACAGGGGAAAGGAGGGTTAGCCGATGTTCGAGAATCTCTAAAACGGCTTTTAGAAAGAGAAAAGCGTCTTTTTAATGATTCCCGATTTAGGCCCGCGCGCGAGGTCATGGAATCGGTTATACACCGGTTGAATATTGAAATCGGCTCCGTCCCGCCCGCCGGTCAGTCCGGCGCGCGGCTGGCCACAGGGCCCGGTGAAAGGGTGGATTATCCGGTTCAAAAGGGCCAGGCCTTGCGTCTTTTGATTCCCATGTCCCAAGAGGCGACACCTTCAGGCCGTTCTTCCAGAACTGTTTATTATTATTTCGACAGGGTGAACGACTTTTTGCCCGAAGGCAATCGGGCTTATTCGCTTTGGAAAGTTTACCGTGAAGCATCCATCCATGAAATGGAGTTTTGGAGGAATGATCTTTCCCAAACATTGAAAACGAGTGATGGGCAATGGAACCTGCGGGCGATAGAACATTTGGCTTCAAACGCGCCCGATCAAGTCATCCTCGACCGACGGCTCAGCCAAGGGCAGTCTTGGGTCTTGTTTGACCACCACACGGCAACCGAGTACGAAATATTGTTGAAACGAGTCAGTGATTCTCAAGTGGTATTGTCGGTCCCGGCATCCGTCCAAGTGACTCCTTTGTCTTTGGAACAAACGGTAACGGTTGGTTTTAATAGACAACCGCTCCCGGGAGTCGCCGAGGCCATCGAGCAAGCCGTAAGCAATGCCAAGGGATTGGGCAGGCGGCAAATCGTCCTCATTATTAACGGGCGGGATCACGCTTATCGGATTGATTATAAAGGCAAAACTTCGGCTTTAAGACGGCTGAATGGCCTCGTCGGCAGCGGGTATCGGCCCGTTGTGTCAGACAATCACATTCACTTGAATAAAGACGCCGCCGGCGCGCGGCTGACGAATTTGACGCAGCCCACAAAAGTTCTGCCGGCTGAAATCCAAGAAGAAAAGCCGGCGCCGTTCGGCGACTTGTTCGGGCGGATTTTGCAGACGCCGATCGCAAGCGCCGAGGAAGCGCGGACCGATCGAACCACGGTGAATATTCTCGCACTCGCCTTTGTGAAGCTGAGGCGTGAGGCATTGGACAAAGGATTGATTCCTATTAAGTTTGAAACCGGGGTGGCCGGGACTCAATTTGTCGAGACGCCGGACAAGAAAATCCATTTGAATCTTTACCGCGTGGATCAAGAGGGTCAACAAACAAGTCTTGGCTATTTGGATCTCACGGATGACGTTGAGCGTCTCGAGAAGCCGGGCGTTGCCATCGAAGAAATTCCTCAAGCCGCGCTGCAGAAATCTCAGGAGACCGTTTCCGCCATTCGCGAATTAGTCAACGCGCATCAACTGGGCTTGGAAGCCACGGCCGATATCGTGAACGGGACGCCGGTGATCTTGCAGGTGATCATCGATCCCGCGCTGCCGCAAGGGCAGAGAGAACTTTGGAAGGGCAGTAAGGCATGGACCGGCCGGAAATTCCAAAACGTGCGTTTTGAATTTATCGATAAAAATGATGCTAACCGGCGTCTGGATTTGTCGGATACGGACCTTGAGGAATTCAGGAAGCAATATCCGGAAGCAAAAACGGTTCTTTTATCGGAATACTCCGCCCAAGAGTCCGATAATCAAGCGATCGTGGCGCGGGCCCAGGTCTCGGGGGCCGGTCTTATTTTCTGGGCCAAGGCCGGCAAGGACGCAATATTCCCGCTTACCGGAATGTTCATGGGCGGCATTACGCTGGCAAGGCGCCGTTACCGGGATTTGAGCGATTCGCAGAGGAATTTATTCAATACCTTGATCCGGGGCAAGGAAGCGGTTTCTTACGTTTTGAATCAGGACGATTTTGACGCAATGAAAGAACCAAAAGTTTATTCCCGCGACCGATACAGCCGGCTTACCTTCAAAGCCATCGGCCGTATCGCCATCGACAGGATCCTGGAAGGCGCCCGCTTGGCGCTCCAGGCCCTCGGTTCCGCCGCTTAATTTCCTTCGTTTTTCGGTTACAAATTGACAGACTATTTCGTGTGCCCTATAATCCCACCATCTGTTTCGTTCGCCATTGGCGAACCGATTGCATGGCAATCGGGGAAAACAGGTGGTGGGATAATGCCCTTTTTGCTATACTAATATTCGTAATCCATTCTTTGGAGAGGATTTATGGAACGTCCGAGCGAATATATAGGTTTGTTGGTTGCCTTGGTCATAGCCGTGACGATCGCGGGGCTTATCTTGTTTCTGAATAAAATTCTGGGGCCCAAAAATAAGCAGTCAGCGGTCAAGTCCGAACCCTTCGAATGCGGCGTTTCGCCCATTCCACAGCCGGCCCCCCGCGTCTCGGTCAAATTTTATCTCCTCGCGATGTTTTTTATCCTGTTTGACGTGGAAATCGTGTGGCTTTTCCCGTGGGCGGTGATCTTGAAAGAACTCAAGTGGACCGGGCTCATCGAAATGTTTTCTTTCTTGGCGGTCTTGATCCTCGGGTTCGTCTATGCCTGGAAAAAGGGGGCTTTGGAATGGGAGAAGTAAAGCTCGAAAAATTTAATTTCATGACCACGACGCTGAACGACGCCATCGGGTGGGCGAGGAAGTTTTCCATTTTCCAATACCCGTTCGTGACGGCCTGCTGCGGCATGGAATACATGGCGACGGCCTGCGCGCACTATGACGTCGACCGCTTCGGCGCGGGTTTCCCGCGGTTTTCTCCCAGGCAGTCGGACGTACTTTTTGTGGTGGGCACCATCAGTCACAAGATGGCGCCGGTTTTAAAGAAAGTCTACGAGCAGATGTGCGAGCCCAAATGGGTCGTCGCGTTCGGCGTCTGCACCTGCACGGGCGGTTTTTACGACAACTACGCGACCGTGATGGGGATCGATACGATCATTCCCGTGGATGTTTACATCCCCGGATGCCCGCCGAGGCCCGAGAACGTGTTGGACGGGCTCATGAAACTGCAGGAAAAAATCCAGAACCAGAAACAGGAAATATGAACCTAGCCGAAAAAGTCAAATCGAAATTCCCGAACCTGGTGCAAGAGACGCTCGAGCAGAACGGCGATCAGGTCGTCGTGGTTCGGAAGGACGCGATCAAAAGCTTGGCCTCTTCGTTGAAGACGGATCCGGAGTTTCAGTTCAATCTATTGACGGATCTGACGGCGGTAGACTACCTCCACTGGGAAGAAAAAGAGATCCGCTTTGAGGTGATTTATAATTTGTTTTCGCTGACTAAAAATCACCGCCTGTTTATCAAAGCGCGCGTGCCCGAGACCGACCCGACGATTGATTCGGTGGCGCCGCTTTGGCCCGCCGCGAATTGGTATGAGCGCGAGGTCTGGGACATGTTCGGGATCCGCTTCAAAGGACACCCGGACTTGAAACGTATTTTGATGTACGAGGGATTTGACGGCCACCCTTTGCGCAAGGACTATCCTTACAATAAGCGTCAACCGTTGATAGGGTCGATGAATTGATAAGAATATCCGCCGGCTGGTTACTGGTTATTTTATTGATGGGTTCCAATGCCCATGCCGCGCGCGCCGACAAAGCGGGAGATCCGGCCTCGCTTCAAACCCTCGGCGTCAGTTACGCGGAAAAAGGCGAATGGGATAAATCCATCGACTCGCTGAAACAGGCGTTGGCACTCGATCCGAATAACAGCGAAATTTACGTGGACCTTTCTCTGGCCTATGCCGAGAAAGAAGATTTTGACCATGCGGCGACTTTCGCGCAAAAAGCCGTGGCGCTGGCGCCCAAAAAAGCGAACGCGTATCACACGCTGGGTTTGGCTTACGAAGGTCTGGGGGAATATGACAAGGCGGCTGGGGCTTACAAACAAGGCCTGCAGGCAAACCCCGACGATTCGAACCTTTATTTGACGCTGGGCAATCTTTACGGCAGGCAGCGCAACTTCGACGAGGCCATCAAGGCCTATGAGAAGGCGATCAAGGCCGATCCCAAGAATAGTTTCGCCTACTCCAATCTCGCTTATGTTTATCAGGAAAAAGGCGATCGCGACAAGGCGGTCGAATATCTCACCGCCGCGGCCAAAGCGGACCCGAAAGATGCGGTCGCTTGGTACGATCTTGGGGCGGGCTACGATAAAAAGGGGGATACGGACAAAGCGATCGAATATTTTGAGAAAAGTTTTTCATTGAACCCCAAATTTTATAAAGCCGCGATCAGTCTCGCGATGGCGTATGAGAAAAAGAGGAATTTGGAAAAGGCCGCCGGTTATTACGTCAAGGCGATGGAGTTGACGGACGATCCGCGGCTCAAAGAAGCGATCTTGAGACAGATGACCCGCACGAAAGAATAAAAGAAAGCCAACGTGGGCAAACCAGTCAATCCTAATTTAAAAGCGACCGAAACGCGGTCGATGCTCTTGAATATCGGCCCTTCACATCCGGCCATGCACGGCATTGTCCGGATCGTGGCGGAGCTTGACGGGGAGACCGTGCTCGGCGCCGAGGTCGAAATCGGGTATCTGCATCGCGCGTTCGAGAAAATGTGCGAACAAGGCCCCTACAATAATGCGATCCCCTACACCGACCGCCTGAACTACGTCTCACCGCTCATCAATAATATCGGTTACTGCCTCGCGGTCGAAAAACTCCTGGGGATCGATACGACCGAGCGCTGCCAATACATCCGGGTGATTATGAGCGAGCTTTCGCGTATCACGGACCACCTGACCTGCATCGGCGCTTCGGCGATGGAGCTGGGCGCTTTCACCGTTTTCCTTTATATGATCAAGGCCAGAGAATACCTCTACGAGATCATCGAAGACGTCACGGGCGCGCGGCTCACGATTTCCTACGCGCGCGTGGGAGGGCTGAAAGCCGACCTGCCCGATGGTTTTGAGAAAAAAACGCTCGAGGCGCTCAAGGAAACAAGAAAAGTTTTGAAAGAAGTCGCGGGACTTTTAGACACCAACCGGATCTTTGTGGACCGCATGAAAGATACCGGCATTATCAGCAAAGAAGACGCGATCGGCTATGGGATCACCGGGCCTTTCCTGCGCTCGACGGGCGTGGATTATGACGTGAGAAAATCCCAGCCGTATCTCGTGTACGACAAGCTTGATTTTGACGTTCCGGTGGGCGAGCACGGCGACAATTTGGATCGTTATCACGTACGGATCGAGGAAATGCATCAGAGCATGCGGATTGTCGAGCAGGCGATCCAAAAAATGCCGAAGGGCGACATCCTAGTGGATGCGCAAGGCCGCGTGATCCCCGCCGCTGAGATGGTGGACGAGGCGAAAATGGGCGAAACGCAAGGATTTCAAGGAGTTGAAGTGGAATTGGACCCGACGCTCGAGGGAAGCACGAGGCGTTATCACCCCAATGTTTATTCGAAAGATAAAACCGTCGCACTTCCGGCCAAAGAAGACACCTATGGCAATATCGAAGGGCTGATGAATCACTTTAAGCTTGTGATGTACGGCCACAGCATCCAGCCGCCCAAGGGCGAGACCTATTTTCCGGTGGAGGGCGCCAACGGCGAGCTCGGATTTTATATCGTGAGCGACGGGACGGACCGGCCTTATCGCGTGCGCGTGCGGCCGCCTTGCTTTTCGATCATGTCGGCTTTGCATGTGATGCTCATCGGGGAAATGGTCGCGGACATCGTTCCTACTTTTGGCTCGGTCAACATGATCGGCGGAGAATTGGATCGATGAACACTCTAACGACGCTGGACAAAGAGGCCGAAAAAATCGTTGCCAAGTATGACAAAAAAAATGCGGCGGTGTTGCCTCTCTTGCATTTGGCGCAAGAGAAGGTAGGGCATATTACGCCGGAAGCCGAGGCGTGGGTTTCGAAATGGTCGGAAGTGCCGGTGGTGCATGTTCGGGAGGTCGTGACTTTTTACTCCATGTATCACCAGAAGCCGGTGGGCAAGCATCATATCCGTTTTTGCACGACCACGAGCTGTGTCTTGATGGGGTCCGAAAAAATATTGGATTGTTTAAAGAAGAAACTTGGGATCGAAAACGGCCAGACCACCCCCGATGGGAAGATTTCGCTCGAAGAGGCGGAGTGTCTTTGCGCCTGCGAGATGGCGCCGATGATGCAGGTGGATGAAAAATATCACGGAGATTTGACGGAAGAAAAAATCAATAAAATCATCGAGACGCTTAAATAATGGAACCCATCCTTTCCAGAAATTTTAATGTTCCGGACGCGTGGAAGATCAGCGTCGCTGAAAAGCGCGGCGCGTATGAAACCGCGCGAAAAGTGATTTCTTCGATGAAGCCGGAAGAGGTGACGCAGCAGGTGCTGGCTTCTAACTTAAGAGGCCTGGGCGGCGCGGGTTTCCCGACGGGAAAAAAATGGCAGTTTCTTCCGAAGGAAAAAACCAAGCCCGTTTATCTCGTCGTGAACGCGGACGAAGGCGAGCCGGGCACCTTCAAGGACCGCTATATTTTAGAAAGAGATCCTCATGCGATGATCGAAGGGATCATGATCAGCGCCTTTGCGATCGGGTCTCATAAGGCCTATATTTATATCCGCGGAGAATATGTCGAGCCGTATCAGCATCTTCAGTCCGCCGTGGACGAGGCTTATTCTAAAAAATATTTGGGTAAAAATATTTTTGGAAGCGCTTTTCATCTGGATCTGGTAGTCCATCGCGGCGCGGGCGCTTATATCTGCGGCGAGGAGACGGCGCTTTTGGAATCTCTCGAGGGGAAAAGAGGCCTTCCGCGGCTTAAACCCCCGTTTCCGGCGATCGTGGGTTTGTTCGGATGCCCGACTATCATCAACAATGTCGAAACGATGGCCTGTGTGCCGTCGATCATGAAAAACGGCGCGGAGTGGTTCGCAAAATTGGGCAGCCCGGGAAACGGCGGCACCCATTTATTCAGTCTCTCGGGCCATGTCAAAAAGCCGGGGGTTTACGAGCTTCCGATGGGCACTTCTTTAAGGGAAATGATCTATACCCACGCGGGCGGTATACGGGACGGGCACCAGCTCAAGGCCGTGATCCCCGGCGGAATCTCGGCGAAGATCCTCACCGCGAATGAGATCGACGTGAAAATGGATTATGACGGTTTGAGGGCCGCGGGCACGATGTTGGGTTCCGCCGGTGTCATGGTGATGAATGAAACGACTTCGATGGTCAAGGCGCTTTTGGTCGCGTGCAAATTTTTCGCCCATGAATCCTGCGGCCAATGTTCCCCTTGCCGTGAAGGCACGGGCTGGGCCTATAAGATCGTTCAGCGGATTTATAACGGCGAGGGGAGCTTAAAAGATTTGGATACGCTTTTGTCTCTTGCCGGCAACATGGAAGGGCGGACCATCTGTGTGTTTGCCGACGCGGCGGCCTGGCCCATCCAAAGCTACATCGCGAAATTCAGGAAAGAATTCGAGGATTATATCAAGAAAAACAGCAAGACCAAGGCGTTCCAAACAGTCTAATGGCAAATATCACGATAGACGGAAAACCATACACCGTCAAAGACGGCATCACGATCATCGAAGCGATCGATCAGGCGAACCTGCCTGCCGGACAGGCAGGGATTGATCTGCCGCGGTATTGTTATCATCCGGGCCTTTCGATCGCGGGCAATTGCCGGATCTGTCAGGTGGAAGTGGAAATGGGGCCGCGCCTGCCTGCCGGCAGGCAGGGCACCGTGATCGCCTGCAACACGCGCGTCGCCGAGGGAATGGTGATCTCCACGAAGTCTAAGAAGGCCAAAGAATCCCAGCAGGTCGTTTTGGAATTTTTGCTCGCGAATCATCCGCTGGATTGTCCCGTCTGCGACCAGTCCGGCGAGTGCAAGCTCCAGGATTATTACATGGAATACGGCCTCTACGACCCCAAGTTCAACGAGGTGAAGGTCAAAAAGACCAAGAAGGCATTTTCGATCGGCCCGACCGTGATGCTGGATCAGGAACGCTGCATTCTTTGTTCGCGCTGCGTGCGGTTCACCGACGAGATCTCAAAAACGCACGAGTTCGGTATTTTTAATCGCGGTGATCATGCCGAGGTGAATGTTTATGAGGGGCAAGAGTTGAATAACCGGTATTCTGGGAATGTCGTGGACATCTGCCCGGTCGGCGCGTTGACGGATAAAGATTTCCGATTCAAGATGCGCGTCTGGTATTTGGGCTCTCAGGAA
>Ga0209726_10003000_pt1 | contig 23783 bp, 17 predicted proteins | sample Subgrocontami54m_FD_187453 | JGI IMG/M metagenome (GOLD analysis project Ga0209726, IMG submission 187453) | Subsurface groundwater microbial communities from S. Glens Falls, New York, USA - GMW46 contaminated, 5.4 m (SPAdes) (version 3) | ecosystem: Environmental > Aquatic > Deep subsurface >... | reverse complement strand
CCATCTCATTTTGTGAATAATATTTAGTTGCAAACTTAACAATAATAGTGTTTATGGAACCAGCAGGTATATATGCAAGGGTAATTACAGAGAGAAGACTGGCAAAAATACCATAATCTACATAAGAAAGGTTTCTAGCCAAAAAAAGATTTAAAAGGAAAGCTAAAATATTTGCAAATATTGAACCCAAAAAAAGATAAAAACTTCCGCTTACTAATTCATGAGCAATAATTCTTTTAATAAATCCCATATTATTCCGTTGTTGATTTGTAAGATTGTATTGTTTGCTCTGCGGTCTTTTCCCAAGAATATTTTCTTGCGTTTTCAAATCCTTTTTCTCTTAATTCTTGTTGAAGTGAACTACTGTTAAAAACCTTTTCTATACCCCCTGCTATACTTTCATAGTCATATCCATCTACAAAATATGCACTGTCAAAAGCTACTTCTTTCAATGAGCCTTCCTTGGTTGTAACAACAGGACAACCACAAGCTTGCGCTTCTAAAATAGGCAAGCCAAATCCTTCATAAAGAGATGGCATAACGAATACAGTTGCTGCGTTATATATGGAAACTAAATCGTTAGATTCTACAAATCCGAGTCTAATTATGCGCTTGTCATCCTTTGCCAGTTCATTTATTCTATTTAGATCATGATTCCATGGATTATTTCTGTCATAGTTTTCATTAACCAAATTTTTTCCTACCATTACCAAAGAAATATTGGTAGTTTTTATAGCATCAAGAAGCCTTGGTAAATTTTTATTCCAAGTAACGTCCCCTACATATAATGCAAATTTTTCAGGAAGATTATATTTTTTTCGTAAACTTAAAAGTTTTGACTCAGAGCTCTTAATCAGCCTAAACTGCTCTCCTGCCGCAAGATATACTACGTCAATCAATAAGTCTTTTACTCCGATATATTTTATAACATCTTTTTTTGAAGATTTAGAATCAGTTATAATTCTATTTGCTTTTTTTAAGGCTAAACGCTGCATTTGCCATTTTACTTCTCCTTTAATGCCTCTTGGAAACGCATCAGGAAAAACTATCGGAGTTAAGTCATGAACCGTTACAACGGTTTTATTCTTGTTATATAAGGGAAGTGCTAGAAAAAAAGGTTCAAAATAGGGAAAATGGATAAGATCTATGTCTTTTGGTAACTTTTCTCCAGGAACAAAAAATAAATATTCATTTTCTTTATCGTACTTTAGAAGTGCTCTTTTGAGATTTTCAAGATAGAACCCTACTCCTCTAACTTTGTGTCCTGTTTGAAGAGGAGAAATATCGATTGCTATTTTCATTTATATTTAATATACCAGTTTTGGAAAAATAGTTTAATAACCAAAACAAAAGCGATTAAAGAGATCGCTAAAGACAAAGTTCTAATAGGCGTATCGCTAAAGAATACTTCCACTTTATGATTTCCTTTTGGGACATTAAATGTAATTAAACCCTTTTTATTCGCTGACGTATTTACCCTTTTCCCATCTATCTTTGCAACCCAACCTGGAAAATATGCAGTATTTAAAATTAGAGGAAAATTTACATCTGAGGATGTATTAAATTTATATTTAGTTGATTTAATTTCTCTTTCATCTATCTTTATATTTTTATCTAAAGAGCCAACTATGTCTTTTTCTCTAACAAAATCCCCTTTTATCCAAATAGTATTAAACACGTTTCCTATACTGTTTGTTCCGTCAATAAAGTTTGGCCTTGTTTGATAATAACTATCGTCTCTTTCTAAATAGTATGCTGGATGAGCATAATTATAAGTTAACAAAACCGCAAAAATAATTAAAAATAGACTGAGAAATTTAGATTTAAAAACACTAAATATGGAAGCGGCCAGAAAAGAACATATTAGAATAGTCAAACTTAAAAATCTCCATGGAAACTGAAAATAGTTCATTAAAGGAATTTTCTCCCACAAAATTAAAGATATATCCTGCATTAAAAATAAGACAATAAAAAATGAAAGAATAAAAAAAGTAACAATAGTTTTTCTATAATCTTTTTTCTTTACTAACTTATATAATGCAAAAAGGCTAAGTAAAACTCCCACCAAATTTGCTATACCAATCTGAACTGACATTTCATTTTGTAGTCCACCAAAAAAACCAGAGCCCCAGGATGGAAAAATCAACTGATAAAGGGCTGGAAAATTCGTCCTAAAGTCATATATTTGAAGACCAACTGTGTATTTTGTTTCCAAGATTGCCGGAAGCCAAAAGATCGAAGATAAGCCAAGAGAGATTAAAATGACTTTAATAAGATTGATTATTTTGTTCCTTTTTTCTTTTGACATTAAAATCAAAATAAAACTGTAAGTTATTGCAAAAGGGAAAAATAAAAATGCAAGAATATTGTGAGAAAAAATAATTAAGCTTAAGAAGATAATTGAAAGAGGTAAAAATTTTTTATTATCATTTAATATAAGCTTTGTTATTGACCAAAGAAATGCTGGAAAAAAGGATAGCGCCCATACTTCACCTACTGATCCCCTTATATATACATCTACAAAAAGATAAGGAGAAAATAAATAAAATACACTTCCAACCATTGCTCCTAATTTTCCGAAAAATATTTTAAGCCAGTTATAAGAAAATAATCCAGCAAAAATTATTGCTATAAAAAGACTCAGTTTGAATGAATCAATGAAGCTTACACCGAATAAGTGGAAAAAAGACGATGCAAAATTAGGAAGAGGATATACGTAATTAAACACTGGAACTCCTAAGCCAAAATTTAAATCTGGTGCCCATCTTGGATAAAGATCACCATCTCTTAAAGCTTTATCAAACTGCCAAAATCTAACTACGTGGTATTCTCCATCGTGTGTTGGAGGAAGGCCAGAATGAAGCAAACTAAACCCTGCAACTGCCGCAAAGACAAATACTAATAATAAATGTTTATATTTTAAAAATAACTCCATTTTCATCTTCATATAATTTCTTAAATCTTTCCCTATAAAAATTAATATTAGCATACTGTTCATTCTTGGCAAACCCAGACTTATATATAACTACATATTTAATATTTCTTTTTTTTATTATTTCGTTGATTTTTTTCTCATCTTTGCCGTTAAGAAGGATTAATTTATCATTAATTTCACTCTGAGGATTTCCACCATAAACATATATATAATTAACCCTTCCAATTATTGTTTTCCTTCCTATTAAAGATATTGGGTCATATATTTCCCCATTTGTTAAAATCACATCTTTTTGAGGGATATTATTTTTCGACCACTTCATTAAGGCGTTAGATGTATAATCGACCATTTTTTCATTTACGCTGTTTTTAATTACCATAAAGCTAATATATCCAGACGCTGTCAAAGCCAGAAAGACTACGACAAATATAAGCTTTCCTAAAAATTTATATCTAAAAAGATACCAAAGAAAATAAGCTGAAATAATATTTATAAGTATTATCCAAAGATTAAAAAATTTATGATCATCAAAATAAAATCTGCTACTAAAATGAAATATATTTGGAGCAATAAACAAAATCATAAAAGCTAAAATAAATTTCTTAACATTTCTATTAACTAATATAAATCCAAAAATTGCTGTAAAAATAGTGATACCTAAATTAAAGACCCAAAATACCGTAAAATTTTGAATATTTAATTTATCACTAATTAAAAAACCAGGATTAAAAATAATTTCACGTGAGGAATTAAGTGTTATTAAAATAATTGATGGAATTGCAATTAAAAAACTTATACACAGTAATACAAAAATTCTTTTTCTCACTTGAGATTGAAGTAAAAAAAACATTCCAAGGACGAAATAGGAAGATATAAATACTACTGTATGCCAAAGAGGAAAAAGTCCTAAAAGAACAGAATACACAAGATCATTTCTTTGTACCGTTTTATTTCTTAAGATATGTATGCTGTAATAAATTAAAAATAGGAAAAAAAGTATTCCAAATACGAAATGCCTTTGATTGACAAAAGGATTCAAATTCCAAAAATTGGCAATCTCAAGTTGAGTACTAAGAGGAATAACCGATCCTTCTAAATAGAACGCATTATGCCAAAAGGAAGAAACTAAATTAAAATTTATTCCATATTTTTGGAAGAAAAGTAAAAAAGATAGATTACTACTAAATAGAAAAAGAATTACGGACAAAATTCCAATTATTTTCTTCCCTGTTTTGAATATTAAATTTGGCAATTGATATATTAAAACTAACACCAAAGAGAAGGCTATTGAGCTTAATAAGTTATATGCCAAATCAATTCTTAAACCTAAAAACTCTAGTATCGCAGTATAGAAATCAAACATAAAATAATAAACTAAGCCTTTGTTTGCAAAAAATGGTACTTCTGAAGGAAAATTATTACCTAAAGAAAACGATCTGATAAATGAAATATGCGCACCGAAATCAAGATACGTATTTGAAGAGATTAAAAAGCTACCATCTTCATACCCAAATGACTTTGAGAATAAATACCATGAAAATAAAAAAATTATTAAATAAACAACAACTTCCCATTTTGATAAATTTAAAGCTAGTTTTTCAAATACATTTTTCCTAAGACTTACTACCCAAAATATTAAAAGTAAAGCTAAATAAACAATAAGCCCTGTTTTTAAACTTTGCGTTAAATTTGAAAGAAGATAGATAAGAGAAACTGAAATTACAGATCCAGTTAAAAAAATACTTATTATTTTTAAGCTCGTCTTTTCTATTGAGAAAAATCTTGCAGTCAGAATAGATCCGTTAATCAAAACAGAGATGAAAAATAGAAGCGCAATCATAATCTACTATATTGATTTTGAACTTATTGTTTTAATAATTACCTTATATACTAAAAATAGAAAAACAGGAATAAGCATCAAAATTATTTTAAGAGTTGGAGTTGGACCAAAATACGTTCCTAAATACATATAAGGTATATATCTTAAAAGAAGACCAAGTGATAAAGAAATATAAAGGCCTTTCAGTAAGCTATTTTTAATAAAAGGAATAAATACTAAAAACCATATTCCATACCAGGGATAAATCTCTTCTCTAAATGATGAGAGCAAAAAGATGATAAACATGGAAATTGAGGCTAAAAGGAACACCTTATCCCAGTTTACTTCTTTTTTATTAATCTTTTGAATAAGCAAATATATAAAAACAGGTATTAAAAAAAATGTTGCAAATTTTATAAATATTGAAAGTAACAAGAATACTATTCCAAACAATATTTTTTTGTTTTTAAATAAATATAAAGAAAGTAACACAAAAAACATCATTACAATGTCGTTATGTGTTCCCACCAAAGATTCAAATATAACTAACGGATTAAGTGCAAACATAATAAGTACTTCTGTGTTTTTTGAAAATTTATACATTAAATAAAGAGTTAAAAGATAAAAAACTAAAATAAGTAATTTAAAGCTAAAAAGTGTTATCAAAAACTGTCCCAGACCCAACATAAAAGGAAAAGATGTTAATAATATCCAAAAGGGACCGTATAATGCAGTTTTATTTGCTGCCTGCATAAAAAGCAAAAGTGGATCGTTTGCAAATTGAATCGGCATAATTAAATAAGGATTTTCAAGATAATAAAAACTAACTTTTGCTGTTGCTATGTAATTAAAAATGTCATAAGACACAAGTGCCGGATATGAAAAAAGCAAAGAGGCAATGGTTACGGTAATTAGAATGATTAAGTCTTTTTGATTAATTAGCCTTTTACCTGCAAGTCTTAGAAACAAGAAGTAAAAAATAAAAAAAGATAAAATAAATAATGAGTATATAAAAGTAGTAATACCTCTATAATCAAATGCAAAACCCGTGTAAATATTTCTTAAATAAATAAGATTTGGATCTACAAAAAAATAAGAAAAAATTGTAAAGAGTAAGAGATGAATTAAATATCCTAGTATTAATATTTTTTTCATAAGTATCTTTCTCTAATCTTAATTGACTCCTCAATTGTTTTTTTCAGATTAAGATTGGTTGGTTTGTCTCTCTCCGGAGTCCATACAAATGACTTAGGAAGCCGCCCTTGAAGATCAGTTAATACTTCTGCATGTTTTAGCGCTGCATCGGAAAGCATATTGCTATTCTCAGATATATCTTTTCCTTCACTTTGAGCTTTTATCAAATAGGGTTTTGTTTTTAAAAAGTACTTATTTGATTTTTGAAGGGCTTGAAAGCCTAATAGGTACTGGTTGTATTCAAATAACGTTTTTGCCTCAACTAAATACTTATCAGATTGTTTAAGATTGTAAAAAAACTGCCCAAAGTTTCCAAAATACCAATATTGCATTACCTTTTCCTTGACTAAACTAACTTTATAAAATATGCTTCCCGGCATGGTTGAAGGGTAAGGCAAGACATATTCCGACTTAGCAAATGCAGAAGAAGTTAAAACACAAAAAAGAAAAATAATAATAACAATTATAAATTTGTGTCTTGCAAACATTTTACTGTTTTTGATGCCATTGCCATGCTGTATTTACTATGGTGTTGAGATCTGAAAACTCTGGAGAGAATCCAAGTTCTGTTTTAATCTTAGATGGATCGGCAATTAATTCGTCCACGTCACCTTTTCTTCTTTGGGAATACTCAACATCAAAAGCTTTACCGCTTACTTTTTTTACTGTTTCTATGACTTCCTTATTTGAATAACCTATGCCTGTACCCACATTGTAAATATATGCTCCTTTTGCTTTTATAAGCTTTTCTAATGCGAGAATATGTGCTTCTATTAAATCTAACACGTGAATATAATCCCTAATACATGTTCCATCTTTAGTTTTATAGTCATTCCCAAACACTTTAAATGGTATTCCTAAAAGCGCAGATTTAATAATATTTGGAATAATATGTGTTTCGGGATTATGTCCTTCGCCTAAACTTCCGTCCATTGCCGCACCGGCTGCGTTAAAATAACGAAGAGCTACAAAACCAACTTCCAGATTATCTTTTTGCAAACTCAATAAAATCTCCTCTACTGCAAGCTTATTTTTCCCATATTCACTGGTTGGGTTCTTGGGATGACTTTCCGGGATTGGAAGTTTTATAGGGTTTCCATAAACTGCAGCGCTTGATGAGAAAATGAATTTTTTAACACGGCCAATATTTAGAGCAGCTTCAAACAGGTTCTTTGAGCCTATTACATTGTTTTGGTAATATAAATCAGGCTTTTCCTCGGATTCTCCAACCGCTATTAACCCTGCAAAATGCATTATAGCTTCAAAAGAATTATTTTTAAATAAAGACTCTAAATCTTTATTGTTTTTAATGTCACCTTTAATAAATTTTGCTCTAGGGTCAATTGCTTTTCTATATCCTCTTTCTAAATTATCGAAAACAGTAACTTCATCTCCTCTTTCAAGAAGCTTTTTAACCATAAAACTTCCTATGTAACCTGCTCCACCTGTTACTAAAATTTTCATAAAGAAAAAGACTTGATATATGATACAGGAAAACGAAGAGAAGAGAATAAAGAAAATACAAATCCTTGGCCTAAATCATAAAACCCTTTGTGTCTAAAATAGGTTATAAGAAACCAATGGGCTGGTCTAACAAACATATACATTACAAAATAAAATACTTTTTCTAAAAAATTTTTAGACTGTTGCTCTTCTTTGATTTGATGTGCATAAAAATTGTTATAGAAATCCCATTTTGTCAAATAATGTCTAAAGTTAGAATATGGGTAATGCAAGAGCGCTGATTTTAGATATCCGATCTTTCCTTCAACCTCAGCCTGCTCATGAACATCTTTCTGGGGAAGCCTACCTTTGCCATTTCTATATAGCCTTAAAGTATAATCAGGATATTGCCCACCCTTCATTAAAAACCTTCCCAAAAACCAATTCTTTCTTGGCATCCAGTAACCATTGTATTCCAATGTGTCATTTTCTAAAATTTCCCTTATCTCTTTTCTCATTTCTTCACTTACATGCTCATCTGCATCCATTTGCAAAATCCAATCCTTTGTCGCCATATCTATTGCCATTTGTTTGTTTATGTGAAAATTGGGTTTATTAGTGGTTACTTTAATTTTCGCATTATATTTTTTTGCAATCTCTACTGTTTTATCCAAAGATTGACCATCAACAATCACTATTTCATCGGCAATATCTTTGAAGCTGTCTAAACAAGATGGAAGATTTTTTTCTTCATTGTATGTGGCTAGAACTACGGATAAGGTTTTCTTCATAAATTGATGATACTAAGAAATCTTTGGTTTTACAAACTGAAAAATCAGAAAAATACCAATTCCGAAAAGGGCGAGTAACGAAATTAAATCAGAAACAGTCCTTAGTTTAGTTTCTTTATATAAAACCTCCACTGTATATTTTCCTTTATCGAGAAAAAAAGTCATTACTCCCCTATAATCTTTGTTTTGAAACTCAATGTTTAAGGAAGTGCCATTTGCTAGTATTTTCCAACCTGGAAAATACAGTGTATTTTCCTTAAAAAGAGTTCGTTTCTCCACATTTACAAGATATTTATGATAAGTCGAGGTTCTCCCTAAGCTTTTGATATCTGCTTTTCCATCTATAACTTCAAGTGGAGCCTTAGGTCTATGCTCCATAAATCTCACAGACCAAATTGGTGCGCTTTCACCGGTATCTGTTGTCGAATTATAAATACCTGTATAAAAACTTTGGGGTTTTTGTATATAGCCCCCGGCACTCCAATAGAAGCTACTTATAAAAAGAATTAATATAATTGCAACAGTAGTTAAAGTTATATTAAATTTCTTTGAAATGTTTTCGGCTAAGAATGCCCCCAGCACTGCTGTTGTAAAAACACTAATTGCTAAAAATCTCCATGGGAATTGAAAATTTTGCAGTAAGATTATCCGAGACCAGATAAAATCAGAAACAGGAAGCATAAGAAAAATTGATATGAATGTAAAAATTAGAAGAAGAAATATAAAAATATAATCTTTGTCCTTTTTTGCTCTATATTTATAAATTAAAAATGGGGAAGCAATTAAGGCAATCCATTGGAATATTCCTAATTGAACTGTAAATTGCCCGGTGATTCCATAATTCCAAGGCCCATATATAAGCCTTGCAAACGTTACAAAGTTGTTAACATAAACTCCTTTGGTTACAATATTTCTTAAAGTATACTTTCCTTCCAATAAACCGGGTATCCAAAAAAACGCCGACAACGCTAAGCCAACTCCCAGTAAAAGTATAAAACTTATGATAAAGGACTTTTTGCTTTTAATTTTTTGTAAAAGAATAAATCCATAAACTACTAAAAAAGGCATAAACATAAGACTTATTGCATTATGCGAAAGAATAAGAAGCGACAAAGATATTCCTCCAAGAATTGCGTTTAGGAAAGTATTTTCTTTATAAAGCTTGTATATAAAATATAAAACAAGAGGAATAAACGCAAACGCCAAATTTTCGCCAATATCTCCTCTTACATAAATTTCGACAAATCTATATGGCGCATATGTATACAAAACTGCTCCAAATAAAGACGCATACCGAGGCATAAATTTAGATAGCCACAAATACATAAAAACAAAAGATAAGGTCATACCCAATATAAATACCAATACGGTTGATGAAACTAAAGATATTCCTAATAAAAGGAATAAAGAAGCAATATATGAAGGTAAGGGATAAAGAAATTCAAGTATAGGATGTCCATATCCCCAATTAAGATTTCCAGCCCATCGTGGGATTAAATTTCCCTCAGTTATGTTTTGATAAAAATTAGCAATTCTTGCAACATGATCCCCCCCGTCGTGAGTTAATGGAATACCAACATGAAAAAAAGACAAAACCGGAAGGATTAAAAGCACTGCGAATATTAATAGAAATAATTTATCTTTATATTTATTCATTTTTCAACTCTTTTCTGAACAATAAATCCGCTGGGAAGAGTTTTAGTATATATAATCTTACCAGACTTTATGACTGTTTCAAGCCAGCCTTTATAGCTCCAGGGTTTAGCTGGATCTTTTTCAATTAGTAAATAGAATGTTCCTTTCTTTTCAGAATAGGGAACGTAATTATATGTCTTATTTCCGTACCATAAGAATAAATAATCGTAGGGATATGTATAGACAGCTGGGGAAAACGCTAACACTCCAAATGGTTTCCCCTTGGCGTCATTATAGATATAATCAACAGCTGCCATTTGGCCTTTAAGTTTTGCGGTTCCTCCATAATCAGAATAGTCAAAAATAGAAGTTTTAACAGCGCTAATTACTCCAAAGACAGTAATAATTACTATAACTACTATTAGACCAACTAATATTGCATTTTTCTTCTGCTTAAAAGAAGCATATATTAAATAAGCAAATACGATTATATAGGAAAGACTTAAGTGTGTTAAGTAATAGTTATAAACATAATTTCTTAAAAATGAAAAAACAAAAAAACTAGTAGGTATTAGGAGAAACAAATAATAAATAAAAACTTTTAATTTTGCATTCTTTTCCTTTCTGGTTAGATAAAATGCCATAACAAGGAATGCAACAAGAAGTAACATTCCTACCTCATAGTTAAAGACAGGAAAAGTATCTTTAAAATTATAAAGAAAAGAGTTTGCATGTCCTGTTAAAAAAGTAATATCAAAAAAATTCGAATTCTTCCCCGGATGAGTTAAATAGTTAATAATACCTTTTAATCCCATAAATCCGTGTCTAATTTCAAAGAAGATCATAGGAGAAAAAGCTAAAAGATATCCCAATATTAAATATAGATATTTGTTGAATTCTTTTCTTAAAATATATATTGAATAGATAAATAATGCCAAAGATAACGGAATGGCTATCGCCATCTCAAAGTTATATACAAACCCGGCAAAAAATGCAGCTAAGAAAATAAATAAATTTTTTTTATTCTGGCTGAGAAGATATGTGAAATAAAATGAAAGCAATATAAAAAGAGTAGGTGGATTTGGACTCCAAAGAAATCTGGATTGGGCAATCAGGATAGGTGAAATACTCATAAGAAGGGCAATCAAAATTCCAATATAATTATTGAATATCTTTCTTCCTAAATAGTATCCGAACAATATTGAAGAAAGCCCAAAAGCAAGCATTAACCATGTCCCACCGGCAGGATTTCCATTAAATAAAATAAATGGGATAGTAAGAAGATAGTAATAAATAGGACCATGAAAAAGACCGGATATTCCGGCTGATCCCGCTCCCAGTTCTGTTCCGATTAATATGAGTTTATGATTAACAACAATATTTCTTGCAGCCAGATATTCTCTCCCCTGGTCAAATCCAAATATTGGATTTTGATTTAATACTTCAATAGATCTTGGAAACAATGAAAGAAAGATGATTATTAAAAAGGCAGAAATAAATAAAATCTTTTTATTGGTATTATAAATACTATACGTTGCATTTTTAATCTTATTAAGCATTATTTTCTAATTAGTTCTCTCTTGAATAATAATTCCACTTTTTAATTCTTTGACTTTTATTACTTTTCCATCATCTTTTCTTTCTATTAGCCAATTATAGAGTCTTTCGGGATATTGAGTGTCTGGCTCTAATATGAAGAAGGCAAGGTCTGACTGAACTTGTGGGCCATAATTATATTTTCTTGGTCCATACCATTTAAACATATATTGATAAGGATAGTCATAAACTGGGGGAGTATAAACAACATACTTAAAATCCTTGCCTTTAGCTTGTGAATATACATAATCTATTACTTCTTTCTGATTTCTGTAAACTGATGCATCTCCCACCCACAAAGGCTTACTTAAATCTTTTAAAAGTGTTATTGGGTTTAGGTTTAAATAGAATATGATTACAACAATAATAATAGGCGCAAAGTAAAGCTTTGAGTATTTACCAATTAGATAAATACTAATCGATAAGATTAATAGAAAAAGCACAGGAACACCAACCAAATAATGCGGCCATATGTCATAGCTGAAAAATGTAGTTCCAATCAAAAAGAACAAAAGCATAATTGAGATTGTCAGGATAAATTTTTTGATTATATCCTCTGACTTTTTATAGAAAAATACTATCGGGAGAATAATAAACAATAAAAGAATAGCTCCTATTGTTTTGTTTTCCAAAGCTATAGTTGAATTAAAAAAATCAAATAAAATACTAACCCTATTTAAGAAAACTGCGATAATCTCATTTAATCCACCTGAGGATTTTTCTTCTGTTAGAAACTTTATTAGTGAATTAGTCATCAAAAAGTCGTGTCTTAAATCAAAAATAATTCTAGGAGCAGCGATAAATAAACCGCCTAAAACAAGAAGTAAAAAGTTTTTAAGAGTTATAATTTTGTTTTTTATAATACCTAAGGAAACAACTGTTCCTAGCATAAGCATAATCCCATAAACAATTTCTAAATCAATATTTATACCAACCAGAACTCCAAGCAATAGATAATACCTTCCGCCTGTCTTTTGTTTTGCGCTATAAATTTTGTACAAAAAATACAAAAGAATCATTACAAAAAGAGGCGCAATGTTTGGATTCCAAATTTGAGCGGAAAGAGATATTAATACTGGAGATATAGAAGTAAGTGCTGCAAAAATAAGCCCTAAAGGTTTCCCCGCCAACTTAACTCCTAAAATATAAGACGCAACTATTGATAAAACTCCTATTACAGACATTAAAAAAGCAATGCCCTGCGGATCTCCTCTAAAAATGACAAAAAAAGGTGTTAGAAAATAATACCACCAAGGACCATAAAACACTCCGGCAAGCCCCGTAGTTGCTCCAATTAAAGGAATTTTATGATCATAAACGATATTCCACAAAGCGAGCATGTCTCTTCCAACGTCATAAGTAAACGCAAAGGAGTTGGAAAAAACTCCCTGGAGTCTTAAAAAAGAACCAATTATTAATAAAAGATATAAGACCAATAATTCTTTTGTTAAAAAGTCAGAAAGCTTTAGTTTTTTTAGTTTCATTTAACTGCAATTCTTATTGCAACCGATCCATCTAAATTATATATTGTTTTTAAAATATTAGCTCCCTTAGGAATCTCAAAGGAAGGGCCAAGATAGAGAATGTTTTTGTCGCTTCTCTCTTTATCCCAATCTACCTGTCTAAATTCATACTTATCAAAGCTATGATGCGACGCAAAACCCCCTGAGCTGTATTGTCCGATCTTTTGATAATCCGAAGATGGATATTTTAAGTAAAAAAGAAAGAACATATATGATTTATCCATTGGTGTTGAATCAGACACCACAATTTTATCGTATTTATAACCAATTCTTTTTACTTCATCAACTGCTTGTTTGTATCCGTATTGCCAGTCAGCAGAATCGTAATAATTTAACTGCACAAAATATTGATTTAAATAGTAAGAGAAATTAAAAATAAAAATAACTGCAAAAATTAGATAAGCAACATATTTTACTTTCCTATATCGATTTATATAAGCAAATGCAAAGATTAATCCAACCGCTGATAAGATTTGAAATGTTGGGAGAAAGTTTAAAGTTCTCACGGCATGCGGCACTCCTGTTGTAATAGATGCCGGAATTGGAGCAATTAATAACCATCCAAAAATAAGAAGCTTAGTTTTTCTATCAAATTCTCCAAACAGTAAATAATAAATTCCGAGTAGTAGAAAAGGTAACTCAAATAGATATAGAAGTCCCATATTCGGAGCATGATGTCTGGATATATCACCTGTTATAAATAACCAGTTAAAATTAAAATGCGACATATATCCCGAAATAATAGATTTTGCATATACAAACCTTCTGTTATCAAAAATTAGTCCTAATTGGTCATTATTTGCCCTGTCCCTCTCAAGCTTAACTATTGTTGACTTTAAAATTTCCGTCTGAGCAGAAAAAACGCTAGTTCCCGTAACTCTTAAAAGAGCAGCTCTATTGTTAAGAATAAATAAAAACATCGGCATAATAACAATAATACCTACTGTTATCGCTGCAAAAATATATCTCTTATTTAGAGAAAAAAGTGCTTTTCTAAATATTAAAACTAATGCTAAAACTAGTAACGGTGTAAATACTTTTTCGCTTTGATAAACATATATTGAAAGCCCTGCAAAAATAGCAGAAAGTACCAACAGCCAGGGCTTTTTTAGCCCTTTAACAAAGAATAAAGCCATTAAGATGTTTAAAGCATCACCAACATTTGACTCAAACCCTACTCTTGAAAATTGAATTGACCAGGGAGATATACTCAAAAGAAAACTTGATATTAAAGCTAAGTAATCTTTGAATTTATATTCTTTAAATAACTCTCTTACTAGAAAAAATGTCGCAAGAACAGATACTATTCCAAAAACTGCTGAGGGGAACCTAACAGCAAACGTAGTTAGTCCAAAAATTAATATAGAAGGTATTGCAAGATAAGCGTATAATGCAGGCTTATAATCATCAAAAGACCTAAGAACAACAGGTAAAAATTTTCCAAATTCATCTCTTCCCGTTTGAATAATAGAATACGCATTATAACCCAATGCTACTTCGTCCCAATCTGGAGAGGGAGGTATATTACCTAACTGCCATAAGCGTAAAAGCAAAGCAAGAACTATTATCAAAAATAAGATGATCCAAATGTATTTTGGTTTCATATTTTAAATTATATAAGCAACTAGTACTGGTTGACCATTTAGTAAATAAAAAGTTTTTAATATTTTTGCATTTTCTGGAATATTAGTCATATCGCTTATATATAAATTATTAGATTTACCTTGTCTTTCTCTTGGGTAATTAGCAGTAAAGTACAACTTGCCTACTTTTTCTACAGTTACAAAACCGAATGCGTCTCTTCTTACTATTGATTGTTCCCTAAAAGTTTTAGGATCTATCTTCATATAGAACAAATAATAGATATATGGTCTTCCTAAAGATTGAGAAATAAATATCTTGTCATATTTATCTTTATTGTCAGAAACATACGCAATTGATTCCTTATATCCTTTTTGCCACTCTGATGAATATGAAATTGGGTAATGAACAAAATAATCATGAGCAAAATACAAAACATTGATAAACAAAAGAACAAAAATAATAAAGGAAAGTGAATATTTCCATTTCTTAAATGAATTAATTATATTTACGAGTCCATATGCAACAAATATTTGAAAGGTTGGAAGAGTTGTCTCTATTCTTAATGCATGAGGCGTTTCTCTTGCAGTTGCTGCAGGAATTATTCCAATTAGAAGCCATAATGGAATAATCCACCAATTTCCTTCTTTTTTCTTAAACAGAAAAAGTAATCCTCCGACTAGGAATATAATATCCCAGATGTAAAGTTGACCTACTTCCTGAGTAGAAAACTTAGGATTGCCGTCTCCTTTTATAAACAAAAAGTTAGGATTTAGATTATCAAGAAAATGTCTTACATATTCAACTGAGTAGAGAAACCTTCTATTGTGCATTATCTTAGACCACCAAGCATTATTGTCGTTTGCTACTTCCCTATTAGCAGTTTTGACTACTTCTATATCTGTAAAAATATTTACTTCTTTAAACCTAAGTCCTGCTTGAGGACTTAAAAGAAATCCAAAAGTAGGAAGAAATACTAACAGTCCAACTATAAATGCAATTATTGTTTGCTTTTTTATCTCAAGTAATCTTTTTCTAAATATTATTACAAGAAGTAAAACAAGAATAGGTGCAACTACTCTTGGAGTGTTAAATGTGTACATTGATAAAGCAAAAGCAATTGAAGAAATTACTAAATACCATTTTTTATTTTGAACTCCGGCTAAAAATCCCCATATTCCCAAAACAACAAAAAATGAAGCAACATTTGCCTCAAAGGCTGCACGAGAAAGCATAATATGCCAAGGAGAAATTGCTAAGATTAAAGAGGAAAAAAGTGCGTACTGCTCTTTCTTTTCAGATTTCCAAAAAATTCTTTTTACCAAGAAGTACGTTAAAAGTACTGTTAAAACTCCAAATAAAGCAGAAGGAAAACGTGTTGCAAATTCATTAAGGCCTAATATTTTTGCCGGAAGTACAGTTAGATAAGCATATATTGGTGGCTTGAAATCACCAAAGGATTCTAAATAATCATATGGCAAGAATCTTCCAAATTCATCTTTTCCATCAATTCCCAAAGAATAAGCATTATATCCCCAGGCCGCTTCATCCCAAGTCAAAGATGGAGGATTAACTCCTAATTGATAAAATCTTAAAAAAGCAGCAATTAAAATGATAAATACTAGAAGAATAACTTGTTTATATTTCTTAATTAGTATTTGCATTTTGCACTCCCATTAAAAGTTCTTGGGCTCTCTCATATTCTAGCAAATCTGAAGTATCTTTAGCTTCAAATATGACATTTCCTAATTTATCTTTTATTGTAAATACCGCTCTTACCTTCTTTGGAAAGTCAACAGGATTAGATATGACTAATACTTTTTCACCAGCTAAATTTTTTATTTCTTTTGCTGTTGGGGGATTTTGAACAAAATAGATATTATTTATTCTATCTATTGATACCCATCCATCACTACTCGTTTTGTAATCTACATCTTCTTTTTGCTGAAAGGAAGAAGGATCATATTTATTGTAGAAAAGATAATAGATATACTGCTTAGTATCATTTAAATGCTTTGATATATAAATTCTGTCATAATTTTCTTTTAAAGAATAAGTTTTTTTCATTAAATCATTATATCCGTATTGGGAATAAATGGAATAATTGTTCTTAAAGTAAGTGGTATAAATTATAAAAAAAGAAATCGAACTAAAAGAAATTATTAAAATAAATAAAGTAGTAAATAAATATCTTAATCTCTTTTTTTCTTTTAAAATATCAAGAAAATAATAAATTCCTAAACCGCCGAAAAGGGCTAGAAATGGTTGCATAATAGACGTTCTTGTATAGTTTCCGTCACTTGTAAATGAATCCGGTAAGGGAGAAAGTAAGAATAAAATAATAAAAGCAGTATTCAGTTTTCGTTGCTTGCTATTTTTCAAAAAAAACGCAACTCCTACTATTAATGGTAAAAAGTTAAAAAGATAATCTAATCCTCTTTTTGGCAATATTGAAAATTGTGTGGGTGTACCATTTATATATAAAAAGTTAGGAGAAAAATGAGATAAATAATTTTTAATAAATGTGCTCGTAAAAAGAATTCCTTTATTATCTGTTATTTTGCAAATAATAGGATTAAATATAATCAGGCATTGACCCCTCTCGTCATTGAGATTATTTATGAGACCAATACTATTGATGTTAGTTGTTAAACCTACCTGGGAAAATCTTACTGAAGCCGAATTTTTTTGGAAAACTATTGGAGATATAATAATTAAGAATAATATTAAAGGTTTTAGCAAATGCCCGTATCCTCTTTCCTTTTTATGATTTAGATATAGAACTACTGTTAAAACTAAAGGCGCGTAAAGAATATAAGCGGAATAAGTGTACATTGAAAGAGAGAGAAAGAAAACGCTGTAAAACAAACTTTTACTGGATTTTTGTAATAATCCAAAAAAAAGTGCAACAATCAAAAATAAAATAGCAAGATTAGATTCATGTCCTATCCTACTTAACCCAACTGCCCAAGGCATTACCGTAAATAACAATGCTGAGAAAAAAGCAGCCTTTTGGTTAATCAATTTCTTAACTAAAAAATATAAAGCGGCAACAGATAAAACTCCGGCCAAAGCGGACATAAACCTGATGGAAAACTCACTTAAACCGAATATATAGACGGGAATTAATGATGAATACCTATGCAGCGGAGGCTGAAAATCTCCAAAACCAATAAAATTATTTACAGGAAGGAAATTATTCCACTGATCTCTTCCTGTAAAAAGCAGCGAGTAGGCATCATATCCAGCATTAGCTTCATCGTTTAGGAATCCTGCAGGAATATTTCCGAGTTGGTAGAACCTTAGGAATCCCGCAATTAAAACTATTACCAATAATGAAAACTTCCAACTTTTAATAAATTTCATCTTTTACTTTTATACCACTCTACTGTAGTTTTATAAACCTCACTGGGATTAACAAATATCCACTTCTCTTTTAATAACTCCGAACTACTGGAAGCACTTAGATCATAAGCTTCAGGAAATCCTCCTTCATAAAATATTCTAGGGAAATCTTTTCTCATCTTAGATTTAGGATCAGGAAAGGCAAATCCAATCTTCATTCCTTTATCATCAATCTTTTTATCCTGGTTTAAATAAAGTACTAGTGCATAACTATTAGTTGCATAGGCGAATTTATGATCATAAACAGCAAATTTTGTATCTGGGTATTTATTAACTAGAACATTTTTAACGTATTTTGCGCTTTTTGCTGTATTATTAGTAGCAAATTTTATTTCTTGATAATCCATATATAAGGTGGATACGGTAATTATTCCAATTAAAAAAAATGCAAGTAATTTTTTAGTTTTGAAAATTTCATATATTAAAAACGAAGTTAAAATAAGAATAAAAGGATTAAGAAATGCCGTATATCCCCCAAATATTTCTCCTTTATAATAACGAAGCATTAGTACTATAAGAAAAAAGGGAATCATTAAGCTAAATATTGCTTTGCTTATTTTCCTAGTTACTAATTGCCACGCGGTAAGTAAAGCTAGAAAAATTACTATCAAGTATCCAATTAGAGGATATCCTCCAATAATACTTGCCCATGTTTTTGGCCAAAAAACTCCTAAATAAGTTAACCATCTATTGGGAACATAGATTCTATTTTGTCCGTATAGATAATAATCTAAAAAATTTCTGGACTCAAAGAAGTTTGTTTTAAGATCAAAAATAAGTAGTGGAATAAAAGGAATAAATAATCCAAAAGCAAGAAATAATAATTGTTTAATTTTTCTTTTATTATTAAATAAGAAAGATATCGGAATAAGCGATAGCAACCCAATCGCCTGGAAATGAATATTAATAGTATTACCAACAAAGAAAGCAAGTAAAAATCCGTCAGAGTTTCTTCCGTACTTAACAAAACGCACGAAAAAATAGACAGAAATAACTGAAAATATTCCAGCCATAGAAGGAGATATAAGATTAGTTGATAATGCTATTTGTGTAGTAGATATTGCAGTCAGAAAAGCTAAAATAAGACCTAATCTTTTGTCAATAATCTCTTTTCCAATTAAGTACATTATAAATACCACAAAAACATATAATAAAGTTTGGATAACCCACGGTCCCATTACTGAATAAGGAAAAATATTTATCATATACATAATTATCCAGTACCATTGGGGTCCGTAAACAAATTGCCCTGCTGAAGAAAAAGGACCAATAAGAGGAAGCGAGCCTAATCTTAATGCTTCACTTGCAACTAGCATGTCACGTGCTTGATCGTATGCTAGCCCCCACCTATTCTGATAATTAACAAAACGCAGGAACAAGGCTAAAATAACAGTTCCTACTAAAGCAAGATTAAATTTATCTTTTAAAAACTTATCTATCATTTTATAGCAGCAAACCACATATTCATATAAATCTCAAAAAACCCGCTTTTTATTTTTCCTTTTTCAAAACCAGACGCTATTAAAATATCTTCAATTTTTTCTTTAGGGTGATTATGTTTATGCTCATGTATTTCTTCGCTACTTATTAAACCAAATCTTGCCATAAAATGTAACAACTTATCTGCCCAAGGGGCAGGGGTAGTAATAATAAAAATACCGTCTTTCTTTAAAACTCTTTTAATTTCATTTAAAACCTGGGGCAATTTATCTTGCTCTATATGCTCAAAAACAGCGAGCATTGTAATTACGTTAAAATAATTATCTTTAAAAGGCAGTTTATTTTTTGTAATGTCGAAAACTCTAAGGCTTAAATTCTTGTCACTTATTTCCGGTAATTTTAACGAAGGATCCAAACCGTATTTTTCTTTAAAGTTAGTATTTAACAGAAAGTACGGATACGAACCACAACCCACATCCAAAATAATCCCTGTGCGTAGATTATCCTTGATTAAATCATTGGCTTTCTGTGCTCTTTTTTTTGCCAATAAACCTTCTAATAATCCGAATCCACGGGTAAAGGAAGTAGTATTTTTCATAAATTAATCGACAAATCTATATTTAAACAAATACCATAGTGCCTTTGATCCATCTTTAACAGTATTAATTTTTTTACCTTCATCATATCCTCTTGGATTGACTTGAATAGGAATCTCAGAAATCTTATAACCTTTTTTCATCAGCTTAGCAGTAATTTCAGGTTCAAATTCAAATCCTTTGGCATTTAATTTCACATTTTCTAAAGCAGCTTTGGGGAATAATTTATAACCTGTTTCCATATCTGTAATCCATTGGCCATATAAAATACTAGTAAATAAACTTAAGAATCTATTTCCTAAATAATGGATTAAAAATTGAAAAGTTCTTTCTTCATGTTTTAAATTAGGCATTCTCTTAAGTCTTGTTCCATATACAACCTTTGCGTTATTATTTAAAATTGGATTAATTAGCTGTTTAATAAATTTTGGGTGGTATTCTAAATCTGCATCCTGAATTATTATGTATTCTCCACTGGCTACTTTAATACCCTTAATTACTGCTGCTCCTTTACCTTGATTTTTTTCACTACTAATTATTTTAATGGTATTTGATTTAATTTTTTTAAGTATCTCACCTGTGGAATCTGTAGAACCATCATCAACAACTATAATTTCTTTATCGACAAGAGGAATTATTTCTTCTTGTACTTTTTTTAATACCTCTTCTATGGTTTTCTGTTCATTAAAAACAGGAATTATAATAGATAATTTCATTGTATAAAATTTTTTGTAATCTCTATATCTTTTTTAACAAATAATTTTTTGTTGTCTTTACGTGATTTTATAATTTGGGGACCTAAAGATAAAGCCTTAAAAAGGCCTAGTATAAATGCAGTATCTTTATTTAAAATCGCTTTTACAATATGGTATGGAAACCAAGCCAAATGTTTTAAGACTAAATCAAAATCTGTCAAATTTGTCCACACAAAAATAAACTGATTTCTATATACGATCACTTTAACATCAAAAGAAGAGAACTCCCTTTTTATTACTCCTTTGTCGTGTTCGTGCAAAACAGTGCTTTTTGATTCAAATACAAGATCATAGCCGGATTTCTGCGCTCTGTATGATAAATCTATATCTTCCCAATAAAAAGGACTATACAGCTCATTTAGCCCCCCGAGCTTATCCCAGGTGATTTTCCTAAATGCGCCGGATCCTGCGCTAACCCAGAGAGTGTCAGAGGCATTAATCTCCCCTCTTTGATGAATTAATAGTCCCCTTTTCCATATACCAACTCCCCTACCTCTTAAAACAACTTTTTCTCCCTCTATGCTTTTATCCATACATCCTACAGCAAAAATATTCTCATCTTTAAAGTGTACTAAAAGAGGCGCAAGAAAATTTTTGTCAGGTTTTACATCTGTATTTAAAAGAATTATTATGTCTCCTCTTGCATAAGCTACGCCTTTATTAACGCTTTTGGAAAATCCCAAATTTTTTGGATTTACTAAAAGTGCAACCTGCGGAAATTTGTTTATAAGACCAGTTGAATTATCTTTGGAAGCATCATCTACGATAATTACTTCGGTTTTGCCATCTTTATAATTGTTAATTTCATCTAAGATGATAGGTAGATTCTTAGATAAAATTTTTTCTCCATTATAGTTTGGAATAACTACGCTTAAATTCATAATTTAAAATAGAGTCTGATAGAAAACTACTTGATGTTTACCCTTAGGAATAATTATCCCTCTAAAATTATAGTCGGTCAAGTATATTTCAGTCTCAATACCATCGACTGCTGCATGCCAGGTGGGATAGAAGCTATCAGTTAAGATTAAAAATCCTTCTCCTTTATTATCTGTGCTAATTTCTACTCTGTTTTCTTCATACTTGGTTACTTTTGATTTACCCACACTCCAATCTCTTGATAGAGATTGACTACCTCCACCCTCAACTACTGCCCTAAATTTAAGAGGGAATTTATTGTCAAACATTAAATTAATCGCTTCTTGCTTGTCTTTTGCAGCTATTGTTTTTCCAATAAAAAATGCCCTATCTAAAACAGTTGCGCTTTCATAGACCTTTGTGCTTCCTTCCTCAAAAACCTTATTAAATCCTCCTGTATTTAATTCCTCAACGCTAAGGATATACTTAACACCTAAAAGACTAAATATTGACGATGAATATCCTTGCGGAGTAATTATCCTGTTAAAACCAAATGGCGTAGATATGTCGGGCTTATTTCTTCCAATAGCTGCCATAAGCTCTCCGTATCTTTGAAGATATAAAGGATCATAACCGTCCACACTTTGAATTTTGTACATTATAGAAAAATTGGGGGGAAGGATTCTGGAATCTGTTTCCATCACCCTATAATTTTGTGTATTTTTTGTAAGAAAATTAATTGTAGCTGTCTTTGGGTATAAATATTCTGATTTTGTAAAAGGCAGAAATTTCCAGCCAAATCTAAATAAATCAAAAACTAAAAGGGATATAAACAAATATGGGAAATACTCTATTGCTTTTTTAGGGATCTTAAGTTTATCTTTGAAAAGATATAAAACTAAAAGAACTGATGTTATTAGAAATAAAATGGATGGAAATATTAAATTTCTTTTTGATACTAATAAATTCTCTGGCGTAATTAAACTAAATCCTGTTCCCAACACAAATCCCCAAACAGCTAAAAATATTAAAGAGAAAAAAGCTAATATAAACAGTATTTTCTTAAGCTTTTTTTCTTTTATAAAATAATCGAGGCCAAAAGCAGCAAGAATACTTAAACAAAAATCAATTATAAAAATAAGTCTTGTTGGTTGTGAAGTTGAGATAAAAGGAAGAGATAATCTATACGGAAGTTTAGAGATAAAATTGGGAAAGGCAAAAACTAAAGCTGCGAGTAAAATAATCAGGAAAAATAATGTAGTTTTGTCTCTTTTAAAAAATATTGCTATAAAAGCAAAAACTAATGCGACAATTCCAACATATCCTATAAATTCTCCATAATTCCAAATTCCAAAGTAATTTAAAGTTGCCGGATTTCCAAAGAAATCAGGAACAACAAACTGAATAATGTTTTGAAGTGGAATAAACCATCCCTCTATCATCCAACCTGCTTGGTCTACATCTCTTGCTGAAAGAGATATAAACTGTAAAACAGGAAGCAGCAAAACTAAAGTTAAAACAAAGAATGATATGTATAAAAGTACAAATAGTCCTAATGTTTTTATAGGTCTTTTATTTAATAACCATTTGAAGAGAATGTAAAATAAAGAAACAAAAGCTAAATAAAAGAATATTTGCAAATGCCCTGAAAAGAAAGAAAAAACTGTTGAAAAAACAAAAACCAATGGCCATTTTATTCTAGAAATTAAAGATTTAGAACTAGAGCTTTGAAATTCTGAATATATTTTATCAACTGAAAGAAGAATTATGGGAAGCCACATTGCCGTTGCCAGTATATTTCCCCACTGAATCCATGCAATTGAAAAACCACTGAAGGCAAACGAAATGGCTCCAAAAAAAGAAGCCTTCTTGTTTAACTTAAGATTATCAAGATAAAAAAATAAAAAACTGGCTGCTAGAAATGGCTGCAGAAATATTAAGATACTCCAAGACAATGAAAAGGGCAAAAGAAAAAAAATGAGGTTAAATGGAGAAAAAACTGCAGACTGAAAATTGGCTAGATGCGGTGTACCTGAAAAATTATAAGGATTCCATAATGGTAATTCAAATTTCTTTTCTACCTCTATTGTCAGATTTTTCCATGGATATTGTTGCCTTATAGGATCTGTTATCAAAAAGTTCTTAAAAGGTATTCCTCTTGGATAATCTTTTGCATAAAAATCTTTGTAAGGATAATAAAGACCCACTATAG
>Ga0209726_10002998_pt1 | contig 23797 bp, 25 predicted proteins | sample Subgrocontami54m_FD_187453 | JGI IMG/M metagenome (GOLD analysis project Ga0209726, IMG submission 187453) | Subsurface groundwater microbial communities from S. Glens Falls, New York, USA - GMW46 contaminated, 5.4 m (SPAdes) (version 3) | ecosystem: Environmental > Aquatic > Deep subsurface >... | reverse complement strand
TAGGATGCCTCTGTTAACCGGCAGAAGATGCGGGACAAATGTTACCTTTATATCCCTGCCGGCAATAAGGCCCAGCTCCTGCTCAATCTCAGGCGTATGGCGGTGTTCTCCTACCTTATATGCCTTAAACCCTTCATTTACCTCTGCAAATGATGTGTCCGGAGATGCTGTTCTTCCAGCGCCGGAAACACCGCTTTTTGAATCTATTACAATTGTGTTGGTATCTACGATGCCTGCCTTTAAAATGGGCGCAAGGCCAAGGATGGCCCCTGTTGGATAACAGCCTGGGTTTGCAATCAGCGCTGCATTCTTTATCTTGCCCCTGTAAAGTTCAGGAAGGCCATACACCGCCTTTTTTAACAAACCCTCGGCAATATGATGCTTCCCATACCATGCCTCGTAAATATTTGCATTCTTCAGGCGGAAATCTGCGCTTAAGTCTATAACCCTTTTCCCGTTCTTTAAAATATCCGGCGCTATTTCCATTGATGCATGATGGGGAAGGGCTGAAAAGATAATATCTGCCTTTGAATATGCGCGGAAGTTTGCAGGGTCTTCAAATGTCAGATTTAAAATACTGTTCAGACCAGGGAAGACCTCTTCAACCCTGCATCCCTTGTGCTGCCGTGAAGTTATAGTTATTACTTGAGCAGCAGGATGGTTTCCCAGAATCCTTAAAAGTTCAAATCCGGTGTAACCGCTTCCGCCAAGTATTGCAGCCTTTATCATAATTTCCCTTTCTATAAGCGACGGTTTTTATCCACCGCACAGGGCGACCACATAGGGTCGCCACTTACCTATAAACAAAAAAGGGAAGGCCGAAAAGGCCTTCCCTTTTGAAAACATCCAGCCAGTTCATTATTACCTCTTTGAGAACTGGAATCTCTTTCTCGCGCCTTTCTGGCCGTATTTCTTTCTTTCCTTCATCCTCGGATCCCTGGTAACATAGCCGGCCTTTTTGAGCGTCAGCCTCGTCGCAGGATCTTCTTCTAAAAGCGCCCTTGTAATGCCGTGCCTGATTGCGCCTGCCTGGCCGGATATACCGCCTCCGTATACATTCGCATAGACATCAAATTTAGTTAAACTCTTTGTTGCTTCAAGAGGCTGTTTAACAATCATCTTGAGGGTTTCGCTGCTAAAATAATTATCCATCGGTTCATCGTTTATTATTATTTTGCCGCTTCCCAACATCAGCCGAACCCGCGCTATGGATGTCTTTCTTCTTCCTACTGTCTGGTAAGTTACCTCTGCCATGAACTCTCTCCTTCCTATATTGATAGTTTCTCAGGTATTTGGGCCTGATGCGGGTGATTGTTTCCGCTGTAGACTTTGAGCTTCTTTATCATATCCCGGCCGAGACTTCCTTTTGGAAGCATACCCCATACTGCTTTATATACTACATCTTCCGGTTTTCTGGCCAGACGTTTTTCCAAAGGTTCTGCCTTTAATCCGTTTGGATACATGCTGTGGTGATAGTATATTTTATCAGTGAGCTTTTTGCCTGTTACCGCTATCTTTTCAGCATTTACAACTATCACAAAATCTCCTATATCCATAAATGTCGTATAGGTGGGCTTATGCTTCCCCTTAAGCACAGTAGCTATGCGCGAAGCCATCCTGCCAAGTATTTTGTCTTTGGCATCTACAACATACCACTTGATTTTGTCCTGTGATCTTACAAATTCAGTCTTCATAATAATTGCCCCTGGTTTTTATCAATAGAATTTTGAATAGTCTAATCTAAAGATTTTTTGGTCTTTTGTCAAGGTTTTTTTGGTTTTTGTGGTTTTTTTATTTTTATACAACTATTTTCATACCCCTGCTATTTCTTGTTTTTAGACACTAAGTTTGACACCTTCACCCCCCACAAGCCTTATGATGTTTATAAGATTGTTGGTCATTAAATTTCTCCAGGACAGCTAACAAGTTAGTATACAGTTTCCTCCTTTTACCAATTTCCATCATGGAGGTCAATAGTAATTTGCATTAATATCGACAAATGGATATAATTCCCTAATTTGTTAATATTACAAACAGGTAGGAGTTAACCCATGCCCGCTTTTGCAGTAAGCGAAGAGAAAAACCGATGGCTTAAGGATAAGATGGAATCCCTCAGTGTCCGGAATGAGGATATTATAGAGAAATTTATACGCTCCTCAGGCAAGGGCGGTCAAAAGGTTAACAAGACCTCTACTTGTGTGTATATAAAGCACATGCCTACAGGCATAGAAATCAAGTGCATGAAAGACAGAAGCCAGTCTATAAACCGCTTTCTTGCAAGGCGGGAACTTGTTGAGAGGATTGAAAGGTTATCAGGCAAACTTACTAATGAAGATATAAAAAGGCTTAAAGCAAAAAAACAGAAGTTAAAGAGGCAGAAGAGGGCTGGATTGAAGTATAAAGCTGCGATTCTGCCACAAAGGGATTTTATAAATTCTAATGAAGATAAAGGTTAAACCTGAGGATTTTATAGTAGAGGAAAAGGCAGATTTAAAATTCCACAAAGGAGGGGAACACAGGGTATATCTCCTTACAAAGAGGGGATTTAACACGGTAGACCTTCTTCTAAGGCTTTCAAAAAAACTGGGTATTCCTTTCAGCAATTTTTCTTACGGCGGCAAAAAAGACAGACACGCCCTTACAACTCAGTATATAACCATCAAAGACAAAAGAGTATTTGATACAAAAGAGGATTCGTTTAATCTCCGTTACATTGGAGATATGCAGAAGCCCATGGAGGCTAATCTTATCAAAGGCAACAGATTTGAGGTGGTGATGAGAGACCTTGATGAGAAAGAGGCTTTAAGAGCCAAGAATGAAATCGGGCTTGTGAAAGAATATGGTTTTATCAATTATTTTGACGACCAGAGATTCGGAAGTTTTGACCGGGAGCAAGGATTCATAGGTGAAAAAATTATTCAAAACCATCACAACACCGCACTCAAGATATATGTCACCAGTATTCATCCGGAGGATAAAAAGGCTGAAAAGGAAAGAAAGAGATTTTTTTTCAATAACTGGGGCAGTTGGCAGGAGTGTCTTAAAATGGCAAACACATCCTTTGAGAAAAGGGCATTCAGAATGCTTCATAGAAAAGAGCAGACCCCCTTTTTAAAAAGCATCCTGATGCTTCCCAAAGAGGAGCTTTCCATGTTCTTTTCTGCATTTCAGTCTTATCTGTGGAATAAATTGGCAGAGAGGCTTCTCAATGCCCATTACAGCGACACGCTTCTGAAATACAGAGGCGCATACTGGGATTACCTGTTTTACGGGCTTATCCAGACCGGAAAACTAAAGTACCTTTGCGACTTTCTGCTGCCAACCCCTTCCCAGAATGCAAAGATGCCAGATACCCTCGCAGAAAGGTTCTATCAGGAGATACTTACCGAACATCAGCTAATGCCGTCCTCATTCAATCTTGGAAAGATAAGGACAGCCTTTTTCAAATCAAACCCAAGGCCTCTTATAATTATTCCAGCCATCAGCCGGGCAGAGGTAGAGGATGATGAACTGTATAGCGGAAAAAAGAAACTTATCCTTGAATTCAAACTTCCAAGGGGAAGCTATGGAACAATGCTCATAAAGAGATTGACGGCAAGATGACAACACGGGAAATGGTAAAGGAAAAATGATATTTAGAGATTTGCTCCCCATATTTACCCCAATGTTCCCGTAAGACTTTTTTAAGGAGGAATTAATATGCAATTCTACACGCAATATTTTTTGATTGCTGCCGCTATCTGGGGGGTTGTAGCCATGACCTTACTTTTGACAGCATGGGGGTGCGCCTATCAAAGGTACTGTAAGTGGCACAGACGGCTGATGTTATTTTTAACTATTGGCGCATGGCTTTTCATCATAGGCTATATGAAATTTAGATACTATGTGCCAGGCAGCGCCCCTCCTGCTATACCCAGACATCTTATCTTATGGTTTGCCATCCACGGCACAATGGGGATGCTTCTTCTTATATTAGTTACGCTTGTTGTGTGGTCTCGTGTTAGCCAGGAACGGTGGTTTTGTAATCTTCATCAGCATCTGAACCGCCGCCATATACTCTATGGGCGTATACTTGTCGTGGTATGGACATTGACCCATATGGTAGGGATAGTCAACTACTGGCTGTTGAGTTGATTTATTTTTTGAACCTTGCGCCTTTTTTAAAACCGCTGCATTACCGATAATCCTTCCAACGAGGTTTACTACATTTAATAAAAACCTTGCCAATAATCCTGGAAAGATTTACAATCTTTAGATACCCGGCAAAACTGAAACCTACCTATGAACAAGATAATCATCAAAGGCGCCAAAGAGCATAATCTTAAAAATATTGACCTTGAAATCCCAAGGGATAAGCTTGTCGTTATCACAGGCGTAAGCGGTTCCGGCAAGTCTACCCTTGCCTTTGACACTATATATGCAGAGGGTCAGAGGCGGTATGTGGAAAGCCTTTCAGCGTATGCAAGGCAGTTTTTAGAGCAGATGGAAAAGCCTGATGTGGAATCAATCGAAGGGCTTTCCCCTGCCATATCCATTGAGCAAAAGACCACCAGCAAAAACCCGCGCTCAACTGTCGGCACCGTTACCGAGATATATGATTATCTGAGGCTTTTATTTGCAAGGGTCGGCAGGCCGTATTGCTACAATTGCGGAAAACAGATCTCTGCCCAGACCATTCAGCAGATGGTTGACAGGGTAATGGAACTGCCTCAGGACACAAAGATAGTCCTCTCTTCACCAATGATAAGGGGGAGAAAAGGGGAATATAAAAAGGAACTGGAGCAGCTGAGAAAAGACGGCTATACCAGGGTAAAGATAGACGGCGAGATGAAGGATTTGAGCGAAGATATTGTCCTGGATAAAAAGAAAAAGCACAATATAGATGTTGTCATAGACAGGCTTGTAATAAAGCCCGGGATTGTAAAGAGGCTTGCCGATTCATTTGAGATTGCCGTAAGGCTGGCAGATGGGATTGCAAAGGTGGAGCGGGCGCCAACCGAAGGTGGGCGCGGCAAGGGAGGAGGGGAGGGGGAGATTTTATTTAATGAAAAACTTGCCTGTGTTGACTGCGGCATAAGCTATCCTGAACTTACCCCGGCCATGTTTTCATTTAACAGTCCGCACGGCGCATGTCCGGAGTGTAACGGCCTTGGGGGAAAGCTCTATTTTGACCCTGAGCTCGTTGTCCCTAACAAGGAGATTTCTTTGAGGGAAGGGGCAATAGCGCCGTGGGGAAGGAAGTCCTCTGTATATTTTCATCAGATGATTGATGCGCTTTCAAGGCATTTCAAATTTGATATCTATACGCCGTTTAAGGGATTGTCCAAAAAGGTTCAGGATCTTCTTCTCTACGGCTCCGGCGATGAGGATGTGGAATTTTATTATGAAAAGGCCGACCGTCGCTATTATTATAAAAAGCCATTTGAAGGCGTCTTAAAGAATCTTGAGAGAAGGTATTATGAGACAGATTCCTTTGATGTCCGGGATGAATTGACACGGTATATGAACACACAGCCGTGCCCTGTATGCAATGGCTCAAGACTTAAAAAAGAGTCCATGTTTGTAAAGATTGACGGCTCTTCAATATATAATGTTACGCAGATGTCAATAAAGGAGGCGCACAGATTTTTCAAAGGGCTGAAATTCGGCAAAACAGAAGAGGAGATTGCCAGAAGGGTTTTAAAGGAGATAGCAGATAGGCTTGGATTTTTGATAAATGTGGGTCTTGACTATCTCACGCTGGAGAGGTCTGCGGCAACGTTATCAGGCGGCGAGGGGCAGAGGATCAGGCTTGCAACCCAGATAGGCTCAAGCCTTGTCGGTGTTTTATATATACTTGACGAGCCTTCTATCGGCCTTCATCAGAAGGATAACAAGAGGCTTCTTGATTCGTTAAAAAGGCTCAGGGATATTGGAAATACTGTTTTGGTTGTTGAGCACGATGAGGAAACTATTCTCTCTGCCGACCATGTGATTGATATGGGGCCTGGCGCTGGAGAGTTGGGAGGCCGGGTTGTTGCAGCAGGCACGCCCCTTGAGATTATGCAGAATAAGGAGTCTTTGACAGGGAGGTATTTAAACAGGGAGCTTCAGATACCTGTGCCTTCAGAGAGGAGAAGACCCGATGGAAGGTTCCTGACCATCAAGGGTGGGAAGGCGAATAATCTTAAAAATATCACAGTCAAAATTCCCATTGGTCTCATAACATGCGTTACAGGCGTGTCCGGTTCAGGAAAGAGCACATTGGTTGTGGATACATTATACAAGGCCCTTGCCCAGAGGCTTTATCATTCAAAAGAGAGGGCAGGAGAGGTTGAAAATATACTCGGCCTTGAGTTTATAGACAAGGTGATTGACATTGACCAGTCGCCGATAGGCAGGACGCCCCGTTCAAACCCTGCCACATACACAGGGCTTTTTACGCCGGTAAGGGATTTATTTGCGCAACTCCCTGAGGCGAGGATGCGCGGTTATAAGCCCGGCAGATTCAGCTTTAATGTAAAGGGCGGAAGGTGCGAGGCATGTGAAGGCGACGGCCTTATAAAAGTTGAGATGCACTTTCTCCCGGATGTCTATGTTACCTGCGAGGTGTGCAGCGGTAAAAGATACAACCGTGAAACACTGGATATTAAATACAAGGGTAAAAGCATAGCCGGTGTCCTTGATATGACGGTTGCAGAGGCGCTCGGCTTTTTTGAAAATGTCCCTCCGGTAAAGGACAAACTTCAGACCCTCTCCGATGTCGGCCTTGGTTATATAAAGCTTGGCCAGTCAGCAACAACCCTGTCAGGCGGCGAGGCCCAGAGGATAAAGATATCAAAGGAACTTTCCAAAAGGGCGACAGGCAGAACAATCTATATCCTTGACGAGCCCACAACAGGCCTCCATTTTGCGGATATACAGAGGCTTTTGGATGTTTTGCAGGAACTCCGGTCTGCGGGAAATACCATAGTGATAATTGAGCATAATCTGGATGTCTTAAAGACCGCTGATTACATTATTGACCTTGGCCCTGAAGGCGGAGACGAAGGGGGCAGGGTTATTGCCGCAGGAACGCCTGAAGAGGTGGCAGAGACAGAGGGTTCTTATACAGGTCAATTTTTGGAAAAGGTTTTGGACAGCCGCTTGAAGGCTGCGGCAGGTTAATAAAATCAATCAGCCTTAAATTATGCTCTACAAATCCAGGACAGCCTTCAGGGCAACGGTTATAGGACTTGCCGGCAATATCTTTCTGTTCATATTAAAGTTTATTGCAGCCGTTCTATCAGGCAGCCTTGCCCTCATATCAGATGCAATAAATTCCCTTACAGACATTGCGGCATCAATAGCTATATTTATATGCGTAAAGGTTTCCGGCAAAGAGGCTGATGAGGGTCATCCATTCGGCCATCACAGGGCAGAGCCTATAGCAGGGCTTATTGTCGCAATACTTGCTGGTGTGCTTGGTTTTGAGATTATAAGGATTTCTGTAGAAAGGCTGATTGCAGGTCAGATAATCTCTATCGGAGTTTTCCCTCTATCAGTTACTATAATAACAATGCTTATAAAGGGGATAATGGCTTGGTATTTTAAAAGGATTGGAGATTCAGTGAACAGCCCTGCCATAAGGGCAAGCGCATTTGATTCTTTGAATGATGTATTTGTATCTTTTGCCGTATTTATCGGTATCCTTGGCGCAAGACTGGGGTATTATCTTATGGACCCCATAGCCGGTTTTCTGGTAAGCCTCTGGATTATATATACAGGGTATAAAATAGGGGTTGAGAATATTGATTATCTCATGGGCAGATCGCCTGACAGCGCATTTATGGAACTTATAAAGAATGCGGTTAAAGATGCGCCAGGTGTAAAGTCTCTGAATAAAATCAGGGCTCATTATGTGGGGAATTTTATCCATGTTGAAATGCATATTGCAGTTGATAAAAACCTATCCACAGTTGAATCACACGCAATTGGAGAAGATGTTGAAAGTCTGGTAGAGAGATTTGACGCCATTGAAAAGGCCTTTGTGCATATAGACCCGGCGTAAAAGACAGTGAACAGTGAATAGTGAAAACAAAAATATTTATTACACATCATTTCCAACGTCTATCGGCAGGATATATCTGGCGGCGACAGAAAAAGGTATATGCAAGGTGTCTTTAAACCCTGTCCCTGCAAGCTTTAAGCAGGGATCAAAATGCACAAGTATTGTCAGAAACAATATGTATTTTAAGGCTATCAAAAATGAAATTTTGACATACCTTTCAGGGGAACCGGCATCGTTTAAAAAATATGCCGTTATTCTTGACGGCACAGACTTTCAGAAAAAGGTATGGCGCGCATTATCTCATATACCTTATGGCAAGGTTTTGACATACAAACAAGCTGCAGAAAAGATAGGCGCGCCGAATGCCTTTAGGGCAGTAGGCAGCGCATGCGGCGCAAATGAACTGCCGATTATCATACCTTGCCACAGGGTGGTGGCAAGCAACGGCAGTCTCGGAGGATTCAGCAGCGGGCTTAAGCTAAAAAGATTTTTATTGAGGTTGGAAGGGGTTGAGCTTTCTTGACACATTTTAATCCTGTGTGTTAGATTAGCCCTGTTAAAGGGTCTTCTTAACATTTTACACATAGATATTCCAGCGATATGCTGGTTAGCAATCTTATGGAAAAAATTAAATATTCCCCTTCGTTAGAGGGCTTTATAGATAAGGCTAAAACTGGTAATCTTATCCCGATATTCAGGGAGATTATGGCGGATATGGATACGCCTGTGTCTGCCTTTCAAAATATTGATAAGGGAGGCCCGGCATTTCTCTTTGAGAGCGTTGAGGGTGGTGAAAAGTGGGGAAGATACAGCTTGCTTGGTGTGGAGCCAAAGGTTATTTTCAAGAGCAAGGGTGATAATATAGAGATTATTTCAGGCTCTGAAAAGGATACAAGAAAGGGCGACCCTATAACTGTTTTGAAGGAAATGCTTTCCGGATACAGACCTGTGCCTGCTGGAGATTTACCAAGATTCTATGGCGGGGCTGTAGGTTATATCGGATATGATATGGTCAGATTTTTTGAAATCCTTCCTGATACTGGATTGTCTGACATTGGCATATATGACGGCTTTTTTGTTATTACCGATACCGTCCTTGTTTTTGATAATCTTGAGCATAAGATAAAGGTTGTGGCCAACGCCTTTATTGGAGACAGGGATAACCCCGCTGATATTTATGAAAAGGCAGTTAAGAAGATAGATGCGCTGGTAGAGAGGCTGAAAACGAATTACGAATTAAATAATACCGGGCAAAAACCGCAAATCGAATCCCCCGATAGGGGAATAGTTTCTAACTTTACAAAAGAGAAATTTATTGATGGTGTGCTTAAGGTGAAGGAATATATCCAGGCAGGGGATGCTATTCAGGTGGTTTTATCGCAGAGGTTTGAGACAGGACTTGATGTGGAGCCGTTTGACATCTACAGGGCGCTCAGGATTATAAATCCGTCGCCTTATATGTTTTACTTAAGGTTGGACGGTATTGAACTGGTCGGTTCTTCGCCTGAGATACTCGTGAGGGTTGAGGAAGGCGGGATAGATGTCCGGCCTATTGCAGGCACCAGGCCGCGCGGCAAAGATAAGGCAACTGATAAAAAGCTGGAGGAGGAACTTTTAAAAGATCCGAAGGAACTGGCAGAGCATATAATGCTTGTGGATTTGGGAAGGAATGATGTGGGAAGGGTTGCTGAAACAGGGAGCGTTTCTGTAAATGAGCTTATGGTTGTTGAGAGATATTCCCATGTCATGCATATAGTATCAAATGTCCATGGACAATTGAGACAGGATAAGGACAGCTTTGACGCCCTGCGCGCGTGCTTTCCGGCAGGCACTTTAACAGGCGCCCCAAAGGTCAGGGCGATGGAGATTATTGAGGAGATAGAGACTTGCAAGCGAGGCGCATACGGCGGCTCAGTGGGCTATTTCGGTTTTTCAGGCAATATGGATATGGCCATTACAATAAGGACTTTGGTTATAAAGAATGGTAAGATTTACATTCAGGCAGGCGCAGGCATTGTTGCCGATTCGGACCCTGAAAAGGAATATCAGGAGACTATAAACAAGGCAAAGGCAATGTTCAGGGCTGTGGAGATGGCAAGGGAAGGATTGGAGTAATATGCTTCTGATGATTGACAATTACGATTCGTTTACCTACAACCTTGTCCAGTATTTTGGCGAACTGGGCGAGGATGTGAGGGTCTTTCGTAATGACAAGATTACGGTAAAGGAGATAGAGAAACTTAAACCAGAGAGGATTGTCATATCTCCGGGGCCGTGCGATCCTGAAAAGGCAGGTGTTTCTGTTGATGTTATAAAAAGGTTTTCAGGAAAGATTCCTATGCTTGGCGTGTGTCTTGGACATCAGTCCATCGGCTATGCCTTTGGCGCAAAGATTGTGCGGGCGGATAGACTTATGCACGGAAAGACCTCGCCAATATATCACGACGGCAAGACTATATTTAAAAATATAGAAAATCCGTTTGAGGCAACCCGTTATCACTCTCTTTTGATAAAAAAAGACACCCTTCCTGATTGTCTTGAAATCAGCGCATGGACAAAGGAAGGCGAGATAATGGGCGTAAGGCATAAAAAATTTATTCTTGAGGGTGTCCAGTTCCATCCTGAGTCAATACTAACTAAAGCAGGGAAGGATATATTGAGGAATTTTTTGAAGATAGCACAATAAAGGTGTCAGAGTATCTTATAGAATAAACGGAGGTGCAAGATGAGACAGGTGATTATTTATCCAGGTGAAGATGGTTACTGGATTGCAGAATGTCCTAGCCTGCATGGCTGTATCAGTCAGGGAAAAACAAAGGAAGATGCCATTGCCAACATTAAAGAGGCCATAAAGGGGTATGTTGCAGCACTGGAAGAAGACCATCTTATTGTGCCAGAAGAACACTTTGAAACACTTCTGGTTGCAGTATGAGCAAACTGCCAAATATTTCAGGCTCTGAATGTGTAAAGGCATTGGGAAAAATTGGCTTTTACTTTAAGCGTCGGGAAGGAAGTCATATTATTATTCGTCGCGATGATCCCTTTGCTCAAACGGTTGTTCCTGACCACAAAGAACTGGACAGAGGTACACTGCGGGCAATTATCAGACAAACCGGTCTTACTGTAGATGAATTTGTAAAACTTTTATAGCATAGTAAGTATTAAGAGGTGCATATGAGATATTCCATTGCGATCATTGCTGTTTTATTTTTGCTTTTTTCTTCCTATGCCTTTGCCGAGGTAAAGATATTTGAAAAAGAGTACACCTATCAGGCAAGCGAGATAGATTCTAAAGTAACATCCAGAGCCATTGCCGTCGAGCAGGTTAAAAGACTTGTGCTTGAAGAGCTTGGGACATATCTTATGGCAGAGACAGAGGTCAGGGATTTTCAGATTACCAAAGATAGGGTGGTCATGCTTACAGCAGGTATTGTGCAGACAGAGATATTAAACGAAAAATGGGACGGAGAGAGATATTATCTCAAGGCAAGAATCAAGGCAGACCCCAAAGAGGTTGCAACATCGCTGGATGCCCTTCGCAAGGACACCCAGAAGTCAAAAGAGCTTGAGGATGTAAAAAAAAGGGCGGATGAGGCATTTAAGGAGATAGAGAAGTTAAAATCTGAACTTGAGGCAGTCAAGGCTGACAAAAACAAGCAGAAAGAATATGCAAAAACAGCAGACAGATTAAGCGCGACTGATTGGTTTAAAAAGGGGTATCAGCATTGGTTAAACAAGGAAGATGATAATGCAATAGAGGCATTTACCTCTGCAATTGCCTTAGACCCGAATTATGCCAAAGCCTACACCAATCGTGGGAATGCCTATTACAACAAAGGACAACATGATAGAGCAATTGAGGATTATAATAAGGCAATTGCCTTAAAGCCTGACTTTTTAGGTTTAATTTATAATAATCGTGGAAGCGCCTATGGTGAAAAGGGTTGGTATGATAGAGCAATTGAGGATTTTAATAAGGCAATTCAATTAGACCCGAATGATGCCGAAGCCTATAACAATCGTGGGGTTGCTTATGATAACAAAGGGAATATGGGCAGGGCAATCTCAGATTTTCAAAAGGCTTGTGATATGGGGAATGAGGATGGGTGCAAGGGATTAAAGATGGTTTTAGAATAAATAGGTAGGGATGGTGGCTCCTCAAAAAGATTTTAGTTTGGGCAGATTATAATATCAAAATAAAAAATAAGGGATAATATGTCTCCAGATGGATGGGCAGTAGTTAAAGATATTTCTTTAGATGCAATTAAGATACTAGGGCCTGCTATAATAGCTGCTTATGTGAGTTACAAATTAGCAACTATTAAGTTAAAGGAGATGGATAAAACTCATGAGTTTGGTGCTCGTGAACATATTTTCAATTATTACAAGGAAAGAAGCAAACAATTGCTTGAGCGCCAAGGACAATTAAATGCATCATTGAGTAAGTTGATGGGGTTTGCTGCTGGATTCACATTAGGAGTAGGACAAGATGCATCTGAATTTTTAAAGACAATGAGCGATATGATACGGGATTTGTCAAGGCTTGAGAAGTTAGAATTAAACATTACTAAGAAAGATATGAAAAAGAATAAACTCAATGAAATTCCTGAGTTTAATGAGATTGATTTATATGCGAAAGAGGTTGAAAATCTAAGTCAAGATAATACCTTGCCTGCTTTGAGAAAAAATATAACTACTCTTTTAGAAATTAACACTCATCTTTATTATTGCCATCAGTTATTGTTAGAAAAAACTGGTGGTGAAATATTTAAAAAGTATTTGGACTAGGAGTAAGCAAGTAGGGTGGGCTTCGCCCGCCCTACGGTATTATAAATTGATGCATTATCTGAGATTAAAAGATTGACAAATCTACATGATGAGACTGTAGGTTGGGTTGTGTTTTTCAACCCAACGATTTAGCCATGAATTGTTGGGTTTCGCTTTGCTCAACCCAACCTACCTGCTATTGCTGATTTTCAGAAGGCATCTGATATGGGGAATGAGAAGGGGTGCAAGAATTTGCGATAGTTTTAAAGAATAGGTAGCCGTATCGCTTGTTCAATCTTCAAGAGTGAACCAGCATCAGACAAAGGAGGTAACAATGGATGCCATAAGGCTTAAGGTTCGTGTTGAGAAGGATGGGGAGATTGTTCTACATGATTTACCAATACACAGGAATGATAGTCTTGAGGTTATCTTGCTAAAGGAAGAAGGGGTAATGCAGCCGAAAACGACCGAAGCCGGAGACCCTGTATTAAGGCTTCAGGGACTCGGCAAAGATATTTGGAAGGGCATAGACCCGGATGCCTATGTGAAGAATCTTCGGGAAGGATGGGAGTGATGAAGATATTTTGGGATACCAATCTCTTCATTTATCTGATAGAGGAGACACCCAATTCCTTTGAGGAGGTTATTTCTCTCAGGAAAGCGATGTTGAAAAACGGAGACCGGTTGGCAACATCCACCCTTACGATTGGAGAAGTATTGGTAAAGCCTATTCAGGAAAAGGCAACAGCTTTGATCGAGCAGTACAAAAAACTATTCTATTCGCCATCCATTGAGATGATCTCATTTTCTGAGGCTGCTGCTGAAAAATATGCCGAGATCAGGGCTACCCATACCATCAAGCCGCCGGATGCCCTCCAGTTGTCATGCGCATTCATAGCTAAAACTGATACCTTCGTAACAAACGATAGCCGCCTCTCATCAAGGGATATTGCTGGGATAAGAAATATAATTTCACTTAAACAGTGGCGAAGTTACATTAAATCTTAAATCGTGGAATTTTCTATGCAAGGTATTATAGCAGGGCAACCTCTGATTTACAAAAGGAGAAAAATAAACCATGATTAAAGAAGCCATATCCAAAATAGTTAAAAATCAGGACTTGACAGAATCTGAAATGATTGAGGTTATGAATGAGATTATGACAGGAGCGGCATCGCCCGGCCAGATAGGCGCATTTATCACTGCCTTGAGAATAAAAGGCGAGACTGTTTCTGAGATAACAGGCGCGGCAAGGGTGATGCGGGAAAAGGCCACAAAGATTGATGTCAAGGGTAAGAAGGTGGTTGATACCTGCGGAACAGGCGGGGATGAGACAATGACATTCAACATATCAACTGCTGCCGCATTTGTTGCGGCAGGCGCAGGGCTTACTGTGGCAAAACATGGCAACAGGTCTGTTTCCAGCCGCAGCGGGAGCGCAGATGTATTGAAGGCCCTCGGTGTTAATATAGAGGCTGAGGCAGCAAGGGTTGAGGAGTGTCTTCAGGAGATTGGCATAGGTTTTTTATTTGCGCCGCTTTTACACGGTGCAATGAAATATGCTGCGCCGGTTCGGAGGGAGATAGGCATAAGGACAATATTTAATATCCTTGGCCCTCTTACAAATCCAGCAGGCGCAAGATGTCAGGTTATTGGGGTTTATGACGATAGTCTTACGGATATTCTTGGAAAGGTTCTGGTAAATCTCGGCAGTGAACATGCCTTTGTTGTGAGAGGTGAAGACGGGCTTGATGAGATAACGCTTACAGATGAGACCAAGATTACAGAACTTAAGAACGGAGCTTTGCGGACATATCACATTAAGCCGGAGGACTTTGGATTTAAGAGGTGCGGGCTGGAAGATTTAAAGGGCGGGGACCCTGAACAAAATGCAGAGATAATACGCGCGATATTAAAAGGCAAAAGGGGGGCGCAGTACGATGTGGTTTTGCTGAATGCTGCCGCTGCCATTTGCGCAGGCGGCATGGCCAATTCTATTGATGAGGGGATTGCTGCTGCAAGGGGCTCAATAGACAGCGGCGCAGCGCTGGAGAAATTAAATAAGCTCGTGGAGATGACCAATAAATGATACTGGATGAGATTATAAATAACAAAAAAAATGAATTGGACAGGCTGAAGGCTGATTTTCCTGTAAGGGGGCTTGTTCAGGGGCTGAAGATGCGCATTAAACAGCTTCCCCCGGCAAGGGATTTTGTTAAGGCTGTAAAAGGGGATGGGATAAAGATAATTGCGGAGGTGAAGAAGGCGTCCCCGTCAAAAGGGATTATCAGGAAGAATTTTGACCCTGTTGAGATAGCCCGGATATACGAGGCAAACGGCGCATCGGCAATATCAGTTCTCACAGAGGAAAAATATTTTCAGGGGCATATAGATTATTTAAAAGAGATAAAGGATGCAGTTTCCATTCCTGTGCTGAGAAAAGATTTTATATTTGACGAATATCATATTTATGAATCAAGGGCAGCGGGCGCGGACGCAATATTGCTTATAGCCGGCATTCTAAAAAAGGATAAAATAGACGAATTCCTTAAGTTAAGCCACAGCCTTGGAATGAGCTGCCTTGTGGAGGTACATAATGAAGATGAGTTGGAAAAGGTTTTATCAACAAAGGCAAGACTTATAGGCATCAACAACAGAGGTTTAAAGACATTTAAGACAGATATTAAGACCACCCTTAATCTTATTGCAAAGATTCCGAAAGACAGGGTTGTTGTGAGTGAAAGCGGGATAAACAGCTACAACGATGTAGATATGCTGAAAAGAAAAGGCATTCATATCTTTCTTGTCGGCGAGTCGCTTATGAGAGAAAATGATATTGGAAAGAAACTGAGGGAGTTGAGGGGAATTGGTTAAGGTAAAAATTTGCGGCATAACAAACCTTGAAGACGCCATTGTGTCCTGTGAATATGGCGCAGATGCTTTGGGGTTTATATTTTATAGAAAAAGCCACAGATTTATTGAGCCGGAAAAGGCAAAGGAGATTATAAAAGCTATACCCCCGTTTGTAACTGCGGTAGGTGTGTTTGTTGATGAAGATGCAGACAGGATAAATGAGATTGCAAAAAATATCGGCTTAAATGCGGTTCAGCTTCATGGAAATGAATCGCCGGAATTCTGTAAAAAAATAACCGGCAAGGTTGTAAAGGCATTTAGGGTGATAGGAGATTTCGATGTTTCGGATTTCGGACATGGTGAATGCCGTGTCTCTGCGTATCTTCTGGATACATATATAGAAGGCATGGCTGGCGGCACAGGCGAGGTTTTTAACTGGGATATTGCTGTTAAGGCAAAGGAATACGGCAGGATAATCCTTGCAGGCGGTCTTAAACCCGAAAATGTGGCAGATGCTGTAAAAAAGGTGATGCCTTATGGAGTGGATGTATCGAGCGGTGTGGAAGAAAGACCTGGGAAAAAGGATTTGAAAAAGGTAAAGAAGTTTATAGAAAGGGCAAAGGGGATAATATGAAAGTGCAAAGCGCAAAGCATGCCCCTGCAAGCAGTAAGCAGGGGCGTAAAGTGCAAAATTTGCCTGATAAAAACGGCCATTTTGGAGAGTACGGCGGCAGATATATATCCGAGACGCTGATGCCGGTTGTGCTTGAACTTGAGAAGGCATATCTTAAGTTTAAAAACGACAGGGGATTCAAGAAAGAACTTGATTATTATCTCAAGGAGTATGTCGGCCGGCCCACGCCCCTTTATCTTGCAGAAAGGCTTACAAAGAAACTTGGCGGCGCAAAAATCTATCTAAAAAGGGAAGACCTCTGCCATACAGGCGCGCATAAGATAAATAATACAATGGGGCAGATACTGCTCGCAAAGAGGATGGGGAAAAAACGGATTATTGCTGAGACAGGCGCAGGCCAGCACGGTGTTGCAACAGCAACGGTTGCGGCCATGTTCGGCCTTGAGTGCGAGATATACATGGGCACAGAGGATATTGAGAGGCAGAAGCCGAATGTATTCAGGATGAAGCTCCTTGGCGCAAAGGTCAATCCTGTCATTTCCGGCAGCAAGACACTGAAAGACGCTATGAATGAGGCGATCCGGGACTGGACAACCAATGTGTGGAACACCTTTTATATCATAGGAAGCGTGGCAGGTCCGCATCCGTATCCGATGATGGTGAGGGATTTTCAATCGGTCATAGGAGGAGAGGCAAAGGCGCAGATTAAGAAAATAACAGGAAGGCTTCCTGATTATCTTATTGCCTGTGTGGGCGGCGGCAGCAATGCCATGGGGCTTTTTTATCCGTTTTTAGAGGATACTGGTGTTCAGATGATTGGAGTGGAGGCAGCAGGGTTTGGTTTAAAAACCGGCAAACATGCGGCGTCTATTTGCGCAGGAAAGGTTGGCGTTTTGCACGGCAGCAAAACCTATCTTTTGCATGACAGAGACGGCCAGATAATTCACACCCATTCTGTTTCAGCAGGCCTTGATTATCCTGGCGTCGGGCCCGAGCACAGCTTTCTGCATGATTCGGGCAGGGTTGAATATGTCGCAATAACAGACAAAGAGGCCCTGAATGCCTTTAAGACGCTGTCATTGTCAGAAGGCATAATTCCTGCGCTTGAGAGTTCTCATGCAGTCGCATACGCAATGAAACTTGCGCCAAAACTTGGCAAGGATAAAATAATAATTGTGAATCTCTCCGGTCGAGGGGATAAGGATTTGAATACCGCCGCAAAAGAGATGGGGATAGAGATATGAAAAATCAGAAGTCAGGAAAAAATAGAATAAGTGAAACTTTTGAGAGACTAAAGGCAAAGGGTGAAAAGGCGCTTATAACATTTATTACAGCGGGAGACCCGAATCTTGAAAAAAGCAAAGAGATTATCTTTGAGTTGGAAAAATCAGGCGCGGATATTATTGAACTGGGCATACCTTTTTCAGACCCTATGGCAGATGGGCCAACCATCCAGGCTGCATCAGAAAGGGCGTTAAAAAGCGGCGCAACATTGCGGCATGTCCTGGATATGGTGAAAGATATAAGAAGAAAGAGTTGTATCCCGATTATCCTCTTCGGTTATTATAACCCGATATTTGTTTACGGCGCAGAAAGGTTTGCCATGGATGCTAAAGAGGCAGGGGCTGATGGAGTCCTTGTTGTTGACCTCCCTCCGGAGGAGGCTCTTGAATTAAAAACCCATACGGATAAAAACGGGCTTGACCTTATATTTCTTTTGACCCCTACAAGTGATGATAATCGGATGAGGCTTGTGGCAAGCCGGGCAAGCGGGTTTATTTACTATGTCTCGGTTGCAGGGATTACAGGCGCAAGGAAGGAGCTATCAGATACAATCCGGGAATATGTAAAAAAGGTTAAGAGGTTTACTCCCTTGCCAGTTGGCGTGGGATTTGGTATATCTACCCCAAAGCAGGCAGGAGAGGTGGCAAGGTGGGCGGATGCTGTTATTGTGGGCAGCGCCATTGTCAATGTTATTGAGAAGAACCATGATTCGCCTGATTTGGCAAAAAAGGTGGGGAGATTTGCGGCCCGGATTAAAAAAGGGATGGAAGCATGACACAGGAGAATAAAGAGATTTTCAAAAAAGTGGAAGACTGTGAGGCGAGGGCAAAGGCCCTTGAGGCAGAGTCGCAGCTTATTGGGAAAAGGCTTGTTGAGAAAGAATTTGAAAATGCCGAATTAAACAAAGAGCTAAGGCTTATACAAACAGAGCTTGCCATATACCATGAGATTGACAGTATTACAAGCGAGGCTGTAGTAAATATAAAGGCAATAAAGGCAATGTTAGATCGTATTATGGATATGGTGATAACGACCATTGATGCTGATGCCGGGACGCTCTACATGCTTGAAGATAACGGCGAGCTTGTATTCGAGGTTGTAAAGGGCACTGCTGCAGACAGATTGAAAGGGGAAAGGATTAAGGTATGCGATGGCATAGCCGGATGGATTGCAAGAACCGGTTTGCCTTATGTATCCCATGAGGTAGTAAACGACCCCCTCTGGAGCAGGGAGTTCGGCAAGAAGACAGGATATGCGCCGCAGGATATATTAGGCGTGCCTTTGAAGACAGAAAAGGGTGTTATAGGCGTAATAGAGGTGCTGAACAAAAAAGAGGGGCAGCCGTTTGAGAAGAGGGATTTGACTATCCTGACCGTTCTTGCCCTCCGTATATCCACGGTACTGGAAAAGGCAAGGCTCTTTACTCAGCTTGACAGGTCTGTAAAGCAATTTGCCACACTCGCGGATGTTGATGCGCTTCTCAACTCCACCCTTGACCAGAAGGTCATAAGGGAAAGGGCTATGGAGGCCATAACCATGCTTATGGATGCGGAGGTCGGCTCGCTTCTTCTTGTGGATGATGAAAAAAGGGAGCTGTATTTTGAGGTGGCGCTTGGCGAAAAGGGCGATAAGGTAAAGGAGATAAGGTTAAAGATGGGTGAAGGTATTGCAGGCTGGGTTGCCGAGCGCGGCGAGCCTTTGCTCATTCATGATATAAAAAAAGACCCGCGGTTTTATAAATCAGCGGATAAGAAGACGGATTTTATTACCAGGGATATGATCTGCGTACCGGTAAAGGTTAAAGATAAAATCATCGGCGTCCTGCAGGCCATAAACAGAAAAGAATCCATATTTACAGATGGAGATCTAAAACTCTTTCAGCTCTTCTCAAATCAGGTTGCCATAGCCCTTGACAATGCGCGGCTTTATGAGGAGATAAGAGAGGCTTTTTTTGCTACAGCCGGGGCCCTGGCAGAGGCCATAGAAAAAAGGGACCCCTATACCGGCGGCCATACAAAGAGGGTTGTAAACTACAGTCTTGCAGCGGCAAAATATCTAAGCCTCTCGCCAAATGAAATAGAGCGTCTGAAGTTTTCCGCCATCCTGCATGATATAGGAAAGATAGGTATTGAGGATAAGGTGCTGCGAAAGCCGGGGAAGTTAGATGACGCGGAAATAAAGATTATGAAGATGCACCCGGCCCTGGGCGCTGATATAATGGGGCATATAAAACAGCTTAAAGATTTAATACCAGGAATGATGCATCACCATGAAAGGCCCGATGGAAAGGGTTATCCTGATGGTTTAAAAGACAGGGAGATCCCGATAATTGCCCGGATAATCTCAGTTGCCGATACTTATGACGCTATGACAACCGACAGGCCTTACAGAAAGGGGCTTTCCAATCAGACTGCAATTGACGAGATAAAAAGATACGCAGGCTCTCAATTTGACAAAGATGTTGCTGTAGCCTTTGTCAAGGCGTTTGAGGAAGGTGAGATAGGGAGATGACCGGCGACGAATTGATGCTCCAGAAATTTGGCAGGAATTTCCCGAAAGGCGCTGTCCTTTTCAGGGAAGGCGAACTTAATAAGGAGATGTATATTGTTCGCAGCGGCATGGTCAGGATAACAAAAAAGATAAGAGACATGGAGAAGGTTCTTGCTGTGCTGGGTCCCGGAGAATTTTTTGGAGAGATGGCAACACTTCTTGATAAGCCTCGTTCTGCAACGGCAGAGGTTGTGGAAGACAGCCTCCTTATTGTTATGGACACCCAAACCTTTAAGACCATGATATTAGGCAATGTTGACATCGCATTAAAGATAATAAAGAAACTTGCCGGCCGTCTGCTTGAGGCGGATGAAAAGATAGAAAGTCTCATGCTTAAGGATAATATGAGCAGGATCGTCCATATACTTATGCGCATGGCTGAAACCAGCGGCATAAAAGATGAAAATTGTGTAAGGGTAGGAATAACACCAGGCGAGCTTGCGCATGAGACAGGTATTGACGCCCATGTAGTAAAGGGATTGATGGAAAGATTGTCTCAGGCAAATATCGTTGCGCTTGAAGAAAAGGCTATAAATATTAAAGGCATTCATAAACTCAAATTCCTTGATTTCCTGGAGATAGAGAAGGGAACGGGGAAGATATAAAAGGGGTATTATGAGGATTAGAGTTCTTGGCTGTTACGGCGCTGAAATGCCGGGTTATAAGACCACTGGTTTTCTCATCAATGAGGACACGCTTCTTGACGCCGGCACAGTGGTTTCGGTCCTTAATATTGAGGAGCAGCTTAAGATAAACAATATCATTATAAGCCATACCCACCTTGACCATATAAAGGATATACAATTTCTGGCAGATAATGTAGCAGGGAAGAAAAATGGGCACATAAATTTGGTCAGCACCCACGGCGTTCTGGATATACTCAGGGCAAATGTGCTGAATAATATAATCTGGCCTGATTTTACGACTATCCCGTCTTTAGACGGACCGATACTTAAGTTTTTTCCTGTTAAGGGAAGGGAAGAGCATTCCATCGGGGATATTACGGTGTTGCCCATAAGGGTTAACCATACTGTTGAGGCGAGTGGTTATATTATAAAGGATAAAAGCTGCGCTTTTCTTTATACGGGGGATACCGGGCATACGGATTGGATATGGAATGCTGCTATGAAGGAGGATAACCTTAAAGCTATATTTGCAGAGACGTCATTTCCAAACAGTATGGCAGAACTGGCAGATATAAGCGGTCATCTGACAGCGGCGGGACTTGGGAAGGAATTAAAAAAGGTAGGTAATAAAAATGTCCCGGTATATGTATTTCACATGAAGCCGCAGTATATGGATATAATTGAGCAGGAGATTGGGCTTTTAAATAACAATAGGATTAAGGTTCTGAAACAGGGTGATGTCATAGAAATATAATTACAAACTCAAAACTCAAAAGTCAAATGTCAAAACTACAACCTTAAAACTCAAAACTTTTTAAACCAATTTTAAGGCTTTGAGTTTTAGTTTTGAGTTTTCTTTCAATGGGGGTTTAATGATTCTTAAAAAAGAAATAGATTCTTCAGTGCGGCCGGAAGGGAAAAGGGTGAGGGTTCCCCGCGGCCTCTGGGTGAAGTGCGAGTTTTGTGGAGAGATAATATACAAAAAAGAAATAGAAGTGAATCTGGATGTCTGCCAGAAATGCAACTACCATTTCAGAATAGGCAGCCAAAAAAGGTTGGCAATGATCTTTGACGAGGGAAGCTTTGTTGAGTTTGATGCAGGGCTTGAATCGGTTGATGCGCTGGATTTTAAAGATGTGAAGAGGTATAAAGAAAGGCTTAAGGCCAGTCAGAAGACAGTGCCTCATAATGATGCGCTGGTTTGCGGGGAAGGGCGCATAAACGGCCAAAGAATCATGGCTGCGATATTTGAATTTGAGTTTATGGGCGGAAGCATGGGCTCTGTTGTTGGCGAAAAGATCGCAAGGCTTATTGAAAGGGCAGTGGATAATTACTGCGGCATTATCATATTTTCTTCTTCAGGCGGGGCAAGGATGCAGGAGGGCATATTCTCGCTTATGCAGATGGCCAAAACCTGCGCAGCGCTGGGAAGACTAAGAAAGGCAGGGATTCCATATATATCTGTTCTTTTGGATCCTACAATGGGGGGTGTTACCGCGAGTTTTGCCATGCTTGGAGATATTATTATTGCAGAACCAAAGGCGCTCATAGGATTTGCGGGTCCGAGGGTTATTGAACAGACCATAAGACAAAAACTGCCTGAAGGCTTCCAGAGGGCAGAGTATCTGCTTGAGCACGGTGTAATAGATATGATAGTGGAACGGAAAGATATGAAATATACACTTGGAAAACTGCTTGCCATGCTTGTCCCGCAAAAGGACTCAGAGGTTAGAAATCAGTAGATTCTTTATTTAAGGCATGCCAACCAAACCTTCCTATAATGATACCCTTAAATATCTTTACAGTCTTGAAAAATACGGTATAAGATTAGGGCTTGAAAGGATAAAGGCCCTCTTGGAATCTCTGGATAACCCGCAGGATAAATTCAATATAATCCATGTGGCCGGGACAAATGGCAAGGGTTCTACTGCTGCCGTTACAGCATCTATCCTGCTTAAGGCAGGATATAAAGTGGGACTTTATACATCGCCGCATCTCGTCAGATTTAATGAGAGGATAAGAATAGATGGTAAAGAAATACCGAATAAAAAGATAGCGGAGTTGGTGGAGAGGGTTAGAGACAGGGGTCATGGGTCAGAGGCCATGGGTCAGAACTACACCTTCTTTGAGTTCGCTACAGCTATGGCATTCCTGTATTTTGCGGAAGAAAAGGTTGATTTTGCTGTAATGGAGGTAGGTTTGGGCGGGAGATTAGATGCCACAAATGTAGGCAGGCCTCTTGTTTCCATAATAACAAATATTGCAAAAGACCATGAGGCAATGCTCGGGAACAGGATAGAAGATATAGCGTTTGAAAAGGGTGGAATAATAAAGAGAGGCGGTATTTTAATATCTGCTGAAACAAAGCCTACGGCGCTGAATATCCTGAAGGCTGAGTGCAAAAGGAAGATGGCAAAATTTTATAGGCTTAAGAGGGATTTTTTTATAGATGACAGCAATAAAGAAGTCAGAAGCTTGTCCCCGAATGTTTCTATCGGGGATCAGAAGCCAGAAGCCGGAAACTTCACATTCAAGGGCAGGAGATGGATTTACGACGGCCTAAAGATGAATCTTTTAGGCAGACATCAATATTTGAATGCGGCATGCGCTCTTGCGGCATTGGAGATTTTGGAAGAAAAAGGTTTTTGCATTTCAGAATCTGCCGTAAGAAAGGGACTGCATGGAGTTTCATGGAATGGGAGGCTTGAGTGCATATCCAAAAAGCCCTTGATTATTCTGGACTGTGCACATAATCCGGCAGGTGCAGCTGTTTTGAGAGATGCGCTTCTGGATTTACGAATGAAAAATAAAAACAACAAATCGAAAATAATACTTGTGTTGGGTGTAATGGCCGATAAGGATATTAAAGGTATATTATCAATCCTTGTGCCTATTGCTGATATGGTTATACTTACGTGCCCGCAGCTTGAAAGGGCTGCGTCATTAGATCTGCTATACAAACATGTCCCTGCATATAGCAAGCTGGAAAAGGCCGGCCGGTATAAGGATAGGGTAAGGCTAATTGAGGGCGTTAAGGATGCCTGTTTGTACGCT
>Ga0209726_10002993_pt1 | contig 23835 bp, 27 predicted proteins | sample Subgrocontami54m_FD_187453 | JGI IMG/M metagenome (GOLD analysis project Ga0209726, IMG submission 187453) | Subsurface groundwater microbial communities from S. Glens Falls, New York, USA - GMW46 contaminated, 5.4 m (SPAdes) (version 3) | ecosystem: Environmental > Aquatic > Deep subsurface >... | reverse complement strand
CCATGGGGTGCAAGCCGGCGAGAACGCCCGCGCGGGCTCATCCTGGCGCTGGCCCGGCCGCGAGGCCGAGCACCTCGCGCAGGCTCCAGTGGTAATTGGCGAGAGCAGGTTGCGTGTTGCATCGGCCCGCTCCCGACCGACCCATCGTGCCCGTGCACCGACCGCAATCTCAGGACCCGGCCCACTGAACGTCAATACCCCGTAAAGATCAAAAGGATACTGTGCCCGCAGTTCGGGGATCAGGGGTTGCGCGCGCATGTTGTCGGCTCTGCTCGCAAAGTGGTCGGATGGCAATCGGCCGGGCCGCACGCCCCTGGCCGATGACTCCAGCCGCTTGGAGGGCATTGCGCTTTTCGAAGCCATCGTCGGCGAAGCGCATCTGACGGCCCTGCAAGTCGCGGCCGTCGCCAGCGCGTTCAACGCGCTGGCCGCAGGAGCGCCGTCGGGACGAGCGCGTTCCTTTCTGAATTTCATTCCGCACAAGCCGGCCGCCATCGCCGGCATGCGCCAATGCCGGGAAGAGCTGGGTCTGTCGCAGGATACGGCCTACTGCGTCGATCTGCTCTATCGCCAGCTGGAGATGGCGCGGCCGCCGATCTATCGGTTCATCGCCGACCTCAATCACCACGGCGCGCCGCGCGCCATCGACCGCCACGCCAAGGCGCTGGCGGCCAGCTGGCGCCGACTGTCGCAAGTCGCCCTCGACGCCGTCGATGCCATGGAGCCCGGGACGCGCTGGCGCCTCACCGGGCTCTACAGCGAGAACACGCTCATTTTGGCCAGACTGCTGCGTGCAGCCATCGACGGCAAGCAGCCGTGCCTCGATGCCAAGGGTGAAATCTTTCTTCCCGAGCTGCCGCAGCGTCGCAGCGCCCGCCGCTTCGGCTTGCTGCAGAACTGCACCATCCACTACCGCGGCGCCCAGTTCCAAGCCTTCGCCAGGGACGTCTCGGCCACTGGCCTCGGGCTCGATCACGCGGCGGGGCTCATGCTGAAGCAGGTGATCGAGGTCGAGCTGAAGGACGGGCGAACGCTCTCAGGCACCGTGGCGTGGGCCCAGCACGGCCGCGCCGGCATAGAGTTCCTCACCGCACTCGCGCCCAATGACCCGCTGATCGCGGGTTAGGCAGCCCCGAAGGAGCTCGTGCAACTCTGCGCGCCTCACTTCGGCGCGCCGCCGGGAGCTGAGGGTAGGATCGGCGCATCGGCGACTGCGGGCGCGGCGGAGACGCGCTTCAGGTCGGCGTTGAGGCGCACGGCATTGGCCTCCTCGCCCAGGCGTGCGCGGTAGACCTGAATGTTGGAGAGCACCTTCTGCACGTATTCGCGCGTCTCCTCGAACGGGATGCGGTGGATCCAGTCGATTGGATCGACCTTGCCGTCGCGCGGATCGCCGAACTCCTTGATCCACTGCCGCGCACGCCCCGGCCCGGCGTTGTAGCCGGCCAGCGTCAGCACGTAGGAGCCGGTGAACTCCTCCATGCGGTCGGAGATGTAGGCGCTGCCCATCATGGTGTTGTAGGCCGGGTCCTGCATCAGGCGCTTGATGTCGCACTTGATCTTGTAGTCGCGGCAGATGTGCTTGGCCGTCACCGGCATCACCTGCAGGATGCCGCGCGCGCCCGCCCCCGACATCGTCAGCGAATTGAACTCGCTCTCCTGGCGGGCGATGCCGAAGATGAAGGCGGGCTCGGGCGGCCGTTTGAGCGGCGTGTACTGGGGCAGCGAGTGGATCGGATAGGCGTAGTAAACGAGGTTCATGCCCCGCCCGATGGCAGTCTTGCCAATGCGCACGGCCATCTGCGTATCGCCCAGCGCCTCGGCGAGGTGGGCGAGCATGGCGACCTCGGCCTCGCTCTTGAAGTGATAGCGCAGGTAGCTCAGGAACGAGCGCACGAGGCCGACGTCGAGTCCGGCCTTGCGTGCCAGCACCGCGGCCCTCACCGCGTCCGAGCCGTTGAAGCGGGCGATCTCCTCCTCGGTCGGGGCCGCCGGCGGCGTGATCTTGAGGCCGTTGGCGTGCGGATCGAGCTTGAGGCGCGCCAGTTGGCCGTGAAAGGTGTCGAAGTAGACGGAAGCCGCCTTGTAGTGCTCCTGCGCCTTGGCCGGCTCGCGTAGCGCCTCATAGACGCGTCCCATCCAGTACTGGCCCCTGGCGTGGCTCAAGGGTCCGTCGGCTGCTTGCGCCAGCGCTTGGAAATGCACAAGCGCCAGCTTGGGATCCTTGAGATGCCGCAACGCCAGCCAGCCGGCAAAGAAGTCCGCATCCTTGGCTGCGTTGACGCCGAGCGGCCCGGGGTTGCGGACGAGCTCATAGGCCGTCTTGGGTTTGCCGGCCTTGAGGGCGGCGTAGGCGTTGGCGCGCCGCTCCTCCCACCAGCCGTCGGGCTTGACGAGCGCGTCGGCAGAAGGCTCCGTCGCCAGCAGAACCTTCCAGGCTTCCTCGTCCTTGTTCTGGCGGCGCAGCGCTTGAGACTTCTGCACGGCGAGGCCCCAGTCGGGCTTGCCGTGGGTGGGCAGCTTGACCATCAGCTTGCCGGCGTTCTTGGCGCGCAGGAACACGGCAAGCCGCGCCTCCGCCTTCTTCTTTTCAGCCGCCGGCAGCAGGACGATGACGCGGCGGATGACGGCTGCGCGCTCTTTGCGCTGGCCGGTCCAGCGGCTGTCCCTGAGCAGCAGCCGGTCGAGGCGGCGCTTGTGGTCGGCCTCGCTGAGCAGCGCGCCGACGCGAGCGAGGAACGCAGGCTCCAGGCTGGCCGGCACATCCAGATCGGTCCAGGCCTTCTGCGCCAGCGCCTTGGCCTTAGCCTCGTCCTTGTCGGCTTGGTAAGCAGAGGCTAGCGCGGCCAGGCCAACCGCGGTCCTGGGCTCCGTGTTGGCAAAGAAGGCCTTGATTTCGCGCGGGGTCGCGGAGCCGTTGAACAGCGCCTCCTCGGCGCGCTGGGTGAGCAGGCCGCGGTCGGGCCAGGCCGGATTGGCCTCCAGGAACGCGCGAATCTCGCCCGCCGTGCCGTATCCGCCACGGTAGAGGAACCAGTCGACCAGCTTGCGGGCCGCGGGGTCGGTGATCTTGTCGCGCAGGGCCTTGGCGTCGCCGAGCTTGCCGCCCGACGCCGCGGCAATGGCCTCGCGCAAGCTCGCTGCATCCTCGCTGCTGATGGCGTGGTCGCGCGCCGCCGCGATCGCCGCATCGTAGCGGGCGACGTGCTCGATCTCCTCGGCCATCGGCCGGGAGATGGGGACCGGCTGGGCCCCCGAGGCAGGCGCGGGCTCGGCCAGAGGCTGGGACGGGGCCGCCGTTGCCGCTCGCTTGTTGGCGGCAGCCGGCGCTTTTGCAGACGTTTTTGGTTTGGCGACCTTGGGCTTCTTCTCGGCCACGTTGGGGGCGGCGGGCGCCTTGGCCTCGGGTTGTGTCGCCGCCGGCTGGGCCGCAGCCGTCGCCGCGCCCGCGATCAGGCACGCCAGGGACAGTGTCGGGAGGATCGTCGAAGCAGCTCGCATCACGTCCAATCTGATGATCGCGTGTCGTCTGGCCACCCGGCGCTGGGGGATGAGCGGCATTGACCCCGTAAACAAGGCACCAGCATGACCGGTGCAAAGGCTAGAACCTTGCCTTGCCCGGTCACCCCGCCGGCGGCATACTGCTTTTTCGGGCCGGAGCGCATTTCTCCTGTTGCGCCGGGCCGACGAAAAGCTATCAAGGGGCAGTGCAGCGTTCAAGGTAATGCGGGCGCCGCGCCGCAATCGGCGCAGGCCTGAAGCTCGGGAGCAACCCATGTTCAGGGGTTCATTCACGGCTTTGATCACGCCCTTCAAGGGCGGCAAGGTCGACGACAAGGCATTCCAGCAGCTGGTCGAGTGGCAGATCGCGGAGGGCACGCACGGCCTCGTGCCCGTAGGCACCACGGGCGAGAGCCCGACGCTGAGCCACGACGAGCACAAGGAGGTCATCGAGCTCTGCATCAAGACGGCCAAGAAGCGCGTGCCGGTGATCGCCGGGGCGGGCTCCAACTCCACCGAGGAGGCGATCGATTTTACGCGCCACGCCAAGAAGGCGGGCGCCGATGCGGTGCTGCACTCCACCGGCTACTACAACAAGCCGACCCAGGACGGCCTCTATCGCCACTTCAAGGCGATCAGCGACGCCGTCGACATCCCGATCATCATCTACAACGTGCCCGTGCGCACGATCGTCGACATCTCGGTCGCCACCCTGGCGCGCTGCTGCCAACTGAAGAACGTCGTCGGCATCAAGGACGCGACCGCCAACGTCGGCCGCGTCACCCAGCAACGGCTGGCCTGCGGCAAGCAATTCAACCAGCTCTCGGGCGAGGACGGCACGGTGCTGGGCTTCATGGCGCACGGCGGCCACGGCTGCATCTCGGTCACCTCCAACGTGGCGCCGCGGCTGTGCGCCGACTTCCAGAACGCCTGTCTCGAAGGCAAGTGGGGCACCGCACTCGAGCTGCAGGACAAGCTGATGCCGCTGCACGACGTGCTGTTCGTCGAGACCAACCCGGCCCCCGTCAAATACGCAGCCTGGCGTCTCGGCATCGTCGGCTCGCCCGAGTGCCGGCTGCCGCTGGCGCCCCTCACCGACGCCACCAAGAAGGCGATCGACGACGTGCTCAACCGCGTCGGCCTGCTGCAAGCGAAGGCCGCCGAGTAGCGGCATCGCGCGAGGCGGGGGCCCATGGCGGCCAGCAAGGACGATGGCCACAAGCGCATTGCCGAGAACCGCCGGGCCCGGTTCGAGTACAGAATCGAGGATACCTACGAGGCCGGCATCGCGCTCACCGGCACCGAGGTGAAGGCGCTGCGCGCCGGCCAGGCCAACATCGCCGAGAGCTATGCCGCCGCCGAAAAGGGCGGCCTCTTCCTGATCAACGCCTACATCCCCGAATACAAGGCGGCGGGCGCCTTCTTCCAGCACAACCCGCGCCGGCCGCGGCGGTTGCTGCTGCACAAGAAGGAAATCCACAAGCTTTCCGTCGCCGTGGAGCGGCAGGGCATGACGGTGGTCCCGCTCGAGCTCTATTTCAACGCGCGCGGCCGCGCCAAGCTCAAGCTCGCCCTGGCGCAGGGCAAGAAGCTGCACGACAAGCGCGAGGATCAGGCCAAGCGCGACTGGCAGCGCCAGAAGGCACGGCTCTTGCGTGGCAAGGGGTGATGACGGGCGGCGTGCGATGTAATACTAGCCGCGTGACGCACCGCGCCAACGCACCCCACCGAGCAACGACGCCATGGCCGGGAAAATCAACATTCACCTTGTTCCCACTGATGGTGAACATTGGGTCCTCAGAGAGGAGATAAGCGGCCGCGACCTGGGGCACTACACCAACTTTCGCGAGGCCGATGTCGTCGCCCGCAGGCTTGCCCGCTCGCGCAAGGTGCGGCTGATCGTGCACCTGGCGGGCCGGTTCGAGGTTGTCGACTACCGGCCGTGGTATCTGCGATGGTTCGAAGGCTGACGTGACCAATGCTGACCTCGCGCGAGACGGTTCTGCGCATCGAGCGGGCCGGGGTGGCGGCCTGGCCGGCGCCGGAGACGGCCGACCTCGACGGCTGGCTGTGGCGCTATGCGGGCGGCGGCTCGCAGCGGGCGAATTCCGTCTCCCCCCTCGACTTCACGGCCAAGGACGTGGACGCGGCCATCGACGAGGCAGAGCGTCGCTATCGGGCGCGGGGCGCGCGTCCCATGTTCCAGGTCTGCGAGGTCAATGCGCCGGCGCACCTCGACGATTTGCTGGTGCAGCGCGGCTACCGCCTGCAGGAGCCATGCACGACGCTGGCCAAGGCGATCGCTCCCGCCGAGGCGCCCGCCGATGTTGAAATCGAGCCATCGGCGAGCGAGGCATGGCTCAGCGTCTATCTCGCCGGCGTCACCGAGAGCCGCCGTCAGGCCGCGCCCGGCATTCTGGCGCGCGTCCCGCACCCGCGCGCCTTCTTCCTGCAGCGCCGCAACGGGCAGCCGATGAGCGCAGCACTGGGCGTGGTGGCGCATGGCGTGGTCATGGCCGAATGCGTGGCAACGCGCGCCGAGTTCCGCCGGCAGGGCGGCAGCGCACGTGTGATGACGGCGCTGGAGGCCTGGGGCGCGCGCGAGGGCGCAACCATTGCCGCGCTACAGGCGGTGGCCGCCAACGCGCCGGCGCAGGCGCTTTATGCCAAGCTCGATTATGCGAAAGTCGGCGGCTATCATTATCGCGTGCTCGACGCCTGAGGTGTACCCCATGCCGACTGCCGCCAATCCCAATCTGCTCGATGTCGACTGGTCGAAGATCCCGGCCCCCGTCGACGACGGCGCGGCCCGGCATCTTGAGGGCGCCAAGGTGCCCGATGTGGCACTGTCCGCCACGGATGGGACGGAGGTGTCGCTGGCGCGGCTGCCGGGGCGCGTCGTGGTGTTCGCCTACCCGCGCACCGGCGAGCCGGGCAAGCCTTCGCTGGTCGAGGACTGGGACATGATCCCCGGCGCCAGGGGCTGCACGCCGCAGTCGTGCGCCTTCCGCGACCTGCACAAGGTGCTGATCGAGGCCGGGGCCGCGCGCGTGTTCGGCCTCTCCACGCAGGATATCGCCTACCAGCGCGAGGCCGTGCAGCGCCTGCACCTGCCCTTCCCGCTGCTTTCGGACGCGAGACTGGCGCTGTCGCGGGCGCTGCGCCTGCCGACCATGGAGGTCGCGGGCCTCACCCTCATCAAGCGCTTCGCCATGGTGATCGACGAGGGGACCATCGCCAAGGTGTTCTATCCGGTATTCCCGCCGGACAAAAATGCGGCCGAGGTGCACGCCTGGCTGGTCGAGCACCGGCGTCCATGAGTGCACTGCCCGGCGCGCTCAACGATGACGGCGGTGCCCGGCATCTGCAGCGCGGCCGGCGCATGCCCGACATCGAGCTGCCGACCACGCTTGGCAACTCGGTCAGCTTTGCCCGCATGCAAGGGCGGGCAATCGTCTACTGCTATCCCTGGACGGGGCGGCCGGGCCTCCCCAACCCTCCCGGCTGGGACGACATCCCCGGTGCGCACGGCTCGACGCCGCAGACGGAGGGCTTCCGCGACCTTCATGCCGGCTTCCGCCAGGTCGGCGCCGAGGTGTTCGGGCTGTCGACGCAGCCGGTGAGCTACCAGCGCGAGTTGGCGCGGCGGCTCGAGATCCCGTTCGCGCTGGTGAGCGACGAGGGCTTTGCGCTGGCACGGGCGCTCTCGTTGCCGACCTTCGCCACCGGCGGCGTCACTTATTTGAAGCGTCTCACCCTCGCCATCACGGACGGTCGCATCGAGCGGGTGTTCTATCCCGTGCAGCTGCCCGGCGCGCACGCGCGCGAGGTATGTGCCTGGCTCGGCATGACCGACCGCTCGCATTGGGGATCCCCTCTCCCCATGCTACTTCAGCATGGGGAGAGGGCGCTAAAGCACGTCGCTCTCGGCGTCCTGCGCGGAGATGCCGAGCTTCTCCAGCCCCTCCTCGAGGTAGTCGGCCAGCAACGGCATGCCCACCAGATAGCGCCACGTGGCGTTCACGCGCTCGTTGCGGGCGGTCGCGACCGCCTCGTCGAGCTCGTCGGCCGAGAAGGTGCCGCGGCCGATCCAGGCCAACGCCACCAGATGCGCCTGCTCGTCCTCGTTGAGCGCCGCAATGAAGCTCGCGAGCTCGGCCCGGGTCGGATCGTTGGCAAAGTCTTCGAGGATGGAGGACGGGTCCTCCTGGGCGTCCCCGGCATTGGACGAGTCGTCCCACGCGCCGACCTTGGAATCGTACTCGCGGGCCTTGATGATGACGTGGGCAACCTTTTCCGGCGCGATCTCGAGCATTGTGAGAAGCCTCATCGATGGGCAGCTGCAGCACCTTAGCGGCCGCGGCAAAGGAAGCTTTGATCTTTCGCAAAAGGGGCAGCTGCGCGGCTCAGGCCGGGCCCAGACGAGTCCTGATGGCCTGCAGCACCGCGCGGAACATCGCGGGCGTCAGCCTACCGGTATTGGTATTGTAGCGCGAGCAGTGAAAGCTGTCGAAAAGCACCAGGGTCGGCCGCACCTCGTGGCGCGCCCCGTGAGCAAACGGAAAGAGCGATTTCCTCAGCGCCAGCGCGGCCAGCGTGCTGTCGTGGGCAATGCGCCCGAGCGCCAGGATGGCGGCGAGGCGCGGCAGGGCCGCGATGCGGCTCGCCAGGAACGGACGGCAGGCGTTAATCTCGGCTGGCGTCGGCTTGTTCTCGGGCGGCACGCAACGCACCGCGTTGGTGATCATGCAATCGACCAGCGCCAGGCCGTCGTCGGGGCTCGCCTTGTAGTCGCCCCGTGCAAAGCCGAACTCCAGCAGGGTGGCATAGAGGAGGTCGCCGGCGAAATCGCCCGTGAACGGCCGCCCGGTGCGGTTGGCGCCTCTGAGCCCCGGGGCGAGCCCCACGATCAGCAGGCGGGCGCTCGCCGGCCCGAAGGAGGCTACCGCACCGTTGTGCCAGGACGGCTCGGCGCGCTGGTTTGCTTCACGGAATGAGACGAGGCGGGGACAGAGCGGGCAGTCGCGGGCGGCCTCGGCCGGAACCTCCACCATCCCCGTCATGCGCTTCGACCTGGTGGGACCAATGGCCGAGACAGACGGGTCTCAGGCGCGCTCGTCTTCGTCGTCCGGATAGTCGAGAGGCGCCGGCGCCGGTGCGCCGCGCCGGCCGACCATGCGCTGGCCGGGCTCGCGCACGGGCCGCGTCGCGGGATCGCGGCAGATCTGGTCCTCCAGATCGGCCAAATCGATGAACTGGTCGGCTTGGCGGCGCAGCTCGTCGGCGACCATTGGCGGCTGGGTCTGCAGCGTCGACACGACGCTGACGCGGCGCCCGCGCATCTGCATCGCAGCCACCAGCGCACGAAAGTCGCCGTCGCCGGTGAAGAGAAGGACGTGGTCGAGGTGCTCGACAAGGCGCATGGCATCGACGGTGAGCTCGATATCCATGTTGCCTTTGATCTTGCGGCGGCCGAGCGCGTCGGTGAACTCCTTCGTCGGCTTGGTCACCATTGTATAGCCGTTATAGTCCAACCAATCGACGAGCGGACGGATCGAGGAATACTCCTGGTCCTCGGCCAGCGCGGTGTAATAGAGCGCACGCACCAACTGTCCCTTGGTTCGGAACAGCGCCAAGAGGCGTTTATAGTCGATGTCGAACCCCAGGGCCTTCGCGGTTGCGTAAAGGTTGGCCCCGTCAATGAAGAGCGCAAGCCGCTCGTTCGGGTAAAAATGCATCGTGTACCTCAGCAACGCGGATAGGCGCTCTCGTAAACGAGAAGCACAGCACCCATCTGCCCACATGAAACATGGAACAAACGGCGCCTATCTTCCCCGACGGAGGGAGATAATGTGCCTATGCGAAGATAACAAGATGGGCCACGGAGTTTCACCAGTGTTTTTTTCCAATCTAGGTATGTGCCGGATGACGACTTGTGCAATTTTGGCAAAAGTAGCAGCCAAATATGAGCAAAAGCAAGAGGCATGGGCGTGACTAGGCTTCTTTTGGCCCTCGGCGCCAACATTTCCGGCGTTTGGGGGGGGCCCAGGGAAACTTCGATCCGCGCCTGTGACGAGTTGGCGCAAGCCGGTCTGCGGACGGTTCGCGCCTCACGCATCTATGCCACCGTGCCGTTAGGCCCGGGGCGGCAGGCGCCCTACGTCAATGGAGTGCTGCTGCTGCAGGCGCGGCTGGCGCCGGCGGCCCTGCTACGGCTCATCAAGCAAATTGAGCGGCGCGCAGGTCGGCGCTTCGGCCGCCACTGGGGCCCGCGCTGCCTCGATATCGACATCCTCGACTATGGGGGCAGACGGCTGGGCTGGCCGCCGCGGCGGCGCGAGCGTGGCCGGCTCGTTCTTCCGCATCCAGAGATGCACAGGCGCGCATTCGTGCTGGTACCGTTGCTCGAGGTCGCGCCACACTGGCGACACCCGGTGCTGGGAATTGGCGCACGGGGGCTGCTTGCCCGACTCGGCCGCCGGGGCCGCTATGGCATCCGGCAAACCCTTGATTTTGAGGGCCCCGCGTGCGACAAGGCGGCGACATGAGAGCGCCGCTTCGGGAGACTGCTTCCGAGGGCGGGTGTGCTTGTTCGATCATCGCTAGAGGGACCATCGCATGGCGCGCGTGACGGTCGAAGATTGCGTCGACAAAGTCTCGAACCGGTTCGAGCTGGTGCTGCTGGCGGCCCACCGGGCCAGGTCGATCGCCAACGGCTCCAACATCACCATCGATCCCGAGAACGATAAAAATCCCGTGATCGCGCTGCGCGAGATCGCGGAGAAGACGATCCCGCCCGACGACATGCGCGAGGGCCTCATCCACTCGATCCAGAAGAATGTCGAGGTCGACGAGCCGGAGGCCGCAGCCGCGCCGACGCTGCCGGCAGAGCGCCGGCCGGTGCTCGGCCGCGACGACCAGTCGACCGATACGGTGGTCGATGTGATCACCGAGGAGCAGCTGCTGAGAGGCATGGAGAGCCTGACGCCGACCGAACCCTCCGCCAACGGCGGCAGCGGCGGTGGCAGTGGCTCGGGTCGGGGGGCGTAGGGCCCCGGTTGACGATCGGCGCAGCACCGGTGCGGTGCCGAAGCATGCAGTTAGTTTCCCCCGGTCGCATGGGAGCGATGAGATCGGCGCGGGCCTGACCCCGTGAGGCGTGCCATGATGCGCCAATACGAACTGGTGGAGCGGGTCCAGAAATACGACCCCAGCGCCGACGAGGCGCTGCTCAACCGCGCCTACGTGTACGCCATGCAGGCGCACGGGCACCAGAAGCGGGCCTCTGGCGCTCCCTACTTCTCCCATCCCCTCGAAGTCGCCGCCATCCTGACCGAGTTCAAGCTCGACGACGCCACGATCGCGGCAGCCCTGCTGCACGACGTGATCGAGGACACCGAGGTCACGCGCGCCGAGATCGACCAGAAGTTCGGCAAGGAGATCGGTGCCCTCGTCGAAGGCCTCACCAAGATCAAGAAGCTCGACCTCGTCACCAAGAAGGCCGAGCAGGCGGAGAATTTCCGCAAGCTGCTGGTTGCCATCTCCACCGACATCCGCGTGCTGCTGATCAAGCTGGCCGATCGCCTGCACAACATGCGCACGCTGGAGCACATGAAGCCGGAAAGCCGCCGGCGCGTGTCCGAGGAGACGATCGAGATCTATGCGCCGCTGGCCGGCCGCATGGGCATGCAGACCATGCGCGAGGAGCTCGAGCAGCTGGCGTTCAAGTGGGGATATCCGGACGCCTACAAGACCGTCGTCGACAAGCTCGCCGAGCTTCAGCGCAAGAACATCGGCCTCGTCGAGGAGATCGTCGCGGCGCTCAAGGCCAAGCTCGCCCAGGCCGGCCTCCATGCCGAGGTCTACGGCCGCGACAAGAAGCCGTTCTCCATCTGGCGCAAGATGCAGAACCGGCAGATCTCGCTCGAGCAACTTTCCGACATCTACGGCTTCCGCGTCGTGGTGGACAGCCCCGATGCCTGCTACCGGGCGCTCGGCATCGTGCATTCGGCGTGGCGTGCGGTGCCCGGCCGCTTCAAGGACTACATATCCACGCCCAAGCAGAACAATTACCAGTCGATCCACACCACCGTGGTCGGCCCACGCCATCAGTGGGTCGAGCTGCAGATCCGCACCGAGCGCATGCATCAGGTCGCCGACTACGGCGTGGCCGCGCATGCCCTCTACAAGGATGGCATGAAGCTCAGCGAATACAGCGCCAGCGGCAGCGCCGCGGCGCAGAAGGAAAACCCCTATATCTGGCTGCGGCGGCTCGTCGATACCCTGCTCGAGGGCGACAACCCGGAGGAGTTCCTCGAGCACACCAAGCTCGAGCTGTTCCAGGATCAGGTGTTCTGCTTCTCGCCGAAGGGTCGGCTGATCGCCCTGCCGCGCAATGCGACACCGATCGATTTTGCCTATGCCGTGCACACGGACGTCGGCAACTCGTGCGTGGGCGCGGTGATCAACGGCCGGCAGCTGCCGCTCACCACCCAGCTCAGGAACGGCGACCAGGTCCAGATCCTCACCGCCAAGGGGCAGACGCCGCCGGCCGCCTGGGAGCGCATCGCCGTCACCGGCAAGGCGCGCTCCTCGATCCGGCGCGCGGCGCGCGATGCGCTGCGCAAGCAGTATTCTGAGCTCGGCCGCCGCCTGCTCGTCTCTGCATTCCTGCGGGTGGGGCAGGAGTACACCGACGAGAAGCTGAGGAAGAACCTGGGACGCCTGACGCAGAAATCGGTGGAGGAGGTCCACGCCGGCGTCGGCCGCGGCGAGCTGCCCGTGAAGGACGTGCTGCGCGCCATCGTGCCCGAGGCCGAGCTCGCCCAGGCACCCGCAGTCCCGCGCAAGAGGAGCCGCCGCGAGCGCGGCCAGGGCGAGGAGGGCTGGTTCAACCTCGCCAAGGTGATCGGCCTGAAATTTCGCTGGCCCGGCAGCGGCGGCGGTGCAGAGGCCAAGCAGGCGCAGGTGCTGCCCATCCGCGGCCTCAAGAACGACGTGCCGGTCAAGTTCGAGGAGGGGGGCGCGGTGCCCGGCGACCGCATCGTCGGCGTGCTCTCCGAAGGCGAGGGCATCCGCATCTTCCAGATCCACTCGCCCAAGCTCAAGGACTACGAGCACGAGCGCTGGATCGACGTGACCTGGGACGTCGACCCGGACAACCCGGAGCGGTTTCCCGCCAAGATCGTGGTCACCGCGCTCAACGAGCCGGGCTCGCTTGCGCAGGTCGCGCAGGTGATCGGCGAGGCCGACGGCAACATCGACAACGTGCGCATGCTGCGCCGCGCCAAGGACTTCACCGAGATGCAGATCGAGCTCGAGGTGTGGGACCTCGACCACCTCAACCAGATCATCGCCAACCTCAAGGGCAAGGCGGTGGTGAGCGGCGTGGAGCGATCGTTCGGCTAGGGTGTTTTCTTGTGTCGCAGGCCGGAGACGATCCAACACAACCAAGGCAGTTGACGGAAGCGCAACACTCGCCCCGAAAGCCCATATGCCAGCAGCGAAACGAGCGACGCACAAGCCAACGCACCTGCGCCTCGGCGTCAACATCGACCACGTGGCCACCATCCGCAATGCGCGCGGGGGTCGCCATCCCGACCCGCTGCGCGCGGCCCACCTCGCCGTGGAGGCGGGTGCCGACGGCATCACCGCGCACCTGCGCGAGGACCGCCGCCACATCTCGGACACGGACATCTCTCGGCTCAAGCGTGAATTGACCAGGCCGCTCAACTTCGAGATGGCGGCGACCGACGAGATGCTGGCGATTGCGTTGCGCCACGTGCCGCACGCCTGCTGCCTGGTGCCGGAGAAGCGCGAGGAGAAGACCACCGAGGGCGGGCTCGACGTGGTGCGGCAGGAGAACCAGCTGCGTCATTACGTGGAAGAGCTCAACGCTGCCGGCATCCGCGTGTCGCTGTTCATCGAGCCCGATCCGAAGGCTATCGCAGCGGCGGCGCGGCTCGGCGCCCAGGTGGTGGAGCTGCACACGGGCGCCTACTGCGAGCGCGCGCTCGAGGACGACGCCGCCGGATTGGCGCAGCAGCTTGCCCGGCTCGAGCGGGCCGCGCGCGAGGCGGCGGCCGCCGGCCTCGAGGTGCACGCCGGTCATGGCCTCACTTTCAACACCGTCGGGGCCGTCGCGCGCATCCCCGAGATCGTCGAGCTCAATATCGGCCATTTCCTGGTGGGCGAAGCCATCTTCGGCGGGCTCGGCTCGGCGATAACGCGCATGCGCGCGCTGATGCACGAGGCCCGCGCCGAGGCGGGGGTCGGCAGCGCGAAGCCGGCGCGACTGGCGCCATGATCCTCGGCCTCGGCAGCGACATGATCGACATCCGCCGCATCGAAAAGACCATCGATCGCTACGGCGATCGTTTCCTTGGCCGTGTCTTCACCGACACGGAACGCAAGAAATCGGACGCCAGGGCCGGGCGCGTTGCCTCCTACGCCAAGCGCTTCGCCGCCAAGGAGGCCTGTGCAAAGGCGCTGGGAACAGGGTTCAGGAAGGGGGTGTTCTGGCGCGACATCGGCGTCGTCAACCTGCGCACCGGCCGTCCCACCATGGTGCTGACGGGCGGCGCCGCCGAGCAGCTCAGGCGCATTACGCCGCAGGGCCTGGAGGCGCGCGTCGACGTTTCCCTGACGGACGACTTCCCGCTGGCCCAGGCCATCGTGGTGATCTCGGGCGTGCCGGCCGGCAGCGGTGCGGCGTCAGCACCAGCGCGCCATGCTTGACTGCAACTGCGGGTGAATTGCGGCACTGCCGTTAACCCGCTATAGGGAGGCGCAGGCGCGGGGTTGCTTCCAGCGGCAGGGATGCAGCGAAAAGAGAGAGCATGAGCTTGCAGTCGAACGCCAAGAAGGCGGCGGAAAGCGGTTGGCGTGAGACGATCAAGATCGTTGTCCATGCCCTCATTCTCGCTATGATCGTCCGCATCTTTTTCTATCAGCCGTTCAACATTCCCTCCGGCTCGATGAAATCGACCCTGCTGGTCGGCGACTATCTGTTCGTGTCGAAGCTCGCCTACGGCTACAGCCGCTACTCCTTCCCCTGGGCCATCATCCCCTTCAGGGGCCGCATCTTCGGCGTCTTCGGCACCGAGCCCGCGCGCGGCGACGTGGTGGTCTTCAAGCTGCCGCGCGACAACTCCACCGATTTCATCAAGCGCGTCATCGGCCTGCCGGGCGACGAGATCTCGGTGCGTGGCGGCGTCCTTTACATCAACGGCAAGGCCGTCCCCAAGGTGCGCAAGGACGATTTCATCGCGCCCGAGGAAGACCGCCCGATCCCGCGCTACGAGGAGACCCTGCCCAACGGCGTGAAGTATCTCGTGCTCGACTCCGTGCAGAACGGGACGTTCGACAACGTGGGTCCCTACAAGGTGCCGGCGGGCCACTACTTCATGATGGGCGACAACCGCGACAACTCCACCGACAGCCGTGAGCAGTCGCCGCGCTACGGCGTCGGCTACGTGCCACAGGAGAACCTGGTCGGGCACGCGGAGATCATCTTCTTCTCGGCCGCCGTCGACGATCCAAACGCCTTCCGGCTCACCAGCCCATGGACCTGGCCCTTCGACATCCGCTGGGGCCGGATCTTCAAACTCGTGCGTTAGGGACCGTGGCGCCGGTCCGCAAGCTCAAGGACCTCGAGGCTCGCCTCGGCTACGCCTTCAAGAATCGCGCGTTGCTCAAGAAGGCGCTCACGCATGCCAGCGTGCGCAAGGCCTCGGCCAAGCGCCGCGACAACGAGCGGCTCGAGTTCCTCGGCGACCGCGTGCTGGGTCTGGCCATCGCCGAGTTCCTGAGCGAAGCCTATCCTGTTGCCAGCGAGGGCGATCTCGCCCGCCTCTACAACCGCCTGGTGCGGGGCGGCACCTGCGCCGAGGTGGCCCGCGCACTGGAGCTCGGCGCCTCGCTGGTGTTGAGCGACTCGGAAGCCGGCAGCGGCGGGCGCGAGAAGGAGACGATCTTGGCCGATGCCTGCGAGGCGCTGCTCGGGGCCGTGTTCCTGGAAGCGGGCTACGAGAAGGCGCGCGACGTCGTGCGTGCGCACTGGGGCGCCAAGCTCGATGAATCGTCGACCGAGGCAGCGGACGCCAAGTCGGCGCTGCAGGAGTGGGCGCAGGGCCAGGGCCTGGACCTGCCGCAGTATGTCGAGGTGGCCCGCCAGGGCCCGGACCACGCCCCCCGCTTCACCGCCGAGGTGAGCATCAAGGGCAGGAAGCCCGCGCGTGGCGAGGGCGCGAACAAGCGGGCCGCCGAGCAGGCGGCCGCCGCCGCGCTGCTCGCGCGCGAAGGCGTGTGGAGGCGCAGCGATGAGTGACGTGCCACCGGGCACGGATACCCGCTGCGGGTTCATCGCCGTCATCGGCGCGCCCAATGCCGGCAAGTCGACGCTCGTCAACGCGCTGGTCGGGGCCAAGGTCTCGATCGTCAGCCACAAGGTGCAGACGACGCGCATGCCGCTGCGCGGCATCGCCATCGTGGGCGCGAGCCAGCTCGTATTCATGGACACGCCTGGGATATTCCCCCCCCGCCGGCGCCTCGACCGCGCCATGGTGGAGGCGGCATGGGGCGGGGCGGGCGATGCCGACATCGTGGTCCTCATGGTCGATGCCGCCAAGGGGATCGACGAGGACGTCGAGCGGATCCTCGCCAAGCTGAAGAGCGCGCGGACGCCGCTGATCCTCGCACTCAACAAGATCGACCGCGTCAAGAAGGAGCGCCTGCTCGACCTGGCGCGCCAATTGAATGAGCGGGCGCCGTTCACGGCCACCTTCATGATCTCCGCGCTCACGGGCGACGGAGTCGCCGATCTCAAGGCGCATCTGGCCGGCGCCGCGGCGCCCGGGCCGTGGCACTATCCGCCAGACGAGATCTCGGATGCGCCGCTGCGGGTGATGGCGGCGGAGATCACACGCGAGAAGATCTACGAGCGCCTGCACGACGAGCTGCCCTATCAGGCGGCCGTCGAGACCACATCGTGGGTCGAGCAGAAAAAGGCCGTGCGCATCGAGCAGACCATCTATGTCGAGCGCGACAGCCAGAAGGCCATCGTGCTGGGCCACGGCGGCCGCACCATCCGGCAGTTGTCGATGCAGGCGCGCCAGGAGCTGGCCCAGATCCTGGAGAAGCCTGTGCACCTCTTCCTGTTCGTCAAGGTGCGCGAGGGCTGGGGCGACGACCCCGAGCGCTATCGCGACCTGGGGCTGAGTTTCCCCAAGGAATGAGGTTGTCATCCCGGCCGGAGCGCGCTAGCGCGTAGAGCCGGGACCTAGTGCCGAGGACGCGAGTGCTCTTGGCCCTGGGTCCGGGATATTCGCTTGCGCGAATTCCGGGATGACAACTCATGAACTGGTCCGACGAAGGCGTGATCCTGAGTGTGCGGCCGCACGGCGAGACGGGCGCCGTGCTCGAGCTGTTCACGCGCCAGCACGGCCGGCACCTGGGGCTCGTGCACGGGGGGCGCTCGCGCAAGCTGCGGCCCATCCTGCAGATCGGCAATCACATCGACGCCACCTGGAAGGCGCGGCTGGCCGACCACCTTGGCCACTTCACGGTCGAGCTCAGAAAAGGCTTTGCCGCCCAGGTCATGGAGGACGCGGCGGCGCTGGCCGCGCTGACCTCCATGGCGGCGCTGGTCCGTCTGCTGCCGGAGCGCGACCCGCATCCCAACCTGTTCGAGGTGACGCTGTTCGTGTTGGGCTTCCTCGACGACCGGGCGGTGTGGCCGGCACTCGTGGTGCGCTGGGAGTTGGTGCTGCTGGACGAGCTGGGCTTCGGCCTCGATCTCGCCTCATGCGCCGCCACGGGCAAGACCACCGACCTCGTCTACGTCTCGCCCAAATCGGGCCGCGCGGTGTCGGCCGAGGCCGGCGAGCCCTATAAGGAGCGCCTGCTGGCGCTGCCGGCGTTCCTGCGCGGACCCGCCACCGGAGCCGTGACGGCGGACGACGTGCGGGCCGGCTTCGCGCTGACCGGGCATTTTCTCGAGGCGCGCGTGCTCCGACCCCGCGACATGCAGATGCCGGACACGCGCGCGCGCCTGATGTCGTATCTTCGGCCCAATCCTCGAGTCTTATTGCCCTGACGTGTTGCCGAAGGGGATGCCATGCCAGCCACGACCTTGAGCAGGTATTTGCGCGAACGGCCGGCCGACACCATGGGGGCGCTCGGCCTCGTCTCAGGCATCCTGTCGGCGGTCTGGGGCCAGACCTACGAGCTCAAGCCGCTGGAGCCGCTGGCCATAGTATTTTTCCTGGACCCGGGGGCGCTGCCCATCGGCTTCTTCTACGGCGCCGCCATGGGGATCGGCATCGCCGCGTGGGTGCGCAAGCCGTGGGCCGCCATCGTCGTGGTCATCACCACCATGTACGCCTGGAGCGCCGCCATCCACACGGCGATCCGGCTGCAGCGCAACACCGACGGTGACGCCTATCTCGTAGCGGCCAGCTTGTGTGCGGGGGCAGTTGGGGCCGGCCTGACGCACTTGGGCGGCGCGCTGTTTGCGGCCGACCTGCGCCGCCCGCTCTGGCGCATCGCGCTCACCTGCGCCGTCGGGGCGGCTTTCGGCATGTTTTTCTACATGGGCGAGCGCAAGATCGTCGACGAGCGGCTGTTGTACTTCGTGTGGCAGCCGGCGGTGGCGTTTTGCATCGGGCTCGGGCTGCCGCGCCAGAGCCAGACCCAGAGCGCGTGAGCATCTGGGTGCCTACTTGCGTTCGACGTCGACCGCAAAGGCGCCGCCCTTAGCGTTGTGCACCACGAAGCGGTCGCCGTCGCGCGGCTGATAGCGTTGCGCACCGAGTTTCTCGAAGGTGAGCTGTCCTGGATCGCAGCTGGTGTGCGTCATGATCGCTCGCACCGGCAGCGTGTGCGCCGCCTCGCCCAGCGTGTAGCGGACCGCCGCGCCCGTCTGGTTCTCGACCTTGAACTGGATCTTGAACGACTCCGGCCGCCCGAACAGCTGCACGGAGATGAATTTCGGGTTCCGATCGGCAGCGCGCGCAACCGCCACGCCGATCTCCGTCACCTTCGGCTGCAACATGTTGGCGCGATGGCCGGGCGAATTCTTCCAGCCCTCGACCACGTCGCGCGCCAGCTTGGCCGTCTCGAAGCCGCGGCTGTCGAGGTTGAGTGCGAGGTTCTCGGCGACGAAGCAAAAGCGGTAGCCCTGCGCCTCGGCGCGCTGCGCGGGGTGGCGCCCGTCGGCCTCGTGCGCGAACTTGTCGGTCCTGGCCAAGTACCCGGCGAAGGCACGGGCGGCAGCCGTCAGCGCCGGGTTCGGCTTCACCGCGCCGAGCTTGTTCTCCTTCCGGAACGCGTTGGTCATCTCGACAATTGCGATCTCGGTCTGGGGTAGATCCGGGAGGGTCGTCATGGTTGTGAGTGGCTTGCTCTACACGACAAAGTCGGCCAGGGATTGAATCCCGCCAAGAGCTTTGGCTTTGCCGAAGTAGACGTCGTCCGCCGTCACCAGCGTCGCCCCCTCCTCCAGCGCCACGGCATGATAGAGCGTGTCGAAGAGGTGGTGGTCGAGGGAGACCGACAGTTCCGCGGCGCGCCTCAACACCGCCACGCTGTGGATGAGCGTGGGCCGCATGTCGTCGAGCAGCACCAGAGCGTCATCCACCACGCCGGGATTGACCCGTGCCAGCACCGCGATGACCTCGGCGGTCCAGTGACAGGGGGCAAACAGCTCCGTCTCTCTGCGCTCGATTGCTGCCGCGACTGCTTCGGCCTGGGCCAGATCTCGTTCGTCCGGTTTCGCCGTGAGGAACCACTTGAGGGCCACGCTGGCGTCCACGACCAGCTTCATTCCCTAAGCTCCTCCCGCGCTCGACTGACCTCCGTCTCCGTTACAGCACGGGCGCGCGCCCTGATCCGGCGCAGCCGCTCGACGAAGCCGAGCGATCGGCGACTGCGCTCCTCCTCCTCGATGGCCCGGACCATGAGCCTGGTGACGACGGCACTCTTGTTCTTGCCGTCGAAGACCGCATTGAATTTGTCTTTGACTTCATCCGGGATGGAAAAGTTCATTGTGGCCATGGACATCGTCCATTGTTGAAAGTTTCAACAATCAGCATAGGCAAGCCCTCGAACCGTTGCAATGGTGTCGCCTGGGCACTTGAGCTTGCCCGCCCCTGCCAGTAACCAAAGTCCATGAGCAAGACCACGATTCTCAGCCCCCCGCCGCCACCCATCGAGCCCATCAAGCTCAAGGACGCCCTGGAGGAGCGCTATCTCGCCTATGCGCTCTCCACCATCATGGGCCGCGCGCTGCCCGACGTGCGCGACGGCCTCAAGCCCGTGCACCGGCGCATCCTGCACGCCATGCGCGAGCTCAAGCTCGATCCCGATGGCGCCTACAAGAAATGCGCGCGCGTGGTCGGCGATGTCATCGGCAAGTTCCACCCGCACGGCGACCAGGCGGTCTACGACGCGCTGGTGCGGCTGGCGCAGGATTTCGCCCAGCGCTACCCGCTGGTCGACGGCCAGGGCAACTTCGGCAATATCGACGGCGACAACGCCGCTGCCTACCGCTACACCGAGGCGCGCCTGTCGCAGACTGCGACCGCCCTGCTGGAGGGGCTCGACGAGGACACCGTCGACTTCCGCCCCTCCTTCAACGGCGAGGACAGCGAGCCGGTGGTCCTGCCCGCCAATTTCCCCAACCTGCTGGCCAACGGTGCAGCCGGCATCGCCGTCGGCATGGCCACCAGCATCCCCCCGCACAACGCGGAGGAGCTGTGCAATGCCGTGCTGCACCTGATCAAGCACCCCAACGCCCACATCGACAAGCTGTTGGAGATGGTGCCGGGGCCCGACTTCCCCACCGGCGGCGTCATCGTCGAGCCGCGCCAATCGATCCTCGAGGCCTACCGCACGGGCCGCGGCGGCTTCCGCCTGCGCGCCAAGTGGGAAAAGGAGGACACCGGCCGCGGCACCTACCAGATCGTCGTCACCGAGATCCCCTACCAGGTGCAGAAGGCCAAGCTGGTCGAGCGCATCGCCGAGCTGATCAACGACAAGAAGCTGCCCCTGCTCGGCGACGCGCGCGACGAGTCCGCCGAGACCGTGCGCCTCGTGCTCGAGCCCAAGAGCCGCACCATCGATCCCGTGCTGCTGATGGAGAGCCTGTTCAAGCTCACCGAGCTCGAGATCCGCTTTTCGCTCAACATGAACGTGCTGTCCGGCGGGCAGATCCCGGGCGTGCTCTCCCTGCGCGACGTGCTCAAGCGCTGGCTCGAGCACCGCCAGGTGGTGCTGGTGCGGCGCTCGCAGTTCCGCTTGAAGAAGATCGAGCACCGCCTGGAGGTGCTCGACGGCTACCTCATCGCCTACCTCAACATCGACGAGGTGATCCGCATCGTCCGCTTCGAGGACGACCCCAAGGCCAAGCTCATCGAGCGCTTCAAGCTGAGCGAGGTGCAGGCCGAGGCGATCCTAAACCTGCGCCTGAAATCGCTGTCGCGGCTCGAGGAGATCGAGATCAAGGCCGAGCACGACAAGCTGAGCAAGGAGCGGCGCGAGATCAAGACCCTGCTGAAATCGGACGACCAACAGTGGAACCGCATCGCCGAGGAGGTCAAGGCGACGCGCGAAGCCTATGCCAAGACGACCGAGCTCGGCCGCCGGCGCAGCTCGTTCGCCTCGGCGCCGGCGATCGAAGTCGACCTCGAGCAGGCCATGATCGAGAAGGAGCCCATCACCGTCATCCTGTCCGACAAGGGCTGGATCCGCGCCATGAAGGGCCACATGGACGATCTGTCAAAGCTCGAGTTCAAGCAGGGCGACGGGCTGAAGCGGGCGGTGAAGGCGCAGACCACCGACAAGCTCCTCCTCCTCGCCTCCAACGGCAAGGTGTTCACGCTCCCCGCCGACCAGCTGCCCGGCGGCCGCGGCCACGGCGAGCCCGTGCGGCTGATGGTCGATCTCGAAGAGAACCACGCCTTCGTGGAGATCTTCGTGCACCAGCCGGGGCGCAAGCTGCTTATTGCCGCCACCTCGGGCCACGGCTTCGTCGTGCCGGAGGACGAGATGGTGGCCATGACGCGCAAGGGCAAGCAGGTCATGAACGTCGACGAGCCGGCGGAGGCCTGCTGCTGCGCGCCCGCCGAGGGCGACACGGTCGCCACCATCGGCGAGAATCGCAAGATGCTGATCTTCCCGCTCGAGGAGGTGAACGAGATGGCGCGCGGCAAGGGCGTCATCCTGCAGCGCTACAAGGACGGCAGCCTGTCCGACGTGCGCGTGTTCAAAAAGGGCGAGGGGCTCTCGTGGCTCGATGCGGCCGGCCGCACCTTCACGCTGCCCATGTCCGAGCTCCAGGATTGGCTGGGCCAGCGCGCCCAGGCCGGCCGCCTGGCGCCGCGCGGGTTCCCCAAGTCCAACAAATTCGGCCCGTCTTTCTAATGGGATGCGCCCTGAACGCTCGCCGGCTTCGCGCATCCCACTTGCGCGAGCCGACCGTCCAGGCGATGGGTTAGCCCGATCTGGGACGGGGAGCCCTAAGAAGATGCGGGCCGGCTTCTTGGTGGTTGCGGGGCTGCTCGCCGGCCTTGCCGGTGCGGGCGCGGCGCTGGCCCAGGCGCCCGCCTGCGCCAAGGCCGATTTCGAGGTCGTGGTCGACGAGGCAGCAGGCGCCTTGCGCGAGCTTGCGCGGCAGAACACGCCACAGTTTCAGGCCAGGCTGCGTCAGCTCAAGACCAAGCGCGGCTGGAGCGACGAGCAGTTCCTGAAGGAGGCGGAGCCGCTGGTGCGCGACGACAAGATCTCCGCCTTCGACCAGAAATCGGAGGAGTTTTTGGCGCGCATCACCAGCGGCGGGCAGACCGGCTCGTCGAGCGGGGCGCCGGACTGCAAGCTGCTCGCCGACCTGCGCGCCACCATGCAGGCGCTGGTGGAGACGCAGAAGACCAAATGGGCCTACATGTTCGAGAAGATCGAGGGCGAGCTGCGGAAATAGGCGCGTCAGAGTGGGGGGCAGACCCCTCGCGAGAGCGCTCGGTGCTAATGACAAACGTAGAGGCGAGGGGTCTGACCCCCGATGCAGGAACGATGCTCGACCGGCCGGATTTTCAGGAGGCGTTGCGCACCATCTTCGAGGAGAAGATCCCGTTCTGCCGCGCGCTGCAGCTGAAATTTCGCATCGTCGAGGGCCGCGCCGAGGTCTTCTTCGCCAAGCAGGACTTCATGCTCGGCAACACCAAGCTCGAGGTGCTGCACGGCGGCGTGACCGCGGCCGTGCTCGATTCCATTGCCGGCGTTGCCATCCTGCTGAAGATGGTGGCGATGGACCCCAAGCCCGATCTCGTCACCCAGCTGCGCGAGTTCGCGCGTATCAGCACCATCGACCTGCGCGTCGACTATCTGGAGCCCGCGCGCGCCGAGAGGTTCATCGCCACCGCCACGGTCACGCGGCTCGGCCAGCGCGTCGCCAACGTGCAGATGGCGCTGCACGATGACACGGGGACCTGCGTCGCCACCGGCGCCGCCGCCTTCGCGCTGCGCGCGCCGCGGCATTGAGGCCCGCTCAATGCCGCGACAGGGCCTAGACCGAGGCGCTGCTTCAGAGCGGACGCTCCTGCCACAGCGGTTTCTCGCCCGCCTGGATGCAGAGCACGAAGTCCCGGGACAGGTATCTCCCGTGCGCGAACCCGACTATCCCCAGATAGCGAACCAGTCGCCATTCACCATATGACCTGCCGAGATACTCGACCCATTGTGCATTTGATGGGATTCCGATCAGCTTGTTGCTCTTCTCGTGAGGAGCGGGGACGCGGGGCCCCTCGGTCAATCTCAGTGAAGGTTGGTATTATGGGGTCGGCAAGGCAATTTCGTGTCGACTGTATGCCTGTGCATGCCCGGCCGACTTGGCTCAAGTCATTGAGAAGCTTTGTGTCAGCTTTCACGCCGCATTGCGAAAAATTACCGGCTGCCAAATTGCCGCCCGAAAGGACGTTTACGAGCGATGCTGTCCGGGCCATCGGTGCGCGATTGCAATCGCGCACATGTTGGTCGAGGGGGTCGTCCTTCGGGATGGCCCCCTTTTTCTTGGTGCGCTGCCGGTCCGGCTTACACTTTCCCAGGTGCCCGCCATAGGTTACACCCGCATCTGGGCACCGGAGGAAAACACCATGGATCTCGGCATCAGGGGCAAGAAGGCCATCGTCTGCGCGGCGTCGAAGGGGCTGGGCAAGGGCTGTGCCCAGGCGCTGGCGCGCGAGGGCGTCGACGTGACGATCTGCGCGCGCGGGGCGGAAGCCCTCAACGCCACGGCCAGGGAGCTCGGCTCGGCAGGCGTGAAGGTAACGCCCGTGGTCTGCG